>PVBE011148876.1_pt1 | contig 16960 bp, 14 predicted proteins | sample 1631181 | NCBI WGS metagenome assembly PVBE01 (sample SAMN08397723, study PRJNA350692) | Marine metagenome, whole genome shotgun sequencing project. | isolation source: water | place: Pacific Ocean | collected 2012-04 | reverse complement strand
AGGTACGAGAAAAGCTAACGCTCGTCTTTTCAGTTATTGCATTAAATTGTAATGCAGGTTATTGAATTGTCCGGTCATTTCCTGTCTTCTAAATGAAGGGCGCATCCATAAATTCAGACGGCAAAGGAAGAGGATTTTCTCAATGGTAAGAGAGCTCATTGTCGATGGTTTTACTATCAACGATGAAAGCGATTGTTACGTAATCGCTGAAATCGGCCATAACCATCAGGGAGATATCGAGAAAGCAAAGCAATTATTTCGCAACGCAAAAGAGTGCGGCGTTAACGCGGTAAAACTTCAAAAGAGAGATAATCCGACCCTGTTCACAAAAGAGATGTTCGCCAGCTCGTATGAAAATCGCAACAGCTACGGAGGCACCTACGGAACACACCGCGAGGCTCTTGAGTTCGGACGAGAAGAGTACGAGGAACTTTTTCGCTACTGCGGTGAATTGGGCGTCACTTTTTTTTCCACGGCGTTCGATTTTGTGAGCGCTGATTTCCTGGAGGATTTAGATGCGCCGGCGTATAAGATCGCTTCGGGCGACTTGAGTAACACGCCTCTCCTCAAGTACGTTGCTCAATTTCAAAAACCCATGTTTGTCAGTACGGGCGGTGGCAGCATGGAGGATGTCGTCAGGGCGTATGAAACGGTGATGCCGATCAATCCGAACTTGTGCCTGATGCAGTGCACAGCGGGTTATCCGGCGGAGTTCGAGGAACTGAATTTAAGGGTAATCGAAACCTACCGCGAGCGGTTTCCGGATAATGTTATTGGACTTTCTTCTCACGACAACGGAATCGCGATGGCTTTGGTCGCTTATGTGATCGGAGCGCGGGTGATTGAAAAACATTTTACCCTCAATCGTTCCTTGAAAGGTTCCGATCACGCATTTTCAATGGAAAGCAACGGAATGAGGCGGGTGGTCCGCGATATCAGGCGGGCCAGGGTGGCGTTGGGCGACGGCCAAAAGCGAAGATACGAAAGCGAGGAAAGCCCCCTTTATAAGATGAGTAAAAAATTGGTGGCGACCCGAAGCCTGCCCGGCGGCCATGTGCTTCAGGAAGGCGACGTATGCCTGAAATCTCCCGGGGACGGGCTTCCTCCCTACGAATTGGAAAATCTGATCGGCAAGGAGATCGTTCGTCCGATCGAAGAAGACGAAAGCATCATGCGCGAAGATGTCCGGGACGCATGAGCAGCGGTGAAGCCATGATCGAAGGGATAACCCTCAAACCCGAGGTGGCCGAAAGGGTCCGTCGGGTGCGTCTTGTCGGATTCGACTTCGATGGTGTTTTCACGGACAACTCGGTCTATGTCTTCGAGGATGGCCGCGAGGCGGTGCGGTGCAGCCGGGCGGACGGAATCGGCCTGGCGAAGCTGGCGCGTTTCGGAGTGGGGGCGGTCATCATATCGACCGAGGTTAATCCGGTGGTGAGCGCCCGTGCCAAGAAACTGGGTGTGCTTTGCGTTCAGGGGTGCGATGACAAGCCATCGGCCCTTGAAAATATTCTCGAGGAACGAAATCTGACATTCGATCAGGCAGCGTTCGTTGGAAACGACGTGAATGATCGGGCCTGTCTGGAGAAGGTACATCTGCCCATCGTCGTGCAGGACGCGCACCCGGATGTCGCTTCCGTTGCGGCATATCGGACCCGAGTGCCGGGTGGTTACGGAGCCGTTCGCGAGGTTTGCGACATTTTCGAGCAAGTCCTCGGCTTCCGCGACGGATGACTCTCCCCGTTATTTTTAATGCCGCCGGATAGAGAGCCTTTGTGAGCGAAAATTTGTTCAGCGTTAACGATTCGGTGGTGGTCATCACGGGCGGCCTGGGCCAACTCGGACGGCGGTACACGCAGACGCTCATGGCCCGCGGAGCGCGGGTGGCCATCTTCGACGTTGGCGTTGAGGAGACCCGGCTTCCGCCCGACTTGCATTCGGCGCGGGAGGGTGGGCGCCTGTTTGTACTCGAAGCGGACGTGACTGATCGCGGGAGCCTTGAGGCGGCGCTTGGCAGTGTTGAGGGGGAGTGGGGCATCCCGGACGGCCTCATCAACAACGCGGCTCTGGACTCTCCTCCTGACGCCCCGATTGAGGAAAACGGCCCGTTCGAGACGTACCCGGAGGCCTCCTGGGACAAGGTGATGTCCGTGAACGTGAAGGGTGTCTTCCAGGCCTGCCAGGTGATCGGCGGGCGTATGGCCGAGGCGGGCCGGGGCTCCATCATCAATGTGTCCTCGATTTACGGCCTGGTTTCTCCGGATCAAGGTTTGTACGCCTACCGAAGAGAGGCCGGCGATAATTTTTTCAAGCCGGTCGCCTACTCGGCTTCCAAATCGGCGCTGTTCAATCTGACCCGCTATCTGGCGACCTACTGGGGCGGGAAAGGGGTGCGGGTCAACACGGTCACGTTCGGAGGCGTGTTCAACGATCAAGACGAGAATTTCCTGAAAAACTATAACAGACGAGTCCCTCTCGGCCGGATGGCGCGGCCGGAGGACTACGAGGGCGCGATTGTGTTCCTTCTTTCGGAGGCCTCTTCTTATATGACCGGCTCTAACTTGGTTATCGACGGCGGGTGGACGGCATGGTGAGTATCCGGAAATGGTAGCTGGGCAATTACCTCGGGAGATCCCGAACTGGATCGGCGGCAAGCAGCTTCCCGCCGCAGAGGGAAAGGCGTTTGAAAAGCTGAATCCGGCCACCGGCGCCCGGATGTGCATGAGTGCCCGTTCGGGTGTGGGAGACGTCCGGGAAGCAGTTGCAGCGGCGAAGCGGAGTCAACCCGCCTGGGCGGAGCGCACGCCTGTGGAGCGGGGTCGAATTCTTCTGGATGTGGCGATAGCGATGCGCGGGCGGCAGAAGGAAATCGCCGCTGTAGTGGCGGAGGAGACCGGAAAATCTCCCGGGGAGGCGCTCGGCGAGACGGGCGGGGCTATCCAGTTGGCTGAGTTTTTCGCTGGAGAGGGAATGCGCATGTATGGGCGCACCCTGACGAGCGGCACGCCCCGCAAATACGCCATGACGGTACGCCAACCCGTGGGCGTGGTCGGATTGATCATCGCCGCGAACACCCCTATCGCGAACGTCGCCTGGAAGGTTTTCCCGGCGCTTGTATGCGGAAACGGTGCGGTCCTGAAATCGGCGGAGGACACCCCCGCCACGGCATGGATTTTTTCGCTGATTGCTCACGAGGCCGGCTTGCCTCCGGGTGTCTTAAATGTGGTTCATGGCTACGGAGAGGAGGCGGGGGCGCCCCTCGTCGAACACGAAGATGTCGGCGTAGTCAGCTTTACTGGGTCGACCCGGGTCGGACGGCTGGTCGCGGTCGCCGCGGGCAGGCGCTTGGCCAAGGTATCCCTGGAGCTGGGAGGAAAAAATCCCCTTGTCGTCTGCGATGACGCCGACTTGGACAATGCCGTAAAATGGACGGCTCTTTCCTCCTTTTCGAATGCCGGACAGCGGTGCGCCGCCTCCAGTCGCATTATTGTTTTCGATGCGGTGTACGAGAAATTCCGCGATCTGCTCGTCGAGCGGACCGGGGAATTGAAGGTTGGCCCCGCGAACGACGATGACTTTGGACCTGTTATTAATGAGCGACAGCTCAGCGCCATGCTCGAGGCCATCGAGTCGGCGGAGGGGAGAGGGGCCCGCGTGGCGGCCGGAGGCCGCCGAATTGACGATCCGGCGCATGCCTCGGGGTTTTACATCGCCCCCACCGTTCTTGAAAACGTGGCGCAGGATGATGAACTCAGCAATCGGGAACTGTTCGGACCTATTGCGGTGCTATACCGGGTCAAGGACTTCGCGGAGGCGGTGGGCGCGGTCAATGACAACGATTACGGCCTGACGGCGGCAATCCACACGAAAAACGTGGACCGCGCCGTGCAATTCACCCGCCAGGTCCGGGCCGGGGCCGTAAACGTCAACGCCGGCACATACGGCAGCGAGCCCCACTATCCCTTCGGGGGTTTTGGCGTTTCGGGCAACGGCTCCCGCGAGCCGGGCGTCGAGGCGCTTGACGTTTACTCGGAGACAAAAACCATTTCCTTCACGGTTGACCCGGGAAATATATAAAAACAAAAAATCGCCGGGAAAGACCCGTGACCGCCCAAATGTCTGTTTTGCCCGGCCAACAAGGGCCAACAGGGACTCCTGCGCCATTTAATCGATGTCGCCAGCGGCATAATCGATTCGACCTTTTAACCTGGAGTGCCCCATGAAACGGCCTGAATTCGCCGTTGTATTTGCCAAGATCTTTCGCTCCCTGATCATGATGAGTACTAATTTTCTCGGATACCGGGCTGGATTTCGTATGCTTTCATGCCTGATCGAATCTCTTGACCCTGTTATCACCACCCAAACGAAACACGGGGACATCAGGTTTTATTGCCCAGCCGCATGGCCTTTCAAGCGTAGCGACATAAAAGGCCCAAACGTAATGGAATGGATAGACGGATTTCCGGAGGGAGACGTTCTCTGGGATATCGGAGCCAATATCGGGGTTTATACCCTTTATGCCGCAAGGCGGGGATTGCGCGTATTCGCCTTCGAGCCGGCCGCGGTCAATTACTTTGTGTTGGTGAAGAATATCGAAATTAACGGAATAGAGGACAAGGCCTCGAGCCTGAATCTCGCCCTGCATGAAAAAACGGAGCTGAGCGAGCTGAATATGTCGCGCACGGAGATTGGCAGCGCTCAACACACTTTCAGCGCCGAGCAGACCGAAGACGTGAACATCAAGCCTCATGCCTCGCGGAATAAATTCCGCCAGACGGTCCTGGGTTATTCCATCGACGAATTTATCGATATTTTTCATCCGGAATTTCCCAACCGGCTCAAGATCGATGTTGATGGAAATGAATGCCTGATTTTAAAAGGGGCGGAGCGGACCCTCGCCGATGGCAGGCTGAAATCTTTTCTTGTCGAGGTGCGGGACAATACCCGGGAAGAAGTGAAAAAACGGGCGACGCAAGCGGGATTCGCTTGTGTGGGAGGAGGAGAGCAGACGAGCGGCGTCGGCGATCTGCTTTTTGAGAGGCCGTAGTTTCGTTTCATTCGCGCTACTTTATATGGGCATGAAAGTAGAAAGTAAATATGATGAATGAATTGTATTTTGTTCCCCGTAGCGAATTCGTCAAGGTTCTGGCTCTCGATTGTCCTCCCGTGCCGAAAGCGGAGATTTTCGCGGCCCTTTGCCGTATCAACACCCTTTACATGATCGCCTTCGCCGGTTCCGGACATATCGGTACGAGTTTCTCGTCCATGGATATCGTTTCATGGCTCTATCTGAACGAGCTGAATAGCCATTCGCCGGATGAGGATGGCGCCAGGGACGTTTTTTTCTCCTCCAAGGGCCACGACGCTCCGGCCCTGTATTCCGTCATGATCGGATTGGGCCTGTTGCCCTTTGAAAAGCTACACGAGTTGCGCCGCCTGAACGGCCTTCCGGGGCACCCCGACGTTTCCACGCCTTTGATCGAGACCAATACGGGGTCGCTCGGCATGGGAATATCGAAGGCCAAGGGGATGGTCCTGGCGAACCGGATGCTGGGGCGGGACGGGCGGCTCTACGTCTTGATGGGGGACGGGGAACTGCAGGAGGGGCAGTTTTGGGAGTCGCTCGGCTCCGCGGCCAATCGCGAGCTGTCGGAAATCACGGTCATCGTCGACCACAACAAGATCCAGTCCGACACCTGGGTGAAAAACGTAAGCGATTTGGGGAATATTGAAGCGAAGTTCGCCAGCTTCGGTTGGCATGTCGATCGCTGCTGCGGCCACGATCTCGGTGTCCTCTCCGAAATACTCGCCGGGGTCAAGGCTTCCAAAAAGCCCGCCATTATCATCGCCGATACCATCAAGGGCCGTGGCGTTTCATCCATGGAATCCACGGCCATGAAGTCGGACGAGGAGTTTTACCGTTTTCACAGCGGCGCTCCCGACGAAGAGACTTATGCCAGGGCCTCGGAGGAATTGATCGAGCAGGCTAATCAACTCCTCGCCGAGGTGGATGCGGTGCCGCTGGCGGTGGAGCCGGTAGCGCGGCCAAAGCGCACCCCACCGGCCGAGGACGCGCAGAGGCTTGTTGGTGCGTACGAAAAGGCCCTTGTCGAGGCGGGCGGGCGAAACGACAGGCTCGTGGCGCTCGATGCGGACCTGATACTCGATTGCGGGCTGATTTCGTTCCGCGATTCGTTTCCGGATCGTTTTTTCGAGTGCGGAATCGCCGAGCAGGACATGGTTTCCCAGGCTGGAGGCATGGCGCTGAAAGGCCTCCTGCCCGTGGTGCATTCGTTCGCCTGTTTTTTGACCCCTCGGGCCAACGAGCAGATTTACAACAACGCTACCGAGAAGACGAAAATTATCTATGTGGGCTCGCTGGTCGGTCTGGTGCCGGGAGGCCCCGGTCATTCCCACCAGTCCGTACGGGACATCTCGGCGCTCTCCGCCGTTCCGGGCCTGACCCTGCTTGAGCCTTGCTGCGAAAAAGAAGTGGGGATGGCGGTAGACTATGCCACCGAAAAGGCGGCTTCCAGCGTTTACTTGCGTTTGGTTTCGATCCCCTGTGCGATTCCGTTCGATCTTCCGGCGGATTACCGACTCGAGGAGGGGAGGGGAGTGGCCCTGACCGAGGGAGCGGATGCCGTTCTCTTCTCCTACGGCCCGGTGATGCTGGCCGAGGCCTACAAGGCGGCGGAGTCTCTCAGCGAAGTGCATGGGGTGGACCTCAAGGTGGTCAACCTGCCCTGGCTTAACCGCGTGGATGACGATTGGCTTCGGGCTGTCCTCGGAGAGTGCCGGTCGGTGTTTACCGTGGATAATCACTACACGGCAGGCGGTCAAGGCGAGATGCTGGCCGCCGCTATCGCCGGACTGGGAATATCCGGGGGAGTCAGGGTCACCCGGCTTGGGCTCGATGAAATTCCGGCATGCGGCACGAACGAAGAGGTGCTACGTTATCATGGCCTTGATTCCGAGAGTCTTGCGTCGAGTATCGCTCAAACTCTCGGGCAAAGATGAAAAGGCCGAATTTTTCGCCATCTCGAAACTTGCAAGGATTTGGCGGGATCCCCAACCAAGAGGTTACCGGGTAAGTGGCGAAACGCGTTTTGTTTCTTCCGCACAATCTTCGGCGAGCCTACTTTCTGAGTTTGCTGCGGCAATTTAAGGCCGCCGCCGATTGGGACATTGGCGTCGTCGCACCCGCTGACTCGCGCAGGGATTATGACGGCATCGTCGATTCCGACGAGAGTTATTTCCGGTCGCCGGATTTCGCCCGCAGAGAGGGATGGGAGTCCAAATCCGGGGAAAGGGAGAGAATATCCAATCTTATCGGGGAATGTGAACGGTTAACCGGTATTTCCTCTAGCCGCGTTTTGCTCGCCGGGGAGCGGGACATCGGGCGGGCATATAGCGAAGAGTTTTACCATTGGCCGCTAAACAAACTCGCCAAATTCGCTAAAAACAATAATGAATTTCCAGCGAATGCGCTTGAGCGGATGTTTTGGTTTGCCGACGATGCCCTCAAACGGTTTCGGCCCGATCTTATCCTTTCAGGTGCTACCGCAATGCCTCTCCATTTCGTTTTTTCGCTTGTGGCCGAGCGAAATGGAATACCGCTGGTGGCCAACCGCCAATCGAAGGTACACTCCCGGCGCATATACTGGACCATGGATCGTGCGATGTTTAACACGCGGACCCGCGGCCGATACGCCGAGATAGCGGAGTCCCAGTCGCCCGTGAGTCAAACAAGCCGGGAGTATATTGACCGTTTTCGAGAAGAGCCCAAGACGGTTCACTACATCGCCGAAAACTGGCGGAAAGCGAGCCAGACCAAATGGGGCGCTGTCCACTGGAGTTTTATTCTCTTGGCGCTAAGGCGCCTCGACTATATTGTTCGAAAGCGAAAAAAGGGGCTTCCGCCGAAAGAAGTGCTGCCGAGAATTGCGGGGTTTTACCGGGAGAGGTATCTGACGTTTTGGCAGGAGCGAATGTTCCGAAAACATGAGCCCGAACAACTGACTGCTTTTAAGTACATTTATTGTCCCCTGCATAAGGAACCCGAGCTAGCCGTCAACTTTCAGGCACCGCATTGTCACAACCAGAAGGAATTAATCGCTTACCTTAGCAAAACCCTCCCGCATGGGATCAAATTGTTGGTGCGCGAGCATCGATTTAATCTGGGGCGCCGCCCGACGGCATACTACAAAACCCTTCTCGGATATCCTGGCGTCGAATTAATCCATCCTTTTGATCCGCAGTTCAAGTACATCCGTAATGCGGATCTGATTGTCACCGACAACGGGTCGACAGGATGGGAGGGCGTGGTTTTTGGGCGTCCTGTCATTACATTGGCCCAAACGTTCTATGATCCTCCCGGTCTGATGGCCTGTGTCCGTGCTCCGGAGGAGCTTAATTCCGAAATCCTCCGTCTTTTGAACGCTCCGAACGATATCGACCCCGAGGAATATGACAGGCGCATCGGCTGGTTTCTGGATGCGGAGCAGGAAACCACCTTGCCTGAAGATGAAGACCATTTCGAGGAAAGTCTTCAAATCATAGAAAAGTTGGTGTCCGAGGGTTTATGCACCAACATTCATTCTGAATCTTCGGTCAAGGTGAAAGGGTAGTCATGCAGGACATGGAGCGGACCCCGCGCTCCCTGGGGGTCATTCCCGCCCGGGGCGGGTCGAAGAGGCTTCCCCGGAAAAATGTCCTCTCCGTGGGAGGAAAGCCCCTGATTGCCCATACGATTGAGGCGGCGCTGCAGGCAAAAAATCTGACCGATTTCCTCGTCACCACCGAGGACGACGAAATTCTCAAGGTCGCACAAGATTTCGGCGCCCCGACTCCTTTTAAGCGGTCGCCTCACCTGTCGGGGGATAACGTGCGAAACAATGAAACCATTGAGCATGCGCTTCTTTTTATGGAGGAGAAAACCGGGGAGCGATACGATATTGTGGTCCTTCTCCAGCCCACCGTGCCCATCCGGTCGGGAGAGCATATCGATCAGGCCGTAAAACTGCTGTGGGAGTCGGATTTGCCGGCATTGGCCAGCGTGAAAGGACCTTTTAAAAAACGGGATCCGGTTTTGAAGCGTTTAAGGGATAATGTGCTCGAGCCCTACCGCGACGAGTCCGAGGGAGATAGCCGGGAAGCCTTTTACATATATAATGCTTCTATTTACGCGATTAAAAGAGATTATTTCTTGAGGGAAAAAAAATTCGTTTCGGACAAGCAGGTCCCTCTGATTATGGATGAGTACCACTCGGCTGACATCGATACGGAGTCGGACGTCCTGGTGGTGGAAGCTTTTATGAAGCACTTGGGAAGATTGTAAATTATTGGAGAGCGAAATGGCCAAAATAAGAAAACTCGAAGGGGTGATCCCGGTTCTGGTTACACCAATGCGAGAAAACGGAGACATTGACGAGGAAGGTATCGAAAGGCTTGTCGAATTCTTGGTCGGAAAGGGCGTCGGGGGATTGTGGGTGCTCGGAACCGGTAGCGAGGACATGAACTTGACCTACAATAAACGCCTTCAGGTGGCCCGCCGCGTGACAGCCACCAACGGAGGGAGAGTTCCCATCGCCCTTGGCGCGGGATTTTTCGCGCTCGAAGACACCCTGAGTTTCATGCGCGACACCGAAGATCTCGAGTTCGATGCCTATCATGTGATGCCGTATCATCCGGTTTATAGCGTGGACCTCCTGCAGTGGCACTACAGGCATGTGGCGGACAACGCGCCCAAGCCGATCTGGATGTATACGAGCGCGAACTGGTGCCGTCCGATAGCGCCCGATGATGTCCTCGCTCTGAAGGGCTACCCCAACATCTGTGGCATCAAATTCAGCTCGAGTAACGCGACGCACAATATGAAGGTGTTGGCGGCGGGGGACGAAAATTTTCAGGTGACCACCGCCGTGGTGACACAATTTTACGCATGTCTTCGAATGGGTAGTATGGCCCATACGAGCAGTATCGGAAGTGCCCTCCCCGAGCCTATGCTCGAGATTTACCGTCTATTCAGAGAGGAAAAGCACGAAGAGGCGCTCGCCGCCCAGCGGCGTTTCAGCAACTTTCTCGATGCGACGATGAAAGGTGCGGGGAAAGATAATTTCCTCAAGGGAGCCGAGGAGAAGTTTATTCTTTCGTTGAGAGGAATTTGCGAAAGGCACATGTCGGCCTATTACCGGGAGGTGAATGAGGCCGAAATGGAAAACATCAAGAAGAAAATCAAGGAATATGGAATGTCACTCGACGGCCTGCCGAGCGGGGTGGCGGGCTGATTCGTCAAATTTGAGAGGATTTCCGGCCTATCTTTCGGGCCGAAAACGGGTGTTCCAGTTTTTCGGTTCGGAATAGTCGTTGAATATCGTGCATCGGGAAATATCTCCTGATGTGTTGTCCGCTTATTGACTGAAAGTATTCTTTTATTGATCGGGTGAAATAGTTTCTCGCCGTGAGTAAAGAAAAAACACACAACCTGATTCTCGATCCACTCTACCGCTGGCGGTCCGTGCGGCGCGGGGATTTGTGTATTCACTTCTTTGGCGATGAAGCCCCTGCCATCGAAATCGCGGATGCGTTGGCCGAAGGGGAGGATGTCGATGCGGATGCGGCGGGGGCCGCGGCAAGGGGCCGCATCGGTCATTTCGCCGCTATCTTCGAGTCCCCAAATTTCGTTTTAGGAGTTGTTGACGCGTGCAGGACGATTCCCCTTTTCTACGCCTCCGGTGAAAACAGGTTTGTCGCCGGAAACTCCGCGCACGAGGTTCGAAAGGCGGCGCGCCTTGATACCGTGGACAAAACTTCGGCGCTCGAAGGAATCATGGCCGGTTTCGTCACCGGACCCTATACGCTCTATGAAGGTTTGAAGCAGTTGCAGGCGGGGGAATTGTTTTTCTGGAATAAGTCCGAGAAGTCGCTAACCCGAAACTGGTACTACAAATATGAATCGAAACCCATGTCGGAATTCGATGTCGATCAATTGACGGACGAGCTTGAGACGGTAGTCAATCGGATCATGCGGCGAATCGTTGACCATGCGGACGGTGACCCCATCCTGGTGCCGCTGAGCGGCGGCCTCGACTCCAGGTTGATCCTCTCCAAGTTGGTGGAACTCGGCTACGACAATCTCAAGTCGTTTTCATACGGACCGCCGGGAAACTCCGAGGCCCGCGCGGCGAAATTCGTCGCTGATACCCTGGGTGTGCCGTGGGAATTCGTGCCCACCACGCATGCCGCCACCCGGCGTTTTTACGAGACCGAGGTGCGCCGTGAATATTCCGTTTTCGGAGACGGATTGTGCAGCATCCCGAATATGCAGGATCTTCAGCCCCTGCTCACCCTTCGGGAGGAGGGCCGCCTGCCGGAAGATACGATGCTCGTGAACGGGCAGAGCGGGGATTTTATCACCGGCGCTCATATTCCCGCTTCTCTGATGATTAGCGAGCCGAGTGTCGAGGATGTTATTTCCGCCGTTACCGAAAAACACTATTCGCTGTGGCGTTCGCTCATGACCCGGGAAAATCTTGCCCGCGTGGAAGTGCGGATTCGCGAGGTCGCCGGCATGGAGGATGAAAAGGAAAGAAAGCTCGAGCGAGATCAGGCCACCGCTCTTTATGAAATGTGGGAACACCACGAACGCCAATCGAAATTCGTGGTGCATGGCCAGCGGGTCTATGATTTTTTGGGCCACTGCTGGCACCTTCCCTTGTGGGATTTTGATTTGATGGCGTTTTTCGAAAAAATCCCCACGGAATGGAAGTTTCAGCGGGCCCTCTATCGCCGCTTACTCGAGCGCTGGAATTTCAAGGGGCTGTTCGCCGATTTTCATCCGAATATATGGGGCTGGAACTGGCCGGCAATCGCCCTCATCCTCCCGCTTTCCTGGATTGGGAAGGCGGTGCTGGGCGCCAGGCGCCGGGACGGCCTGATTTGCTACGGCCATTATTTCGGGCGGATCGGCAATCACTACGCTCCGGCGGGTTTCGGGAAGTTTTTAAAGCACGCCCGCGACATGCGCAATCCGAACTCACTCTATGCTGCCTTATGGTTGGATGAGCGGGGCGTCATGAAGTTTTCCCTGTGATTCGTTGGAGCTGGCCGGGGACGCCGCATGCGAGCTGTAAATCGTGAAAATTCTCTATGTTTGCAGGCTTTTGAGCGGACTGGAGAGCAGCATGCTAGAGGCCCAGTGGAGGCCGCAGGGGGCTCCGGCCATATACAAGATGATGGAGACACTCGACTGTGGGCCGGGTGAGGTCCGGTTCATTTTAACGAGTAGAAAGGCCGGGCCCGAGGATACCTCGGAGTGGAAAGAGAGATCGGACAGGGAAGTCAGCGTTGAAGGGCTCCGGAACCCGGTTTGTACTCTCGCGGGAGAGGGCTATTTCCCGAAATGGACGGGCCGTTTTCGCGGATACCTGTCCGAACTTCGCCAGTTGATCCGGATAGTGCGGGAGCGGGTCCGTTTCAAGCCGGACGTGGCCTACTTTGATCGGGCCAACGTAATTGTCGCCGGTGTCATGGCCAGGTTTTTCCGGGTTTCCGTCGTATTGCGAATCATGGGCGTCACACCGAACATGCACGAATTCATCGCGGGCCGCCGCCCGTTCGAGTGGCTTGTCCGGTGGGCCTACCGCTCGCCGTTCGCATTGGTGGTGTGCACCCTGGACGGAAGCGGCGGGGAGGAGTGGATGAAAAAAATTCTTCTTCCGTCGGTTCCTCGCCTCCAACTTTTTAACGGTGTTGAAATTTCCGGGCGGCCTTCTCAAATGGACCCTCGCCTTGAATTGCTGCCGCGGGACAAGTCGATTGTGCTTTTTCTCGGCCGCCTGGAGCCCGTCAAGGACTGCGATATTTTCATCGATGCGGCGCTACGCCTTTGGGACACTCACCGGGACCGGTTGCATGTACTTGTGGTGGGATACGGAAGCCGGGAAAAGGAATTGCTCGAAAGGATCGAATCCGCCGGCGCAGGGGAAATGTTCACATTTATTGATCGCCTGCCGCATTCGCAAGTTGCCGGTGCGTTTACACGGGCCGATATATACGTGTCGCTCAATAGAATGGGAAACATGAGTAACGCCAACCTGGAGGCGATGGCTTATGGTTGTTGTATCGTGGTTCCCGAATCGCGGACCGGATCGGGGATCGATGTCGATACAGATCGATTGATTCCGGCGGATGCGGTCCTCAGGGTGTCCCACGAAAATCCGACGGAATCCCTGGCCGGGGCCTTGGCCGATCTGTGCGACCGCCCGGACAAAAGGGACTCGTATGCACGCAATGCCGTCCGTCTTTCGAAAAACCTTTTGACCGGATGGCCGGAGCGGATCGACCGGGAGATCGAGTTGCTTTTCCAGATTGCGCGGGGGGAAGCCCCTCTTCTCCCGGACGGGCAGGGGGAGCATAGATGAGCGGCATTAGCGTGGGTGTCATCGGTTCGGGGTATTGGGGCCGAAATCACTTGAGGAATTTTCATGCGCTTAACTCTCTCGTTGCGTTTTGCGATAGCGATGATTCGGTAATTGACGGGTTGGCGGGGAAATATCCCGGCGCGAAGCCCTATGCGGATACCGAGGCGTTCTTCGCGGACCCCGGTTTCGATGGAGTGGTCATCGCGACCCCTTCGGTGACTCACGGTGAGCTTGTCCGGCGGGCCCTAGGAGCCGGCAAGCATGTATTTGTCGAAAAGCCGCTTTGCCTAGACCCGGACGAGGCCCGATCGATCGGCACCCTCGCCGAAAAACTGGAGCTTACCCTGATGGTAGGGCATTTGCTTCTCTACCATCCGGCATTCAGGGCGCTGAAGGGCGCACTCGAATCCGGGCGGCTGGGAACGCTCCGCTATATATACTCGAATCGATTAAGCCTCGGGAAAATCAGGCGCGAGGAAAACGCGCTCTGGTCCTTTGCCCCGCACGACCTGTCCATGATTTTAAATCTCACGGGAAAAATGCCCCATTCGGTCATGACCTGCGGCGGGACCTATCTGTCGCCCACGGTGGCCGACACGACGTTGGCCTATCTGAATTTCGACGACGGACTGCAAGCGCATATTTTCGTTTCCTGGCTTCACCCATTCAAGGACCATAAATTGGTCATCGTCGGAAGCGAAGGTATGGCGGTGTTCGACGATGTTCAGGAAGGGCCGGAGAAGCTGACTCTCTACCGCCATGCGGTCGGTTGGGACGGCGATCTTCCCGCCGTATCCAAGGCGGCCGGCGAGCCCATCCCCTACGATCCGAAAGAGCCCCTGGCGATCGAGTGCGAGCACTTCCTCGATTGTATTGCAGAGGGAACACGTCCTCTTTCGGATGCGGCGGAAGGACTGCGGGTCCTGACCGTCCTTGATGCCTGCCAGCGATCGCTGACGAGCGGCGCGCCCGAGCAGGTGGAGGGCCAGCCGGTATGAGCGAGCCGTTTATCCACCCCACCGCCGTGGTGGACGAGGGTGTCGAGATTGGTGAGGGGTCGAAAATCTGGCATTTTTGCCACCTGATCCGGGGAACGCGCATCGGTGCCCGTTGTGTGCTCGGGCAGAACGTCATGGCCGGACCGGACGTGAGCGTCGGGGATGGATGCAAGATCCAGAACAATGTTTCCCTTTTTAAAGGGGTGATTCTTGAAGAAGAGGTGTTTTGCGGGCCCTCCTGTGTGTTTACGAACGTAATGACCCCCCGCGCTTTTGTTGAGCGAAAAGATGAATTTCTCCCGACGCGGGTCGGGCGCGGAGCGACCATCGGAGCCAACGCGACGGTGGTGTGCGGAAATTCGATTGGCCGCTACGCCATGATCGGAGCCGGTGCGGTGGTGACCGGAGATGTTCCTGACTATGGCCTGGTGGTGGGGATTCCCGCCCGGCGAATCGGTTGGGTCAGCCGGAGCGGAGATCGGCTTGGCTCCGGTCTGGTCTGCCCGCGCACCGGCGAGCGCTATCAGGAGGGGGGCGAGGGCCTTGCCCTCATTGAATAGCTTGTTCAGAATTGTCTTGTCGCCGGAAAGAATGTTCGCCGGTGATTTGAGCCGTGTAATTTTTTATCAAGACGCATTTCGGTCATTCTTCTTTATAGGAAACCCGATCGCGCGTGCCGGAGATTGTCGTAGTTATCGAAGGGCTGGGGGGCGGCGGCGCTCAGCGCGTGGCGACTGCGCTTGTCAACCGGTGGGCCCGGGATGGCCGCGGGGTTGCGGTGGTCACTCTGGCCGAATCGGAAACCGATTTTTTTACATTGAATTCAAAGGTCAAGAGGCGGGTGGCCGGCGGAACGGAAATATCGAAAAATCTTATTGCCGGATTGGTAGCCAATTTTCGGCGCGTTAAGGCCTTGAGGAAAATTTTTCGAGAAGAATGCCCACGGGTCGTGGTCGGATTCGGAGCACAGATCAATATCGTTGTGATTCTCGCCGCCAGCTTCCTGGACGCTAGGGTAGTGATTTCGGAGAGAAACAATCCTGTCCGCCAGTCCTTCGGCCGGGTCTGGGACGCCCTTCGCCGGGCGCTATACCGATTTTCGGATGTCGTTACGGCAAACTCCGGGGCCGCTGTCGAGGCCATGAGGTCTTATGTTCCTTCGGAAAAACTGGTGTTGCTGCCTAATCCGCCGCCGGAGCCTCCCGGCCGAGAGCCTTCCCCAGGGCCTGTCGTGCTTGCGGTCGGCCGGCTTCATCCGCAAAAGGCCCATGACGTACTGATTTCGGCGTTTTCCCGAATATCTACCAAATTTCCCGACTGGTCGCTGATCATTCTCGGGGAGGGCGATCTCCGGGGGGATTTGGAGAGTCAGGTGGTTGATCTTGGGCTGGCTGGCCGTGTCCAGCTGCCGGGCCAGATCGAGGATCCTTATCGTTATTACCTGGGCGCGGGCGTGTTCGCGCTTCCCTCGCGCTACGAGGGGTCATCCAATGCCTTGCTGGAGGCCATGTCCTGCGGCCTGCCCGTTGTCGTCAGCGATGCTTGTCTGGGTTCGGTCGGATTGGTGGAAGACGGAAAAAGCGGCCTTGTGGTGCGATCAGGGGATGTGGATTCCCTTGCCGGCGCCCTGGACCGATTGATTGAGGGGGAGGATTTCCGCGTTCGCCTGGGAGTGGCGGCCCGGGACAAAATTTCCCGGTATCGCGATTCGAATGTATTCGCTGAATGGGAACAGACCCTTTTCGGCGAGATGTCTCAAAAAAGTCCAAAGCTAGAGGGCAGCGTTTCATGAAATTGGTGAAAAGGCTTCTCGAGGTTCCTCCGAAGGATTGGGGAAGGAAGGTTCAGGCCAAGCTCGGTCTGAGGCGAACCGATATCCCGGAGGTGGAGGATATTCTCGGTTCACGCAAGCATATACGTCCTCAGCGGCACTACGATTTTCTGAGCCGCTACGAGGCCATCCTTTCCGCGAATTGTTCCTGGGAGCCGATCAGGTTCGATGGAAAGCGCGTTATCGAAATGGGTTCCGGACCCGTCCTCGGATGGGCGTCCATGGGCGTGTTTCTGGGGTGCGAAGAATATTTTTGTGTGGATCCATATTTTAACCCTGAAATCCTGGAGGCGCCCGCCTACAAGGATGCATATCTTTTGAACGTCTATAAGGATTTAAGCGCGCTGTATGGCCAGCGAATGACGTTTGAAAAATTTCTTTCCCGGATGGACGAGAGGGTGGTTATCATTCGCGAGGTGTTGCTCGAGAGTAATCTGAAGGGGAAATTCGATCTGGCTTTGTCCAATTCGTGTTTTGAGCACGTCTTTCCGCTCGAGGAGACGATTGTCCGCCTGCATGAGCTGACGGCTCCGGGAGGGCGTTTTCTTCATCTGGTGGATTTTGGCAACCACCAGGGGACAAAAAGTCCGTTTGAAGGGCTTTATACGGTCACACCGGAGGAGCGCTTCGCCAAAAACGGCCGCCTGGTTAACCTCGCGCGCGGGAAAGACGTTTTGCGTATATTTAAAGAGGCCGGTTTCGAGGCT
>PVBE012756946.1_pt1 | contig 16961 bp, 15 predicted proteins | sample 1631181 | NCBI WGS metagenome assembly PVBE01 (sample SAMN08397723, study PRJNA350692) | Marine metagenome, whole genome shotgun sequencing project. | isolation source: water | place: Pacific Ocean | collected 2012-04 | reverse complement strand
TTTTTTGATTCAAGAATTTTTAAATCTGGTGGATCTATAACATCTGCTGCGGGGGGTGTGGCAGTAATGGAATCTGCAGCTGCTCCAAGTGCAAGTGGAGATTTTTCAACTACAAATATACAAGTAGAAGGTGTGGATGAGGCAGATATTATTAAGACAGATGGGAAGTATATCTATACCCTTTCAGATAATAAATTGATTATTGCTAAGGCCTATCCTGCTGAAGAAGCTGAAATTATAAGCAAATTAGATTTAGGAGATTTTAGGCCCATGGAATTATTTATTGAGGAAGATAGATTATTGATGTTTGGATCTGAAAGATATGATTTTAAGGATAAAGTAATAGATGAAAGATTTTCTTATCGGTCTATTGGTGGGTTGTCAGTTAGATTGTATGATATTGAAGATAAAGAAGAACCAGAACTAGTGAAAGTGGCGGATTTTGAAGGGACTTATTTAACATCTAGAAAAATTGAAGAAGAAGTTTATTTTGTAATAAATGCTTATCCAAGGTTTTATGGAGAGGATATAGTCTGTGGAGATATTGTACCTTTGTATAGAGAAGGAAAAGAAGTTAGTGAAAATTTAGAAGACATGATTCCTATTGTAGATTGTACAGATATTGGTTATGTAGAACCTATTCAAGCTGAAAATTTTATTACAATTGCATCTATTTCAATGATAGAAGATAGAGAAATTAAGAAAGAAATTATTGTGGGGAGTGGACAGAATGTTTATGCGTCTTTAGAGAATTTATATATTGTTCAGACTTCTTATCCTGGAGTGATTGGAGGTTTAATAGAGGATGAGGAGACAGTTATAACTAAATTCAAGTTAGATAAGGGAGATATTGAATTTGTAGGAAGTGGAGAAGTTAAAGGTCATATTTTAAATCAATTTTCAATGGATGAATATGATGAACATTTTAGGATTGCGACCACAAGTGGAAGAGTATGGGGCGGAGAATCTAATAATAATTTATATGTTTTAGATGAAGATTTAGAAACAGTTGGAAGCTTAGAAGATTTAGCACCAGGAGAGAAGATTTATTCTGTAAGGTTTATGGGTAAGAAAGGTTATATTGTAACTTTTAAAAAAGTAGATCCTTTATTTGTGATTGATTTATCTGATCCTAGTAATCCAAATGTTTTAGGAAAATTAAAGATTCCAGGTTATTCTGATTATCTACATCCTTACGATGAAAATCATATAATTGGTATTGGGAAAGATACTGTAGAAGCGGAAGAGGGACTGAAAGATAGTAGGAGATTGGATTTTGCGTGGTATCAAGGTGTGAAGATGGCGGTCTTTGATGTGAGTGATGTTAATAATCCGATTGAAATGCATAAAGTAATTATTGGAGATAGGGGAACAGACTCTCCGGCTTTACACAATCATAGGGCATTTTTATTTGATAGAGAAAAGAATTTGTTAGTGTTACCAATAACTTTAGCAGAAATTAAAGGAGAAAAATCAAGCGATAATCAATATGGAGAATTTACATTCCAAGGAGCCTATGTTTATGATTTAACTTTAGAAGATGGTTTTGACTTAAAGGGAAGGATAACACATTATGAAAGTGATGAAGTGTTTAAGAAAAGTGGATTTTACTTTAGGGGAGATTCGGCTGTAGAAAGAAGTTTGTATATTGGAGATGTCTTATACACTTTATCTAGAAATAAATTAAAATTAAATTCTCTTAAGGATTTAGAGGAACTAAAAGATTTAGTTTTCTAAATTTATTCAGTAAGACCCATTAAGATTAATAACAAACCTACTAAAATAACCACCAACCCTACTGAGCCTCTTATAATAGTCCATAAAGCTATTAAATTAGAAGGCCATTGGATGTAACTATACAATCCAGCAAGGAGGATTAAAAGTCCAAATATTATTTTTAAAGCTTTATCCATAACATTTTAGATGTAGATAAAATTTATATAGATAGTAGTTGTTACTAGGAGTGATGATAATTGCGGGATTGAGTAATAGCAAAAGATTAGCCAAGAGTATTGCTCAAAAATTAAATCTAGATTATGAAGATTTGAAAGTAGTAGATACACATGAAGGTGAGATTCATGTTAAGTTCAAACACAATATAAAAAACCAAAAAGTAGTGTTGGTACAAAGTTTGTATCCTTACCCTAACTATTCGCTTTTCGAAGTTTTATTTGCGGCAAGTGCAGCTAGGGACTTAAAAGCTAAAGAAATTATTTATGTGGCACCTTATATAGCTTATCTAAAAGAAGAATCTAGAAGTGAGAAAGGAGAATGTATTGGGAGTAAAGTGATTGGAGATTTGCTAAGTAGACATGTGGATGCAGTAGTTGCGGTGGAACCTCATTTTTCTCAACATAGTATAAAAGGATTCTTTTCAATACCTTTTTACAAATTAAATTGTAGTGAGCTATTAAGAGAATATGTTTTAAAGAATTTAAAAGACTTTGAAATTATTGGAGTCGGAGAGAAAGCTAAGTTATTAGCTAAACATATTAAAACAGATGCTTTGAGATATAATAAAGAGGATAAGTTAGAGGGCTTTGAGGATAAAGATGTGGTTGTGGTGGATGACACTATTTCTTCCGGGAAGACAATGTTAGGAAATCTTGGAAATTTAAAAGCAAATAAAATTTATGTGTTAGGAGTTCATGGGTTATTTACAGGAGATGCTTATAAAAATTTAAATAACAATGTGGAAAAAATAGTTACTACCAATACTGTTTATCATGAAACTAATGAATTAGATGTGAGTGGTTTAATTGCCGGGAAGTTGATGGAATTATGATGACTCATCCCTTACATTATGTAAGATTCCTATTAAGTAAAGAATTAAATGCATTTTATGTGTCTATTGTTTTGAGATCTTTGGCTTTTAGCATGGTGGGGATTTTTGTACCTTTATACTTGTATAAAGAATTGGGTTATGGATTAAGTTCTATTGTGTTTTATTATTTGATTTATAGTTTTTTATTTGGAGTATTATCTTTTCCGAGTGCGTGGATAGTGGATAAATTATCATTTAGATATATTATTTTGATTTGTTCTCCCCTTTATATTTTATATTTTGTGTTGCTTCATTTTTTGAAATTTAATCCAAGTTTATTTTTTATAATCCCGGTTGTTTTAGGTATAGTGGATGCGTTATTTTGGTTGGCGTTTCATTTTGAGTTTTCTGGAATTAGTGAAAGTAAAACAAGAGGAGCAGAGATTGGGAATTGGTATAGATTTTCTTTATTTGCAGGATTAGTGGGACCTTTGATGGGAGGTAGTATATTATTATTTTCAGATTTTAGTTTATTATTTTTATTAGTGGGGATTTTATTGTTTGGAAGTGCAGTCCCTATGTTTTTTTGTAGTCATAGAAATCGAAGATATGATGTGGATTTCAAGAAAGTGTTTATGAAGAAACAGATAAGAGATGGCTTGGCCTTTTTAGGGCAAGGAGGAGTTATTATTGTGGCGGTTGTGTTTTGGCCTATTTTTGTGTATGGTATTTTGGGAGGATATTTGAAATTAGGAAGTCTAGCTACAGGAGTAGGGATAGTGAGTATTTTATTTACATTTATAATGAGTAGATTAAGTGATAAATACAATCGAAGGAAGTTAATTAGAATTGGGGCCTTATTCCATTCTGTAACTTGGTTTTTGAAGATGGGCATACAAACTGTTTCTCATTTAATTGGATTATATGCTCTTGGGGCGATAACTTCTATAGCAGCTAATTTACCATTTATAGCCTTGACTTATGATAAATCTAAAAATAAAACAGAGTATTTCATTATGAGGGAAGTGTATATGTCCATTGGGAGAGTTTTAATTTTAATTTTAATTTTAATAACTGGAAAATTAATCCATGGTTTTTTCTTTGCAGGACTATTTAGTTTGCTTCCGATGCTGTTATAGAAAAGTTTAAAAGAGGTAAAAGTGGATTAAAAAATATGTTCTATCAAAAAGTTAAGGAAAATTGGAGAAACTTAAGTAGAGAGTTAAAACAAAGTAGATTAATAGAGTGGAGAAAAGGAAATACTGTTGTTCGAGTTTTAAGACCGACTAGATTAGAAAGGGCTAGAAATGTGGGTTATAGAGCTAAGCAAGGTATTTTTATAGTAAGGGTTAGGGTGTTAAGAGGAGGAAGACAAAGAGCTAGACCTTTGAAACATGGAAGGAAGAGTAAACGTGCAACTAGTAGAAAAATTGTAAAAAAGAGTTATTTGTGGATTTGTGAAGAAAGAGCTAATAGAAAATTTAAGAATTGTGAAGTGCTTGGAAGTTATCCTTTATTGAAAGATGGTAAAAATTATTTTGGAGAAGTTATTCTAATAGATAGAGATCATCCGCAGGTTAAAAAAGATTTGAAATTGAAAAATATAGCTAAGAAAAAAGGTAGAGCTTTTAGAGGTTTGACATCTGCAGGAAGGAAAAGTAGAGGTCTTAGAAGGAAAGGTAAAGGAGCGGAGAAAGTGAGACCGAGTTTAAGAGCAAATAAGAGATTAGCTAAATAGTAATTCTTAAATATAATTTTGTCTATTAAAGAAGTAAGTGCACAAGCATGTCCGGACTTTAATGGAGATGGAAAAGTAAGTTATGGGGATTTTTTGTTGTTTAGTGATCATTTTGGGTTAAATGAAAAAGAAAATAGATATGATGCCATTTATGATTTAGATGGGAATGAAGAAATAGATTTTCCAGATTTTTTGAATTTTGCGAGTGTTTTTGGAGAAAAATGCGGGGAGATTTTAGCTAAGCCAAGTGTTTTAATAGGGGACTTTAATGGGGATTGTGAAGTAAATTTTGAAGACTTTTTAGAATTTGCAAAACATTATGATGAAGATGTGAATAATTTTAATAAGAAGTTTGATTTAGATAATTCAGGAGATAGAATAAGTGTTAAAGACTTTTTTGTTTTTTCAGATAATTTTGGGAAAGTGTGCAGTTAAACCAAAACTATTTTAAATTATAAATATATTAAAAAGCATATGAGATGGTATATAGTTTTATTTATAATTTTATTTAGTGTTAATGTTCTGGGACAAGAATCAGTTACTTTTAATGGGGTTATTCCTGAAATTACCTTGACGGATGGGAAAGGTACGGATGTTATAGATTTGAGTACTTATTTTTCTAGCAATAATATTGTTGAGTATAAATATAAAGCTGGAGAATTTGAGATGGAGGGTTTGACTGTTACTATTGATCCTAATGGGAAAGTTGATATGGAGGCTAGTAGTAAAACTACTAAATCAGTTATATTTTTAGCGGATGATGATCTAACTGTGGCAGAAAGTAATGATATAAGTGTGCATGTAACTGGATTAGTGGAAGTAGCGAGTTTTTCTCCAGATGTAGAAACTTTGGAGTTAACTGAAGGGGAGAGTCAAAATTTTGCAGTGAGTGGAAATGTAAGTGTAGAATGGTATGCGGATGATATTTTGATAAATGATACTGGAAATAGTTATAATTTTATTGGAGAGGAAGTTAAAATTTACAATATTAGAGCAGTTGCAGGAGAATCTGCTAAAACTTGGTTAGTGAGTGTTTTGTCTGAGGAAATTGTGGCTCCTATAATTCCGGATCCAGAGCCCGAAGTTCAAGGACCTGTTTGTGGTAATGGAATGAGAGAGAGTGGAGAAAACTGTGGAAATTGTGCTGCAGATGTAAGATGTTCAAGTAATTCTAGATGTGAGAGCGGGATGTGTGTACCTGTTAAACAAACAAATTTAATTTTATATTTGGGATTATTAGTGGGAGTTATTATTTTAGCTGTGGTGGGGGTGATTTTTGTTAGGAAGAACCTTCTTAAAAAGAAGTTTCATCAAGAAGGGAAAACTTCACAGCCTGTCCAGCAAAAACCCCAGCAAAAAAAGCCAGAAGAGAAGAAACCAAGAGGGGGAATTTTAAGTAAATTGATGTTCTGGAAGAAGAAAGAAGGGAGCTCATCTCTTTCAACCCAACAGACTCAGCAGAAAAAACCTGTTCAACCTGTACAAAAGAAACCTGTAAGTCAACCTATTTCGGCTCAATTATTGCCTTTGGTGAATTATTTTAAAACCAATCTTTCTAAGTATAAAATTATGGATTTGAAGCAGCAAGCTATGAAGCAGGGATGGACAAAAGAACAGATTAATAAAGTCTTAGCTTGGATAAAAAAGAAATGAAAACCTTGGATGAAATAAAGAATCTAATTGAGAAGAGTGATAATCCTTTATTTTTCTATGATGATGATCCGGATGGTTTGGTGAGTTATTTATTGTTAAAAAAACATTTTGGAAAAGGGGAAGGAGTAATCATAAGAGTAAGAGGGCATAAATTAAATGAAGAAGAGATGTATTTAAGGAAGATTAAGGAATATAGTCCTGATCTTGTTGTATTTTTGGATAAACCGACTTTAACCCAAGATATTTTTGATAAAATTCATGTTAAGAAGATATGGATAGATCATCATTCTATTGTGAAAGTTAGGGGAGTAGTATATTACAATCCTAGAAAAGAGGTTAAAAAGAATCAACCGGTAAGCTATGTATGTTATCAGATAACTAAAGATAATTTATGGCTAGCTGCTGTGGGTGTTACTTCGGATTGGAGTGATTTGTTAGTTAAGGATTTTAAGAAAGAATATCCGGAATTAATTCCATTAAATGGGAAGTTGAAACCAGATGATGTTTTGTTTAATACTAAATTAGGAGAGTTAGCAAGAATATTTTCTTTTGTTTTGAAAGGTAAAACAAGTGATGTGAGGAAAATGGTGAGTTTGATATTAAAGATTGAGAGTCCGGAGGAGATTTTAGAACAAAAAAGCATTGAAGGTAAGGAATTATATTCTAAAGCTGAGAAATTGGGTAAAAAATATAAGAAATTATTGGAAGAAGCTTTAAAATTAAATAAAAAAGAAAAGGTTTTGATTTTTAGATATTCTACTAGAGATGTAAGTTTCACTTCTGAATTGTCTAATGAATTAATTCATAAATATCCTAAAAAAGTAGTTCTTGTTGCGAGGGAAGCAGAAGAAGAATTAAGAATAAGTTTAAGGTCTGGAGAAAATGGTGTTAATTTACCTAAATTATTAGAGAAAGTTTTCAAAGAAGTAGATGGAAAAGGTGGGGGACATGAACATGCGGGTGCGGCTTTAATAAAGAAAGAAGATTTTAATGATTTTGTAGAATTAGTTAAAGATAATGCTAAAAAATAAATTAATTATTTTAATATTTTTATTAGGTTTAGTGAGTGTAGGTGCTGAAAGTGATTTAAGTTATCAAGTTTTTAATGTTCAATTAGATGCTGGAGTGGATTTAGATTATACAAGTTCGAAATCAAGATTAGTACATTTTACTTCGGATTTGAGTTTTTTCCCTAAGAATTATTATAATCAAGAAGTTTTAAAATTGGATTTGAACTCTAATCCAAGAGCGTCTATTAAGAAAGGAAGGAATGTGGTGTTTAAGTGGAGGGATGTAAAAGAGAGAAGTTTGAATTATGGGTTCGATTCTGATGTAAAGGTTAAAATGTTAATTCCTCGAATAGATAAAGAGATTGCTTATCCTAATGGATTCATATTAGAAGAGAATATCCCTTATACTAAGAAGACAGAATATATTGATATTAATTCCGACATTAAAGATAAGGCTAAAGAAATTACCAGGAATAGTGATGATTTGTATGAAGCTGTATTTAAGATTGCAGAGTGGATTAGACAAAATATTGAATATGATTTGAATACGCTAACTGAGGAAGTTTTACAGAAAAGTAGTTGGGTTTTGGAAAATAAATATGGGGTATGTGATGAGATTACTAATTTGTTTATTAGTTTGTTAAGAAGCTTAAAGATTCCAGCCAAATATGTGGTGGGGATTGCATATACGGATGCTGTTGAAGAAGGATGGGCTCCGCATGCATGGGCGGAAGTATATTTTGATGGCTATGGATGGGTACCTTTTGATATTACCTTTGGACAATATGGCCGGGTAGATGCCGGGCATATAAAGTTTGATGATGCTATAGATTCTAAAAAGTCGAGTGTGGAATATAATTGGAAAGCGGTTAAGATAGATTTGGAAAGTAAAGAATTAGGACTGAAAAGTGAACTTATTGAAAATGGGGAGAAGATATTGCCTTTTGTTTCTTTGGATGTTAATGTTATGAAAAATAAAGTTGGAGAAGGCAGTTTTGTTCCCATTGAAGTTAGTGTTAAGAATTTACAACCTTATTTTTTAACAACCCTTGTTTATGTAACTTCAGCTCCAAGTGTAATTGGAGATAATACTCAAGCTGTTTTATTGGGTCCTTTAGAAGAGAAAAAAATTTATTGGTTAGTTAAAGTGGATGAAGATTTGAGTAGTGGTTTTGTTTACAAAGCTGATGTTGGAGTGGGGAATAATTTTGGAGCGAGTGCGGAAAGTAAATTGGATTTGAGTTCGGTTTATCCTGTATTTACTGAAAAAGAAGCTAGGTTTATGATGAAAAGAGCAGAGCAAGGTCTAGAACCTCTTTTGGAAAAAGACGTTCGCGAGAAAAAAGAAGAAAGGGGAAATATAATTGGGGATTTTTTAGATTGGTTGTTTAGTGGTTTTAATGATTAGTAGAGTTTAAATATCTGTTAATTTTTAAAAGATTATGTTAAAAAGAGGTATTTGGGTTATTCTATTGGTTTTGTTGTACTAATTTGGTAGTAAAGTTTAAAAGGGGTTTTTTTCAGTATTTAGAGAGGTGATAGCTTTGATTAAGAAGTATGAAAAAAAATTCAAAGAGAAGAAGATTTGGAAGATACCCGGTCTTTGTAGCTGGAGCTTTAGTTAGTGCGGGTTTGCTTTTAGAACCTTCTATTTTTCCATCTAAAACACCCAAGTTAGAGCAGAGAGGGGTTAGTTTTTTAGATGTTAAAAATAATTCTAGATTAAGGCAAAGTTATCTTGATCAGATTGTAAATGAACATGGATTAGTTGAAGGATTAAAGGGTGTGAATTATGAACCTGGATTAATCGGGATACATAAAGCTGATAGTATGTTTGTAGTTATGAGGACTACATATCCGGAAGTGCCAGCAGGTTATAAAGGAAATGATTTGGAAACAGAAATTGTGGTTTATGGGGGTGCATTTAATTCTACACAATCGGAAGATGAATTTTTGAATCTTTTAATAAATCATGAATATAGACATACGGATCAGATGAGGGGGAGGATGAAATTAAACTTTTCTTCTAAACAAGAATATGATTCTTTGGCTTCAGAGATTGGGAGAAGATTTTTTGATATAAATGGAGACTTATACGAATTGGTTCGTGAAATAGATGCTTATAGGGCTCAGATAGATTCTTTTGGTAAGAAAAATTTGAGTGAGAAATTTAAAAGAGATATTATTTCCCTTTATAATTTTCATGTTGATTTATTGGGTGAAAAAGCTGAAACTCCATTTGTTAAATATTTGAAGGGAACTTGGGGAAAATTATAATTCAATAACTTTCAGCAAAGTAACATAAATAATTAGATTTTTTATTACAGTGGAAACATTTAGTAAAATTTAAATAGTTGTGTATCTTTGTTATTCTATGGAGAAATATAAACTGCAATATCATAAACTTATAGAAAATTTTGATAACAAAGAGATTAAGGATTATTATAAAGTTTTAGACCTTGGTATTAAAGGATTTAATCAAATTCAAATCAAGGATAAAATAAAAATAAGTAAATATAAGATTTATAATTGGCTGGTTAGGAAGACAAAACCAATAGAGGTTAGAAGATATGAATTATTTAAGGAAAAAGATTATTTTAATGAGGACTTTTTAAATCAAAATCTTGAATGGTTGGCTTATTTAGTTGGATATAATTTGGGAGATGGAAATATTTCTAAAGATTTAACTAAGGTTTGGTTTTATGGTGTTGATTCTGATTTGGAAAAGATTAGAAAGATTTTATTGAGATTTAAGGTTAATCCAAAAATATACTTATAAAATTAATAATGGAAAAATGGTCGTTAGTGATGTTATTTTTTCTAGATTCCTGTCTTCTTTTGGAGCAATTAAAGGGAATAAAACAAAAGCAAGTTTTGAGGTTCCATTGTGGATTTTAAATTCAGGAAAATGTTCTATTTTGAAAAAGAGATTTTTACAAGGATTATCTGATTCTGAATTAAGTAAAATTTCTCAATTAAAACATACAAGATTTGCTTTTCAATCCTTAAAGTTTTATACTGTCAAAGAGGTTGTCAACTTGAATAAAGGTATAGTTTATTTGGACCAATTGAGAGAATTATTGTCTGAATTTGGAGTTACTACAAATGGTGTTAAAAGAGATAGGGAATATGAAGGAAGGAAGGGTTCTAGGATGATTCAATTGTATTTTGTTATTCACTCTAATTATATTAATCTTGATTGTTTTTTAGATAAAATTGGATTTCTTTTTACTACTAAAAGGATTCTTGATAATGAAACTAAATTAAAAATTAAGTCTCTTGCGGAATATGAAAAGGAAAAAATAAAGAAGTACCATAAACTTTTAGAATTAAGAAAAAAAGGACTTTCAGCTTATAAAATTGCTAAACAATTGGATTTGCCGATTCATTATGCGAAGAGTTGGTTGTATAAGAATAGAAAACCAAGATCTTTAGCTTATTAATAGCTTTTGCCGAAATAAGTGAGATGTTTGGCTTTTTTGCTACAATGAAAACATTTCCCTATCTTTGGAGGTTGATTGAAGGGGATGTTAAGTGATTTGGCTCCGATGGTTTTATCTTTAATTTCTTCTTCACATTTAATAGTACCACACCAAGGAGCTAAAGCAACTTTTTTTCCTTTTATGATATGTCTGAAATCTTCAAAAGCATTTGTTTTATGAATTTTTTCTTTCATTTCTATTTCTGCTTTTTTGAAAAGACTAATTTGAATATCTTCTAAAGTTTTGTCTATTTCTTTTGTTAAATTTGAGAATTTTACAGGGGTTTTATTATTATTATCTCTTCTAACTAAAACAACTTGAGATTTTTCTAAATCTTTAGGACCAATTTCTAATCTTATTGGAACACCTTTAAGTTCCCATTCATTAAATTTCCATCCTGGTGAGTAATTTCTATCGTCTAAAATAGGATTGTGTTTTTTTAATTTTTTCTCTAAGTCTTTGCATTTTTTAAGAACTTTTGCTTGTGTGTCTTTGAATAGGATTGGAACTATGACTAATTGAGAGAAAGCTACTTTCGGAGGTAAGATTAATCCTTTATCATCACTATGAAGCATGGCTAAAGCACCTATTAATCTGGTTGAGATGCCCCAGGAATTTTGCCAAGGGATTTGTTTTTTTTCTTTTCGGTCTAGGTAAGAGATATTAAAAGATCTTGCGAAACCTTGTCCTAAGTTATGTGATGTGCCCATTTGTAAGGCTTTTCCGTCTGGCATGATAGATTCTATACTTAAAGTGTATTTAGCTCCGGCGAATTTTTCTTTATCTGATTTTTTTCCTGTTAAGGTGGGTAGGGCTAGTAAATCTTGACAGAGTTTTTGGTATTCTTCTAAATAAGTTAAAGTTTCTTTGTCTGTTTCTTTTTCAGTTTCATAGACGCAATGACCTTCTTGCCATAGAAATTCTCTTGTTCTTATGAAGGGTTTGGTGGCCAAACTTTCCCAACGTATAATATTGCACCATTGATTCATTTTAAAAGGTAAATCATTGTGGCTTCTGATCCATTTAGAATAAGAGTCGTACATGACTGTTTCTGATGTTGGTCTAATGGCCAATCTTTCGCCTTCTTCTGTGTTGGCAATCCAGGCTACTTCTGGAGAGAAACCTTGAGCATGTTCAGCTTCTTTTTGAAAGAAAGATTCTGGAATGAATAAAGGGAAGTAAGCGTTTTTAACTTCTAATTTTTTTAAGCGAGAATTGAAATAATCTTGAATTTGTTCCCAGATATGGTAAGCATTGGGTTTTATGACCATGCAGCCCTTAACTTTAGAATAATCTGCTAAATCTGCTTTTTGGATTAGTTGAGTGTAGAATTCTGGAAAATTTTCAGATTTTTTTACTGTTAAGCCTTCTTGTTCTGTCATTTTCTATATATTTTACCTCTATGTTTGAAATTAATAAAAGTTATTATTTCTTTCTGTTTGTTATAATAATAAAGTAATCTAAAAGGTTTTATGTATATCTTTCTTTCCCCTCTTTTTTCATAACCTAAAAAATCCCCAATTTCTGGGTTTTCAATTATTTTTTTAATTTGTTTTTTTACTTTTTCTTTAAGAGCATTGTCTTTGATATGTTTTATAGCTTTTTTAAATTCTGGTTCTTGCTGGACAATCATTTTACCAGGTTTCTAAATCTTTTAAGAATTCTTCCTCTGTTTGGTTGATTAATTTTACTTTCCCACTTTTTACATCTTTCCAGAATTGTTCTGCTATTTTAGTGTCTATTAAATCTTCTTTTAATCTTTCAAGACTTTTTGTTTTTTTCATAGGTTCTAAGATTAATTTTTCTTTTTCTTTGATGAATAAGATTTTTTCACCTGTTTTTAGGTTTAGTTCTTTTCTGAATTCTTGAGGTATGGTGACTTGTCCTCTTTCAGTTATTTTGGATATTTCAAATTCCATCTTAATAAGAATGATAAGAATATTCTTATTTATAAGGTTTTTGGCTTTTTAGAAAACGGGCCTGCGAGGATTTGAACCCCGATCTTGGAGTGTCTCCTGAATTGGTATCCGAAGCCCCATATACTATCCAGATTATACTACAGGCCCTTATAGAATATATGTGGGTTTATCTTGTTTTTAAGTATTTCTAAACGTTGCTTATAAGTTGTATTAGGGGGACAGAAACCAAATTTTTTCCATATATCGAATCTTGAAAGTTTAGTTGTATTTTTAGGGGATATTTTATTAATCTAGGAGGGTATCTTTGCCATTTATTTGGAGAGTATATTTTAATTTTTCTGTTTTCTTTTTTGGTTGATAGGTATAAATACTAGGGGAAAAATCCTCCTTTTCTAATAATCTTTTTACCCCTATTCCTAATTTATTTGAAACCGTTTTTATGGTTATTCTTGGATAATAGTGTTTAACTATTTTTTTTAAAAGGATCTGTATTGCGAATTTTTTTGTCAAAACTTATGCATCCATCGGTGTCAAAATAGCCTCTTAGAAAGGATCTAATCAAAAATTTATCTTTGAATATAAATTTTGGTACTTTAATTTTTAGTGTTTTATTGCCATAGGGGAATCCCAAAATTTCATGTGCAAATTTTATAACTTTTTTATTTCTTATTACGAAACCGTAAGTATTTCTACTTGGAAAAAATTTTCCTTTAATATTTAAATTGAAAGTTTTGTTAAATAGAGGAATCATATGTTTGTCATAGTAATCTTTTTCTTCTATATTCCCGCTAATGTCCCATTCCCCCTTATGGTCTTTATTCCTTAGATAACCGTCTCCCGCGTGAATTCCACAGATTTCTGCTAATTCTGGAGTAATCTTTATCATAGATATAAATTGGTTTGTTTCTTTATAAGCGCTGCGCGTATATGACGAGTATGTCGTTTATGTCGTTTAACATTAGGAAAAAATTATAAACAACTTCTTCTTATTTGTTATGATGAAAAAAGAGTTTTTTGAAGCTATAGCTTTGTTAATGGGTACTGTTATTGGTGCGGGTGTTTTAGGGATTCCTTATATTGTGTATAAGGCAGGGTTTTTAACTGGGTTATTGGCTTTAGTTTTTTTGGGTGTTGCAGTGTTGTTTATGAATTTATTTGTGGGGGAGATTGTTCTAAGTACGAAAGGGAAACATCAATTAACCGGATATGCGGAAAAATATTTGGGTAAGAAAGGAAAATTTTTAATGGCTATAAGTATGTTTATTGGTATTTATGGGGCTTTAACTGCCTATCTAATAGGTGTGGGGGAGTCTTTATATGCTATATTTAATGTTTTTTCTCCTTTGGTTTTTAGTTTAATCTTTTTTGTTATTGTTTCTTTTTTAGTGTTTAAAGGTTTGAAATGGATTTCTGAATCTGAATTATATTTAGCAGGGAGTGTTATTGTTCTTATTTTAGTGATAAGTGTGGTTGCGTTTTTTTCTTCTAATTTTAGTTTGGAGGGTTTAAAAACTTTTGAGCTAAGTAAGTTCTTTATTCCTTATGGAGTAATTTTATTTTCTTTTTTAGGTACGGCAGCTATTCCAGAGATGAAAGAAGAGTTAAAGAAAAATTCTAAGAATTTGAAAAAAGCTATTTTGATTGGAAGTTTAATCCCTATTTTTTTATATGGGTTGTTTGCAGCTGCAGTTATTGGGGTTTCAGGGAATAATATTACCGAGGTTTCAACTATTGGGTTGGGGCAAGTTTTAGGTGAGGGGATTTTAATATTTACAAATTTGTTTGCTATTTTTGCTATGACTACAAGTTTCTTGGCTTTGGGATTAGCTTTGAAATGGTTATTTAATTTTGATTATAAGCTTAATAAAAATTTAAGTTGGGGATTAACTGTGTTTTTACCTTTGGCTTTATTTTTATTGGGGGTTAAAAGTTTTATTTCTACAATTGGAATGGCGGGAAGTTTTGCTGGAGGTTTAGATGGAATATTAGTAGTGTTGATGTTGTGGCAGGCTAAGAAATTAAAAGAAAGAAAACCCGAATATAGTATGAAGTATAGTAAAGTAATTGGAACTGTTTTGATTGTTGTATTTGTATTAGGAATATTGTATCAAATATCGAATTTGGAAGGTTTTATATAAGATAAGAATTTATGAGAATTATGTTAAAAAGAGGGATTTTGGTAATTTTAATAATTTTATTTAGTGTTAGTGTTTATGGTATACTAGGAGATTTTGATAATAGTGGATGTGTGGACTTTCCTGATTTTTTAGGATTTGCTCAACATTATGGTCAAAATGCTACCTTAAATGATACAAGATTTGATTTGGATAATGATGGGATGATTATGTTTAGTGATTTTTTAATTTTTGCTAGGAATTATGGGGAATGTGATGGGGATAATGTTATAGGAAAAGAAATTCCTTTAGGAAGTGCATTTGTTTCTGAGTTAAGAGATAATTTTGGAATTTTAAAAACTCTTGGAAATAATAATACAGGAAGTAGGGTGGGTGTGGAAACTTCTTTAACTTCTGATGAAGATGATTATCAAACTGATGTTGTAATGGAAGTTGGGAGAGATAGTATTGTTTATGCTGTTGCTCCTCGTGGAAGTTTACTTAATACCAATTTTAATTTTTTAGGATATAGGATCTTAGTTACTGAAATTGAAAACGGGATGAAGATGATGGCGAGAGTGGATGGGGGAAATCCCCAAGTTATTAGTGATGGAAGAGAATTTATTGGTGAAGATTCGGATGACCCAAATTGGGTGTGGGACTTAAGTGGTTTAGATACGAACTTGCCTGTTGTGGGTGTTGAAAATGACTTTATTTATAATGATGATTCTGATAATCCTCCAAAAGTTGGTGAATGTGTAAGTTTACCTAATAAATATGGGGGTGTGTGTTTTAATAATTTGACAGTAGCTCCAGATGAGTATGATACTTATACTATTGAGTATGATAATAGTGCGGATTTGAGTGATGCCGATCCTAGTTTAACTTCGGCTAAAGCAGTTTATATTCATACTTCTAAGGATGAGGGACTTCCTTCTGATTCTGTATCAAGGAGAACTGAGAAATTATGGATTTTAGGTGATGGAAGGATATTTTACAAAGATGGGAATACAAATAAGGTTAATTTTTGGACGAAGTTAGATAAAAATATATGGTCTGGATTTGGGTCTATTAGTGATTCTCTTGGTCTTGTTACTAGACTTGAAGAGGATAAACTTAAAATTAATATTTTTACTAAGTATGATGAAAACTATGAGGCATTTAATGTTAAATTTGGTATTATAAATGGAGAAATAAATTCTTTAGGATTAAATTCTTCTATGGAAGAAGCTGATGAGTTAATCTGGGTACCTGGAATAACAATTAGTTCTTCCAATGGTGAAAAACTCATTGGTACCAAAGATGAAGATCATAGAAGTGCTCATGGTATTATTGTTAGAGAACCTAGATATCATGGAGGGTTTGATGAAGTTGTATTAGACATTCCAAGAAGACAAGTTAAGGCTAAAGTGGAATTAACATTTGAAGATGTGAGTGATAGAGATCCTCACTTAACATTCGTAAGTTGTAATTTAGATGAAGATTGTTTCTTAAATGCTGAGGAATGGACTTCTGTGAATGGGGAAACTATTAAACTTAGAAGAGTTGGAAGTTCTGGTGCAATTGTAGTTGAGGTTAGTGGTATAACTGAAACGATTTCACTTGGTTCTAGTAAAGTCTTTAAGGGAACGAGTGTAAGAATATTGAATAAAGAGGCTTTTTATGATTCTCATGATTCTAGAGCAAGTGCGGCCAAAATTGTAATCTCGGGATTGGTTTGTTCAGATTGTGGAATTGGTTGGAGTAATATTTGTGATGAGAATGAATGTTTAAATTTAGGCGAGTGTAGGTTCGGGTCTGGGATTGTTGGAGGAACATGTGAGTCTATGGGTTCTGGACAAGTTAGTAAGGAAGTGCCTTTAGGAAGTGCATTTGTTTCTGAATTAAAAGATAATAACGGGGTTTTGAAAACCCTTGAAAATAATGCTGAAAGTAGGGTAAGTGTGGAAACTTCTTTAACTTCTGATGAAGATGATTATCAAACTGATGTTGTAATGGAAGTTGGGAGAGATTCTATTAAATATCATTTAGGGTATCATGGAGGGGGTATGAATCCTTATACTCCTTTAATTGGACAGAGTTTGAATCTTTTAGGGCATACCATTAAAGTAATTGCTCTGAGTACAACTGGGAATCGTATGGAAATAGAGATCGATGGAACTATTAGGACTACTGTTAGTGATGGAGGGGCTTTCTGGGGAGAGAATGTTATGGATCCGGATTGGGTCTGGGATTTAAATCTCTCGAGTGGAGAAGTCAATACTGTTGGAACAATTATAGG
>PVBE012052848.1_pt1 | contig 16962 bp, 11 predicted proteins | sample 1631181 | NCBI WGS metagenome assembly PVBE01 (sample SAMN08397723, study PRJNA350692) | Marine metagenome, whole genome shotgun sequencing project. | isolation source: water | place: Pacific Ocean | collected 2012-04 | reverse complement strand
CACCAGCCAACGATACGCGCTGCTGCAAAAGGAACACCAGGCAGGACAAGCTGACACTGCGCGACTCGCTACGCGAGTCAACCAGCTCGAAGGAGATAAAGCGCAACTGGCGGCCAAGGTTCGTCTTGGGGCCGAACAGCTCACCAGTATGACCCGGCGGTTGAAAACGCAGGCTGATTCCGCGGCAGCGGTAGCGGCCAGGCTCGCCAAGAAGGAGAAGAGTCTGTTGGCGCTGGCGGAGAAGGAGAAGGGTCTCTCGGCCAAACTCGAGAAAGCCATGCGCGAGCTCGACCGTCTTCCCGGTATCGACTACGAGCCCGGTTCGGGCAAGCTTAATCTCTCTTCACAGGTGCTGTTCGAGTCCGGTCAATCAAAGATCAGAAAAACCGGTCAGGGAGCCCTATCCCATCTGGCGAATGCGCTCAAGGGTGGAGAAGAGCAACTGCGCATCGAAGGACATTCGGATGCAGATCCCGTTCGCAAGAGCCGAGGTCGGTGGGAACATGGCAACTGGGAGCTGTCGGGAAATCGGTCACTGCAGGTGCTCGCGTTCCTGGAGTTTTCGGGAGTGGGTGGCGAGAGAATGCGCTTCGTCGGCCGTGGGCCCTATGCGCCGGCGGCGTCGAACTTGACCTCATCCGGCAAGCGGTTGAACCGTCGCGTCGAGATCTATGTCTTGCCGGCTCCCAGTGTTCCGGCGTCGATGCAAAAATAGTCATTAGATGCAGAAGCAAACCTCGGGTGGACAGGACTATCTGGTTTCGCCCGGGGTCCTGAGCCAGGAGACGTGCGAATTTGGTTTAGCGGCCCCGACATGTGGACAGCGACCGTGGTGGTCACGGTATCGGGCGAGCATGAATCGTCTGGGGCAGGTTGTCTTGACCCCGTTTGCACTGCTGATCCTCTTGCTCGCTGTGCTGGGTTGGTATGAAGGTCGGACGATCGGGGGCCGCAGGATGCACGTCCACACCGTTCGGCTAGGAGAAGATCTGAGAAAGCTGGCAGCACTCTACTACGACAATCCGGGGCAATGGACGGTGATATTCCAGGCCAATCGAGGCCGACTGGTCGGCCGAGATGGCCTCACCGGTGTCCGATTGCTCCTGATCCCACAGCTTGGACCACGTAAACCACATAAATAGGCAGGGCAATAAAATGGGCAAGAGTCTGGTAGTGGACATGAACGGAACTTTTGGCTTTCTCTTGCGCGGCCTGCTGCATGGAGAGGGTCACGATGCGAGCCTCGCCGAGACAGAGTCGGAGGTGCGCAGTAACCTACGTCTGCGTCATTATGACGCCGCTTTTCTCGGACAGGTGCCCGAGGAGGTCCTCGAGTGCCTCGCTGCGATTGATGGCCTGCGGCTGGTGCAGATAGGTAACAACATTGGGCTGGAGCAGTTTTGCGATGAGATCCTGGAACGGCCCTTGAGACTGAAGCGACTTTCTGAACTGGCCGGCAAACTGCTGGTCACGTCCCAGCGCCGGCGTCACCGTCGGCACTCAGTGGATCTGCCAGGCTGGGCAGTCGCCGGGACGACACGATTCGAAGGTCAGATCACGGATCTCGCTCTGGGGGGATGTCGCCTGGCGCTGGCCATGGATCCCGCTGACGTTTCTCTCCAGGTTGGGCAACCGGTCAAGACACAGCTGGGTCTGGCTGGTGAGCCGATAGGCATTTCGACCCGGGTGATCTACAGTCGGCCGACGGCCGACGGATTGCATGTGGGGCTGGGGTTTGAACAACTCAATCATCCCGTTGCCGGGCGTCTCGAGGATTACTTGTTGTGTGCTTGATACTGGAAGGTCGCCGGTTCTAGCAGGCTGGCGAACAACAAGTGCGTGTAGCAGAGGAGGAGCCTGTAGGTTCCTCCTCTCTTTTTGGCGTCGTTCGGCTATCTGCGGCTGCCCCGCCTAATTCGGTTGAACGGCCACCGATGTCTCGAATACACAACTCGAGCTATCAAGCTGCCAATGGGCTCCACGTAACTGCTCGACGCCAGGGCGACCAAGCACTGTAAAACGAACAGTCCAGTCACCGAATCGGTGAGCCACGTTCTGGGTCTTGATTTACTTGCAGTTGTGCCTGTCCCGCTCGAAAAACGATTTGGTCTTCCCGGCCGGGTAGTCGATGTTATTGCCAAGCCTGTCGAGCGTCATCGTCCAGCCATGCTTGTTGCGCGGATGGACGAGCCAGGAGCCGTCTTTGAGTTGCTTGGCCGACACGACCCCCATCAGGTATCCCTGCTCCGGCAGGATCTCGTCGATGTCGGTCCGCGAGATCGCGACCGCGCGCTGGTTGTCGAGCCGGGCGAGCAGCCAGCCGCAATCCGGGACGGCGAACCTGCCCGTGAGCGTCTGACTGGCCAGCCCGTAGCTCCGTTTGCTGGCCAGGAGCGAGAGGGAGAAGGTAAATGTACCCTGGATCGAGCGCGTCTTGTCGTCTCGGGTCATGCGCAACGAGCCAGCCTTCTTCTGGATGCTGAGCGGTCGGAGTCCGCTTTCTCCGCCGTGAGCGCAGTACATGCCCAGCTGGGCCGCCGGCGCGGCTCCCTTGTGGGCCAGGTCGAGCGGGATGCTGAAGCGGAGCACGAAGTACGCGCCCTCCTTGCTCGAGGGTCCCGTTGCCGAGAGCACCAGACGGTCACCCCGGATCCTCGCCTGCGCTATCCGGGCCGTATGCCCGGCCTTTCCACCGTGGGGCGTGTGTTCGAAGCGGGTGATCTTCAACGTGATCGGCTGACTGCTCTTGGTGTCGGCCCCTACGGTCTGCGCCGAGACCAACAGCGCAGCTGAAAAGAGCAGCGCGACGACTTTCTTGCTGTACATGGGTTTACTCCCCGACGGTCTCACTTCGAACGTGCACCACACTCGATGCGAATTGTACGCTACCTCGTATCGAGCTGTTTGGAGAGCACACCGTCTCAGCGACAACCTCATGTTGGCTGGATATTCTGCTGCGGTGGTAAGCTGATTACCAGGTGTGTCAGGTGCCGCGTAACAGTCTAGGATGCTTCGATCTGGCCGGCAACTGGGTGAAAAAGATCCCGGCTTCTCACGAGCTTAAGGGGTGCTCTCCTTGCCTGGCCCTTCCCGCGCGCTCACACGCGTGCACATGTCGGGGCCCACAGATGTCTGCGCGCAGCCCTGTCCAGCTCCCCGCCGTAACCAGGCGACATCTGATCTCGTACAGAGAGTTTGTACCGAGTGGGGTGATGAGACGTTCACGGCGCTGTCGCATGTTCGAAGAGGGGCGCAGTGTCCTGGGAGCAGGTGGGGAGGCTCTCACCCCTCGATCACACTGAATTTCTCAGGTTGCGCACAATTTGATTTGCTCACTGGTACGAATTTTGCGGCCAGGATGGGTGAAGCGGCACTTTAAGGAGCACGAGAGATGGATTTTGGCATCAAGAACGGGGACTGCCTGCGAACCGGATCGGCCATAGGTCGTTTTTGCATCCTGGGTAAGATTGGTTGCGACACCACCGGGACCTTGTACCGCGTGCGGCAGGAAGAGAAGAAACGGCTGATGGTCTTGAGGGTGCTCAACCCCGAGGTCGTCGACGATCCAGAGTTTCAAGAGGTGGCCCGTCGCGCGCTCAAGCTGAAGCACCGCAATGTTCAGCGGACCTACGTCTTTGGGCGCAAGGGACGCATGCACTATATGGCCATGGAATACATGCCCGGCCGGAGCCTGCGCTGCCAGCTGGATAAGATCGACCGGATGGATCAGTACGAGTCGCTGAAGATCATCCGCCGAGTGACCGAGGCCCTCTGTGTGGCCAAGCAGTCGGATCTCCGTCATTTCGACCTGAGGCCCGCTAACATCCTTCTGAGCCAGTGTGGGACGGTCAAGGTGATAGGCATCGGCATGCCGAAGGATCCGCGGAAGGAGTTCGATCTGTTCGAGAGCCAGCGGCAGATGATCCCTTTTTACACGGCGCCTGAGATCCTGCGCGGCGACCAGCAGCTAGATGAGCGTGGGACCGTCTTCTCTGTTGGTGCCATTCTGTACCACATGCTGGCCGGATCTCCCCCGATGTATGGGAACTCGCTCAACGAAGCTCTGTTGCGTCAAGCGTCTCACGGGATCGATCCCCTGGCGGAAGTCCGGCCCAACTTGCCCGACCGGGTCTATCAACTGGTCGAGAAAGCCCTGCAGCCCTATCCGCTGCGTCACACCTCGATCCGGCGCTTTCACAAGGATCTGGTTCGCTTGATTCACGGGATCAAGGCCACCTCGGGACGCTATCGTCGTGAGGAAATAGCCGAGGAGTCGGACATCCACGTCTGCTTCAAAAAGTAACGCCGTTACGTAATTACCTGCACGAGGGGGCTCGTCGACCTGAATCGAGCGCCAGGGTCGGCACCGGCGAAAAAAAATCACCTTGGGCCAGCCGTTGGATTGAAGGGTGACTCTCAGGTGCGTCTCAGGTCTTGAGCGCGGCTTTCATCAGCTTGCCCATCGCGTTTCGCGGCAAGGCGTCGAGTACCCGAAACTCTTTGGGCACCTTGTAGGCGACCAGGCGCTCCTTGACGTGTAGCTTGAGCGCCTCGGGGTCGGTGTGTTCGGTCAGCACCACGAAGGCGGTGACCCGCTCACCCCACTGGGTGTCTGGCAGACCGACCACCGCACACTCCGTGACGCTGGGGTGGGTTTCCACACATTCCTCCACCTCCCGGGGATAGACGTTGTACCCGCCGGAGATGATCAACTCCTTGATCCGGCTGCAGATCGTCAGGTAACCGTCCTCGTCGAATCGTCCCATGTCTCCAGTGCGGAAATAGCCCTCGTCGTCGAAGACGTTCTCGGTTGCCTCTGGCCTGTTCCAGTATTCGCGAAAGACATTGGGGCCCCTGACGCAGATCTCGCCCTCCTCGGGTGGATCCAGCTTGACCTGTACTCCGGGAAGCGGCAGGCCGACACTGCCGGGTTTGCGCGGACCGTCGAATGGATTGGAGGCGTTCATCACGGTTTCTGTGAGCCCGTATCGTTCGAGGATCCGATGTCCCCAGCGCTCGTCGAAGCGGGTCCAGATCTCGGGCGGCAGCGGTGCGCTGCCGCTGATGAACAGTCGCATCTGTGACAGATCGACCTCCGACTCTTGGGAGACCAGGCGCTGGTACATCGTCGGTACACCCATGAACATCGAGCAGCGATCGGCGGACAGCGCTTGCAAGACCGGACCCGCCTCGAAGTGTCGGTGGAGGATCATCTCCGAGCCCACGAGCAGCGTGCCGTGGAGCCCCAGGCCCAGTCCGTGCATATGGAACATGGGCAAGGCCAGCAGCAGCTTGTCTGTGGCGGTCCATTGCCACAGGGTTGCGAGAGAGCTTATGTTGGAGAGCAGGTTGCCGTGTGTCAGCAGCGCGCCCTTGGGCTTGCCGGTCGTACCGGAGGTATAGGCCATCAGCGCTGGAGTGTCAGCGTCGATCGCGACAGCGATTGGTGCGGCCGGGGACGTGCCGTAGGGATCCCGCTGTGCGCCGGGCACGATCGAGGGAGCCGGGTAGCCCGTGTCGGCATAGGTCTGTTGGTTCTCCGGATCGACCAGTACGACCCGTGGCTCGGCGTCCTCGAGAATGAACTGCAACTCGCCGGTCTTGTAAGCGGGGTTGACGCAAAGGCGAATGGCACCCAGCTTTCCGATGGCCAGGTGGGCCAGGATCAGCGCGGGCCCGTTGGTAAGATAGACGCCGACTCGATCACCGAGCTGGACGCCGAGCGTGGCTAGCCTGGCGGCGAACTGGTCCGAGAGTCGGTCGAGGTCAGCGTGGCTGTACCTTTGCCCCTCGAAGTGGAGTGCGATTCGATCGCCCTGGGCGCGTGCCGTTGCTCGGAAGGCATCGGTCAGGTTGTTGGAAGCCATCTGCCGGGTCCTCCCACTGTCTTTCTTGTCTGTCGTCGGCCGCGTACGGCCGCGGTGTACTAGCGAATCATCGAGCGTTCGCCGCTACCCGAGAAGTTGATGAAGACGGTCTTGAGCTCGGTGAAGAAGTTGAGCCCTTCCTGCGCCATCTCGCGGTCGCCGACTCCGGTCGATTTCATTCCGCCGAAGGGTAGCTGAGCTTCGCCCCCGATCGTCGGTTCGTTGACATGCACCATTCCGGTCTCCACGTCTTCGATGTACTGCATTGCGTTGTCGACACTGCTGGTGAAGATCGAGCTGGTCAGGCCGAACTGGACGTTGTTGGCGATTGCTATCGCCTCCGCCACGTCGCTGGCCTCGACGACAGAGAGGACCGGGCCGAAGATCTCTTCCTGGAAGATTCGCATGTCGGGGGTGACGCCGTCGAACACGGTGGGCTGGACGAAATAGCCGTTTCCCGCCTCCTGGGCCTTGCCGCCACCGAGCAGCAGCCGCGCGCCCTCGCTCTGGCCCAGCTCCATGTAATTCAGGTCTTGCTGATACTGCTTGTCGCTGACCGCTGGGCCCATCTGGGTTGCTTCGTCCGCCGGATTGCCAATGACGATACCTCGTGCGCCCTCGACGATCGCCTCGAGCAGCTGGCCTTTGACCTCGGGGTGGCAGATCAACCGGCTGGTCGCCGTACAGCGCTGGCCCGTCGAGCCGAATGCGCCGCCGTGGATCGCCGGGATCACTCGATCGAGGTCAGCGTCGGGCAGGACGATCACCGCATTCTTGCCGCCCATCTCGCAGCAGACCTTGGCCCCGCGGGAGGCGGCCTTGGCATAGAGCTCGGTGCCGACGGCGTTCGAGCCGGTAAAAGAAACGGCCTGAATCGCGGGGTGATGGACCAGCGCCTCACCGACAATCGGACCGGTGCCGTGGACCATGTTGATCACGCCAGGTGGACACCCCGCCTCTTCGAAGATCTCGAACATGATCGCGGCGGTTCCCGGGGTCAGCTCGGAGGGCTTGAAGACCACGGTGTTGCCGGCCACGATCGCCGGAGCGATCTTCCAGACCGGGATGGCCCAGGGAAAATTCCAGGGGGTGATCAGGCCGACGACCCCGAGGGGGCGACGAATGGTGTAGGTCGTGCAGTTGCGGGCCTCGGAAGGGAGGGTCTTGCCCTCGATACGGAACCCCTCTCCGGCACAGAACTCGAGGCAGTTGATCCCCTTGCTGATCTCGCCCCGGGCTTCTTTGATGATCTTGCCTTCTTCGCGGCACAGCATCTGGGCCAGCTCCTCATGTCGCCGCCGAGAGATCTCGACGGCACGCCAGACGACGCGGGCTCGCTCCGGGGCTGGCACCTGACGCCAGTCATCGAAGGCGGCCTGCGCCGCGGCGATTGCGCGGTGAGTGTCCTCCACGGTGCCGGCCTGGAACTCGGAGATCACGTCGTCCAGGTTGGCCGGGTTGACATTCTGCAAGGTCTCGCCACTGGGCTCGAACCACTCTCCGGCGATGTAGGATCCGGTCTGCATGGGTTGTTCTCCTCCGGTTGCTGCGTGTGTCCGGCTGTGTCGGCGGGTGCCCGCATCTTGCGGGAATCCCTGGCTTACTGTGTTGCCCGCGGGCTACCGACTCTGCGTTCCGTAGATGAAAGGATTGAATGGCTGGCGCGGGACGAACTGGCCGCTGCCGACCTCTCCCACGAACTGGCCATTCTCGTAGAGCACCTCGCCGCGGCGCACCGTGGCGACGACCTTACCGGCGACTTCCCAGCCGTCGAAGCAGCTGTAGTCGGTGGCCATCAGCTGCTCCGCCTGGGTGATCGTCGTCGTCTCGTTGGGGTCCCAGACGTATAGGTCCGCATCGCTGCCGACGGCGATGGTTCCCTTCTTGGGCCACAGGCCAAAGATCTTCGCCGGGTTGGTGGCGCTGACCTCGACGAACTTGTTGGCCGACATTCGCCCAGTCGCCACACCGTGGGTGTACAGCAGCTTCAGCCGCTCTTCGATGTTGGGCAGGCCGTTGGGGATCAGGCAGAAGTTGTCCCGTCCCATTTCTTTCTGGCCGACGTAGTTGAATGGTGCGTGGTCGGTCGATACCACCTGCAGCGAGTTGTCGAGTAGTGCGTCCCAGAGGATGTCCTTGTTCTCGGCCGGCCGCAGTGGGGGAGAGAGGATGTACTTGGAGACCTCGAAGTCCTCGCTGGCATAGCAGGTGTCGCTATCCAGCACGAGATACTGGATACATGTCTCGGCCCAGACCGGGCGTCCCACCTTGCGTGCCCGGACCACGCTGACCAGCGACTCCTTGCAGGTCAGGTGGACGATGTAGATCGGGCAGCCGCACATCCGGGCGATGTTGATCGCACGAGCGGTGCCTTCACCCTCGACCTCGGGGGGACGGGAGTCATAGTGGTAGCGGGGTGCCGTCTTGCCGTCGGCGAGCAACTGGGCCTGGTTGTGAGCCACGATGTCCGCGTTCTCGCAGTGCAGGGTGACGATCGCGCCGGCTTGCTTGGCGGTCCGATAGCATTCGAGCAGTTCTGCGTCATTGACATCCAGCGCCCCCTTGTAGGACAGGAAGCACTTGAAGCTGGTGATCCCTTTCTCGACGATCTCCGGCATCTCCTTGCGCACCTGCTCGGTCCAGCCGGTGATGCACATGTGATACGTGTAGTCGATCGAGGCCTTGCCCTCGGCCTTGGCGAACCAGGTGTCGAGCCCCTCGTGCAGGCTGCCGCCACGCTCCGGGATGACGAAGTCGATGTGACAGGTGGTGCCGCCCGCGGCGGCCGCCTTGTGCCCGCTCTCGATGTCGTCTGCTGTGACCGTGCCCATGAAAGGCATGTCGAGATGGGTGTGAACGTCGATACCGCCGGGAAAGACCAGCTTGCCCGTGGCGTCGATCACCTTGTCCGCTTCACCGGCATCCAGGTTGGTTCCGATGTGTGAGATGATGCCGTTCTCGGCGTAGACGTCCGCCGTGTACCGGTCGGTCGCGGTGATCACCTCACCGCCCTTGATCAGAATGCCCATGGCGCTACCCTGCTTGGAGAGATTGGGGATGAACGCCACGAATTTACCAGCTGAGGGCCGATCTCGCTAGCCTCGGCAACATCGCCCGAGGCCATCCGGGTTGCCTATCGTCGCTCAGTCGGTGACCAGGGACTCGGTCTCCTTGGCGATATCACCCTGCCACATGTTGTCTCGGCCAGCCTGCCCGGCTTTTTCCCGCTTGGCCTCGAGCTGCCGCTCGACCAGGTCGGCGTGGGTCGTGAAGTAAGGCAGGCTCTGACCGACCAGCTCGGAGACGGAGGCGATCTCTCGCTGATCCATGAAGTCGGACAGTCCCTGACACAGGCCCTTGATCATCTCGTAGCCGTGCAGCATGGCACCGGTGCAGACCTGCACGGTGGAAGCGCCGACCAGCAAGAACTGGATTGCGTCCTCGGCCGATTCGACGCCGCCCATGCCCGAGACGGTGGCTCCGGGGCAGGCGCGGGCGCACTCCATCACCTGGCGCAGCGCGATCGGCCGCACGGCCATCCCGCTGTACCCGCCGGGCTCGCTGTGCCCCTCGACCGTCGGCATCGGCCGGAACGTGTCGAGGTTGATCCCGATCACGCAGAGGATGGTGTTGATTGCGCTGAGGCCGTCGGCGCCACCACTGATCGCGGCCCTTGCCGGGACGCCGATATCGGTGATGTTGGGGGTCATCTTGGCCCAGACCGGCACCTTCGCCACCGAGGTGACCCACCCGGTGACCTCCTCGACGATATTCGGGTCCTGGCCCATCGCCCCGCCCATCTTCCGCTCGGGCATACCGTGGGGGCAGCTGAAGTTGAGCTCGAAGCCGTCGATGCCCGTTTCCTGGGTGCGCTCGACGATCTCCTTCCAGGCCTCTTCGCGGTACTCCTCCATGATCGAGGCGATCAGCATGTTGTCCGGGTAGGCCTGCTTGCAGTCGGCCAGCTCCTCGAGCCAGACCTCGAAGGGCCGGTCGCTGATCAGCTCGATGTTCTGGAAACCGAGAACCTTTTTCTTGTCGCCCGGCAGGTGCATCTTGCCGTAGCGCGGCACGGTGTTATGGACCTTGTCGTTCTCGAGGCTGATCGTCTTGCAGACGATGCCGCCCCACCCCAGCTCGAAAGAGCGCTTGATGACCTTGCCGTTGGTTCCCGGCGGACCTGAGGCGAGCACGAACGGGTTGGGGAACTTCATGCCATTGACGTCGATGCTGAGGTCAGCCACGGGTTTTCTTCCTTTCTACGGGGTCTAGCGTGCTCCAGAATCATAGAAGCCACCATGCGGTCTGTCCAGCCGGGAAGTGCTGGACAGTCCCCACTAGCGCCCTAAAATATGATTTCCTGCCAGCACAGCCGGGAGCATGCTTCGCCCGGACGTCGCGCTGTTCAACGAGAACGTAAGGAAGGATGGGAGACATGGCTAGAAACGTCCGCTGCGGTCTGATCCAGGCCAGCAACGAGCTGTCCACGCCAGATCACTCGCTGGAACAGATCAAACAGGCGATGATCGAGAAGCACCTGCCGATGATCGCGGAGGCGGCCGACCAGGGCTGCCAGATCCTCTGTCTGCAGGAGATCTTCAGTGGTCCCTACTTCTGCGCGGAGGAAGACAGCAAGTGGTATGCGATGGCCGAGCCGATTCCGGACGGCCCGACGATCAAGCTGATGCAGGAGCAGGCCAAGAAGCACGAGATGGTGATCGTCGTGCCGATCTACGAGAAGGTGATGGCCGGCGTGTTCTACAACACCGCCGCGGTCATCGGCACCGATGGCAGCTACCTGGGCAAGTACCGCAAGCAGCACATTCCGCACTGCGCGCCCGGCTTCTGGGAGAAGTTCTACTTCAAGCCCGGCAACGACGGCTATCCGGTGTTCGACACGCCCTGGTGCAAGATCGGCGTCTACATCTGCTACGACCGGCACTTCCCCGAGGGCGCGCGCCTGCTGGCGCTCAACGGCGCGTCGATCGTCTTCAACCCCTCGGCCACCGTGGCCGGTCTGTCGGAGTACCTCTGGAAGCTGGAGCAGCCGGCGCATGCCGTGGCCAACGGTTACTACGTCGGCGCGATCAACCGCGTCGGCACCGAGCAGCCCTGGAGCATCGGCGAGTTCTACGGTCAGAGCTACTTCTGCAACCCGCGGGGACAGATCATCGCCGAGGCCAGCCGCGAGAATGACGAGGTGCTGGTCACCGATCTGGACCTGGATCTGATCGACGAGGTGCGCGCGACCTGGCAGTTCTTCCGTGATCGCCGCCCCGAGACCTACCATAACCTGACGCAACTGCTGCCGTAACGCGCTGACCAACGAGGAGAGGGACGTGGAAATCAAGGGAATGCGGTCGGTCGGCGGTCTTTACGAATTGACCGAGGATCTCTCGAGCAGCCCGCTCTACAACGAGGACCTCGCACCGACCACGCTGGCCTCGCGGACCTGGAGCAAGTGGAACCTGGCGGCGCTGTGGGTCGGCATGTCGGTCTGTATCCCGACCTATATGCTGGCGGCCGGTCTGATCTCGAGCGGGATGACCTGGTGGCAGGCCGTGCTGACCGTGTTTCTGGGCAACCTGCTGGTGCTGATCCCGATGGTGCTCAATGCGCATGCCGGGACCAAGTACGGCATCCCCTTCCCCGTATTTCTGCGGGCCTCCTTCGGTACGCGGGGATCGAACATCCCGGCGATGCTGCGCGCGTTCGTTGCCTGCGGTTGGTTCGGCATCCAGACCTGGATCGGCGGAGCTGCGATCTACGTGATGCTGACCGCTGGCGGGTTCGCGTTCGCTCAGGACTGGAGCCAGGCAGCCAAGCTGGGGTTCATCGGCATCAACCAGTGGCAACTGCTGTGCTTTTTCCTCTTCTGGGCGCTCAACATCGGAGTGATCCTGGCCGGTATCGAGTCGATCAAGTGGCTCGAGACCTTCTCGGCGCCGTTGCTGCTGTTGATCGGTCTGGCGCTGCTCGGCTGGGGTGTGACCGAGGGCGGGGGCCTGGGCCATGTGCTGGGCAAGTCCAGCCAGTTCTCCTCCTCCAGCTTCTCGGTCAGCGCGAAGAGCCCGACCGAGGCGGCCTTCAAGATCTCCGCGGTGACCAACGATGACGGCACGGTGCGTGCGACGCAGATGCAGCTGGTGCGTGTCGGCCCCGATCAGACGGCGCAGGCTGCGATCGCGGCTGCGACCTGGAAGCCGTTTTTGTCCGAAGGCCTGCTGCCCCTCTCCACGCCGCTGAAGGCGGGTGAGAAGGTCAGCTTCGCTATGCGTCTGCGGGCGGGCAAGGCCGAATCGAAGATGCTGCAGGCCAGCGCCACGCATCAGCCCGGCGAGCCGCCTGCCAAGAGCGGTGACGAGGGGAACTTCTGGCTGCTGTTCATCCCGGCGCTGACCGCGATGGTCGCCTTCTGGGCCACCCTCTCGCTGAACATCGCCGACTTCACCCGCTTCGCGCGCACGCAGAAGGACCAGTTCCACGGTCAGCTGCTCGGCCTGCCGAGCACGATGGCGCTCTACACCTTCATCGGCGTCACCGTCACCTGCGCCTCGCTGGTGATCTTCAAGGACATCTTGATCGTCGAGGACGCGCCCTGGGATCCCGTGGCGCTGCTCGCGCGGTTCCAGGATCCGTGGGTCGTGATCGGCTCGATGCTCGCGCTGGCCATCGCGACGCTCTCGACCAACATCGCGGCCAACGTGGTCAGCCCGGCCAACGACTTCTCCAACCTGGCACCCTCGCTGATCTCGTTCCGGACCGGCGGCTTGATCACCGGTGTGATCGGGATCTTGATCATGCCCTGGAAGTTGATCGAGACCAGCGGCGGGTACATCTTCACCTGGCTGATTGGCTATGGCGGGCTGCTCGGACCGATCGGCGGCATCATGATCGCCGACTACTACGTGGTGCGCCGGATGCAGCTGGCGGTGCCGGAGTTGTATAAGCCCTACGGCTCGTTTCGCTACGAGAGCGGGGTGAGCTGGCTGACCGTCAACGTACTGATCTTGTCGATTCTGCCCAACATTCCAGGGTTCCTCGTGGCGGCCGGCTTCATGGCTCGGGAGAAGTGGGCCGACTTCCTCGGCTCGGGGCTGACCGACCTGCTGATGACGGGGTACAACTACTCGTTCTTCGTCGGCTTCGGCATCGCGTTCGTGCTCTACACTATCGTCGGCTTCGCAACCGGCCGCGACCACCCGCTGTAGCGCGCGCAGGGCTCTCCCGGATTGCCGGCACCACCAGTCTGCTGGTCGAGTCGAGTTCAAGTTGGCGAGTGGGGAAACGCTCGACCTCGATCCGTCTCCCCACCCGCGCCAGCCCAACGCTGTTGAGCGGTTACTTGAACACTCTCGGATAGCGGTAGTAGATCTCCAGCGTCAGCACGTTGATCGCCGTGGCGTAGACCCGACCGCCCTTGGAACACCAGGGGTCTACCACTGGCCAGCTGCCCCTGGCGCAGCCCTTTCGGGTGATCTGGTGGTCGACCAGCGCCGTCTTCATCCTCGGGTTCCACTGCTTCCAGTACTCGCCGCCCATCTGGAACATGGCAAGGGTGCCGTAGTACCAGTAGTAGAAGTCGATCGTGCTCTGCTGGCCCTCGGCCTCGCTCTGCCAGCACGGCAGCAGGCCGGCAACCAGCTTCGCGCCCCCGTGCAGGCGGGCGTCCTGGCCGGGATAGCCGAGGAAGATCCGGGTCATCGTCGCGATCGCGGTCGGCGAGTGCGTCGCGCTGTGGCTGATGGCCGTGTTGATCCGGTCTGTCACCAATCGTGAGCCGGTCGGCCCTTGCCAGCCGGTCGGCGGGCGGCGACGGTAGCCGGTGACGTAGTAGGCGTCGTCGGTCAGCGACTCGATGTAGCGCTGGACCGCTCGGAATGACCGCGTGAGGCCCGGGATCGGCAGCTCGGCGGCGCGCGCCGACTTGAGCGCCATCACGACCCAGCCGGTGACCGAGATGTCGTTGTCCCCCGACCGCTGGCGATAGCGCCAGGCCGCGCCCGGGTTCTGCGCTCGGATCAGGAACGTCACCGAGCGGGTCGCCGCGTCGCGGATCAGCGGCGAGGAGGTCATCCCATACGCCTCGACCAGCGCCAGTGCGCAGATCGCCTGATTGTACATGTAGTGTGAGCGTGGCTGTCCGACCAGCCCGTCCGCTCGCTGGGCCTTGATCATCCACTGCACCGCGCGCTTGACGGTGTCCTTGTAGCGGCCGAAGCGGTGGGTGTGGCCCGCGCCGAGGAAGGCCAGCGTGGCCAGACCGGTCACGCCGGGGTCGGTCCAGCTCTGGCCGGGGCCGGTGCACACGCCGTCCTGGCAGTTGGCCGGGAAGCCGTCAGCGTCCCAGTGCCCGGACGGATGCTGATGTCGCTTCAGCCACTTGAGCCCCATATGGACGGCGCCCTGGGTCTTGCGCGTTGGACCGCCGGGCGGGCCGCCATTGATGTTGCCGCCCTGGCCGCGTTTGCCCCACAGTTTGCCGGCGCCGCCCTGCATCCCGATCCTGTCGTTGCTCAGCTGGCCCATGTTGTTGTTGGGCGCCTGGCCCTCTGCGCCGTTGGTTTCCTGGGTCGGCTGCTCGTTGTGTGTTTCGAGAACCGGGTTGGGCGGATGGGGTGTTTCCACCTCGGCCTCCACCAGCTGCGGTTGCTGAGGCGTGGGGTTTTCGATGTCGTCCGGCTTCACCGGCTCCTCGAGCGACTCCTCGTCCGGAATGACCAGCCGCGTTCTGAGCTGGATCGATTTGGGTTTGGTCGGCCTGTTGCAGTGAATCAGCGGTAGCACGCCGACCACCAGCAGCAGGTGCAACGACAGTGAGAGGGCCCACCAGGGTGTAGACTGAAGTTGTTCGGCAAAGGCGTTACCGAGGGACGACTCGGTAGGATCATCCCAGCACGGATCATCATCTTGGATCATGCTATTTCTGGTCACAGGTCTCCTCCGTTTGTTGCCGGCAGCGCCGGCTGTCCATCCCTCCTTACGCGGACCTGGATCAGAGTGTTCAGCGATGTCGAAAGTTTTTTTGACGGTGTTAGAATGGTCGGATCGGAGAACATGCACCATGAGCAGCCAGCGCGAGATGTGGGACGAGGCCTCGGACGACTTCGTCGCCTTGATGCAGCCCACGACCACGGCGCTGGCGCGGACGCTGATCGCACAGCTCGACCTGGCCAGCGGCGGAGACTTGCTCGAAGTGGGTGCGGGTGGCGGCGGTGGGGCATTGGCCTGTCAAGAGTGGTTACCGGCAGAGAGTCGGCATGTGGTCACTGATCTCTCGCCGATGATGTGCGGACACGCACGTCGCGCCCTGCCCGGGTTGCCGGTGGTCGCGGCGAATGCCGAGGCGCTGCCGTTCGCCGATGGGAGCTTCGACCGCCTGCTGGCCAATCTCAACCTGATGCTGGTTACCGATACGGATGCCGCGCTGGCCGAGGCGGCCCGGGTATTGCGCGTTGGCGGTCTGGCCGCCTGGTCGGTCTGGGGTCGGGTCGAGCACAGCCCGATGTTCACTCTGCTGCCGAGTGTCGCCGAGTCGCTGGAGCTGGAGTTGCCGGCGATGGAGCGGCGCAGCAACTTTCACCTCAACGACCCGGCTGACCTTCGCGCGCGCATCGAGCGGGCCGGGTTCGAGCGGGTGGTCTGCTGGTTCCAGCCGATGGTCGCGCCCTTTCGCTCGGGGGAGGCCTACGTCGACGTTATCTTTCGCGCGTCGCTGATGCTCAAGCAGCTGCTGGTCGATCTGTCGGCGGCTCAGGCGGCGGCCTTCCGCCGCCGCTACGTGGAACTGAGCGAGGGACTACTCTCGGCCGGGAGGCCGATCCAGCTCGAGACTCTCGTCGTGGTGGGTAGTCGGTCGGCTAGCTGACCCGCCCCTCGACCAGCTTGCTGACGACGCTCGGATCGGCCAGCGTGCTGACATCTCCCAGGTCGTCTGTCTGATTGGCTGCGATCTTGCGCAGGATTCGGCGCATGATCTTGCCCGAGCGCGTCTTGGGCAGAGCCGGCGCCCACTGGATGGCATCGGGCGAGGCGATTGGCCCGATCTCGGAGCGGACCATACCGACCAGCTCTTGGCGCAGCTGATCCGTCGGTTCGATGCCCGCCTTGAGCGTCACGTAGGCGTAGATCCCCTGCCCCTTGATCTCGTGGGGGAAGCCGACCACGGCCGCCTCGACGGTCGATTCGTGTAGCACCAGCGCGCTCTCCACCTCGGCGGTTCCCATGCGGTGACCGGAGATGTTGATCACGTCGTCGACTCGTCCGGTGATCCACCAGAAGCCGTCTTCGTCCCGTCGCGCGCCGTCGCCAGTGAAATAGCGGCCCCTGTACTGGCTGAAGTAGGTGTCGAAGAAACGCTGGTGGTCGCCATAGACCGTTCGCATCTGGCTGGGCCAGCTCTGCTTGATCACCAGGTTGCCGGAGGCTGCGCCTTCCAGCTCGTTGCCGTCGTCGTCGACCAGAGCGGGCTGGATCCCAAAGAACGGCCGCGTGGCCGAGCCGGGCTTGAGCGGGTTTGCCCCGGGAAGCGGCGTGATCAAGATGCCGCCGGTCTCGGTCTGCCACCAGGTGTCGACGATCGGACAGCGCTGGTCGCCGACCACGTGGTGGTACCACTCCCAGGCTTCGGGGTTGATCGGTTCGCCGACCGTGCCGAGCAGCTTCAGGCTCGTGCGGCTGGTGGCCTTGACCGGCTCGTCGCCGTGGCGCATCAGCGCGCGAATCGCGGTGGGGGCGGTGTAGAAGATGTTGATCTGGTGCTTGTCGCAGATCTCCCAGAAGCGGCCGGGGCCGGGGTAGGTCGGGACGCCTTCGAACATGACGGTGATCGCGCCGTTGCACAGTGGGCCGTAGACGATGTAGGAGTGACCGGTGATCCAGCCCACGTCGGCGGTGCACCAGTAGACGTCGCCGTCGTGGTAGTCGAAGACGTACTTGTGCGTCATCGCGGTGTAGACCAGGTAGCCTCCGCAGGTGTGCAGGGCGCCCTTCGGCTTGCCGGTCGATCCAGAGGTGTAGAGGATGAACAGCGGATCCTCGGCATCCATCATTTCTGGCGCGCAGTCGGAGGAGGCCTGGTCGACATGTTCGTGAT
>PVBE010330171.1_pt1 | contig 16962 bp, 17 predicted proteins | sample 1631181 | NCBI WGS metagenome assembly PVBE01 (sample SAMN08397723, study PRJNA350692) | Marine metagenome, whole genome shotgun sequencing project. | isolation source: water | place: Pacific Ocean | collected 2012-04 | reverse complement strand
GGCTTTGAGCCAGCCAGCGATGCCGGCGGAGAGGTGCTTCACGTTCTTGAAGCCCAGCTCTTCAGCGGCGGAGGCACCACGCTTGTAGGCGGAGCAACGGGAGTTGCCGCAGTAAGCCACGACGAGGGTGTCTTTGCCCACTTTGGAGAGCTGCTTGGACAACGCGTCCTTGTTGCTGAAGGACACTGCGCCGGGAATGTGACCGCGCTTGGCGAAGGAATTAGCGCCGTTCACGTCGATGACGGCAACCTTGCCGGATTTAATCGCTTTCTCGAGGTCAGCGATGGAGATGTCCGGGTATTCGCCGGCCTGTACGTTCACCGCGAAGATCACGGCAATGAGTGCAATGAGGTTTTTCATAGTCTGTTTTGTAGTATTTGGATTGTAAGTCCCGGCAGGCCTAGGCCTTTGGGCTAGTCAGTGGACTTGATGGAGAGCCTAGCCATTCAGGTTCATTTCGCAACCTTTTTTCCCTGTGCGCTAGTGCGGGGGCTGTCATACTGCGGCCATGGCGCATGACACCTTTTTCGTGGGGGATCTCGTTGCCGTGATCTACAGCAACCCCACGAAGTAACCGCCTAACTCAACCCGCAGTTTTTCTTGGCTCGGTCAACCACTGTTGAAGCCAGTGCGCGTGCTTTCTGTGCACTTTCCTGTAATACCTGATTCACGTAGTCCAAATTATTCTCCAGCTCAGCACGCTTGGCTCGCGCCTCGGTAAAATATTCCCAGTAATGGTCAAAGAGAGTTTTCTTTAAGTCCCCATAGCCTAGCCCGCCTTCGCGCAATTTATTTTCCGTCTCACTGGCTACTTCCTTAGTCGCAAAAAGTTTGAGCAGTTGGATGGCGATATTCTTTTCTGCATCCGGCTTAGGCTCTTCGGGTGGGCGACTGTCCATCACTAGGCGCATCACTTTTTTGCGTAGCGGCTTTTCAGCCCCAAAAATCTCAATCGTATTATCGTAGCTCTTACTCATCTTCTGGCCGTCTGTGCCGGGCACGGCGGCTACTTCATCGCGGATGCGTGGTTCTGGGATTACAAAGGTTTCGCCATAAGTCTGATTGAATTTACCGGCAATATCGCGCGTGACCTCCACGTGTTGTTTCTGATCGCGGCCCACTGGTACGATGTTACTGTCGTAGATCAAAATATCCGCCGCCATCAGGACAGGGTAGGCAAACAGGCCATGGTTGGGCTTGAGCCCCTTGGCGAGCTTGTCCTTGTAGCTGTGGCAATTCTCCAGCATCGGCATGGGCGTGAGCGTGGTGAGCAGCCAGGTCAACTCGGTGACTTCGGGCACATCGCTTTGGCGGAAGAATACCGCCTTGGCCGGATCAAGCCCGCACGCGAGAAAATCCAGCGCCACATCTTGCGTATTCTGGCGCCGTTGCTCTGCGTCATAGAGCGAGGTCATCGAGTGGTAATCGGCGATGAAATAATACGCCTCGCCCTCGTCTTGGAGTTCAATGGCCGGCTGCATCATGCCGAAGTAGTTGCCCACATGCAGCGCGCCAGAAGGTTGGATGCCGGAAAGAATCCGCATGGCGTGGAAGGTAGCAGGCACGGGCGGCGCATTCAAGCGGCCCTTGGTAAATTAGGCTTTTCATTTTTCAATCGCATGCCAGATTTCCCGCCCTGCGGGTGGACGCTCGCAGGCAGCATGACCGTTCTGGTAAATCAGTTTGTTCAGTACAAGGTTGCCGTGGCTGCCCTTCGACTTGTGGAGGCTCATCGCGCATGAAGCTCGGCGTTGTTCGCGAAACATTCGAGGGTGAGCGCCGTGTGATTGCCACGCCCGAGGTGGTGGAGAAGTGGGTGGCTGCGGGTCATGAGGTGTGGGTGGAACAAGGCGCGGGAGATCGCTGCAGCGCCTCCGATGCTGCTTATGAAGCTGCCGGGGCCAAAGTTGTGGGCACCACCACGGCTTGGACTGAGCCGGAGCTGGTTCTCAAGGTTCACGCCCCGAATGACACAGAAATTGACCGGCTGCCCGAAGGTCGCGCATTAATCAGCTTAGTTTATCCTGCGCAAAACTCCGAGCTGATTCAACGCTTGGAAGCCAAGCAGATTACTTCTTTTGCCTTGGATTGCGTTCCGCGAATCACTCGCGCGCAACCGATGGATGTGCTCAGCTCGCAAACCGGCATTGCAGGCTACCGCGCGGTGTTGAATGGCGCGCAGCATTATGGACGTTATTTTAAAGGCCAAATCACTGCGGCCGGCCGGACGCCCCCGGCGAATGTTTTAATTATCGGCGCCGGGGTAGCCGGATTGGCTGCCATTGCCACAGCGCGTGATTTGGGTGCGCAAGTGAAAGTCTTCGATGTGCGTCCGCCTGTGAAGGAAGAGGTGGAAAGTCTGGGCGCGACCTTTCTGGAGATTGAATTGGAAGAATCCGGTGAAGGCGTTGGTGGCTACGCCAAAGAGATGGGCAAGAAGAGTCAAGATACCCAACACGAGCTGTTCCGCAAAGAGGCGGCCAACACGGATTTGGTGATCACCACCGCGCTCATTCCCGGTAAACCGGCACCGCTGCTCTTGCCCAAGGAAGTGGTGGAGGCCCTGAAGCCGGGAAGCGTGATCGTGGATTTAGCTGCGCGGGCCGGTGGCAATTGTGAACTGACCCAACCCGGCGAAGTGGTCGACCATCAGGGCGTCACCATCCTAGGGCCTACGTTGATTGAGAGCGAACTGCCGCGGCAAGCCAGTGATTTTCTAGGCCAGAACGTGACACGCTTTCTAACACTGCTGTCACCCGAAGGCGTGATGAACGTGGATTTGGAGGATGACATCATCCGATGCATGCTCATCACGCGGGAAGGTAAAATCTACTGGCCGCCGGAAAATATCCCGCAACCCGACAAGCCCAAGCCAGGCACGACCGCAGCCGCGCCAGTGACGATGAATGAGCCGGAAGACAGCGGCGTGGGCAAATACATGTTCGCCGCGGCCATTCTGGGGCTCACGTTGCTGGTGGGCGCCAAGGCACCCAAGGATTTCATTGAGCATTACACCGTGTTCGTGCTCGCGTGTGTCATCGGCTACAACGTGGTCTGGGGCGTGACCCATTCACTGCATACCCCGCTCATGGCGGTAACCAACGCGATTAGTGGCATCATCGTGCTCGGGGGTATTCTACTGGCACTTACCACTGTTTCCAAAGCAGTCCTTTGGCTGTCGTTGGTGGCTGTGTTGGTGGCCAGTATCAATGTCTTTGGTGGTTTTCTTGTAACCCATCGCATGCTGAAAATGTTCCGCTCGGATAAGGACCGGAAAGGAGGCAAGGCATGACCGAGCAGATGGCGCATATCGTTTACCTGATTGCCGGCGTGCTGTTCATCTTCAGTCTGGCCGGCTTGGCCAAACAGGAAACGGCCCGAAGCGGCAACCTTTGCGGGATCATTGGCATGGCCATCGCCATTCTGGTGGCGATGGCAATGGCGAGTGGTTTGCATTCATTGGTTTACGCAGCGATTGCGCTGGGGGCCGCGCTGGGCGCGATCGTCGCGTCCCGCGTGGCCATGGATAAGATGCCTGAGCTGGTGGCCATTTTGCACAGCTTTGTGGGATTGGCTGCCGTGCTGGTGGGCTTCGCCCAGTTTCTCAAGGGCGATAATTCCGAAGGAGTAGAACATCTCATTCACCAGATCGAAACCTACGTGGCCATTGCCATTGGCGCGATCACCTTTACCGGTTCCATCATCGCTTGGGGCAAACTTTCCGCCACTCTCAGCGGTAAGGCACTCACCCTGCCGGGGCGTAACCTGATCAACCTCGGTATGCTCGCCGCCATTGTTTATTGCGGCGTAAAGTTTTGCCAAGCAGACGCTCCGGAGGATCAACTCTTTTGGCTATATTGGAATACGGCCATTGCCTGTGTCCTGGGTGTGCATTTGATTGTAGCCATTGGCGGAGCGGACATGCCGGTGGTGGTGTCCATGCTGAATAGCTACTCCGGCTGGGCAGCGGCTTCGGCGGGCTTCATGTTGAGCAATAATTTGCTAATCATTACCGGAGCCCTAGTGGGCAGCAGCGGCGCCATTCTCAGCTACATCATGTGCCGGGGCATGAATCGGTCGTTTGCCAACGTGATCTTTGGTGGCATCGCCTCGACTGGCGGCGGTGGTGACTCCGGCGAAAGCAAGGGGGTGGAGGATTGTCAGGTGGTTCAAGCCGCGCAGGTGGCCGACCTGTTGCGACAGGCCAGTAAGGTGGCCATTGTGCCGGGATACGGTATGGCTGTGGCACGGGCCCAGCACGGCGTAAGCCGGTTGACGCAAAAACTGCGCGATGAGGGCACCGAGGTTTATTTCGGTATCCACGAAGTGGCCGGTCGTTTACCGGGACACATGAATGTCCTCCTAGCCGAGGCTGATGTGCCTTACGACATCGTGCTCGGTCGCGAAGAGATCAATCCCGATCTGGCGGAAATGGATGTCGTGCTTGTGATTGGCGCCAACGATATTGTGAACCCGGATGCTTTGGAAAACTCGGAAAGCCCGATCGCCGGCATGCCGCAGGTGGAGGTTTGGCAGTCCAAGATCGTAGTGGTCTTTAAACGCGGCATGGCCACCGGCTACGCAGGCGTGGCCAACCCACTTTTCTTTAAAGAAAATACCCGCATGTGCTTCGGCGACGCTTCCGACGTGGTCGAAGAGGTGCTCGGGGCTTTGGACTAAATCCTCTGCTGCGTTAATAGGCCGTCGCTGACTTGCCAGCGTTGGAGGGTGCGGCTGAGTTCGCGGGGCCAGTTTTCCTCGGTGCAGGTCATGAACACTTGTCCGCGGCCAGAGCCACATTGTTCAAGGAGCGGGAGGAATCCCTGACGGCGTTGCTCGTCCAGTTCGCCCATCACATCATCAATCAATAAGACAGGTGGAACGCCGTGTATCTCGCTGAGATGTTCGGCTTGAGCAATTTTGAGGGCGATAGCGATTGTTCGCTTTTGGCCTTCACTGGCATAATCGGCGGCGGGGCGATCGTGCAGAAGCAGGGCCAATTCATCGCGATGCGGTCCAATAAGCGTGGCTCCCTGCTTGCGTTCGCGTTCGTGAATGCGTTCGAGGTCGGCGGCAAAATCAGTTTTCACACTGGGCACATATTCCACGTTCAATTCTTCTCCACCGGGGGCGATACGCTGATGGGCGGCTTGGATGCGAGGCGCTAGGGCAGGCATAAGGTCGTGCCGATGGGCAATGAGTTGGTTGCCCAATTGGATGACTTCAGCGGTGAAACTGTCGAGAGCGGCTTCCTCGATCGGCTTGCGTTTTAGCAGCGCGTTGCGAGCGCGTACGGCGCGGGTGTAACGCTGGAGGAGAGGAAGATAGCTGGGGACGGTTTGGGTGAGGAGAAAGTCCAGGAAACGCCGTCGGCCACGGCCGGCTCCTTTCACGAGAGCGAGGTCTTCAGTGCAAAAGGCAACGGTCCGAAAGGTGCCTAAGTAATCGGTGAGGCGCTTGATGGGTTCCTGGTCGAGCGTGAGCCGGCGTTCGCGCGAAGACCAGTAAATGCGGATATCATGCGTGCCGGTACCGACGGCGCGGCCACCCACGAACCAGCCGGGTTGGCCATGCCGCACCATGGCTGCACTGCCTACGCCGCGGAAGGAGCGCAGGGTGCCGAGCAAATGCAGCGCCTCCAGGATATTGGTTTTGCCCTGAGCATTGCGACCGAGCAGCAGGTGAAAGCCGGGTTCGAAGTCGGCATCCAGCCGGCTGTAGTTTCGGAAATCCCGCAATCGCAAATGCGCTAAGTGCACGGCGGATGATGCCGCAGAGACTGTGGGGAGGCAAGGGGCGAGCGTAAAATGCTGGCGATTCGTGATGTCAATTGGTTAGATTAGAAGAATGGAATTCAATATCAGGCCATATCACCGGCGGGACTTGGAATCCTTGAAGGCGATCACGGTGGAGGGATTTGAAGGGGTCTCTCTGGATCACGCCATCGAGCGGGTGCTGGATGGGGAATTTGCGGGGCGTGACTGGCGCTGGCGCAAGGCGCGGCATATAGACGAGGATGTGGCGATCTTCGCGGAGGGCGTATTTGTGGCTGAGGCCAATGGGGCGGTGGCCGGCTATATTTCCACCCGAATAGACCGGGATGCGGGCAAGGGGCGTATTCCAAATCTGGCTGTGGCGGCGTGGGCACGCCGCGAGGGGATCGGCCGGGCATTACTGGAGCACGCGCTGGCGTTTTTCAGGGAGGAGAAACTGGAGTACGCTACAATAGAAACGATGGTCAGCAATCCGCTGGGACAATCGCTTTATCCCTCCTGCGGTTTTCAGGAGGTGGCGCGCCAAATTCACTTTGCGCAGCGGCTTTAATTATTTGATCCGCCTTATGCGGATGTTGCGGAGGACGCCGTAGGTTTGAAAGGTGGCGAATCCGAGCGGAGCAGAGAGTTCGATCTCACCGACACGCATGTTTACGACCTTATCCTTGATGGTCTCGTTGATGATCTGGGCTTCGCCCGGAAAATAGATGGTGTCACGCGCGGGGATGTTTTCATCCAGTTTTGGGTTGATCGCACGCAGGGCGGCTTCGGCCTGTTCGGCAGTGAGGGTTTGGCCGGCCTTGGCGGCGTCTTCCTGGTAGGCTTTGACTACGCTGGCCACGGTGGCGTTCAGCGGGATGAGATGTTCTTTCGGGGTCATCCATACGCTCAGGTTATCGGGCGTGACGCGCAGGCGGAATTTGTACCAGTGATCCTTGTTGAACTTGAGGTACACGGTGGTGTTATTCTCGGAGGCGTCCATACTGTTGATGCTGGAGATGCCGGTGACCGCGCCGCCCCAACCGCCAGTGACCAGCGAGGCATGGGCATCGCCCACGGGAAAGGTGAGCAGCCCGAAGAAATCCGTACCGTTTAATTTCTTAGCCTCGTACTCGATCTCGTAGTTGGTCTTGGGCAGGACGGTTTTGTTTGTGTAGGTAACACCGGTGATGACGAGGCCGTTCTCGATGTGCAATTCGCCGTTTTGCACCTTCACATTGCCGCGTCCGGCGTAATCGGTTTCTTCCCAGCCGGATAGATCCTTGCCGTTGAAGAGGCTCAGCCAGCCGTCATCGGGCTTGGGTGGGGCGGGAAGTTTGGCCAGTTCATTGGTGTTATTAATCCACAGGCCCAGCTCGTTGTATTCCTTGGCGGACTCGGCGCGGCTTTGGGCTTGGAAATCGGCGCAGCCGACCAGTAGAGAAATGGTCAGGGCGAGGAAAAGGGCGTGAAGCCGTGTGAAATCGCTCATAAGCGGAAATCTTACTGTCTTGGATGGACACGGGCAATCGCGGAGTCGCCCAGATTGGGCGATTGATTTAACAAAACTTATTGCTTGAACACCTTACCCTTATAGTTAAAGAAAACTTACAATCCAGACTTGGGTCGGGTTCAAGATTATGTCATAGTCAACGACATCCAACGTCAGGGGTTGTGCCCCAGAGGTCGGCACTTTTGTCGGCAGATGAACCCAGTTTGTGTTATATTAACTAGGAGTTTTCCATGAAACCGTATAAAGCCAATACCCGAAACGACCTTCCTCGGATCGCCGAGGTCCTCGGTTTAAATGGGGAAGAGGTGAAGGATATGCAGGCCGTTTCGGCGGTGTTGCCCTTCAAGGTCAACAACTATGTATTAGAAAACCTTATTGACAGGAATAACCTGCCGAATGATCCAATGTACCAGTTGACGGTGCCGCAGCGCGGGATGCTGGCCGATGAGGATTTCCAAAGCATGCGCGATCTGGTGAGCCGAGAGGCACCCGATGCCGAGATCAAGCTGGCAGCGCGCGAGATTCAGGCGCGATTGAACCCGCATCCTGCCGGGCAGCAGGAGCTGAACAAGCCGATGCTCGATGGCGAGGAGTTGCCGGGTATGCAGCACAAGTATAATGAGACGGTACTGTTCTTCCCGGCGCAAGGCCAAACCTGTCACGCCTACTGTACGTACTGCTTTCGTTGGGCGCAGTTTATCGGCGACAATGAGTTGAAGTTTTCGAACAAGGAACCGGAGCAACTGCGCCGGTACGTGGAGGAGAACCCCCAAATCGACAGCGTACTGATCACCGGCGGCGACCCGATGATCATGAAGACGAAGTTCCTGCGGCAATACATCGAGCCGTTGATGAACATTCCGCACCTGAACAGCATCCGGGTGGGTACCAAGGCGATTGCCTATTGGCCTTACCGCTTCACAGAGGGTGAGGATGCGGATGACTTGATGCGCCTCATTGGCGAGGTGCGCAAGGCGGGCAAAAACTTCGCAGTGATGGCGCATAGCAGTCATCCAGTGGAGTTTTCAACCGACGTTTCTGAGCAGGCGGTGAAGCGATTGATTGATGCGGGTGCGGTAGTCCGCTGTCAGGCGCCGTTGATCAAGCGCGTGAATGATCATCCGGACATCTGGGCCGCCCTGTGGCGCAAGCAAGTGTCGCTCGGTGCCGTGCCTTACTACATGTTTGTGGAACGCGACACGGGCCCGAAGAATTACTTCGAGGTGCCGCTGGCGCGGGCGTACGACATCTTCAGCCGCGCGTACAACCAAGTGAGCGGATTGGCGCGCACTGTGCGCGGGCCAAGCATGAGCTGCACGCCCGGCAAGGTGTGTGTGGATGGCGTGACCGAGATTCACGGGGAGAAGGTGTTCGTGATGAAGTTCATCCAAGGCCGCAATCCCTACTGGGCCAACAACGTGTTCTTCGCCAAGTATAATCCCAAGGCCACCTGGCTGGATGATTTGGAGCCGACGCTCGGCGAGGAGCAGTTCTTCTTCGAGCAGGGTATGGACGAGTTCGTGGATAATTATCATCACGAACACGAGGATGCTCACGAGGTGAAGGAGAGTTTCTAGCGCTTGCTGGATAGGAAAATATGCTTTGGAGTGATGGCGATCGCTACAGCGGCAGGTCACCGGGCTGCGTATTGGCCATCCCTTCCTTGAAGCATTTTCGGCACACGGAAATGTAGCGGTCGTTACCACCGATTTCCACCTGCTCGCCTTCACGTACAACATTGCCAACTTCATCGGTTCTCAACACCATGGTTGCCTTGCGGCCACAATGGCAGATGGTTTTGATCTCGATAAGCTTGTCTGCCCAAGCAAGGAGTTGTTGGCTGCCCTCGAAGAGGTTTCCCTGAAAATCCGTGCGCAGGCCGTAAGCGAGCACGGGGACATCGAGCCGGTCGGCGACTTCGCCCAGTTGGTAAACCTGCGCGCGGGTCAGAAACTGTGCCTCGTCGATGAGCACGCAATCGACGGCGCCGACGGCGGCGGTGAGTTGATGGAGATCGTCGGCGGGCGTGAAGGCGCGAGCATCGGCCTCGAGCCCGATCCGCGAGGCGATGCGCCCCGTGCCGGCGCGCGTGTCGAGTTGCGGGGTAAACAACAGTGGTGTGAGGCCGCGTTCGCGGTAGTTATGGGCCGACTGCAGCAGGGTGGTTGATTTCCCTGCGTTCATCGACGAGTAGTAAAAGTAGAGCTTGGCCACGCTATTTTTTCAGCGCTTGTAAAATGACGCGCGCCACATCCTTGCCAAGTGCGACGGAGCCTTCTTTTTTGTAATGCACATTGGCCGGCAGCATCAGTTCCTCCATACGTTTCTTGCTCATCGCGAAGAGGTCGTGCGTGGGCACGTCGTGCTTTTTCATCACGCGCGCGGCGGCTTCATTGTACTTCACGGAATCACCGACATACCGGCCCTTGGAGCCGGGAGGGATGGGCGTGGTGTTACGCCAGATTATGGTCGCGCCGGTTTTTTTCAAACGCATCACGAGCTTCTCGAGATTCTTTTCGTAATCTGCTAAGGGAACCTGGGGTTTGCCGCCTTTTTCCTTGGGGAACAAATTCTCGCCGTTCGGGCCCATGTACTTGAGATCGTGCAGGCCCCAGTTGAAATGGATGACATCCCACTTGGACTCGCCGATCCAAGCATCGATGCTCGCCAAGCCGCGCGTAGTAGGTCCGCCGTTGGTTGGGATGCGGTGCAGGTTGGCTTTGCCTTTCAAAAACTCGCGCGTGGGCAGGGTGTAGCCGATGGAAATCGAGTCGCCGATTAGCAATACACGCGGCAGCTTGGGGTTATCTGTGACCGGCGCAAGGGGTCCTGTTTTCTTCTGGGCCTGCACCGGAAGTGAGAGTAGGAGGGCAGTGACAAACAAAGTGATTCGCATGCCGCGGAGGGTAACAGGCGAAACGGTGGCAGCAAGGGCGTTGTGGGGTGAAATTAATTCCCGCCGTGCCGACGATTATATTTCACGCAGTCCTCATACTTGAGCGCGCCGCCAAAGATATCGAGGGCGCTACCGATAGTGAGATGCACGCGGCCCTGACCGGCATGGCGGACGGTGTCCAGATCCGCCAATTGATTTGCTCCACCGGCGTAGGTGACGGGAATCTCCGCGTGCGCGGCCAAGAGCTGGATCAAAATGTGATCAATGCCGGCCTGTTTGCCTTCCACATCCACTGCGTGCACGAGGAATTCGGCACAACGGGGGGCGAGCTGGCGTAGGATGATTTCGTCCACGGGCATTTCGGTGAAGGTTTGCCAACGATCAGTCACCACCCAGTACCGGCCACCGCGCAGACGGCAGGAAAGATCCAGCACGAGTCGCTCGGCGCCGATGGCCTTGATAAGCGCGGACAGGCGTTCCTCATCCAGCCGTCCTTCGCGGAACACCCAAGATGTGACGATTACGTGGGATGCCCCGGCATCGAGCCAGCCGGCGGCGTTGTCGAGATTGATGCCGCCGCCGATTTGGAGTCCGCCGGGATAAGCGGCAAGGGCTTCGCGCGCGGCGGTTTCATTGCCGGGCCCAAGCTGGATCACGTGCCCGCCACGTAATGCATCGTGTTGATACAATTCGGCGTACCAGGCGGCAGGGCGTTCGGAAACAAAGTTGGTATCTGCGCCGGCCTCGCTGAGCGTGCCGCCGACAATTTGTTTCACGCGCCCTTCATGTAGATCAATGCAGGGACGAAACACGGCGGCACCATAGGGGAGGGCGGTTCGATGACCAATGTCAAAAGTCCTGAAACTAGGGAGATCAGGCTCGTTGATTGGCGGAGTATTGTGGCTCGGGGATTTCCTCCCCGGCACTGAGACAGGCTTCCAGCCAAGCGTCACGAGTCTCCAGCACTTCTTCGAGCGCTTCCTGTGGGGAATCCCCCTGACCGACGCAATGCTTTAGGTCAGGCATCTCCGCGACGAAGCAGGATTCGGCGTCGTCCCAAAAGATGTTGATGTGGTAATGCGGGATGTTCATCGCCATGGCTTCCAAATTAATGCACGATGTGCAGTTCGTCAAATCTAGGGTGAATAGGATTTGTTTGCGCGACTGGCGAGTATCGGGAGAATACGTACAGGAGGTAACAATGCGTATTTTATTTCTATTAATTCCAATGACGGCTCTGCTAATCGGTGCCGCTGAGGCGGATGCGCCGCAACAGGTGATGGTTCAGGCGGTGTTTAACGAAAACGCTCGTGAGCTGGCCAGCCCGCGGCTGATCGTGCTTGATGGCAAGGAGGCCCAGATCGAGATCAAACGAGAGTTCGCCGTGCCTGGCCGCGAACAACCGTTGGGCACAGGTATTTTGCTGACCATCCGTCCGTTTCTGGAGGAAGATTGCGTGCGGTTCAGTGGTAATTGCCGAGTTAAGACCGAGGTGGTCTGCAAGCCCGAGCGTGAGCGCGATCTGCAGGCTGTTGCCTTCCAGACTCGCAAAGCCATTTTTACGGGCACAGCGCGATCTGGGGAAGTCATACACGTCACCTTCGAGGGCATTAAGATGAGCCTAAAATTTACCGTGATGGTCCAGCCTCCCGTGCGTCACTGAGGCTGAGCCAGGGGCTCGACAGATTGCCAAAACGGCGGCTATAAACGGCCGTCTTTTTTTTTATGAAACGAAACGGATTATTGGCGGCGGGTAGCTGGATCGTGGATCAGGTCAAGATGGTGGATGTGTTTCCGCAACGCGAGACGCTGGCGAATATCCTCAGCCAAACCGAAGGCACGGGCGGTTCGCCCTACAACGTGCTGATCAACCTTGCCAAACTCGGTGCGAAATTCCCGATGAGCGCCGCGGGCCTCGTGGGTAACGACGGGCTTGGCCAATACATTCTGGATGATCTTAAGCGGCACAAGATTGATGCCTCGCAAATACGCACCACCGCCAAGGCGCCCACCTCCTACACGGACGTGATGACCGAGGTGAAAACCGGCCGACGCACGTTCTTTCATTGTCAGGGCGCTAACTCGTTGTGGGACGGCAAGGGGCTGGATTTCAAGAAATCGAACGCCAGCATTTTTCACGTGGGATACCTGCTGCTGCTCGACGGTATTGATGCGGCTGATCAACGCTACGGCACACGCGGTGCGGCCCTTTGCGCCAAGGCCCAGCGCGCCGGGCTGAAGACGAGCATTGATTGCGTGAGCGAAGACAGCGACCGGTTTGCCCGCGTGGTGACGCCGATCCTGAAATACACCGACTACTGCATTCTTAACGAACTGGAAGCGGGCAAGACCACCGGCAATGTGATCCGTCGCAAGAACGGATCGCTGGACACGGCGGCTCTGCGTAAAGCCGCGAAGGCGTTGTTGAGCAAGGGCGTGAAAGAATTGGTGTGCGTGCATTTCCCTGAGGGCGGCTACGTGCTCACGGCGGAAGGCACAGAGTATTGGCAATCCTCCTTGAAGCTGCCGCAAAGCTACATCAAAGGTGCGGCCGGCGCGGGCGATGCCTTCTGCAGCGGCATGCTGATGGGTATCCTTGAGGACTGGGATCTGCAGCGCAGTCTGCTTACGGCTGTGTGCGCAGCGGCGCAGAATCTCAGCGACCCCACCTGCACCGGCGGTATGAAAAGCCTGCGCACAGTGATGCGCTTGGCTAAGAAATATAAGCTGCGGCCGAAACTGAAGTAGGCACAAAAAAGACGAACTGGAACTCGTCCTTTCTTTGATCGAATGGGGCGCGTTATTCGCCGGCCCGTTCGAGGTATTTGCGGTTCTTCACGTCGACCTTAATTTTCTCGCCGGTCTTGATGAAGAGCGGGGCCTGAATCACCACGCCGGTCTCGAGGGTAATAGGCTTCATCACGTTGCTGGCGGAATCGCCTTTCACGCCTTCGGGGGCATCGGACACGGTGAGCACGACGTTGGCGGGCAATTCCACCATGGCGAGGGTGCCGTCCACGTAGGTGGCGGTGAGCGGCGTGTTTTCGGTCATGAAATCCTTCACCTCGGCCATGATCTCGGCGGAGACATTTTCCTGCTCGTAGGTGTCGGGATCCACCAACACAAAATCCTCGGCATCCATGTAGCTGAACTCCAGCTTCCGGGTGGTCATCGGCACGATTTCCACGCTCTCGGATGAGTTGAACCGGTTGTCGGAGGATTTGCCGGTGGTAAGGTTGCGGAGCTTAGCCTGAATGTAGGCCGGACCTTTACCGGGCTTCACGTGGCCGGTTTCCATCACCACGCACACTGCACCGTTAAATTTAATCGCGTTACCGCGCCGAAGATCGTTTGCAATCGCCATAGTATTTCAGGGGTTAAAGGGCAGGGAACCTATCGCAGCGCGGGCCGATTGCAAGCCCGAAGGACGGCGGTTAGGGCCGATGAGGATCGGGCTCCTCGAAGCGGATGACTGTTTCGCCGATTTTGGCGAGGCCGAGCTTTTCGCGGGCATAACGCTCCACCGTCTCGGAATCATTGCGCATAGCTTCGATGGCCAGCTTGCGGCGGTCAGCGGTTTCTACCTCGGTGGCGACTTCTTGTTCCAGCCGAAGGATTTCTGCGCGCATTCGCTCGTTTTGTTTGATGAGAGGGAGATACCAAACGGCGACAGCGATCAACGCGGCAATGATGAGTAGAAACACCACAGCCTTTGTCAGCTTGTCCCAAATTCCAAGATCTACCCTCCTTTCGCTCATGCGAAAAAACAGTCTTTAATCAAAGTTTGGGAATAACTCAAGGTTATTCGCTGTCGGTGAATAATGCCTCATGCACGCGGATGTGCGTCGTTGTAGGCTTGTTTGAGGCGGTCGGTGGTAAGGTGAGTGTAGACTTGGGTGGTAACGAGGTTTTCGTGCCCGAGCAATTCCTGTACGCTGCGTAGGTCGGCGCCCCGGTCGAGAAGGTGGGTGGCAAAACTGTGGCGCAGTTTGTGCGGAGTGAGCTTGGGATCGAGGCCGGCAATTTCCAGATAATGTTTGAGATTCATCTGAATTAGGCGCGGATAAAGCGGGCGGAGCTCATTGGGGTTGGCGAGAAACACCGGCATTTCGCCAGAGGGTGGATGCTCCAGAGCTGCCCAGTATCGGGCAATGGCCTGCAGGGCGGGCTCGCCGATGGGCAGTTGGCGTTCCTTTTTGCCTTTGCCGTACACGCGCACCAAGCGTTGGGCGGTGTCCAGATCCATCACGCGCAAGCTGCACAATTCGCTGACGCGCAGGCCGCAGGAATAGATCACTTCCAGCACGGCGGTGTCACGCAGGTACGGTGCGGGATCGATAGTATCCGGCTCCTCGGCTTCCTTGCGGGCGCTGGCCAATTCGTGCAAGGGCGCTTCCAGCAGAGCGAGCGTTTGTTCGGGCGTGAGAAATTGGGGCAGCCGTTTTTCTTTCTTGGGTAGTACGATCTCTTTCACCGGCGAGGCATCGAGTTTGCCGCGGCGCATGAGGTGTTTGTAAAAGGATCGCAGTGCGGAGAAACGTAGTTGGATGGCCGAGCGACTGTAATTCCCGCGGCCGAGGAAGCGCAGGTACCCGCGGAAATCGAGCTTCTTGAGTTCCAGCCAGGCCGGCGGCTGTTTGCGTTCGGTCGTGTACCAGTCGGTGAATTCGTGAAGGGCCTGACGGTAATTGCGTTGGGTATACACCGATGCGCCCGCCTCAGTTTGCAAGTATTGCATGAATGACAATACCAAGGCGTCTTCGGTTTTGTTGAATTCGGTGGCCCTCCCCGGCACGGTTGAACGCTAGCAGAAAAGCGGGTTTTTTGGAAGGAGCAAAGGGGCCGAGACAGAAGGGACAAAGCGTCAGCTCTGAGTTTACTTTGTGCCTTTGTCCTTCGTTGCCTTGGCCACTTTTTTCTTCTTTGCCGGGCGTGGCGGGAATTCCCATCCGAGCTTGCCGGTTTGCTTGTCGAGCAGCAGATGGGCGGAGAAGGGGCGGCCTTTCTTGGAGATGAAGCCGGCGATGACGTCGGTTTTGCCTTCGACGAATAGTTTCATCGCTTGATCTGCGGGAATCTCTTTCTTGAGAATTTCTTTGGCGACGCGTGTGCCTTTTTTCTGTTTGGCCGATACCATGTCCGGGCACAGGTAAGCGCGGTCGGTTTCGTACACCTTGGCCAGGGTGCCGTCCTCCAAGGGCGCTTCGCAGAGGAGTTGGTCGTCGGTAAGATTGTCCGCCTCGGCCTCGCGTTCCTCGTCTCCTTCAAACACAAACTCCGGCTTCCAGCCGCCGCGGGCGCCTTCGACCATTTTCAACTCAGCCACAAACGGCTGGCCGAACCGGTTTTTAAAATCTTCAAACGGCCCGATACGTCCGTTGCCCAGCAGGCCCTGTACTTCCTCGGGCTGCAGCTTGTGGCTGGCGATGTATTTGTTTAGCTTGAATTTGCAGTCGGTGGATGTGCATTCGTAGTTACCGTCGGTTTGCTTTAGCGAGGTGGCACTACAGCTGGGGCAAATGGCTTCGACATCCGCATAGCTGCGGTTGGCCAGCTCGTTCATCTTGTCCTTGGTGGCATTGACGATCGTCTCGGTGAGCGACTTGATCTCGCCCATGAACACCTCGCGGCTGAGTTCGCCGCTCTCCATTTGCTTGAGCTTATACTCCCAATCGCCAGTCAACTCGGGCGAGCGCAGTGCGTCGATGCCTATGTCATCCAGCAGATCCACCAATGCGAGGCCTTTGTTGGATACCACGAGATCGCGCTTCTGCTGTTCATGCCGGAACACATACTTGTGCATGATCAGCCCCTCAATAATGGCCGCGCGGGTGGCCGGAGTGCCTAGGCCGCGTTCGCTCATAGCCTCGCGAAGCTCCTCGTCGTCCACGCGTTTGCCGGCTGTTTCCATGGCCGACAGTAGCGTGGCCTCCGTGTATCGGGCCGGCGGCCGGGTTTGTTCACCCTTGGAATTCACCTCCAGCACCTTGGCCTTCTCGCCGGTCTCGGTCGGCGCCAGTTCATTCTTCTCTGCGGCGACACCTGGCTGGCGGCCGTACACCTCTAGGTAACCAGGCGTGACGAGTATCTTGCCGGTGGTCAGAAATGAATCTTGCTCAATACGCGTGATACGTCGCGTGTTTTCGAACTCAGCCGATGGATAAAAGATCGCCACAAAACGGCGAAGCACGAGGTCGTAAATCTTCTGCTCTTGCTCCTTCAGCCCAGCACCGGGAATTTTTCCGGTGGGGATGATCGCAAAGTGATCGCTAATTTTGGCGTTGTTAAAAATACGTTTATTGGGCTTCACCCAATCCTGATCCAGCACCTTGGCGGCCGAGGTAATCACCTCGGGCGCGAGTGTTGCACTGGGGTTGGTCTTGGCAAATCCACCGAGATTTTCGCGGACTGTGCCAAGGTAATCCTCTGGCAAACATTTGGAATCAGTCCGCGGATAGGTCAGCAGCTTATGTCTTTCGTAAAGGGCCTGTGCGATCGCCAGCGTGTTGCGCGCGCTGAAGCCGAACCGGCTGCTGGCTTCGCGTTGCAGCGTTGTGAGATCGTACAACTGCGGCGGCGCCTGTTTGCTGGGCTTCTTGGTTTCCTCTACGATGCCCATTTGCCCGGTGCACCGTTCCACAATGGCGTTGGCTTCGGCTTCGGACCAAATCCGTTCGGCCCGCGCCTGATCGTCGCCTTCGGGTTTGGAAAACGCTTCACGGAACCAGCGGCCATCATAACGGCCGGCATACACCTCAAACTCCGCGTGCACCTCCCAGTAATCGCGCGCCACAAAATCG
>PVBE012462346.1_pt1 | contig 16965 bp, 17 predicted proteins | sample 1631181 | NCBI WGS metagenome assembly PVBE01 (sample SAMN08397723, study PRJNA350692) | Marine metagenome, whole genome shotgun sequencing project. | isolation source: water | place: Pacific Ocean | collected 2012-04 | reverse complement strand
GATCACCTTGCGAACACCGATTTCTTTCAGGCGAACCAGACTATGTGCAGTGGTGAGATTCATAAAGTTGACGACCGCAATGGCGAGCAGAGATATGGCCAGAACGCTTAACAGATACAGGGTCGAAATATCACCGGCCACCGCGAATTCATCATCGAATCGGGTAGAAAAATGAATGTCGGTGAGAGGCTGTAATCTTACTTCATCAAATGCCTTATCGGGTTGCAGAACCGGCTTGTATTTATCGAAGACAAGAGGTGTTCTGGCTTCGATATCGATTGCCTCAACGCCTTCAGCCAGCCGCACATAGCTGTAAACTTCAGGCTCGCCCCAGTATTTCGTCAGGTCGATCTGATGGCTTGGCGGTACCAGATACATGTCACCATTAATATGTGAAGGGTCTACCGGATCACGAATTACACCCGTCACGGTCAGGGTCGCCCAGCCGTCGTCAGCCACGATCTGCTTGCCTATCGGGTCCTGATGTCCAAAGTATTTTTCGGAGATGGATTCAGTAAGAACAACGGAACCCGGCTGTGAAAGAGCTGTAACTGGATCTCCTTTCATCAGGGGAAAAGAGAAGACATTGAATAGTGCGCCGGCCACTTGAAAGATCCGATACTCGTAAAAAGCGCGATCTTGGTACCGCATCATTCAGGCAGAGGCGGTAGGGATCATCAAAACACCTGCCTCTATTTCAGGTATCTCTTCGACCAGGGACGACGCCATAGGCTTTCCGGTTTTTGCTGATTGTGGCCAGACCACGCGATAGATAGACTCTACATGGTCATGATGTTGGTCGTAGCGCCACTCATGATGAACATAGAGGCCGATCAACATCGCCCCGGTCAACCCCACGGTCAATCCAAGTATATTGATCAGGCTGTGCAGCGCATCTTTACGTAGATGACGGAGAGTAACGGTGAGATAATGGCGTAGCATATGGCGTGGTATCTTCCAGTTTCGTTGTTATGAGAATTGATGGTCATTGAGGCGTATAATCAATAAAAAAATGTATCCTAATTGTTAATGGTAAAACTAAACACAAGTATAGCATGTTATTCTATGTCGTCGCCCCATGTTCTGCGCGATGGGCAGGGGTGTGACGCCGGACGATGGCATTGGCGACCCGTGGACCAAAAGCGTCCCCTCGAATTTTATCTTTAGAACAAGGTTCTCCATTATGCTATTTAAAAAAAATCATACCGTTCAAAATTATTTTACTCGTTCAAAATATAATGGAGACCTCTATGAGCCACCACGATTGGTCCGGCATCTATCGCCCTAATCCTTCCATTCCCGCCGAAGAGGTCTACCTTGACGATCCGGTCCAACTTAAAATCCTCTATGACCCGCTCCGCCTGGATATCTTCAACCTGCTGGAAGAACCGCTCTCCATCAAAGAGATTGCACAGCGGCCTGGCGTGAGTATCAAGCGACGGTACCACCATGTCGGCCTCCTCGAACAGCATGGGTTCCTTTGCGTGGTCGATCACCGCTCCTCAGGCAAGAACATCGAGCGGATCTAGAGCATCGCTGCGTAACGCTTTCGTCTCACTCCATCCCTGGAGAATCAAGCAGCCGGTCTGGCGATCACCGAGCAGCTCGCCCATGAACTGAATCAGGCCTTCAAAGAGGCGGACGAGGGTGTCTTCGGACCACACATCGTGCGTGGTGTCAGCCATCATCAAGGGAAGTTTCCTTGAGACAGGCGCAGGAGTTCAACCGCTGCGTGGCGTGGGCGGAAGCGTTCTTTGCTCCCGGCAGATCGGAAGATGAAAAAGTGTTAAATATGCCTACTTCGCGGTCCTGACGCCCATCGACCTGCCGGCTGATTCTAATTGAATTGCTGCGATGGTTGTTGCAATCCATGTTGGGGACACAGACCTCTCACTCATATCGAAGCGCTTCAATCGGATTCGCACCGGCGGTTCTTGCGGTGTGCAGGCTGATGGTCATCCAGGCGATCAACAGGGCCAGGAGGTCGCCGGCCAGGAACAACATCCTCCCCCCGACAAAAGCCCATTATATTACGCCGCCCGTGGAACGGCTTATCCAAACCCGGCGAACCAGAACAGCCTTTCGGTGTCGACCCATTTCGTCTTTCGTCTCAAAATCTGTATACGCCAGCAAAAATTCATCCGGACCTATCGGGATTAGATCGGTGTATCCATCGGTCTTCGTACTAAGGAGATCCCTATCTCCCGGCAGGATGGTGATGGGTTTAACCCAGCTATGACCCGTTCCGTCCAGGGAGAACGTCAGATGAACCCCCGGGCGACCGTATGAAAGTCCCAGCAGGCCGCAGTCCAGCGATACCAGACTCGGAAATACGCCGATAGGACCGAGTTCTTCAAGCGGTCTCAGTCCTTCCCAGGTTTGCCCTTTATCTTTAGAAAACGTGATCAGCAAGGACTTCTGTTCCTGATCAGCGCGTCGAATGACGCAGACCAGATTCTTGTTCACGTCAAGCGCCAGGACCGGTTCGGTCATATTGCTCACAGAACCTGGTATCCCATTGGGACCGACGATAGTCGCGCGTTTTTGCCAGGTTCGTCCGTTGTCCATCGAGACCATGCATGCCACACCGCATCCCTGAGGAACGCTCTCGTTGTCCATGAGATAACTCGCCCTGTAATCGGTGTACAGCAATTCTCCATCCAACTGAATTGGTGCGTGCTCGGTCCATGTCCCCGAAACCCGGTCAGCTTCTTCTCCCTGAGCGATCCAGACCAGGCGATGTCGGCTGTCCCAACTCAGATACTCGTTTACCCATTCGGCGGTCTCAGGATGCCATCGCGTACAGACCTGCCTGTTCAGATGGGTTTGAATCGCCTCCGCACACTGGTCCGCCCGATACAAGTTGACCTGTCTGTAGGAAAAGAACGTGCCCACAGGCTCCGGCAGGTTTAATCCAGCCGCTTTTACATTGAACGGCACGGCATGCGGCACACACAGAAATTCGTCGTTGAACACCGCGAAAGAAGAACCTGTGGCGGAAAATCCTTCCCCCTCGTATGGCGTCCAGGTATGCCCGCTGTCCGCTGATAGAAAAGCCGGTTCATCCTCACCATACGCCGTGACACTATCCGCACCCGCATGAAATCTCAGGAGGATTTTGTCTTCAGGATAGCGTGACAGACGAACAAATTGATGCCGTCCCCATCTTGTTTCACCGGGGGCAGCCATCGAAACGATAACCGGTTCATCGAGGTGGATCTTGTATCCCGTACCTATGTCGTGTTCCATGATTAAGTCAGCCTCCATCCCTTAGTTCATTCAAAGGCCTATATCCACTACGGCATGTTCTTCCATAGCCCGGTCCGCACAGAAGCCTATGGCATGACCGGCGATGGAGTCCTCGAGACTTGTACAGGAGATCGACCGCGCCTGGCCGCGTAAGGTATTCACGAAATCCGAGACCAGTCTTAAATCCCCACCGCCGTGGCCGCCCGAAGCGCCGTGCATATCGCCCTGTTCATTGAGATCGATGATCTCCTCTGAATATTCATGACCGGGGCGGGTATCGATATGCCTGATTACGATACGACTGTCCTCGAAGACGCCCTGGATTTCCCCTTCAGTGCCTAACAGATGAATGGCTCTTGAAGGACGTGCGGTACCGCCTACCATATTATGTGTAGCCGTACAGCCGTCTTCAAAGGTCACAACCACCGACTGATGATCCACCACATCGTTGTCACATCGCCAGACGCATCGTCCATAGGGATTATCCTTTTTAAGCGACGCGATCTTCTGTTCAATAGTGGGCTTTTCGATATGTTCAAGCGTGTCCCATACATAAAACGACCACCGGTCCGGATGATCGATGTAATGTTTCCTGGCAGAATACAGACAGTCGGGCTCGATGGGACAATCCACCAGACATCGGTCTCCGGCGCCCTCGGGCCTATTCTCCGGGCGAAAATACATGTTGCTGCCGAATGAGGCGACGGATACGGGCGAAATACCGCTTTTCATCCAGGTCAGCAAATCAAGATCATGACAGCATTTGGACATAAGCATGGAGGATCGGCATCGGGCTTTATTATTCCATTTTCCCCGTACAAAGCCGATCGCCATATGATGATAGCTGACATGTTCTATGGTCTGCATATTGATCAGGTCTCCGATCTCTCCTTCGGCGATGAGTTCGCGTATTCTGGCATAAAAGGGCGCATATCGGAGGACATGACAGATCATGACGGTTCGGTTATTGGTTTTAGCAGTCCGTGCCAACTGCTGCATCTCGGCTTCGTGGGTGGCCAGGGGTTTTTCGAGCAGCAGATGATACCCGGTTTTCAGTAGCGGCAGAGACGTGGGAACATGATGGTGGTCCATGGTGCCGTTGATGACCGCATCGGCGAACTTCGGTTGCGCGGCCAACTCGTCCGCCGTCCGGAAACAGCATGTGTCCGGCAGACCGTACTTTGCTGCGACTTGCTTCCGCCTCCGTTCGATGGGATCAGCGACACCGACAATCTTGAGTTCCCGGGGATGGTGTTCAGTATAAGACGCATATTGCATGGCCCGATGGCCGGCACCGACGATAATGGCCGTTATGGGGTTGTCTGGCATATGACCTCGTGAGAAAAGAGTTTTCATGAAGACGTCCGTCCCATAAATTATAATACGCAACCTTTCACGAATATCAACTCATTTCCAAACAGATGCCTACACAACCCAATATCCTTCTCTTCATCATGGACGGCATGCAGGGGAAACTCGTGCAGCCCGGCCATCCCTGCCGTACGCCCAACTTCGACCGTGTCGCCGCCCGCGGGATCCGCTTCGACAACGCCTACACGCCATCACCCACCTGCTCTCCAGCACGTGCCAGTCTGATGACGGGCCTGCTTCCACACAATCACGGGGTCCTCCACGTCGAGCATGTGGTAGATGACGACCAGTGCGTTCTTCGCACGGACAAGCCTCACTGGGCGCAGCATCTTCAAAAAGCCGGCTATGACACCGGCTACTTCGGAAAGTGGCACATCGAACGAACCGACAAGCTGGAGCAATTCGGTTGGGAGACCTATCAGGTGCTGGACCGGGAAGTTCACCGCGCTCATTCACAAAAGGGCGGACCAACAGAACAACCGCTCGATTCTGACCTGACCCGCTACCAGGAAGGTCCGGAAGGTTACAACCCCATCCTCCACTATGGCGTCACCGATGTACCAGCCTTCGAACGCAGTATGGGAAGAACGGCGAAAGAAGCGATGAAGTTTATAGAAGGAAAAGAGAGCAGGGATGAACCGTGGTGCTGTTGCGCCAGCTACTACGAACCCAATGAAGCGATGATCGTCTCGCGTGAAGCCTTCGAGCAATACGATGTGGACCGCATCAAGCTACCCGAAAATCTGCGAGACGATTTCAGCGATCGCCCCGGTTTTTACCGCAGACAACAACAGATATTCAATGAAGTCTCTGAGCAGGAATGGCGCCAGGCTCTCGCCTGCTACTACGGGCGCGTCACGGAACTCGATCAGCAGTTCGGACTGTTGCTCGACCATCTGGAAAACTCAGGTCAACTCGACAACACCATTATCATCATCACCGCAGATCACGGAAAATACGTTGGATCGCACGGCATGGATGGACATAACTACGGACCGTTTGAGGAGATCTACAACGTGCCGCTGATTATGTCCGGGCCAGGTATCGCAGCCGGCGAAGACACGCACGCGCGCGTCGGCTTTCACGAGATAGGCCCGACGCTCCTGGACCTCGTAAAAGCCGATCCGCTCGACGTACCGGATTCAAAATCATTCGCTCCTGTGCTTTCCGATCCCTCAAAGGCGTGGGAATTCACTACCGGCTACGCCGAGAGTTACGGCAACCGGTTTATCCTCACGCAACGTATCCTCTGGGATGGTCCGTGGAAATTCGCCTTCAACGGATTCGATTTCGACGAGCTTTACAATCTGGAAGATGATTCCCATGAGATGAAGAACCTCGCCGATAAAGCCGAACATGAAGATCGAGTCAAAAGACTCACCGCAATGATCTGGGATCGTATTCGGGAGACAGGGGATCAGTCACTGTACCATACCCACTATTACACTATGAGAATTGGCGCAGTTGGCCCGAATCCTGGGTAACGCGTAACGGAGCGCATAGGGGGCAGACAAACATCTCCAATGTCGACGTATCGAAGAATGTAGGGATGTGATGCCGCCGTGATTGTTTCGTTAAAAATGATACCATCTTGCACGTGCCCAAGCACATCCGTCCATCTATATGATAGGGCAATCATTCAATCTGTCAAGAGATATTCACTAAACGTATGATGAGTAAAGAGATAGTGAGGTGAAAAACCAAAACCGCCTGTCAATCTATCGACATGTAATGCCGGTAAAGATGCCAATAGCCTCTTAGACATACCGAGGCCGATTCACATACCGATCCATCTCGAAATCCAGTCGAATGGTCGTGGCCGGAGGCAGTACGACACGTACTCTGGTATCGTTTATTTTGGTGGTATGCGTGTGGATATCGAGCGGCGCAGCGGCATACGCACCGGTCGCACCGGGGTACGGTGTGGTCGAGGTGTCGTACGAAGCCGTGTTGAACCGATGTTCGGCCAGGCCGCCGGCCTGCACAGTGACGGATCGGCTTTCCGATGGGTTCAGGTTAACCAGAGTGACGGCCGTTCTCCCGGGCTTAATTGTATCTACAAGTGCTGCCGTACCATCCGGCAGACCGGGGCGATGGCGGTGGTCATCGTAATAACGAAGTCGCGCGTTGAGCATCCCGCCGTAATAGATGACCTGGGGACAGCCCTGCGTCAGTTGCACCAGCGCTTCTGTCGTGATGGGTTGTATCTGCTGCCAGAGGTGGATATGGGCACCGGAAGCCAGGTCTGTGTCGTCCGCTCTGATCTGTGCCAGGCGGTGACACACCTGGGCGTAGGCGGCGCCGAGCATCTGTTCCGGATAATCCGGATTTTTTCCGTCCAAGTACATGATCCACGGCTCATCATGGTTCATATCGCCCTTATCCCGGAAGGGCGCCACTTTGTTCCAATCGTACCCGCTCCGCTGCCTCAGAAAGTCGACACGCGCCCAATCTTCCTCCGCTTCGGTTACGTTCCAGATATTCAACGGAAAAGAAGGTTGCATGGGCTGATAATCCATCCACCCCTGATCGCCGTAACGAAAGGGGACGAGGAAAGTCCGTCGGTCGGCGCCGAGGGCACGCTCAACACCTATGTAATGCTGGTATATGCTCATCTGCGAAGCCATCTCATCGAAATCAGCGTCCATTCCCTGTTCAAGTATACGGTCGATCATGGTACGCGGCAGGTCGAAATATCCCGTATCACCGGTCAGGAGATACGCATTGTTGGCCGCCGTAATCGCCGCGTAGCCCAGATTATAGAAGCCGTGAGGCCAGGTCCAGCCGTACAGGCCGCCATACCATTTGCCGTTGTGCAAGGTCCCTACACGGCCGTCCAGCCCTACGTTGTCCGGCATCAACCCGTTGTTGTCTCCGGCTCGTTTCAGCCAGGCGCCGACATATTCCAGCAGCCAGTCGCGGTATTTGTCTTCTCCCGTCATCAGATAGGCATTCATAATGAGACCGTTGACGTTCAGGTTGTTGCCTACATCCCCTTCCCGGAGCCGTTCTGCCATGGCTTTTCCCATCGCCCGCGCCTTGACAGGATCTTTTAGATCTTCGACCTTCGTTATGCCCGGTACGTCCGACAGAGGTAGTCCGTAGGCGACCATGCCCGGACCCGGATTGTAGCTCATCTCGCTGTCATCATCGCTCATGCCCCAGGCAGGACCGCCGCTGCCGTTGTGCGGTGCCCGGATGATATGGTGTGTCGCGTCGTAATTCTGCGCCTCCGGGTCTTCATTCAGATAGAACCCTGCGAATCGCCGGGCTCGATCAATCAACTTGGGATTTTGAGGATCGGCCATACAGAGGAAATAAAAATAAATATAGCTCTCACTCTGATGAAACTGGTCATAGCCCCGCTCGTATTCTTTGTATATACGCCCGAATTTCGTAAGCTGGCGCGTGATACCATCCCAATAATGATCGGCCATGTTCAAGAGATGTTCTCCGCCGCCGAGGGCATAAAATTGAGCAAAATCATGAAATGCTTCATAGAAATCGTCCATCCCGTCGCGGCTGCCGGTCCAGGTGTCCGCCCAAATCAGGGATCCATCCGGATTCGTATACTTGTCCGCGTACGGGTGTACGGCTTCGTTCATCAGATCAATCAGCTTGCGTTCCAGGATCGCCCAGGCGGGCGCAATTTCGTAATGAACAGTGGCGGTGATTTCTTGCATGCGGGTTTCTCCAGGCGGTGGATTCGGATTGTTGAGATAAAACAGGTTGTATTTTACAATAAGGTTGACGCGTGAAATAGTCCAAATATATTCGGCGAGCTGTCACTATAAGAGAACTCATTACACAAGGAAAGTTTTTCTTAGATTGTACACCATAAAACCCCTGCGTCTCCAATGGATTTAAGATCTCTCCCTGAGTGATCGTATAGATCCCTTCCCGTATATCAAGCGTGTTGTCTTCTTTGCTGTTATCCTTCCTATTTCATTCCTTATGCCGGCCTCTGACGCTCGACCCCAGTCGGACCCCGCAAACGCCCTGCCGGCCGATACCATTGGTGGGGCCATATTCCACAGCAATGATGTCTACGGCGAAATGTCCCACCGGCGGTCGCAGGATGGGTTTGTCGGCGGGATGGCGCCGCGTATCGGTTTGATTCGCAGGGCGCGCCGTTACACGGTCCGATGCTATCTCTGGATGCCGGGAACGCTCTGGGTCCCTCACCGTTATCAGCTTGGGACCAGGGCACTACGATGATCGACTTGATGCGCCTTTCCTTTTCTCGGGACCAACCTGTCCGTAGATGATGATATTATCTTCACATCCCTTTACATCTGAATTCGGACCTTACTTCGTTGACAGAAATCGAAAAACTGCCTAATCTGTAGTAATCGGATCACCAAGCTCAGAACAAAATCAAGTAGGTTTTAACATGGCCACCGAAATCTATCTGCCCGCCTCCGCCCCTTCCAACACGCGATACGGCCTGGTCCCGCAGACGCCCGCCGTTCAGGGGCACGCCTGCTATTCGGTTGCATTTGAGGACGAAGTCTAGTATAACCGCGAAATCAGAGTCGAAGCGCGGCGGCAGATCAAGCAGATTCCCGGCAGCGGGCACATTCTGGTGGGCTTCAGCAAATCGGGCTCAGGCGCTCTGAATATGGCGCTGGACGATCCTACCTTCTACAAAGCGGTAGTGATCTTCGACAGCCCGTTGTGTCATAACGACCTGCCTCCATGGAACACAAGCGGCTTTTACGACCAGGCATCCTGGGAAGAGGACCTGCCGTTGAACAGAATGGACGACATCGCCGCTCTCGCAAAAACAGTGCAGATTATCCATATCGGCGGCCACGCCTTCTGCAAGGATCATCAGGCTTTTGATCGCATGCTTTCCGAAAGACAGATACCAGCCCTCTTCGCCTCCAGACCGGATCTGGATCACCATTGGGATTCCGGATGGGTGGCGGAGTATGTCAGGCAGTCTATCAAACAGGAGTTCCCATGACCATCATCGATACTCATTGTCATACGTCCCGCTACTGGTATGAAGATGTTGAGGGGCTTCTGCATCACATGGATCGGAACGAGGTCGCGCAGGCCGTACTGATTCAATGTATGGGGGCGTACGACAATACGTACCAGACGCAATGCGTCAGACAATATCCGGAGCGCCTTGTCTCGGTCGTACTAATCGATGCGGCCCGGAACGACGCCTTGGAAGCGCTGGAACGCGAGGCCGAAGCGGGGGCGGTGGGTTTACGATTAACCCCGGACGCCCGGTCGCCCGGCGCGGACCCGCTGGCCGTCTGGCGCAAAGCGGAAGCCCTGGGGCTGGCTGTCAGTTGTGCAGGCCACCGGGACGGCTTCGCGGTTGATGGTTTTGCGGAATTGATCCAAGCAGTCCCCGATCTGCCGATTATCATCGAGCATCTGGGCAACATCAACCAACCGGAGGGCGGTATGCCTCCGGAGGCAATATATCGGAAGTTGTATGGGCTGGCGCGGTATCCCAAAGTCTATATCAAAATTCACGGCCTGGGCGAATTCTGCCGACGAAACACGCCCGTCCTGGAACCGTTCCCGTTTGAACAGCCTATCCCACCCTTGCTTGACCTGGCCTACGAGGCGTTCGGTCCGCAACGCATGATGTGGGGCAGCGATTATCCGCCTGTCAGCGGTCGGGAAGGCTATCGCAACGCCTTACAATGGACCATGGACCGGTTTGCGAACAAACCAGATGCCGAACGCGCGTTAATCTTCGGCGGCACGGCGGTACAGGTCTTTAAGCTGAACAAGTGAAGGCTTCCACGTCAGGGGCTTTGTGGACTTGATGTCCTGTCTGAGATATTATCTGATTTTACACCGGCTGCAAGCACCTGCCGGATGATGAAAAACACCTCGACCGACAATATGGCCGGGCGTTGGTTACCGAACAGGCAGGATAACTCTCCGAACACGATAGGATCGAAGATTCCCGGTGATTTTCCGACCATTACCCCACTCCTGCCATCAAGCGCATCACCGTCGTCTGATCTGCTTCTTCATGTGACAGAGCACCCGCCATCCGGCCGGCCCGAAAAATCAGGATACGGGTCGATAGATTGAGTATCTCCGGTAATTCACTGGATACCAGCACGATCGCCGTACCGTCATGGGCGAGTTGATCGATCAGGGTATGCATCTCCAATTTGACGCCTACATCCACCCCCCGGGTGGGTTCGTCAATAAATAGAATCCTGCATTGCGCCGCCAGCCATTTGGCCATCACCAATTTTTGCTGGTTACCCCCCGACAGGCCCACCGTCGCCGTCTCGATGCTGGGGGTGCGAACATCCAACTGCCCCACATAGTTCCTGGCTAAGGCGACTTCTTCCGTTGCCCTGACCCAACCAAACCGCGCATGGCGTTCCAGAGTGGGCAACGCGATATTTTCCCGGACACACATAGGCAGGACCAGACCGTATCGTTTGCGGTCCTCCGGTACAAGACCGATACCTGATTTCATGGCGTCTATCGGATGTCTGATATGAACAGGCCGACCCGAAATATAGATCTGCCCGGTAGCCAATGGGTCCAGGCCGAAAAGCGCCTCGAGGACTTCCGTACGACCGGCCCCGACCAGACCGGCGAGACCCACCACTTCACCGGCATACACCGTGAATGAAATATGCTCAAATTTACCCGGGCTGGTCAGGTCTTCTACACGAAACACCTCCACGCCGGGATCGGACTGCACATGCACCGGGAAGTAAGCTTCGAGCGTGCGACCGATCATCAGGTTAATCAACGCGGCTTCATCCAGCGCCCGGGTGGGGGTTGTAGCGACATACTGCCCGTCACGCAGCACCGTCACGTGGTCGCACAGCCGAAAAATCTCATCCAGATGGTGGGATATATAGATCGTCGTAACGCCTTGAGACTTCAGCCGTTCAATTTGTTCAAAGAGCCGGTCCACGTCCACATGAGAGAGGCTGCTTGTCGGCTCGTCGAAAATAAGCACACGGGCGCCACTACCTATGGCTGCGGCGATCTGTACCAGTTGCCGCTGTCCGATAGACAGGGCACTGATGGGCAGGCGCACGTCTATATCCGCTTCGATGGTTGTCAGCATCTGCCGGGCGCGTGTGTCCATGAGTCGACGAGAAACAAACGAACCGCGGGTCGGCAGCGTACCCAGACACAGGTTCTCCGCTACCGATAGATTTTCACAAAATACCATCTCCTGATGAACGATGCCGACACCAATTCGTAACGCATCCCGCGGCTCAGTAAACCGGACCGGCCGGCCATCGATCCATATCTGCCCTTCATCATGTGGATAGATACCGGCCAGGATTTTACCCAACGTGCTTTTACCCGCGCCGTTTTCTCCTACCATCGCATGACACGACCCTGCATCGATATGAAAACTCACATCTTTAAGGGCCACCACGCCGGGAAATCGTTTGGATATATTTTGAAATCGTATCAAAAAAGTTGAACGTTGAAAAGTTGAAAAGTTAGATTTTCTGCCCGAATGCCTGATTGATGACCGCTCGCTTACTGCTCAATGCCCATCTGCAGATACATCTCCGGTACATCTGTAAAACCCCATTCCTTCAACTGCCTGGCCCAATCACTCAGATTATCTTTTGATACCCGCACCAATTCCATGGGGTTGATTATCGGTACTTCTTTATTAAGATGCACTTTGTCGACAATCAGGCGCACAGACTCAGATCCCCATAAATACGTAGGTTGTGCCCATAGGACAGGCACGATATCCTGTTCCACATACGGCAATTCGGGCGGCAAGGCGTCCACGGAGACGATTTTCATTTTATCGGGGTCCAGATCCGTCAGCAGCGTCTGAGTGAATAGAGCCCAACCGCCGACCATCGCCCAGCTGTTGATCTCCGGATACGCATTATTTACACGAACCACTTCAGCGGCTGCATCCTGAGGCGTTTCGATATGGTAGAACGTGCCGACGATGGAGATATCAGCATGTTGTTTCGCCGACTGCATCACGCCTTCGACCCGTTTACGCAGGTTAGGCGCATTCTGATTACCGGCCAGGATGGCGACCTGACCTTTCCCATCCATTACACGGGCCAGTTCCTCCATCACCAGTTGCCCGGTCTTGATGTCGTCCACGCCATAAAACGCGAAGCGTCTGGAATCGGGTGCATCACTGTCGAATGTCATCACGGGCACGCCCCGGTCCACCGCATCATTAATGGCGCCGGTGACTTTGGATGCATCGGAACAGGAGATCAGGACTACATCTGCGCCTTCATTCACCGCCTGGGCAATACGTTGCGCCTGTACCTGACCGTCCTCAGTTGGCGGCGTACGCCAATTGATAACAATGTCGATACCATGTTGTGCCGCCAGGTCTTTGGCTGCCGCCTCAGCGCCTGTCCGCGCGGACAGGAAAACCGGGTTGGTCGAACTTTTGGCAATCATGGCAATGGTCAGCGTGTTATCGAATGGCTGTTCTGCCTTCTGCCCGCATCCCGAACTGAGGATGAAGATTAGTCCTGTTAAACAGAGTAACAAACGGTTCATGGATCGTCCCCTATTTGTATATAGGAAAATTTCTCGAGTTTTAATCTTCTCTTCTCCCCTTCCTCTCTTCCTCCCCTTGTTTCTGCCTCTCAAGCCTCTTTCGCCAGTCGGCGGGTGGTGAAATGCTGGTTTATCTGATCCAGAACGACAGCGACAATGATGGCACAGCCAATGATGATCCATTCGTAGTTCTGATCAAGATGCAACGTGCGGATGGACTGTCTGATCAGCACAATCAGTGTGGCCCCCAGCATGGCGTTGACGGCGTTGCCCCGGCCACCGCGTAGGCTGGCGCCACCCACCACAGCAGACGCGATGACATACAGTTCGTAGCCCGTCGCGTCTGCGCAAGAGGCCGACCCGTAGTAGCTGATACCGACAAACGCCGCAATGCCTGCGGTGAGGCCGGAAAGGATATAGACCCCGATCAGAATGCGATTGATTCGCAGGCCGGCGTATCGGCTGGCATCCACATTTCCTCCGACGGCAAAAATATGGCGACCCATTACCGTGCGGGAGAGATAGATGGCACCGGCTGCAGTTATAATTAACATGATGATCATGGGCATGGGGTAAAGCGCATCGCCACTGATAGACCACTTAACGACATCGGTCAGGGATGGTGGTACCAGAATGCTTTCCGCTTTACTGGTTACAAAGGCAACGCCCCGATATATCCACATCGTACCGAGCGTTACGATAAACGGATGTACGCGCAGACCGACCACCATAGCGCCGTTAATCAATCCACAGAGCACACCGATGCCTACACACATGCCAAGGGATAAAACAACAGCCACGAACGCGCTTTCCGGGCCGACAGCCCGCAGCATCATGGCCGTCATCACGCCGGCCAGCGCGTAAACGGCCCCGACGGACAGGTCGATGCCACCGGAAATAATAACCACAGTAGCGCCTACCGCCATGATGACAAAAAAACTGGCATCTGTAGCCGTCTGCATGAGTGTATAGGAGTTCAGGAAATTATTGACCACCTCTCCGGTAACTCGGTTGACATGGTCGCCGGCGGATAGGGAGAGGATCGTGCCGATCAGCAGGATAACAAACAGCAACCCTGCCTGTTGTGAATTAAGCAGCGTACGAAGCATGGATAATGGTTGGCCAGGTCTTCTCGGATGGTCGTTATTAGTCGTCGATGTACCGATAATTCAGGATAAAAGGTCTGTAGATACAAATCAAGGAAAACCTGGGGCCAATTCCCTATTCCCCTTCTCTGGGAGGGAAGAGGGCGAGAGATGACTCGATCTTATGTAAAATTACGTCTATTTTGACCCTCCCGCTGTAGAAGGACCGAAGGCATTGCCTTCGATGGGGCCTCAACCCGCTGTTTTCTCTGCACGAAGGGCGCTTTCACGACGCAGATCTTCTTCTTTTTCTTCGATTTTCTGTTCTAACAATTTAATGCGATCCAGGATGCTCTGCACCTCCACATCGCCGGACACATCCGTGATCCCTTCCTCAACCACCATCTGATGCACACGCCCGCCCAATTCGGTCATCTGGCTGCGAATGTCGCTCTTGGCCGACTGGACTTCCAATTTGGTCCGGCCTTTTCTGGTCAGATCCTCCGCCATATCCAATGCTTCGGACAGGCTTTTACGAACAGCATCAAACGAACCGTCCAGTTCCTTCTTGATGGTGTGCCAGAGACTCATAATAAAGCTCCTTTCGGTAGTTCCTGTAAATAGCAAATAAAACCATAGATCCGGATTTTGCATTCTGTTGTCTACAATGTAAGACTCGCGATCAACGCGGCAGGTTTCAAAATAATGGAAGAGGGAAACTTCAGATAGGAGCCATGATTAAATAAATGGCCATATTATCCGGCAGCGAGAGACCGTCGGTGGGCGATCGACAGGTAGCGATGTGTTATTTACTGGGAGAGAGCGAAAGCGATGATATTGACCCCCATTTGAAAAGCGGTTTCCCGCTTTTGTGGAGGATCGTTGTGGGTTTTCGGATCAGCCCAACCATCGCTGATGTTGCTTTCATACGTGTAGTACACGACCAGCCGGCCATCATGGAACAAACCGAAGCCTTCAGGGGGCTTGCCTTCATGTTCATGGTGTTTGGGTAATCCGGATGGAAAATCATAGATAATATGGTAGATCGGATGGGAATACGGCAGTTCGACAAACGACTTGTCAGGAAAAACCCGTTTCATCTCACGACGGAAAGCTTCATCCATGCCGAAATCATCATCAGCATACAGAAATCCGCCATGCGTCAAATACGAATGGAGATGTTGAATTTCGGTATCGGTCCATTTGACTTCACCATGGCCGGTCATAAACAAAATGGGGGATGAAAAAAGTTGATCATCACCCAGACCGACAATACGCTGATTTATATTGGTTTCTATACCAGCCCGGCGCTGCAGTTCCCTCGCAAGATTAGAAAGCGCCTCCGGATCATTGTACCAATCTCCGCCTCCGGTATACTTAAGCCGGGCTATGGTAAGCTTACCGTTGTCTGCCGTACTCACGGAAACCGCCTGTCCCATGATCAGACAGAAAAGGAGACCGGCAACGACTGCTCGACCCTGGTTAATGGACATGCCGTCTTCCCTAAGATTTTCTGGCACGCTGAGTCGCTGAACGGACCGGACTGCTTGAAGGGCCACGTTCCGTACGTCCGCCGCCGACACTTCGCACCCGTTGTCCGCCGCCGACAAAAGCCATGAGATAGACCAGCGCTACTGCCGAGAGACCCAGAATCAAGGTCCCAACGATACTAAATAACAATGTTGAAAACACAGTTTACCCTCCGATATGTTCCTGTTGACCAATATTATGCAAACTCCAATTAAGCAGGCGACGCATGTCGGCAAACCGTGTTCTGCTTGATATGCCACCAAGGACCACGGCAATCACATCATCACCTGACTGACTGCGGGCGCGCATGACCAGGCAATACCCCGCCTTACGAATATATCCTGTTTTACTGCCGACAGATTCCCAGAGATCAGCATCCGGCTGATCGCCCCGCAACAAGCGGTTGGTTGTCTTAATGTTATGAACACGCCGATTCGTACTGTATGTAAATTCTTTCGTTGTTAACACTTCAGATAGGACATCATTCTGTAAGGCCGTCCAGAGCAACGCCGCGCAATCGACAGCTGTGGATACATTGCCTGCATCCAATCCAGTAGGTTCGGTGAAACGGGAATTTAACAGCCCGAGTGACGCCGCTGTTTGATTCATCCGTTCCACAAACTCTTTGTTTGACAGTCCGGAAACGCGTGCCAACACCCGGGCGGCGACATTGTCGGATGAAATCAGGGCGGCATAGAGTAGATCATTGACCCCTACTCTTTCCCGATATTTGAGCTGGGTCCAATTCGCCCGGTATACATCCTGACGGGAGATTTGGATGCGTTTACTAAGATCGGGATTCATATTCATCAAAGTCACCGCAGTCATCAGTTTGGTGATGCTCGCGACAGAAAATCGGGCCATCGGATTCTTCCGGTAGAGTACTTCTCCGCTTTGCATATTGAGGATCAAAGCCGCTTTAGCCCTTACACGAAAGGACATGTCACGCGTCGCCACAGGCTTCGATGTACTTGGGTCGGACGACTGCGCCGACGCCACATCAATAGGCGGTACCAGCAACAAGCCGGCCAAGACAAAACTCCAGAATGATCGCTTCACTGCAATTCCTCGCGTAAACACACGCCGACCATCATACTTCTGAAGGATAAAATAATATCATTTTGTAATATGACCTATTGCCGCCGTCAAGGATTTTTCGGAAAATTATCCGCCCCGCCGCCTATCCCATTCACCCAACGGACCAGTGTAGGTGCGT
>PVBE011289955.1_pt1 | contig 16965 bp, 11 predicted proteins | sample 1631181 | NCBI WGS metagenome assembly PVBE01 (sample SAMN08397723, study PRJNA350692) | Marine metagenome, whole genome shotgun sequencing project. | isolation source: water | place: Pacific Ocean | collected 2012-04 | reverse complement strand
TGCCACTTGCCAATATGGCAGGTTTGGTAGCCGGCTTGCTTCAATACTTCGGCGATGGTGACCTCTTCATGTTCCAGGTAAAGATGATTTTTCGGCGTCAACAGGCGCATGGGGCCTTGAGCGGCAGGGCTATCGCCGCCGTAGAGCACGTCTTCGTGGCCCTGGCGATGCGTCCCCTTTTCAATCGGAATCCAATGCTCAATCCAATTCGTAATGCCGTGGCGTATCGGATCGCGTCCTGTCATTAGACCCGCCCGGCTTGGAGAGCAGACGGCATTTGCGGAATAGCCATCGCTAAAGGCCATACCTTCGGAGGCTAAGCGGTCAATGTTGGGCGTTTCGTAGTATTCATTGCCCTGGTAACCGACGTCTGACCATCCCTGGTCGTCCGTGAAGATTATTATGATGTTCGGATTGGCTTGCTCGGCATACACTGCCCCCGTCATGCCCAGCATCATCAAGCACATTGCTATCGCGACCTTCTTCATTCTCTTTCTCCTCCGTCCTTCCGGTTGAGTGGCTGCGCCCGTTCCTCTTGTAGAGAAACGATACACTACTCAGCATCCTTCTTGTAATCGGGATTAGGCTTGGGCAGCTTGGCCCCATGAGCTTTCAGCCATTGAACTAAGTTGTCGTCCAGTGCTTTTGCTTTTCCAGGCATATCACCGGCCAAATCGTTTTGCTCGGAGAGATCGTCTTTCAGATTGTACAGTTCGATTTTGTCGTCTTCATAGTAGTGAATCAGTTTCCAATCTCCTTTTCGCATCGCGCTGTTGGGATGGACAACATTGTTCGGTCCCCAATAATGCGGCAGATGCCAGTAGAGAGTGTCCCTGCTTAGCTCTTTCTCTCCTTTCAACAAAGGTACCAAACTGACCCCGTCCACGGGCCGCTCCGAAGGAATGGGCTGTCCGGCCATTTCGCAGATCGTGGGCAATATATCGATACCGGACACCATTTCGGCACATACCGATCCAGCTTGGGTCACTCCCGGCCATTTGATAATGAACGGTACCCGGATACCCCCTTCATAGGGATATCCTTTTCCGTCTCGTAGCGGCGAGTTGTCCGCCGGCCCTGACCCGACAGACCACGGCGTCTTCTGGCCGCCATTGTCAGAAGTGAAGAAGACAACAGTTTCATCCTCAATACCTAATTCTTCCAGGGTCGCCATAGCCGTGCCCACGGCATCGTCGATACTGTGCACCATAGCCGCATGAACCGCGTGATAGTTTCTGCCTTCCGGCATGGGTTTCTTCTCGTAATACTCGACCAACTCCTCCTTGGCTTCAAGCGGCGCGTGCGGCGCATGGTGGTTCACATGCAAGAAGAAGGGTTGATCCTTGGCGGCGGCTTGCTTGATGAACATACGGGCTTCATCCGCTTCCCGGTCGGTCAGATACTCTCCGGCCTTGCGATCCACCATGTTTTCAGTCTCGTACGGATCGAAAAAGGTGCTCACGCCCCCCCGTGTGCCGTTGATGTTGATATCGAAGCCCTGGGTTTCCGGAAAATACTCTTTCCTGCCCAGATGCCACTTGCCGATGTGGCAGGTTTGGTAGCCGGCTTTCTTCAATACTTCGGCAATAGTCACCTCTTCATGTTCCAGGTAAAGATGATTCTTCGGCGTCAATAGGCGCATGGGGCTCGAATCGGCGAATCGATCTCCGGGCATACTTTCGTGGCCCTCGCGATGCTTCCCTTTTTCGATCGGAATCCAATGCTCAATCCAAGTTGTAATGCCGTGTCTGACCGGATCGCGTCCCGTCAGTAAAGCCGCTCGGCTTGGCGAGCAGACGGCGTTTGCGGAATAGCCATTGCTAAATACCATGCTTTGCGCAGCCAACCGGTCAATGTTCGGAGTCTCGTAATATTCATTGCCCTGGTAGCCAACATCCGACCATCCCTGGTCGTCCGTGAAAAATATCACGACATTCGGTTTGGCTTCCTTGGCATACGCCGTCCCCGCGATGCCCAGCGTTATCATCGGCACTGCGATCAAGATTCTTTTCATTTCCTTCCTCCTGGCCTCTTCCTGTCGTGCCAACCCTCTCCCCAGAGAGGAGGGAGGTTCAACACAAGTTCTTACAGCGCCAGACACCGAAGGGCATAGAATGGCCGAGATGACGAGATTCACTGCGACCAATATCTTTCTCGACCGTTCTCCCCGTCCCATACTGCAACGCCCTCTCGGAAGCTGTCCAATTCGTGACTATGCCGCAGGCGCGACGCTGAAAGCAATTCGTTACGCGTCGTTCTTCTTCAGTGGGGTGGCATGGGCTTTCAGCCCATGAATCACGGGCAGGATGCCCGTGCCACTCGAGCAGTTCAGGTTCCGCGGACGATGAGTTTTGGGTGCACGACGTATTGGCGGTTGCTTGCGGCGGCCCCTTTTGTCGCGGGATGGACAAGTTCGGCTAGGACCGAGGCCATCTCGGCGTTGTGGGGGTCTACCGTGGTGATGGCGGGGGTGAAGAAGCGGCCGAGGTCGGTGTTGCCGTAACTGACCACGTTGAAGTGTTCGGGCACGTTGGCGCCTCGCTCGTTCAGCCGCCCAATGACTTGAATTGCGCTTACGTCGTCGCAGCAGAAGATGCCGGTTACTCCGTGTGCCCGAAGCTCGTCTGCGCGGATAGATGTGGCGCGGGGCAGGATAATGGGATCGAAACCGGGGCGGTGGCTCCGCATGAAATCGCGGTAGGTCTCGCGCATCAGTTCAAGCACCATGTTGCGGCCGGACCAAATCTCGTTCTCGATGAACGCGATTCCGCCGTCCTTCTGTGCTAACAGGTAATCGATGGCCCTTACGACGCCGAGGTCGTAGCTTTGGACGACGAAGTCGAAGTCGTTGCTCGTCATGGTGTGGTCCAGCAACACAACCGACGAGTCCGTCGATGAGAGACGGGAGTAAAAGCTCCAAGTTTTGGATTCGTCCAGAGTGGGGATGACGACCACGGCCTCATAGCGCTCTTTCAACATGACGCCGACCAAGCGGATTTCTTCTTCGTAGCTGTTGTAATCGCAGAAATGCCGAAGTTCGCGATCCGAGGCAGATGCCTTCTCGGAGATCTCGTGTATCAAGTCGTCGTACTGAATGGAATAGAAGGGGAAGACGAGACCCCAGATTGCCTGTTTGGGGCCGAGGTCGACGACAAAGGATCCTCTGCCGGGCTGTTGCACGATGTACCCTTCTTCCGCAAGGATACCTAAAACGCGCTTGGCCGTTTCCCTGGCGACGCCGTGGCGGCGTTGGATTTCGGCGATGGAATCCACTTGGTCGCCGGGTCTGAGCCTGAAACTGAGTATGTCGTCCTTGTACTTATCGACGAGCCGCCGGTAGATGGGTGTTGCTGCTTGGTTTGGGGTCGGCACATGGGTCACATCACGACTCTTTAACGTCACATCACACGTAAATTATAGTTACGGAAGGAGATAAAGTCAATAGGCCGGATTTTCCGCGGCCGAAAAGGTGTTGACATCCACTCGATAAATATGTCAAACTTCGTGATGTGATGTAATGTGATGTTTTAGTGGACGCGATGGGACTCAAGATTGGTATAGGCGGTAAAGGCGGAGTAGGGAAATCGACTATCGCCGCTATGTTCGCGCATCTTGCCGTGGCCGACGGGTCGCGGGTGCTCGCGGTGGACGCCGACCCTGACGCGAACCTGGCTTCGGCACTGGGCATGCCCAAAGCGGAACGGGAGTCCTTAATTCCTCTATCGGCGCGCACTGCGCTTATCGAAGAGCGTACAGGCGCGAAAGTAAAAGGGTACGGACAAGTTTTCAAATTGAATCCCGATGTTTCGGATGTTGCGGAGAAAGAATCGGCCTCCTTTCGCTCCGTTCACCTGCTTACCTTGGGCGCTGTTGAGACGGGCGGTTCGGGTTGCGCTTGCCCTGAGAGCGTTCTTCTGCGCGCGCTGCTGGCCGATGTGGTCCTATATAAAGACGACTGCGTCATCGTGGATTTCGAGGCCGGGTTGGAACACTTAGGACGCGCGACGGCCCAGGGCTTTGACGTGATGGCGCTCGTGGTCGAGCCGGGAAGCCGCGCAGTGGAGACGGCGGAGACTATCCGGTGCATGGCGCTCGAGATTGGCGTGAAGCGGGTCGTGTCCGTTGGAAACAAAGCGGCGTCTCCGGAGGACGCCTCGTTCTTGGCGGAGGCTCTCGGCGCAGACGCGTATCTGGGCAGTATTCCTTTTAGTGAAACCATTCGGCGGGGGGATCGGGAGAGCCTTCCGCTGGTGGATATCGCGGAGCCCGATCTCAAAGGTCGGTTCGCTGAGTTGTGGGAAGGTGTGAAGCAATGCGCCGCCGGATAGGCCGCGGCGCTTCGGCAAGGGGGAGAGAACATGGAACTTAAACCAGGATGTGCCGCAACGGCTATAGGCTCGATGCCGTACTCCGAGGCGAGCCGGCCGATGGATGTCGTTTTCGGTGCAATACCGAACGCGCCGATCTGGGCTCAGTTGTCAAAACGGGGCCTGCATGAACAGATGGAGATCCAGTACTCCGAGGGCCTTCCGCGCATCGTCATCGACGAGGAGAAGGGGCGGATGTACTTCGACACGTCGGGGGATTATTCGGAGGAACTCGCTGAGTTCTACGAGGGTTATCTGGCAGCTGAGGAAGAAGGGGACTGCTCGCCGGTGGCGATTAGCCCGGAGTACTCTGCGGGGATCCCGGCGCTTGAGGAACGCCTCAAAGGCCTGGGAAAGACGCTGCCGATCGTGAAGTGCCAGACGACCGGCCCGATTTCGTTCGCCTTGACCGTCGTGGACGAGAACAAGAAGGCAATCTACTACAACGAGGAGTTCCTGGACCCGGTGGTGAAGGGCCTTGCGATGAAATGCCGGTGGCAGATCCAGAAGTTCAAGCCGTACGCCGAACATGTGATCTGCTTCGTGGACGAGCCTATCTTGTCGGCCTTCGGGAGCTCGACCTACGTGTCGGTCCAGCGGGACGACGTGGTGGCCAGGCTGAACGAGGTGGTCGAGGCGATTCACACCGAGGGCGGCATCGCGGGGATTCACTGTTGCGGGAACACGGAGTGGTCGATCCTCGTGGACGCGGGCGCGGGCATCGTGAATTTCGACGCCTTCGATTACGGGGAATCAGTGGCCTTGTATCCCGAACACATGCAGACCCATCTCGTCGAGCGCTCGAACGCGTTGGCGTGGGGCGTGGTGCCGACGAACGCCGCCATTCGAGACGAGTCGGTCGAGAGCTTGGTGGAACGTTTTGAGAAAGTGACGGATCACCTCGCGGACAAGGCGGGCATCGACAAGCAGGTGGTGGTGGAACAGGCGTTCGTCACGCCGTCGTGCGGAACGGGTTCGATGGCGGTGGAAGATGCGGAGCGTGTGTTCAAGTTGTTGGGTGAAACGAGCCTGGCATTGCGGGAGAAATACGGGTTTCAATAGGCCCTGAACTGGCCAAACAGAAAGCGAGACCAATATGACATTTGATCCGAATACGACGTTGACCCGAGAGAACTTCGGCGAGCTTCCGCCGCTGTGCACGGACGGCGCTTGGGGCACTGAGATGGAGAAGCTGGGCGCGAAGCCTGGACAGATGTGCGACACATGGAATGTGGATGAGCCGGACAAAGTCCTGTCGGTGGCGCAGGCCTACGTCGATGCGGGCGCCCACATAGTCCTGACGAACACCTTCAATAGCAACCGCGTCGTTTTGGCGAAGCACGAGCTGGCGGACCGGGCGGCCGAACTAACCAAGGCCGGAGCCGAAATCTCGAAACAGGCCGCCGCGGGCAAGGCGTATGTGTTCGGGTCCATCGGCCCCGTCGGAAAGATCGTGATGATGGGTGAAGTAACGCCGGAGGAGGGCGAAGCGGCCGGGGCGGAACAGGCCGCTGCGCTTGAGGCCGGCGGCGCGGACGCTATCGTTGTGGAAACGCAAAGCGACTTACTCGAAGCGAAGGCCTTGCTGGCAGGCGTGCTCGGGGCCTGCTCGATTCCCGTAGGCGTGTCTTTTACCTACGATTTCGGCGCGAACAATGACCGGACGATGATGGGCGTCAGTATTCCTCAGTCTTACGAGTTGGCACAGGAGATGGAAGTCAGTTTCGTAGGGGCGAATTGCGGATCCGGCATCGAAACTTTCGTCAATATCGCCGCCCAGCACGCTGTGTGCGGTTTGGACATTCCGTGCTGGGTGAAGGGAAACGCGGGAAAGGCCGAGGTTGACGCAGGTGGCCGGACGGTGTACGGGGCCGGACCCGACGTCTACGTGAATGCCGTGGCTCCGTTGCTCGAAGCGGGGGCTCGGTTTATCGGGGGCTGTTGCGGCTCGTCTCCCGAACACATTAAGGCGGTGGCAGCCGCGATGGCCGCGGCTTAACGGACGAGGCGGTGCGATGAGTTGGACGCTTGCGATAACGGGCAAAGGCGGAGTCGGAAAGACGTCGCTTGCCGCGCTGGCCGTGCGTTGGCTGGGCGAGCACGGGCGCGGTCCCGTGTTGGCCGTGGACGCCGACCCGAACACATGCCTTGATGCCTTGCTGGGCGTCGAGGCGGCGCACTCGGTCGGCAGCGTTCGTGAAGAGGCGCGCGAAATCGCTCAGGGAGGCATGTCGAGCGGCGTCAGCAAACAGGAGATGCTGGACCTCAAGATTCAGGAGTCGTTGGTCGAGGCGGATAGCTTCGACCTGATCGCCATGGGACGTTCCGAAGGGCCGGGATGCTATTGCTACGCCAACAACGTGCTTCGGGGTGTTCTGGCGCGTCTGGCCGGACAGTACCCTTCGGTCGTGGTGGACAACGAGGCGGGGCTGGAGAACCTGAGCCGCAGAACGGTACAGAAAGTGGACTGGCTTGTGTTCGTGACCGATCCCTCCGCGCGGGGGGTAACGACTGCCCGACGGCTGTACGAGCTGGCCCTCGAGATGGAAGTCTCCGCGGGCGCGATGGGCGTGGTGTTGAACCGGGCGCGCGACGTGTCCTGCCTGGATCGGGCGCGGACGGCGTTTGCTGATACGCCGGTGGTTATCTTGGGCGCGCTTCCCGAGGATGAGACCTTGGCGCGCCGGGACGAGCAAGGCGAGCCGGTGTTCGGTTTGCCCTTGGAGAATGCGGCCTCGGTCGCGGCCGACGCCATCTTTTGTCGGCTGGACGAAGCGGTCGCTTCAAGTGCGTGAGTGCGCCGCGAAAACGGGATATTGATCTCTCGTTCCCACGGTTCTCCGTGGGAACGAGAGTTAGAGAATCATTCTACCAACCGAGGATGAGTAGTCGTTATGGCCGAAGATAGAGAGAGAATGCCGGAGGAAATCGCCGTGGACGCGGCGAGTGTGGCGATGCTGGAGAAGGCGGACGTGGACGGCGTTGAGTCGGATGCCTTTTCGCGCGTGGATGAACAGGGGAAGCCCTGCGCACAGGGGGTGGACGGCACATGCTGCAAGATCTGCCACATGGGGCCGTGCAAGATCGCCGAGTACGTGCCCGGGGTGTGCGGCGCGCCGCTGGATACCGTTGTCGCGCGCAACCTGTTGCGGGAAGTGGCGGCGGGGGCGGCGGCGCATTCGGACCACGCGCGGCACTTGGTGGAGTTGCTGAAGGACATCTCGGAGGGCAAGGGGGGCGATTACGAGATTCGCGATGAGGCCCGGCTGCGGTCCGCCGCGCGGGACTGGGGAATCGATGAGGCCGAGTTCGAGGTCCTGGAACTGGCTGGCCGGTTGGCCGACCTCTTTTTTGAGGATTTCTCGCGCCATGATGGGCCGCTGAAGACGCTCGAACTCGCGCCGAAGCCACTGCAAGGAACGTGGCAGCGGGCGGATATCGCGCCACGGGGCGTTGACAATGTCATTGTTCAGGCTCTGCACCGTTCGACCATGGGCGTGGACCACGACTATAAGAATTTGCTCAAGGGGGCTTTGAAGGTAGCGCTGGCCGACGGCTGGGGCGGTTCGATGATCGCCACGACTGTGGGCGATATCATCTTTGGAACGCCTAAGCCAGTGCGGGCGCGGGCGAACCTGGGCGTACTCGAGGCGAATCAGGTTAACGTGTTGGTTCACGGGCACGAGCCTGCGTTGGCCGAGATGCTAGTGGTGGCTTCGCGGTCGCCGGAGATTCTGGCGGAGGCGCGCGCGGCGGGGGCTGAGGGCGTAAACCTGGCGGGCATCTGTTGCACGGCGAATGAGGTGCTGATGCGGCACGGTGTGGCGGTGGCGGGTAATTTCCTCCAGCAAGAGTTGGCCATCGTAACCGGCGCGGTCGAGGTGATGGTGACGGATGTCCAGTGTTGCATGGCCTCGCTGCCCGAGGTGGCGCGCTGCTACCACACGAAGATCGTTTCAACGAACCCCATCGCGATAAACGAGGACGCCGAGGCTATGGATTTCGATGCCGAGTCGGGCCTGGAGTGCGCCAAGGATCTCTTGCGCACGGCCATTGCGAATTTCCCGAATCGCGACCCGAAGAAGGTTGCCATTCCCAGCGAGCAGAGTCCGCTGGTGGCCGGGTTCAGCAACGAGACTATTTTCAACATTCTGGGCGGCACGTTTCGGCGGAGTTTCCGTCCGCTTAACGACGCCATTATCACGGGGCGCATTCGGGGGGTCTGCGGGATTGTGGGCTGCACCAACGCGCGTAGCAAGATGGACGATTACATTCTTTCGCTGACGCGCGAACTCATCAAACGGAACATCCTGGTGCTTCAGACGGGTTGCGCCGCGGTGGCCTGCGGCAAGGCAGGCCTGCTTACGCCTGAAACAGCCTTGGAACTGGCAGGGCTGAGCCTGCGGGAGGTTTGCGAAGCGGTGGGGATTCCACCCGTGTTGCATTTGGGATCCTGCGTGGACAACTCGCGGCTGCTCATGGCGGCTACCTACCTTGTCGAGGAGGGAGGCCTGGGCAATGACATCTGCGAATTGCCGCTGATCGGCGCCGCGCCAGAATGGATGAGCGAGAAGGCCGTGACCATTGCGCATTATTTCGTGGCGTCGGGTATTGACGTCGTGTTGGGGCATCCCTTTTACACCATGGGTTCGGAAACGGTGACAGATCACCTTCTCGATGGTTTGCAGGATTCGGTGGGGGCGAAGTTCCACTATATTTCGGGAGCGGAGAAGGCCGTCGAGACAATTTGCGAGCACATCGAGGCGAAACGCGACGCGCTCGGAATCAACAAGAAGACGGAGCGCAAGATGTTCGACATGAAGGATCGGAGAAAGGCCCATGTCTAAGGCGATCTGTTCGGACGCCATGCTAGGGGCGAAGGATGTTGTCTCGTCGGCGAGCGCCATGCTTGCCAAGACCATCGAGGCGAAGGGGGCGGACCATCCCGTCGGGTTCCCAGACACAGCCTATTACCTCCCCGTGATCCACTCCTTTACGGGGCGAAAGGTCGAGAAGCTGAGCGATCTCGTGGCGGTCCTCCAGGATTGCAACGAACTCCTGCCGTCCCCCCCATCGGATGACGTTTGGCTGCCGTATTTGGGCGACGCCCTGGACGCGGGAGCCGCTACGCTTTTCGCTTTCGAAACGGTCGAAGCCTGCAAGACGCTCGTCGGCCCCGATCCGGCGCAGGGCATCTGGTTGGGTGCGGCGAATGACGTGATTATGCGCGAGCGCGGCGTGGAATTTGTGGATGGAACGGCGCCGGGATTTGCGGCGGTGATCGGGGCCGCTCCCGATTCGAAGACGGCGGTGGAGATTGCCCGCGAATTACAGGAGAAGAACCTCTACGTGTTCATGTCGGGGTCGGTGAACGGGTCAAACTTTGCCGAACAGTTGGAGTCGGAAGGGGTCCAACTCGGATGGGAGACCCGTCTGGTTCCATTCGGGAAAGACGTGTCCTCCGTTATCTATTCTCTGGGTTTCGCCAATCGCGCGGCGCTCTCGTTCGGTGGCGAGGCGGCCGGCGACTTCGACCGCAATCTGAAATACAACCAGGAGCGGATCTTTGCCTTTGTGCTCGCGCTAGGAGAGGTGGATCAGGAGAAGTACGCCGCGGCGTTCGGGGCCATCAACTATGGCTTCCCAACGATTGCGGATACGGACATTCCGGAGATCCTGCCGACGGGCGTGTGCACCTACGAACATGTCGTGAGCAATGTTCCCCACGACAGGATGGTCGAGAAGGCCCTCGAGGTGCGCGGGTGCAAAGTGAGAGTAACGAAGGTGCCGATTCCCGCCGCTTACGGAGCAGCCTTCGAAGGCGAACGGATTCGCAAGAAGGATGTGCAGGTCGAGTTTGGGGGGAATATCACGCGGGCTTTCGAGTTCGTAACGGGCGTAGAACTCGAAGATATCGAGGACGGCGAAATCGAGGTCGTCGGGAAGGACTTGGACGAAGTCGAGCAGGGGGGCGCGCTTCCGTTGGCGATCTGGGTCGAGGTCGCGGGGCGGAAGATGCAGCCGGATTTCGAGCCCATTCTTGAGCGGCAGATTCACCATCTGATCAACGGGGCCGAAGGGATCTGGCACATGGGACAGCGAGATATCGTGTGGATCCGGGTCAGCAAGGCCGCTTACGCGAAAGGCGTTCGCCTGAGGGACTACGGCGAAATTATTCACGCCAAGTTTCTCAATGAGTATCCGGCCATCGTGGACAAAGTGAAGGTGACGCTGATTACGGAGGAGGTGGAGGTCGAGCGGCGGCTGGATCACGCCAGGAAGATCTATGTCGAGCGCAACCACCGTCTGGCGTCGATGACCGATGACTCGGTCGACACGTTCTACAGTTGCTTGCTCTGTCAGTCTTTCGCGCCCGACCACGTGTGTGTTATCACGCCGGAACGGCTCGGCCTTTGCGGCGCTTACAATTGGCTCGACGGGAAAGCGGCCTACGAAATAGACGAAACGGGGCCGAATCAACCGGTCGAGAAGGGGGTGTGCCTGGACCCCGTCAGGGGAGTCTGGGAAGGGGTGAACGAGTATGTGTACAAGAATTCGCACAAGACCATTTCGAGTATCACCGCGTACAGTTTGATGACGAATCCCATGACTTCGTGCGGGTGTTTCGAGGTCATCGTGGCGTACGTGCCGGAATGCAACGGCGTGATGGCGGTGAATCGCGAGTTCCTGGAAGACACGCCGGTGGGTATGACTTTCAGCGCGCTTGCGGGCATGGCGGGCGGCGGCGTCCAGACCCCAGGCTTTATGGGCGTGGGGAAGGCCTTTCTAACGAGCCGGAAGTTCTTGTTTGCCGAGGGCGGCTTGCAGCGTATCGTTTGGATGCCAACAGAACTGAAGCAGATGCTGGGAGAGGATCTCCAGGCGCGGTTTGCAGAGGATGGGCTCTCCGACTTGTTCGACCGTATAGCGGATGAGAGTGTCGCCACAGACCCCGTTGCGATTTGTGAATACATGGAGAAGGTCGGTCACCCGGCGTTGCAGTTGGAGGACATGGCGCAAATGTCCGAGGCGAGCCCCGGAGAGGGCGCGCCGCAGGTTGTCAAAGCCCCTGCGGAGCCCGTTTCCACTCTCGAACCTCAGGCGAAGGCCAACGAGGCCGTAACGCCTCCAGCGGCGGATGACTTCTCCAAGGAACGCGCCTTCGCCGAGGCGGCGAGTCAACCCGCGCTAGGCTGCGTGGGGCCCATGACGCCCGCCGAAGCCCAAATGTCCACCGCCAAACCGGCGGCGGTCCAGCCGGTGGCCGCGCTAGCGCCTCCGAATCTGGACAACGGCGGCGAGGGGGACCCAGTCTCTACGCTGTTCCAGCAGTTTGCGGCGTCTTTGGCGGAACAGTTGAAAGGCATGGTTGCCACGGAACTGGCCAGTGATTTGAAATCGAGACTGAGAACCGAGCTGTCCGCGGAATTGAAGGCGGAGTTGAAGGCCCAGCCGTTGGCGGAAGCGCCTTCGGATGTCGTTGAAGTAAGCGCGCCCGTTGCGGCGGAGCCGGCGCCCGCTCAGATACCTGAAATGTCGGTCAAGGCTGACGATGGGCTGGTGCCCAGCGCCGCCGAGAAGTTTGCGGCCGTCCCCCTTCCACGCGAAGAGCCAGGCGAGACCATCGAGCTGGTTCGGCTCGGCGCGACGGAGGCGGACGGGGGGACAAGACGCAGCACGGTGCTTCTTGGCGGACAGAACTGCCTGCAGTTCCACCATTTCGAGGGAACCATTCCCAACAATCCCGCTTACGCGTTGGAGGTCTTCGATTCGGTGAGCGAGAGAACGTCGCCTGTGTTGCGCGAGATCTGGGGCGATGTTCTAGAGCGTCCCGCGGACATGGCGAAGCGCTGTGTGGAGGTGTACGGCGCCGACGCCATTTCGGTGCGGCTCGAAGGGACGCATCCGGAGAAGGGGGGAAAGAGCCCTGAGGAGGCCCTGGAACTGGTGACGGTGGTTTTGGCGGCGGTGGATGTCCCCGTTATCGTGACGGGTCACAGTCATTTTGAAGCGACGAACGAGGCTATGAAGAAGGTGGCGGCGGGGTGCCAAGGGGAACGCCTGCTATTGAACTGGCTCGAGGGCGATAATTACCGGACCATCGCGGGACTGGCCCTGGCGTACGACCACTGTGTCGTGGCGCAGACCCCCATCGATGTGAACCTCGCGAAACAACTGAATATCTTGCTCGCGAACATGGATCTGCCGCGGGACCGGATCGTCATGGATCCCATGATTGGCGCGTTGGGCTACGGCCTCGAATACGGGTTCTCGGTCATGGAGCGGATCCGTCTGACGGGTTTTGGCGGAGACACGGCCCTCACGTTTCCTATGATCGCGAGCGTGGGGCAAGAGGTCTGGAAGACCAAGGAGTGCAACGCGCTGGAGACGGATTTTCCGGACTGGGGCGAACTGGCCAAGCGCGCGGTCTTGTGGGAGGCGCAGACGGCCATGGCGCTGATTATGGCCGGCGCGGACCTGGTCGTCCTCAACCATCCCGAAGCCTTGGCCGCGCTACGGCGCAATGTGATGAAACTTGCCGCCCATGGCGGGCTGTCGAGCGGGGAGAACTGATTATGGCACCGCTTACCGGATTGCAGATTCAGAAGCTCCTGCCCAAGACGAATTGTAAGGAATGCGGGTCGAACACCTGTCTCGCATTCGCCATGAAGCTTGCGGCGAAGAAGACCGAGCTTGCGGAATGCCCTTATGTGTCCGACGAAGCGAAGGCGACTTTGGGTTCCGCCGCGGAGCCGCCGATACGCGCTGTCGCCATCGGCAGCGAGGGCAAGGGCTTCGTGGCCGGCGGCGAGACGGTTATGTTTCGGCATGAGAAGACTTTCGTAAACCAGACCGGGATTGGCGTGGCGCTAAGCGACCGCCTGACCCCCTCGGAGATCGAAGGCGCAGTGCGGCAGGTTGGCGCGTATTGTCTCGAACGGGTGGGCGAGGAACTTCGCGTCGATTTGCTGAGCGTCGCTTTCAAGAGCGCGTCACAGGAGGGGTTCGTGTCCACGGTCGAGCGGGTCTCGGGGCTCTGGGAACGCGCGGTTGCGATTCGTACGGATGACTTGGCGGCCCTTGCGGCGGCAGCGGCGGCGTTGAAGGGCCGCAAACCGCTGCTGGCCTCGGCCACCTCAGACACGGTGGACGAACTGCTTGTGATTGCCCAAGACACGGGATCGGTCCTGGCGATGGCCTCGGACACGCTGGACGGTCTGGCCGCGATGGTGGAGAAGGCTCGCGCGGTCGGCTTCAAGGATGTAGTGCTTGAACTGCGAGCCAGTACGTTGAGTGAGCATGTTCAAAACAGCATCGTCATCCGGCGCGGCGCGCTCAAGGCCGGCCTGAAATCGCTCGGGTATCCGACGTTGAAGTTCGTCGACGCGCCCGACCCGGTGGACGCGGCCCTTGAGGCGGGAATCGAGGTGGCCAAGTACGGGGGCATAACGGTGCTGCCCGCCTTCGACCCGGCTGCCTTCGTTTCGCTTCTTGCGTTGCGGCAGAACATCTACACCGACCCGCAGAAGCCCATCCAAGTCGACCCGAAGGTCTATCCCATCGGCGAACCGGACGAGAATAGCCCCGTGTTTGTTACGACGAATTTCTCACTGACCTACTTCATCGTGTCGGGCGAGATCGAGAACGCGGGGCTTTCCGCATGGTTGCTCATTCCCGAGTGCGAGGGGATGAGCGTGTTGACCGCGTGGGCGGCCGGCAAGTTCGGCGGCGACCAGATCGGCGCGTTTGCCAAGGAGGTCCAACTGGCGGAACAGACCCAGAACCGAAAGATCGTCATCCCGGGTTACGTGGCACAGATTTCGGGCGAACTCGAGGAGGCCTTGCCGGGTTGGGAAGTTCTTGTGGGCCCACAAGAAGCGGGAGATCTTGAAAGTTTCATCGGGCAGGTATTGGTGGCTTGACTATGTATATGGAAAACGGCGACAACACGGCGGTCGAGGAAGTTTCGAAGCCGATAGAGGTTACTTTTCTTCCGGGGTCGAACTCCGTCCAAGTGGCCGCGGGGACCGAACTGATCGATGCCGCCCGCGCGGCGAAGGTCGACCTCGAATCTCCGTGCGGTGGGAAAGGGTCTTGCGGCAATTGCGTCGTGCGCGTCACGAAGGGCGAGGTCGATTCGGAGGATCGCGGCGCGCTCACCAACGCGGCCCTCGCAGAAGGCTACGTGCTCGCCTGCAAGTCGCTGGTAATGGACGGCCCTGTTACGGTAGAGATGCCCGCGGCCTCGGCGCGAGAGGGCGCGAATTTCTCGGACGGCGACGAAACGCACCTGATTCGCGAGGAACTCCTTCCAAAGGAGTGGGAATTCGACCCCATTGCGGTGAAGTGGTTGGTCCAAGTGGACGCGCCTCGCGCTGAAGACGGGCTTTCGGACTTGGATCGGTTAACGCGGGCTATCCAGCGCGATTGGGGCAAGCATGAGGTCTTGTGTTCGCTTCGGATCATGCGTGGCTTGGCAAACGCGCTCCGCGAGAAAGAGGGCTTGTTAACGGTCACGCTCGTGCGGGACGGCAAGCGGCTTTCGGTCATTCGAATCGAACCGGGGAACCGGACGACACGGCACTACGCCGTGGCGGTGGACGTGGGAACGACCACCGTGGCGGTTCAGTTGGTCAACTTGACGATAGGACGCATTCTGGGCACACGGAGCGCCTACAATGACCAAGTGACTTGCGGCCTCGATATCATCAGTCGAATCAACTACGCGCGTCGCCCCGGGCGACTGCAGGAACTGCGCGGCCGCGTACTGAAGACGGTAAATGAACTTATCGAACGCGTTGCATCGAGCCACGATGTGGCGCTCCACGAGATTTCCAACGCCGTCATCTCGGCCAACACGACAATGGTTCACTTGTTGCTGGGCATGGAGCCCGAACACATCCGCCTGGATCCCTACACGCCAACCGTATTGCAGACGCCCTATCTGACGGCGTCGGAGGTGGGGATCGACATCAATCCGGACTCTTGGATCTACTTCTCTCCATGCGTGGGCAGTTACGTGGGCGGAGATATCACAGCGGGGCTTCTGTGCACGGACTTGGCGACAAATAGCGACGAGGTCAATCTCTTCATCGACATCGGAACGAACGGGGAGGTCGTGCTTGGCAACCGCGAGTTCCTCATCGCGTGCGCGTGTTCCGCCGGGCCTGCGTTTGAAGGCGGCGGCATCGAATGCGGCATGAGGGCGGCGGGCGGGGCTATAGAGAAGGTAGATGTAGATCCCGTAACGGCGCAGGCGCAGTACACGACCATCGGCAATTTGCGTCCACGGGGGATCTGCGGCTCGGGCATGATCGAGTTGCTGTCCAATCTGTTCACCACGGGATGGATTGACCCCGCCGGCAAGCTCGACCGGACGCGGCCTTCGCCCTGCATCCGCGTTGAAAGCAAGCGAGCGGCGTACGTCATTGCGTCGGCGGAGGAAAGCGACTCGGGCAAGGCCATAGTGCTCAGCGAGTTGGATATTGCGAGCATCATCCGCGCGAAAGCCGCGATCTACTCCGCCTGCGCCCTCATGCTCGGACAGGTGGGCATGGGCTTTGAAGATCTCGGCCGGATCTATATCGCGGGCGGTTTCGGACGCTTTCTGGACCTGGACAAGGCGGCGGTTTTGGGACTGCTTCCGGACCTGCCCCGCGAACGCTTTCACTTCATTGGCAATAGCTCGCTTATGGGCTCGTACATGATCTCTGTGTCGCAGGAGTATCGCCAACGCCAATTGGAACTCGCCCGCCGCATGACCTATACTGATCTTAGCAATGACCCTGGATACATGGACGAGTATAGGGCGGCGCAGTTCTTGCCCCACACGGATGCCACGCGGTTTCCGACACTGGCGTCCGCGGACGTGTAGAACCTACGGAGGGTAATGCCATGGACGAACGGCGTTGTCCGGGACAGGACTTACGCAATTGGAAACCGGAGGACATCTTCGATGTGCGCTGTTCTCGTTGCGGCACCGAGACAGAGTTCTGGAAAGACGAACCGGTCCGCCCCTGCGACAAATGCGGCCAAGATGTCGCCAATCCGCGCATCGATCTGGGTTGTGCCAAGTGGTGCAAGTTTTCAGAGGACTGCGTGGGAACTGAAGTCTAACTCCGCAAGGTCAAAATACTTAGCCTAACTCTGAAAGCCCAGCTGGCAGGTGTCTTCCTCGTTTTGTGATGAGCGTTCAGGCCATTTTTGCCCAGAAGAAAGCAAGAAACTGAGTAATAAAGGACTTTTGGGCTTTTTCAAAAGTAGACGCAAGCGTAGCGAGGCACGGGCGGAGACGTGTCTGTCCCCTCTCTTGAGGGCAACTTGCATCGCATTAATCTTTTAGGCCTTGACACCGCTGTTCTAAATAGAACCTTTAACCGTCTTTGCGAGGGAGCGACAGCGACTGCGGCAATCTTCTCCGGTCGTCAGAGCCGCTCGCCATCTGTCAGGCGTGACGAGCTGTTGGCAGTAAATTGCTTCGTCGTTCCTCCGCGCAAAGACGGTGGGGCTGAGGTCGCAATCAAAACAAAAACGCTTTTGTCCAATGCTGCTAACCCTAACCGCAAGTTCCTTAGAGCGGTTTAGGACAACAGTGAGG
>PVBE010408318.1_pt1 | contig 16965 bp, 25 predicted proteins | sample 1631181 | NCBI WGS metagenome assembly PVBE01 (sample SAMN08397723, study PRJNA350692) | Marine metagenome, whole genome shotgun sequencing project. | isolation source: water | place: Pacific Ocean | collected 2012-04 | reverse complement strand
GAACATCTGGTCGCCGTTTTCGTCCACGATCCCGAAAATTACGGTCAGGATCGCTTGCTCGTAGAGATCGACGCGGGGCAGGCCCTCGCGCTCCCCCTCCGGTAATGCCTGATCTTCCTTCCAAGCGGTATGCGCGGCGTCGTTGGCGTAGATGGCATCAAGGAGGTCCACGCGCGCCCGCGCCGACAAGGCGCGGATGCGCACGGTGCCGCCCCACTCGGGAACCTCAACATCAGAGGTTGGAATGGGAGCGGCAAGGATCGCGTCTCGTGAGAGGAGCATCAGGCGGCAGTGCCCTTTGTGACTGGGCCACTGACCTCAAGCGTGATCGCGCCGGTCCACTGCTTATCGACACCGCCTGATTTCTCAAAGGAGGGGACGAAGGCGTCGAACGTCCATTGGGTGCCGCTGGCCACTACTTTGAACGATGCCAGCGTACCGGCGGTGCGCGCCGTGTCACACGCTACCTGACCAGCGTCCGCAACAATGTAGTTCACGCTGATCTTTATCGAACCCTCATCGGGGATTCCCATCTGCTTTTCTTTTGCAACGGAATCCAAGTCCGTCACGTCAATGATTGATGCAGCGCCCGAGCCGATGCCGCTGAAGTCGGTGACGCCCGAGATTTTTGTGTAGGTGCTGCCGGTCTTGATTGAGATTGTCGTTCCCTGCGACGGCAAAACGTTCTTGGCCATATTTCTCCTGAAAAATATAGTTCAGGATATTTATCTCAATGGCCTGATTTAGACGGTTGTGTAGAATTTGAAGAACAAGAGTGCTCGGTGAAGTGTGGCCTGCGTCGTGGTGTCGGCCATCATATGTTCGTCAAGCCACTCGACAGTCTCGACGCCGTTTTCTCGCCAGATTATGAGGCTGTTTCGGATGGCGCGCGCGAGAAGTTTGGCTTGTCCGTAAGTCTCACTCGATATGCTAATTTGGAACGTCACGAACCCTTCGTCGCCTGCTGATCCGTCAAGATCGGTCGTGACCTGTGTTTCGAGAAGCTGATAGACCGCACACGGGAGAGCGTAAGCGGTTGGCGCGACGCTGGGGTAGACATTCGCGATACAAGTTTTGAGGCGTGCGTTGAGAAGCTGGTCAATCATACGATATTTAGACGCCGCGCTTGATCAACTGCTTGTTCAGAACCTTGCCGATTATGTCGATGATAGATTGCTGAGAGTTTGTCAGCGCGCGAATCATGAAGGGGTCGGCGGCATTGTGAATGCTGCCGAACTCAACGAATGAAGAATGGTACGCGCGTGAGCCGATCGTTACCGCGTTCTTGACCTGCGTGGGGTCGCTGCTTTTGAGTTTCTTTACTTTGATATTGTTGACGATCTTCCCATGCGTTTCCTGCCGCGTCGTGCCACCCTTATTGTGACGGGTGCGCATTTCGCCTTCGGAAGTCTTGGGTGAGTTAGGGGCCTCTTCGATTGCCTCTTTGCGCAACGTGGCCGCGCCTGCGCGGTTCGCAATCTGGCCAGCTTTGGTGGCTTCCTGCTTTGACAGGCTCTCTAGGCGGTCTTGGAGAGCCGCCAGACCCCGCATATCGGCGGTGATCACAGGCGCTCCTCCAGTGTGAGGACCATCGTCTGGCGGCGGTCTGGCTGGTCGATCGCCACGATGTCGAATTCGGTGTCATCGATCTGAACGCGCATCGCAGTGGTGATGTCGGGGCGATAGCGGATTAGGTATCGAGCCGTTGAGTATGTGTCGCGGCCACCCGCCCGTGCGGCATCCTGCGTGCGCAATTCGAGCCGCTGGGCATACAGGGATGCGATCTGGCGAAAGCTGGTAATGACCTGACCGAATTTGTCCTGTTCGTTGCCTGCGTCGTCGTAGCTGCCCGCGTCATCGCTCGCGCCAGCGCCTGCCGCGAAGAACATGAGCGAGGAACCGCTCGTGTCATTGGGTTCGATAGCGGGTGCCCCCGCTGCGACACGCGTCAGGGAGATGTTGGGCGAACCGCTGCGTGCGCTCAGGAGCGTCAATCGCCGGTCGAGTTGTCCCGCATTGATCTTCACAGCGAAAACACCCGAAATGGGGCGCAAAGGCGGGAGATTGTCATCATGGCGGCAGTGGTGTCGCCCGCGCGATCATCGAAATGCGCCGCGACGTGAACGGCGATGGCGTGTTTGAGCGCGGTCGGGACAATCGGCGTCACAAGCTTCCCGTCGCCGTCCGTGTAAGGACGTATCCGTCTGCTGGTCAGGTGTTCGACAATATCCGCGCCAGAATCGACCAGCATCTGTATCGCGTTTGGGTCGGTTCCGGCATCAATTCTGAGCCATTCTTGAAGTTCGCTTTGGGTGATCAGCATGAAGATATTTATGCTGATACGAAAAGAGCGGGGATTGCTCCCCGCTCTTCGCTTTTCATCCTGCTATTCCGGCTTATGCCGCGACCTTCAGAAGCTTGTAAGCTGCCGTATCTACGACACAGCCACCAACACGCTTACGCGTCTGGTAGGTGACGTAGGGCTGGGCGATATACGGGTTGTAGAGCATGGACATCCCGACACGGTCGGCGATGGTGTAAGCTCGCTGGAAGTCACCGAATACGATAGGCGTCGAGTTCGCTGCGATATTCGGCATGTCTTCGGCTTCCACAACTTCATAACCTGCCAGCAAGCCGGGGACGCCCGACTGGAGACTGTCCTGCCACAGGTAGCGGCCAGTGGTGTCCTTCAACATGCGGACCTGACCAAGCGTATCCTTGTTCATGATGAAGCGGGCGTTCGGGCGGTAAGCGGCCTTCAGCGAGTGGACCAACGCGATGATGGAATCAGCGGTGATCTTCGCGGCGTCACCAGTCTTCACGGCCTGCACGGTGCCGAAGGCGCGGGTAGAGTCGGCGGTGAACGCCGTGGTGACATTGAGGAGGCCTTTGGGCTTCTTCACCCCATCGCCAAGCAGGAATGCCGCACCTTCCGCACGAGCAAACTCCGTCGCGACCTCACTGGTCACGAAGCTCGCGATGTCGAATGCGGAATCCTCAAGGATCGTCTGCGTGACGAACGGGCTGGCATATAGCTCGCCAAAGGACGGCACGATTTCGACCAGCGACGACGCGGCGGTTTCGGGGCGAGCATCCTTCTCGCCGACCCATGCCGACGCGGTCCCGCCTACGGAGAACGGAATGTGGAAATCAGGCGTCGTGACGGAGATGACCCGCGCGACCGAGCGCATCGGCGAGATGTCGATCACGGCCTTCTGAATCTGGCTGTCGATCAGCTTCGGCACGGTGTAGCCGCCCTCAGCCGGGACCAGCGCCGACATCGCCTTGATTTCCATGGAGTCGCCGCCACGGAGGTACATGTTGAACGCCTTCGTCTCATTGTCGGTCGTAATGTTCGACACGATGGCGGGGCGATTTGCGGCAGTTTCGAGCGCCTTAATTTCGGCGCGAAGCTCGGTCAGCGCCGTGTTCAGCGCGTCAGCCTGCTTGGTTTCTGCACGGTCTACGGCAGACTTGAACTCGGTTTCGAGATTCGCGAGTTCGGTATTCAGATTAGCGGACATACATCTCCTTGATTGTTGCAACACTCGATCGGATGGCCGCTAGCGCAGCCTCGTGGTATTTAGCTTCCTGTTCATCGTCAGCGTCTTCCTCGACATCACCCGACTTTTCCTCTTCGTCATCCGTCACCTCGTCATCGGTGGCGTCATCATCGCGGCTGTCAAAAAGCTTTGTGATCGCGTCTTCACCAAAGCCCGCATCCGTGAGTTTCTTTTTCAAATCTTCATCCATGTCATTCTCCTGATTCTTAACGCTCGCGACCCGCGCCAATTCATTGCACGGGAAGGTAACGACTGAGATTTCTATCAACTTCGCCTCAGTGATTGTTCGCGTCTTCCCGTCGATTTCATATCCGGTCGCGATGTATCCGATAGACAGCCCAGAAACTGCCCCGGCCTTCACCGCTGCGTAGGCATCGCGACCCGCTGTGGTGTCGAGGAATTGGCCGCTGGCTTTGAGGCCGGTTGAGTCCTCTGTGAGATCGGTCCACACGCCAATCGGTAGCGCGAAGGCATCGTGATTGAAGAACATGGCGGGCATCGTTCCCGCCGACTTGTGTTCTTCGAGCGTGGCGCTGAATGCTCCGGGCGCGATGATGTCGCGCGCCTGATCCACATTGTTGAAAACTGCGCCATAGCCCTCGAAGGTGCGCGCCGTCGCACCTTCCGTTTCGGCAAATTTGACCTCTATCTTTCCCGCGAATGCCTTCTTTTCCATGTTGGTATTTATTCGGCGGGGGCTTGTGGCTGCTTGTCGGGGCCGAAGAGATTGACAGCGGGCGTCAGGAGGTCGGCTGTGGGATCATCGGATCGATCGAAACCTTCCATCTCACGAGCCTCATTGCGTGTGAATATGCCGCTCGCGATCCCATTTTTATAATACTCCATCCGCTCTTTAGCGGTGCCCCGTAGAAAGTCGCGATTGTCGATGGTGATGCGAAGGCCTGCGGCGCGTTCGGCATCGGTCAAAAGTGCTTTTTCGGCTGACTGCATATAGCGCGCGTGCCAATGGGCATCGGTGTCTTGATCGTGCGCGATATGAGCTTGCTCGACGCTCGCATAGGATTGTGAGCCAAGCGACTGAAAGACCTTCGTCGGGCTAACGCGAAAGAAGCGGCAAACTTCTTCTATCTGGTAGCGGCGAGCTTCGATCCACTGTGCATCGTTGGCCGTGGACGCGAGCGGGTTGAACTCGACGCCAGCGGGGAGGAGGATCGTCTTATGGGCGTTGCCCACACCCTTCGCTTGTGAGTTCCAAAACTCGGTGAGTTCGCGGACCTGATCGGGGTTGAGGACTGTGCCATTTGCCGGAGACAGGATGCCTCCCGGCTTTGCGCCGTTTTTAAATAGGTTTGCGCCGTACGTCTCGGTTGCGGTCGCGAGGCCGAGGGCGTTGCGAGCCGCCTTGATCGTGGGCATCCCCTCATAACTCAGCCATGCCGGTCCCTTGAGGTGCCAAATCTGCGACGATGGGACACGCATTCCATACAAGTAGTAGCGCACTTCGCCGCCCAGCTTGGTTTCATCCACCTCTATCGCGACGTTTCCGGGGTCGATGGGTAGAAGCTCAAGAATTTCGCCAGTGCGCTGAGAGCGATTGATGAAGACGTGGGCGTTGCTGTTTAACGCGAGATGCCAGCCAATCTGTTCGCGAAATTCGTAGCTGGTTTGACGCGAATTTGGTGAACGGTTGAGAAGATTGTAGAGCGAATGATCGGTTGCGGCGATGCGTCCGGTAGATGTTTCGCGATGAAGATAGCACGGCGGCAGGGCGAGGCCCTCAGCAATGACGCGGGCACAAGCATGAACCGCGCTGACCGTCGTGCCACCAACACCGACGCCCATGGCTTCGCGAAGTGCCTCCTCTACCGCTTCCGGCGAGGAGATCGTCGGCGTTACTGTATTGTATTCTGACTTCCGTTCTGTCGCTCCAAAGAGCCAATCCATAAAACCCATTGGTTATTTAGGTAGATGGGATTAGTCCAAGACGGCGAACGTCAGTTTGACGGGCGGGGTAGGGGGCGTTTCACATGATGCGGCGTACGCCATCAATGTCGCGATCATCACGTCTATCTTCTGATGTTTTTGCGACTTTGACGGCTTTACGGGAATGCGCGTCACTCCCTTTTCATAGATCGCGACATTAGCCGCGCACCAGTTCAAAACAGGATTGTTTGGATGGCGGATATGGCCGTTCTTCAGGTCGGCCTCAAAGTCATCAAGGGTGGTAGTCCAGAGGGCAGGGGCAGATGCTGGCCAAATCTCTGTCTCGATTCCAAGTGCTTCGACTTCCTGCCGAAGAAACTCACCCTGCCATGGGTCGAAGATCGCTTTCACAATCTTGAAGTCGCGGCATAGTTGGAGCACGTGACGCCTGACTTCTTCAAAGTCAGAGGCGGTACCGTCCGTCGCGCTCAGGTGGCCGCTGTCTATCCAATTTCGGTATGCGGGAGCGTTTGGAGATGCGTCCAGCGCGCCTTCGGGAAGATGGGCGAACGGGAAGATGAGCTTGCGGCCAGCGTCCGGGATGATCAGCGAGACGGCAGTGAGGTCCTGACGCGTGGAGATGTCAGCGGCGAGATAGGCTTCCCAGCCGCGATAGCGGGTGATGTCGAGCGTTTCGTCTATCGCCGACGCCCAAAGCTGCGTCGTCAGCCATCCCGCTGCGCTCGCCACCCACTGGTTGAGATGTTTGGTGCGGATCGCGGCCTGCTTGGCGGGCGATTGGCGCGCCTCGCTAAGCTGGTCCTGTAGATAGGCGGCACCGACACTCACGCCCCAACACGGATTGGCCTTCCGCCACGATGCTTCGTCACGCCAATCGTCGCCGGGGTCGATGGTGTAGATGAGGGCGAAAAGGCGATCATTCGCCTTCAGGCCCGCCAGCACGGCTTCGGCCTCCATCTGCTCAGCATGGCAGACGCCAGCGAGATTGTTGCCCGCCGTCGTGATAATTAGGAGAAGGGGCTGAGAGCGCGCCCCCATGCCCGTGCGGAAGGCGTTAATCTGGGTATCGTCGCGGGCCTGATGAAGCTCATCGCAGCACGCGAAATGGGGTGATGAACCATCCTTGGTATTGGCGATGACACGAGAGAATTTGGAACCAGTCGTGACGCTATAAATGGCGGATTTCGCCACGCTGATGTCGAGGGCTTCGGCTAAGCCGGGTGACATCTCCACCATACGGCGGGCGGGCTCGAATACCTCGTTCGCCTGCTCCAGCGAGGTCGCACCGCTATAGCCCTCAGCGCCCGGCTCGCCATCGGCGAAAACCATGTAAAGCGCGATTCCTGCCGCTAAGAGGCTCTTCCCGTTTTTGCGGGGCAGGAGGATGAGCGCCTGACGGTAGCGCCGAAGGCCGGTCGTGCGCTCAAGCCATCCGAAGATGTTCGCCAGCGCGAAGACCTGAAACGGTTCAAGGCGGATGGGTTGGCCAGCCCATTTGCCTTTGACGTGGACAAGGCCCTGTATGAAATTGCAGACGTGATCGACCGCATCTTCACTAAAGATGAGGTCCCGGCGTTCAAAATCGGCTTGGAAACGCTGCGCCGCCTGCTTGATCTGGACGCACGCGGGCGTCTTTCCACTCAATATGTCTTTGGCATAAGCGGCGGCGATGGCTGAAAAACTGTTTCGGGTGAACCTTCTCACCCAATATTTAGGATCAGCGCTACTTGGGGCGGACGGTGAAGGGCGACGACGTGGGTTTGTCCGCCGTTCCTGTGCGCGCGAGCCGAGAGCGAAGCCCCGCAATGCCGAGCAGTTCCGCCATGCGGCGAAGCTCGGTCAGAAGTGCAGCCTTGGGAAGCTCACCCGCGCTAATCTGGTCGCGATAGAGGGCTTCCATCGTGCAATAGCGGGCAAAGAGGCTGCTATCGGCTTCTGTGATGCCGCAGGACATAACCCGGTGGAGTTCCTCGCGCCAAACCGCGCGTGCGTCCTTGGTCAAATACCGGGGAGGGACTGGTGCACTCTTGGCAGGCGTCGCGATTTCGGTGATGTCTGCGTGGCGGTCGGCGCGGAACGTTCCCGCGAGTGCCTTGGCGGCTGGATTGGCTATACGTCGTCCTGTTTTCACGGTGGTATTTAGTGCGCGATGTGGATTGTCAAAATGGGGGGAGGGGCAATGCGTGACGATTATTGATGTTGCTCTACCAGTAATTCTGATTGGTCTGAAGTTTGTCTTTCGGGTATTCGGTCACAAAGCGTCTACGTGGACAGAAATCGTTCAGGCTGCAATAATGCTCCCTGTCGATATGCTATTCCTGTCATACTCTTTTTGTGCTGCCGTTGCGATGGCAAGACCGGATCACGCTGAAACATTTGGATTTAAGGGGACGATGGTTGGAACTTTATCTATTGTTATAATAACATTCTTTGTAGTTTTTCTGTGTAGAGAGAGTGAGTCTCGCTACGTTCGAGAAGGAAACAATAAGTCTATTTTGTTTTTTTCGGGCGCATTCTTTTTGTCGGTTTTTTCGGTGATCGTATCTATCGCTTTGGTTGGGAGTTTGTAACGTGATTTCCATAAGCCTTGCGACGGCCCTTCAGTGGGCTGGGTTGATCACAGCCTTTTTTGCCTGCTTGATGTCAGTCATGATTTTTGTCGTGACTAAAAATAAATCGCGGTCAAATTACGACGCCGATCTAAATCGCGCGATGCTGTCTGAGATGCGATCTGCATATGATCATAAGCTCGCCCAGCTTTCGAGCCAGCTTATGGCCACAGAAGGTCGCTGGAGAGAAACTAATCACCTTTTAATATCAGGTCAGAACCATCAAAAGATTGAGCCCAATTCCACAAAGTCTCCACAATCCAGATTTATCACAAATCTGGGCATCGACCAGAATAAAATAGAGGTTGATGATAATCTTGTCTTCTTCTTGACGCCTTTCACCGCCGAAGAGCACAGGCTATACGTCAGGGTGCAGCGAGTATGTAATATGAACGGCCTGAAGTGTGTACGGGGAGATGAAACGCAGGCTAGTGGTGAAATTCTACCTCATATAGTTCGGCTGATGCTCGAAGCAAAAATTGTTATAGCAAATATAACAAGCAGAAATCCAAACGTATTTTATGAGTTGGGGTTAGCTCACGCGTTGGATAAGCCGACGATTCTTATCGCAAGCACGCTAGAAGATGTGCCCTTTGATGTTCAATCAAAGAGGACTATCATATATAATGACTTCAAAGAGCTTGAGATGAAGCTCACGAGAGCTTTTGTTCATATGTTCAGAAATGAACACGTGGAAGAATAGCCAAAAATTTATTCTGACATGAAGAAAAAAAGGCTGGGGTGCGGTGTACGCCTTTGAGGGGGCGGGATGATTCCACCCCGCCCCCCTTCATGACGCGCTTGATTGGGAGGTCGAACCTCCAAATGTATTTATCATCGCGATTCAAATCGCTGCCGATTTCCAAAATATTTCGATCATTTCCATCGTGTTAAGCATTCGCGTTAGGATGATGGCTGAGGCGAAATCTTACGATCGGCAGCGTAAGGGAGTAGCGATGCCAAAATCAAATTACCGTGCAGATGTCATCGGTTGCTATGCAATGTGGTCGCCAACGCTGCATCATGAGCATCGTAGAAGGTTTCCTTCACAAGCCCACACGATCATCAAGATTGGAAGTTCCGAAGACATATTTGGCCGGATTGATAACCACAACGGCATTGATTCAAAATATTCTACATTGCACTGGGCCAATGATAGAGACGGCTATGCGCATGTGAAAGACTGGAAGCTGTGGCGGATAACGCAAGAGCTTAATGGTTTCTCGCTCTTGGGGCGGGAGCGACAGCTACAAGCCGTTCACTCGAAGATAGCGTCCTTCGTCTGGGAGGATATGCATCGCAAAATATCCGACCGCAAATATGTGCCTGCTGTCGAAGAATTGTTCGTATGCAAATTTGCTGCCGTCAAAGCCCAGTTTTGCATGCCCATGATGCCCATTCCAGAGTTAGGCGACACGTGAGGATGTGCCGCGCCTAAGCCACTCGCCCAACTCTGGGTCGAGGCTGATTGAGGTGATGTCATGTCCTCGCTTGGCATATCGCATTTCTATGGTAGCCTTAGCATCGTTGCAGGCGCGGCAGGCAGGCGCGAGGTTCGCGATGCCGTTGCTCCCGCCAAGGCTGAGCGCGACGACGTGATCGATGATGGTTGCGGGGGTGACGTGACCGAGAGCGCGGCAATAGCGGCACAATGGTTCATTGCTGAGGATGGCGAGGCGTTGGCGGCGGTAGGTAGCGGATCGGTCCCGAAGCGACGCACTGCCGCCGTTTTTCACTGCTTTGACTGATTTCCCGAATTGGGTCGGTCTGCGAGGCATCCGCTATTTAGTAGTTTCGACCAGTCGCCAATTGCCCCCGTCGAGGTGTCTGCAATGAAACTCACAAATAGAGTCGGGGAATTCCCAAATCCGTTGATTCTAAAACTTTACCGCTCTGGATGAGGTGGTATTGTGTGGCATGGGAGGATAGCATCCATGCTGCTGGAAAAGTTTTCGCGTTTTGTAAAATCGTATAATTTGACTTTTACGCCACGGCATGGAGGCGCGGCGCATCTGCCTTTCATCGAAAGTGGATCAAAGCCAGCGATGCTCAAGGCGTTTCGCCGCTCGATTAAGGCCGATCAGGCTTGGCGCAAGCTTGGCAACGGCGATTTGGTGGAGCTTATAAAAGCGCAGCATGACGCAGAGCGAGACGCAGTTGTGCTGCTGTTTCATCGTGTCCGTCCGAATGCCCCCGATCCGACTTACCGCAAAAAAGCTCGCGACAGCATGTCGGTGCGTCGGGCCACTCGCGAAATAGACGAAGATCAGTCGCTATCCGCACATCTTGTGATAAGCATTAAGCCAACCAAGGCAGGGCAATACAAAGCTGTTCTGGAAGAGGTTCCGGGTCTGAGTTTGTCAAATGTCATGCCTGTTATCCAAAAATCGCTCAGAGAATACGAATATGATTTTAAAGATCGGCGCGGAGAGAAGCAATCATCTTACATGATGGCGAAAAGTGCAGGTGTAAAGTCAGAAACGATAGCCGATACCTTGAACAATAAGGGGCGGTTGACGCTTTTGACGTTGGTCAAGCCTGCGCCGCCAGAAATGGTGGACAGCGAGGGTATATTTAAGCCGCGTGATCAACGCCTGAAGATAACTGTTGATCGGAGCTTAGCTGATCCCAATATGTTGGAAAAGCTAGAAAACTATATAAAGAACGCCCGCAGTGACGGCTGGGACAAGTTTGACGTAGAACTTCAGTTCGACAACGACCGCATAAGGACGGTTACAATTGAGCGGGAAGACGAAGCGCGTGAGACGCTGTTTGTAAAGGCCAAAGAAGTGCACGTGTCTGACGAATTGCCGGTCTGCACCGCTAAGATAATTGAACCACTTGTTGTCAAAATGGCGAAGGTGCTCAAGGCTGCGTAAGCATGGATAACCGTGTCCTAGTCACGCCATTGAATTATCTAAGACTGGTAGATCAGCGTCGCGTGCGACTGATCTACCAGAATCTAACTGCACATCTTATATTGTTCATATTATTTTCTGTTCCATTTTTGATTTTTGAAAAGGCAAACTTTTTTCATAAAGACGGCTTTATCGACAAGCTCGGTTCTTTTTCTTCGGTGCTGACGGGTTTTTATGTGGCCGGGTTGTTGGCGGTAGCGACTTTCGGTGAACACGGAACAAACGATAAGCCGATCACCGTTGGTCCGATCATACTTCCGAAACGTCGCCATCATCTGCTTGGATGGAGGCGGAACGCTAATCCTTCTGGAGGGGAATCCGAGTTTGAGGATGACGACCTCGCTGATGATCAGCATCTGAGCCGCCGCGAGTATGTCTGCTATATGTTTGGATATCTGGCGTTCGCATCGTTGGTGATCACCATTTTTTCCATAGTGGTGATTTCCGTGCTGTCCGCAGGCTCGCAAATAAGGCCACTGCACCATCAGCTTGGTGCATATCGCCTGACCGTCAAGCCGGATTTTTTTCGTGGAATGATGGTGATAGCGGTGTCCGCGTACCTTTCGCATGTCATAATAACAACGTGCCGTGCGCTGTATTATTTGACGGATCGTTTGTACGCGAAGGAGCCCGAGCTTCTTCCTCGAACGGACGATGAAGGCAATCATTAAGACTGGATGTGGTTGGTTGCCTTAAGGACCATTTGGTCTACTAAAAGCGATCTCCCATCCAAGGATTAATCATGGCCGACGAAAACTTTGAAATTGACGTTGTCGAACTCGCCACCGAACTGACCGTGGCTTGGCTCGCTAACCCCAACACCCGCACGTCGGCCGATGATGTTCCCGCGTTCCTGCACAAGATGCACGAGACGGTTTCGAGCTTGATGGGCGGCGGTGCGACGACCGAGGTTGAAGCTCCCGTCGAATACACCCCCGCCGTGTCGGTGCGGAAATCCCTCGCATCGCCTGACCACATCGTCTCGATAATCGACGGCAAGCCCTACAAGACGTTGCGTCGTCACCTCGCCACGCATGGTCTGACGCCCGAGGAATATCGAGAGCGCTATGGTCTGAAGCCCGACTATCCCATGGTCGCTCAAACCTACTCGGAAAGTCGCCGCGCGATGGCGAAGAAGATCGGGCTGGGACGCAAGCCCGGCAGCAAGGTCGAGAAAGTCGCGTCCAAGCCGACCAAGGCTCAGGCCGCTAAGGCTGCTGCCAAAGCGCATCTGGGCGGCGAAGGCTAAGATGAACAAACGGGGCGGGAGCGATCCCGCCCTTTTTTCATGATCATGCGAGGGCGACCCCTTGGCTAAGCCCGACCGTGGTGCGATCATGGTCAGCGGGAGATAAGCCATGGAATACGTTGACGCCTCTTTGATCTGGGCCGGAGTTACGGCAAGCATCGCCATTTTTGGCGCTGTCGTGCTCGTTCTTGGCCAGTTGCCTCAGAAGAACCGCATGAAGCCCTAAGTGGGCCGTCCATGACGGACATCCCGTATGCGCGCTTTCAACAGGCGCTTGGCGACATCATTATCAAATGGGCGGTGGCGGAAGAACACTTTCGGCAGCTTTTGACCGCTGTCGCTGGGCTGGAACCGCTCGAAGGCGAAATCATTTTCGATCGCGTTGCTGCGGGCAAGCAGCGTGAGATATTGATGCTGTTGGGAAAATGGCGACACTGTGAGGCGGTGCAGGGCGATTTAGCTTTCTGTGCCCGGCTCCACGCGATCAATGGGGCAAACCGCAATCTCTTCGCCCATGGCCATATCGGTTTTGGTACCATGGGGGATCAACCTCCCAAAGCGAGCCGGATCAAACTTCAACTTGGTAATCCCCATCACAATAGAATGTGGGAAATCGAGTTCTCTGACGTTTTGCGCATAGCCGACGACATCCAACTCTTCGACCACTACGCGCGATATCTTGCCTTCGCGATTTCTGACGATCGGCATAAGCCAAGCCGATATGTCGGCGGCCTCCATCGCCCCAATGAGCCTATCGACCACAGCAAAGAGTGGACTGATTTAGGCAAAATTTGCAAAGACGAATTTGACTTTTAATAAGTTGGGCGTAGGCCATGCCTCATAGACAACCGTGAAGGCGATGAATCATGGCCCTGAAAGACATCTTCAACCTCTTTGACGACAAGCTCGCCGACGTTTTCGCGAAGAAGGCGTACGATCCCACGAAGGATCGCGCCAAGCTGGTGAAGCGCCTTGAAACGCAGAAGGCCAAGTTTCTTGCGACCGAACCCGCGCGCGGCGCGAAGGATTTCAAGATTGCGAATGGTGTCGTTGAATTCCGCCCCGTACTCCCCGGCGGACATCCGCTGGTGCTGGGCGGCAAGGAAGTGAACTATGTCCCATCGGAACGTTTCACGGATGTCTTGGACAAGCTGATTGCCGAAGTGCAGGCGGGCGAGGTTGACGATCAGCTTGAGGGCAAGGAAGGCAGCGCGCCTATGCCTCGCGCTCGTACAGCCCGTGCACCTCGCGAAGGTGGCGGCAAGGGCTGGTCGGAAGAGCGCCGGGCAGCTTATGCGGCTACGATCGCGGCGCGTAAGGCAGCGAAAGGAAATGCCGAATGACGCCGGATGCTGTCCAAGCGCTCAAGATCAAACTTGATCATGATCTAAAGCAAGCCAGACCAGAGGTAGGAATTCGCTTTGGCGTTGACGCTTACCGCGAGTTTTCGAAAGCGGGATGGTTCAAACCGATGCCGTTTTCGGCATTGGGAACAGGAGCATTCCCAATCGATCTGCCAACTTATAAGGGCCATTATGCGGGTTGCGATCCAAATGCGCCCGATGAGGATGCAGAAGTAGGCAAATGATAACGGGGGCGGGGATTTCTCCCCGCCATTTTACATCGAAGCACTGTTTGTAAAAATTGACATAGCACAATTCTAACTAACAGGGTTGAAGTGGTCGGGTCGATAATTACCTCATGATACAATGAGGAGAATTTGTGATGCTGACTGATCAAGAAATTGAGGCGGGAAAGGCCAAGCTGCGCCACACGTCAGATGTTCTACATGAGCACAACGATTGCATTCGTCTGGCGTATGAGTGGTTGGACGCACAATTGACGATCAAGAGTGGCGCGAAGAAATTTCGCCCACTTAAACATATCATCGAGAAATGGGCAGGGCGCTACGTCAGCCAATCGGATGTCGAGGTTGCGGCCATCATGCACCCACGCATCATGGGCGAGTACCCGAATTACAACCTGTCGGCGAAGATCGTGCTGCCCAACGATCGCCGGTTGCAGGGTATAGGCGAAGCGCTGACGCAGGGACAGCGGGACCGAATGGACCGCTCTATCTACTCGACTGTCGAGGCGTGATGCGAAGAAGGCCGGTGGGGCACCACCGGCCTTCTCCATGAATTTCTTACTGTTCGCCTTCGTCGGCAGTTTGATGTGCGTCGTCCTCGCCTAATTGTAACTCATTCCTTAGAAGCGTCGGTAGGCCGTCCGAAAATTGCAGGATTCGTTCAAGTAGATCGTCACTGGTACGATATTCTTCGGCGCTTAGGTCTCGGCCGCGATCCATATCACGATCGATTTTGCTTTGAACCAGCGAAAATCGAAACGCGACGCTCGCGAACTCCAACAATTCTGTTGATACAGCGGGTCGGAAAAGAAATCGAGCCTGAAGTAGTGCGGTGTGGAAGCGGCCAAAAGCCTCACCGGTGGGAGGTCGACCGTGGATCATGACGTAATGCGCAAACTCTTGAGCCTGATCGTAGACAATCATTCGACGGTCATAAAGCTCGCTACGCAACCTGATCTCTTCAAGCCTCGCTTGGCGCTCTAGAATGGCATTCTGCTGCGATGCGATTGTGACTTGTCGTTCAGTGATGTCAGCCTGCCGCCGAGCGATACCAGCTTGCTTTAAGCCAATGGCCGTCGCACCCATTACCGCCGCAAAGCCTGTGGTCAAAGTGGCGAAGGAGGGCCAGTCGAATGTTTCCCAGTGGATCGGCATAGCTCTAGGCTATGAACCGCCAGTGCGCAAAGCCAGCGAAAATCCACGCGTCAAGGGATTGTCGCAGATTTTTAGAGGTGTAGGGCGGACTAGGGCGGCATGGGAGACGGTAAAGGATCATTCGAATGGATTACTACTTTGTGCAGGCCCACTATCCGAACGGACGGGCAGAAAACTATGTCGTGAAGACGGATGGTGGCTCTAAGAAGGCCCGTGAGGTGGTAGAGGCTGCCGAACCCCATGCCGATCGGGTCGAAGTCGAGACTGCTGCTCCCGAGCGGGTTGATGCCGCTTATCCAGATTTGCAGGAAGACTATCCACTCTGGATGAGTAATACTTCCGGCTGATTTAAGTCGAGGGGCAATTCTGGCGTGTGGGCCGCTATCCCGCGCGCTAGATTGGCGCTGTCACCGCTGGGCTGTCACCTGAGACGTTTTCCCCCAGACGCACAAATATAGCCATTTATCGAGTAATATAATTACGTATTGCTAATATATAATAATAATAATTCCTTCAATTACTCTATGGTTTTTTGGGATGTCTCTATGGACCCCCAAATCTGGTGACACCCGGTGACACCGCCTCAAAAACCGCAGAAATCCGCCATTCCCGCTGTCACCTGAGGTGGTGACAGCCGTCACTTTTGCGGTTGGGGTGTCACCAAACTGGTGACAGCTAGGTGGCACCAAAAAGTGACAGCCGGTGACACCCTAGGTGACAGCCCGAGTCACCCGAGGTGACAGCCCGGCGACATCCCCCGTGAAATTGAACTTCGCAATATAGATTTAAATCGACATCAGATTTGGGCGTCGAGTATAAATACATGAGACAAGGGCCATTGCGGGGTAGTAGTCAACGAGTTTCAGTTTTCCTCCACAGGAAAAGATCAGAAGACCCGATGTGCCGCAATCGCATCGGGTCTTTTTTGTGGAGTAGAAAATGAATGACAATATTGAATTTCCGATCAATCTAATGCCACCTCGCATTCGAGACGCAATCGAGGCTCAGGTCGCGATAGGCAATTACCATCTTCCATCTGTGGCGACAGCGGCACTGGCGATTGCGAGCCATGCAGCGCAAGGCCTCTATGACATCGACTTTCTTGCGCGGCCTTCAACCGTGCCCGCTTCGGTCTTCGCAATGATCTGTGCGCCATCAGGTTCTGCCAAATCCTCGCTTTTCGAACCCATGCTGGCCGGTGTCCGCCAGTGGCAACATCGCGTGTCGGATGTTCATCGCCTCTCGCTGGCCGATTATGAAGTGGATCGTCGTCTCTATGAACGTCAACGTCTTGCGGCTGAGAAGGAAAACGACCGGGATACGCTCATTGACCTTGAGCGCCGCAAGCCGCGCCCGCCACGATCGCCGCAGAACGTGTCGAGCAAGATCACGACGAATGGCCTGTTCCGTTCTCTGCATGACGACTGGCCCACCCATGCGGTGTTTACGCCCGAGGGCGCATCGTTGCTCAAGGGCTACAGCCTTAATTCCAAGAATGCGCCTGAGGAATTCGGCGGGACTCTCGCGAGCTTGTGGTCTGGGGAGATGATTGACCGCACAACCGGCGACCAACGCATGATCCTTCGCGATCGTCGGTTGTCGATGCTCGTGATGGTGCAGGGGAGCGTCGCGGAAGAATTTCTGTCAAGCGAAGCGCTCGAAGGGCAGGGGCTATTGGCCCGTTTCCTCGTGGTGAATGCGCCAACGTGGCACCCGCTGGACGAGGATTTCACTGCGCCGGATCATCGCGAGCGGTAGCGTCCGCGGTCGTGGTGTAATTTCCCGGTGTAGATGACGGTGTATGCCGGGGTGGGGCCGAGGCCCCACCCCGGCGTCGGCGTCTCGGTGGCCACCGGGCTCATCGGTTAAGGTGGAAGTTTCGAGCTTCACCAACACCCGAGGAGTTTTTCCCGATGACCGACGACAGACTACCGCTTGCCGAACTGATGGCGAAGACCGGAGACGGCGATTTTCTGCG
>PVBE011025665.1_pt1 | contig 16966 bp, 20 predicted proteins | sample 1631181 | NCBI WGS metagenome assembly PVBE01 (sample SAMN08397723, study PRJNA350692) | Marine metagenome, whole genome shotgun sequencing project. | isolation source: water | place: Pacific Ocean | collected 2012-04 | reverse complement strand
GGCTCCCCGGTTTCCACGTATGCGTCGACGATCTGCTTGAAGATCTGCCGAGACCGCTCGTTCAGCTCGTCGATCAGCCTGCTGCTGGCAACAGGCGTGCGGACAACATGCTGCATCGCTTTGGTTTCTTCGCTCCCTTGGCCCCGCGCTCAGAATCTAGTGTTGCCCTCGGACCTCGTCAACGGTTCCGGCGCCAGCGGGGCTGGACGCGCGCGACGGGACGGGCTAGCTTCGCCGGCCGGAGACAACGACGCCGAGGCCCGGTATGCGACCGTCCGGTCGAACCCCAGATCAGATGCGCGAGGTCGTTCTCGAGACCGACGTCAACAAGTACGCGGAAGGGTCGTGCCTCGTGCGCTTTGGCGACACCCAGGTGCTGTGCACCGCCTCGGTAGAGGACCGGGTACCGGTGTGGCTGAAGGGATCCGGCCTCGGCTGGGTGACGGCGGAGTACGGCATGCTGCCCCGCGCCACCGAGGAGCGCACGGATCGCGAGGCAGCGCGGGGCCGGCAGGGAGGGCGCACGCAGGAGATCCAGCGGCTCATCGGTCGCTCTTTGCGCGCGGTGATCGACCGCAAGTTGTTGGGCGAGTACCAAGTCAAGGTCGACTGCGACGTCCTCCAGGCCGACGGCGGCACCCGCACGGCCGCGATTACCGGCGGCTACGTCGCCCTCCACCTGGCGCTCAAGCGCTTGATCATGCTCGGCATCGTCGAGGCGTTGCCGGTCGCGGATCAGGTGGCGGCGGTGTCCTGTGGCCTCCATGAGGGCTCCGCCGTGCTCGATCTCGACTACGCCGAGGACAGCGCCGCCGAGGCCGACGCCAACTTCGTGCTGACCGGCAACGGCGCCATCGTCGAGCTACAGGGTACGGCCGAGAAGTCCGCTTTTGGCGAGGAAGACTTCCAGACCATGCTGGCCCTCGCGAGAAAAGGGATCGGAGAGCTCGTGGCGTTGCAGCGCCGGGTGCTTGAGATCGAGTAGCCGAGCGATCGCCATGGCCCGCCGATTAGAGGGCGCGTCCCTGGTGATCGCCACCCACAATCCGGGAAAGCTGCGCGAGATCGCCGACCTCGTCGCGCCCTGCGACGTCGAGGTCGTCTCCGCCGCTTCTCTCGGCCTGCCCGAGCCCGCCGAGACCGACCGCACCTTCATGGCGAACGCGCGCACCAAGGCTGAATCGGCGGCACGAGCCTCCGGACTACCTGCCCTCGCCGACGATTCAGGGCTCGTGGTCGAAGCCCTCGGCGGGGCGCCCGGGGTCGAGTCGGCCCGCTGGGCCGGGCCCGCGCGGGACTTCGCCATGGCCATGCGCCGCATCGAGGACGAGATCGGCGTGTCGGGTGCGCCGACCGACCGGCGCGCCCACTTCGCCTGCGCCCTGGCGCTCTCCTGGCCAGACGGACACACCCAGACATTCGCCGGACGCGTGGACGGGCGGCTGGTCTGGCCGCCGCGGGGCCAGCGGGGCTTCGGTTACGATCCGCTCTTCGTTCCCGACGGACACCAGCAGACCTTCGGCGAGATGGAACCGGAGGCCAAGCACGCGATCAGCCATCGGGCCGAGGCCTTTCGACGCCTTGTCGCGGCGTGCTTCGCGGGTGGCGCCGCGTGAGCACCGCTCAGGCCGCGCGCGATGCCCCACGGCTGGCAACCGACGATGGCCTCGCTGTCTACGTCCACTGGCCGTTCTGCGAGTCCAAGTGTCCCTACTGCAACTTCAATAGCCACGTGCGTGACAGCGTCGACGAGACGCGTTGGCGGCGCGCGCTGATCACAGAGCTCGACCACGCGGCCCGGCCGCTCGGCGGGCGAACGGTGACCAGCGTCTTCTTCGGCGGCGGCACGCCGTCGCTGATGTCGCCGGCGACCGCCGCCGCCCTGATCGAGCGCGTCACTACCCTCTGGACGGTCGCCGAAGGCGCGGAGATTACGCTCGAGGCGAACCCGTCGGCGGCGGAGGCGGTGAGGTTCGAGGCCCTCCACGCCGCCGGGGTCAACCGGCTCTCTCTTGGCATCCAGGCGCTGGACGACGCTGCGCTGCAGTTCCTCGGCCGGCGCCACGATCTCGGCGAGGCTCTGGAGGCGGCGCGCGCGTGCTTCCCGCGGATCTCCTTCGACCTCATTTACGCCCGGCCCGGTCAGGACCGTGAGGCGTGGATCGCCGAGCTCGACCGGGCGCTCGCTCACGAGGCCGAGCACATGTCGCTCTATCAGCTGACCATAGAGGAGGGCACCGCTTTCCATACCGCCCATCGGCGGGGCGAGTTCCGGTTGCCCGACGAGGCCGAGGCCGCACGACTGTTCGAGGCGACCCAAGCACGCATGGCAGCCGCCGGCCTCCCAGCCTATGAGATATCCAACCACGCCCGCCCAGGCGCCGAGTGCCGGCACAATCTGACCTACTGGCAGGGCGGCGACTATATCGGGATCGGCCCCGGCGCGCACGGACGCTTGTCCCTTTCCGACGACCCGTCGAGGGCGCGTCGCGCGAGCGCCGTCCGGCGCATCCCGGGACCGGAGGCCTGGCTCGCCCAGGTCGAAGGCGAGGGGCACGGGACCCGCGAGGAGTTCGTGCTCGACCAGCACCAGCGGATCGAGGAGCTTGTGCTCATGGGCTTGCGTCTGACGGCGGGGATTGCGCGCGAGCGCATCCACAGGCTGACGGGTATGTCGCTCGAGGAGGCCCTGCCGGAGACGCGGGTCGGCCCGCTTGTTGCCGAGGGCCTCTTGGAGCTGGACGGGACAGGCCTGCGCACGACGCCGGCCGGGCGTCTTCGCCTCGACGCCGTCATCGCCTATCTGCTGGCGTGATCTCCGAACCTAGTTGGTCGGGGTCTCGAAGATCTCGGGAGCCGGCGAGAGCAGGCTCTGGCCACGGTCTTCGACCCGAAGCACGGCGAGGCCCCGCTCCACCGTGCCGTCGGGCCGGAACCGGAAGATTCCGTCGAGACCGGCAAACCCGTTGGGCGAGGTGAGCGACTCGTTGTCGAATTTCGGGCCCCCCTCGAGCTGAGCAAGCACCGCCGCGAGCGCGGTGGCGTCATAGGCCAGAGTCGCCAGCCGCGGCGGCTCTTTGCCGAAGGTCTGGCGGTAACGCAGGACGAAGTCAGAGCGGGCCTCGGGCGGCGCCGCCGCGAACCACCCGCCAACCAACCCTGGCTCGGTCGCCAGCGTGGGATCGTCCCATTGGCCGGTTCCCAGCACCCGCACCGCGGGTGGGTCGATGTCGAAGAACGGCAGCAGCGCCGCCAGCGCCCGCAACCGTTCGCCCCCCTCGGGCAGCATGATCGCCTGGAAGCTGACTTCGCTAATGGTATCCAAATTAGCTAGGCGCTCCAGCGCCCGCTTGGAGATCTCGTCCCCCCGCCTCTCGAGCTCCGCGCGCTGGGCAAGGAGCGCGGCGCGCCGGACGTCGTAGTTGGCAAGCCGGCGGACCACCGGCGAGAGGTCGGTCTCTGCGGCATCGTAGTACTCGACCTGCGTGACCACGCCGCCGACAGCGTCGGCGGCCTCCTGCAATGCCTTCACCACGGTCTCGCCGTACTCGTTGCCTGGGACCAGAGCGGCGAAGCGGCTGACGCCTTGTCGGGCCGCATAATCGACCACGCGCCTCACTTGCGTGCGGGGCAGAAACCCCATGACGAAAACCCCGTCGGCGGCGACCAGCCGATCGGTCGAAAACGAGATCATATTGAGCCGCGCCGCCCGCACCCGCGGCCCCACTGCATTTACCGAGGACGCGAAGAACGGCCCGAGAACAAGCTCGGCTCCTTCGGAGATCACGTCGTCCGCGGCCTCCACCGCGCCCTCGGGCGTGCCTCGCGTGTCGCGCGGCATCAGCGCGAAGCTCCCGTCCGCGGCGTCGAAGAGCGCCATCTCCGCCGCATGCAGCAGCGCCTGACCAACGCCGGAGCCAGGACCCGAGAGCGGGAGCAAGAGCGCGACGCGAACCGGCCTCTCGTAGCCCGGCGGCGGCGTCAGCGAAATCCGGCGCCGCCCGGTCTCGGGAAGCGGTGCGCTTAGCACGGGCGGCGGCGAGGCCAGCGGCGGCGAGGCCAGCGGCGGCGACACGGCAGCGGCGGAAGGCAGCAACGCCGCGGTCTCCGCCGGTCTCACTGGTTCAGGTGGCGCGGCGGCCGGGATCGCGGTCGCCAGCATCGGAACGGTGCTATGCTGGCATGCCGCGGCGAGCCCGAGAACAGCGAGGATCGAGAGCCAGACGTGAATCGCCGCGGCCCGCGACGACGCCCGCCGCGAAACGCGGAACGACTGGATGAACCCTGCTAACCCTCCCATTTCGGCTACGAAGTTCATCACGAAATAAAGGCGGAACGATGGCAAAAAAGCCGGCGCGCCGGGAGCGCGCCCTCGCCGACGAGAGGCCGCGCCTGCGGGCGGCGTCCGACGCTTCCCCCAACGAAGCTAGCGAGAGAGGACCGCGAAGTAAACGCCCGGGTGAAGCCGGGCCGCCAAGCCCCGCCGGCCTCGCTTCGGCAATCCCGTCAGGGCTCGTTCTGGTTGCCACCCCGATCGGCAACGCCGGCGACATCGGGCTGCGCGCGATCAAGGCGCTGGAGCGGGCCGACATTCTCGCCTGCGAGGACACGCGCGTTACCGGCCGGCTGCTCAAACGCCTGGACGTCACCGCCTCGATGACCGCCTACCACGAGCACAACGCCGAGCGGGTCCGGCCCATCCTCCTCGAGTTCCTGCGGGACGGCAAAACGGTGGCGCTGGTCTCCGACGCCGGCACGCCGCTGATCTCCGATCCGGGCTACAAGCTGGTCCGCGCCTGCATCACCGAGGGGCTGCCGGTGACCGCGGTGCCCGGGCCGTCGGCAGTGCTCGCCGCCCTGACGCTCTCGGGCCTTCCCACAGATCGATTCCTTTTAGCCGGGTTCCTCCCCCCACGGCGGGGCACCCGGCGGCGCGAGCTTGCCGAAATCAAGGACCTGCGGGCCACCCTGGTGTTTTTCGAGTCGGCGCGCCGGCTGGCCTCATCCCTCGCCGACATGGCCGACCTGCTTGGTCCGCGCGCAGCGGCGGTGGCGCGGGAGATGACCAAACTGTTCGAAGAGGTGCGCCGCGCCGACCTTCCCGATCTCGCGCGCCACTACGCCGAGAGGGGCGCGCCCAAGGGTGAGGTCGTGGTCGTGGTCGCCCCTCCGGGGCCCGGGCAGCCGGCCACGATGGACGATGTCAAGGCCCATCTCGGCCGGGCGCTCGAGAGCATGAGCGTTCGCGACGCCGCCGCCGCCGTGGCGGCGGCGACCGGAGTGCCCCGCCGCCGGGTCTACGAGTGCGCCTTGGCCCTCGCGGCCAAGGGTGGAAAAGCGAAGAACCCGAATGAGTGAGAAGACCGCTCACCGCCGTCGACGCGTCTATTTCCGGGAACGTTGGGCCGAGCTCATTTGCGTCTGGCACCTGCGGTCCCGAAGATGACGGATTCTCGGTTGCCGGGTGCGCACCTCCACAGGCGAAATCGACATCGTTGCCCGGCGCGGGCGCCTCATCGCGTTCATCGAGGTCAAGGTGCGGGCGGGGATTGCTTAAGCCGCCGAATCGTTGAGCGTGCGCCAACGCCAGAGAATCGCCCGCGCGGCCGAGGCCTATCTCGCTCGCGATCCCTCTCTCGCCGACCTCGACGTGCGATTCGACGCGATGCTGGTGACTCCGTGGCGGCTGCCGGTTCATCTCGCCGACGCCTTTCGTCCGGAAGTCTAGCGCCGGGCCCCGACGTGGAGTTAGAGTGTGTTCCATGGCTAGAACCTTCCCCTTGACGTCGAGCCCCTTCGCGCGCGCCTCTCTGCTCGCGCTCGGCCTCTTCGCGTTGGGTCCGATGGGATGCGCCGGTGTGGTCGTCAGCGCGGGCGCGACCGCCACCACCGCGGCGCTCCAGGAGCGAGGCCTCAAGGACGCCGCCACGGACACCGTGATCTACGCCGAGATCAGCGATCGCTGGCTCAAGGACTCGCTCGAGCTCTACGGCAAGGTGGGTCTCGAGGTTCACGAGGGCCGCGTGCTCCTCACCGGGTCGGTGCCGAAGCCCGAGGACCGCATCCGCGCGGTCCAACTCACCTGGCAGGTGGGCGGTGTCGAGGAGGTGATCAACGAGATCGTCATTGCCGACGAAACCACCCTCCCGGACAAGGCCACGGACCTTTGGATATTGACCCAGCTATCGGCCAAACTGCTGTTCGACAAACAGGTCTCGTCGATTAACTACAACATCGAGACCGTCAATGGCGTGGTCTACCTGCTGGGCGTCGCCCAGAACCAGGCCGAACTCACCCGCGTCGTCGACCACGCCCGGAGCCTACGTAACGTCAGGCGCGTGATCAGCCATGTCCGCCTCAAGGACGATCCCGAGCGCCGCAAATGACCGATCCAGGTGAGAACCGGCCGGAAACGGTCCTCCACCGTGTGGCGGGGCAGCCGGACGCGGAGATCGACCTCGCCGGGGCCGCGCCGCGCGCCCAGGATTGCGCCGAAATCCTGGCCTCGGTGCTGATCCAGGAACTGAGGAACCGCCTGAACTGACAGACGACCCACCGGGACAACGGAAAGGAATCCAATGAGTCTCGCCGTCGCCATCCAGATGGACCCCATCGAGGGCGTGGATATCGACGCCGACAGCACCTTCGCCTTGGCGCTGGAGGCGCAGCGGCGCGGGCACACGCTGTTCCACTATTTGCCGCAGAGCCTGGCCTATCGCGACGGCAGCGTCTCGGTCAGAGCGCGACCGCTGACGGTCAGGCGCGAGCGCGGCAATCACTTCACCCTGGGCAAGCCCCTGACGCTGAGACTCGCGACCATGGACATCGTGCTGATGCGCCAGGACCCGCCCTTCGACATGGCCTACATCACCGCCACCCACATCTTGGAACACCTGCCCCCCCAGACCTTGGTGGTCAACGATCCGGTGCATGTGCGCAACGCCCCCGAGAAGCTGTTCGTCACTCAGTTCCCGGACCTCATGCCGCCGACCCTGATCACCTCGTCGCGCGACGAGATCGTCGCCTTTCGCCGCGAGTTCAAGGATGTCATCGTTAAGCCGCTGTTCGGCGGCGGCGGCACAGGGGTGTTCCACATCGCGCCCGACGACGAGAACCTGAGCGCGCTGCTCGAGCTGTTCACCGAACTCTACCGCGAGCCGGTCGTGGTCCAGCAATACCTCCCGGTGGTGCGCGAGGGCGACAAGCGCATCATCCTCATCGACGGCCGCTCCGCAGGTGCGACCAACCGTATCCCGCAGCCTGGAGAGGCACGCTCCAACATGCATGTCGGCGGCAAGCCGGTGAAGGCGACGCTGAACAAGCGCGACCGCGAAATCTGTGAGGCGATCGGCCCGTCCTTGAGTGAGCGGGGCCTGATCTTAGTCGGCATCGACGTGATCGGCCGGCACCTGACCGAAATCAACGTCACCTCACCCACCGGGCTTCAGGAGATCAACCGCTTCGACCAAGTGAAGCTGGAAGTGGAGGTCTGGGACGTGATCGAAACGCGGCATGCCTCCCGCGCCGGCCACCGCCCGGCTTGAACGGCGGGCGGCTCACGCCTGGTCGTATCCGAAGGCCTCGACGAAGGGCTCAAGGACGGGGAGCGCCGGGGCCAGGTGGGCGCGATAGCGCCGCCAGCGCCCCACCGCGCGGCCATAGAGCGCGCTGCCCACGTCGCGGTAACTCGGCGTCGAGATGAACCGGCCCGCAACGCCGTCGCGATGGCCGAGCATGCCTTCCTCCCAACCCTCGCCCACAAACTCTACCACCCGGCGCACCGTCGCCGCCTCGTCCGCGACCAGGTCCTCGTAGCGGTACTCCAGCCACGGCACCGTCAGCGTCTCGCGGTAGTCGAGCCACAGCCCCATCACCGCCGCATACAGCCTGGCCGTACTGTCCAGGTCCTGGAAGTTCGCCATCGCGTCGTTGGGACGGAACCGCTGCATGAAGCAACTCAGCACCACGTCGCGCGGGTCGCGAAGCGCCACCACCACCCGGGCCGAGGGAAACAGCAGGTTAGCGAGGCCCAGATCGACGATGTTGAGCGGAAGCTTGTCGACCAGGCGAAGCCGCTCAGCCCCGGTAAACGACGCCGCCAGCGAACCGAAGCGCTCGCGCGCAGCCGTGAGGCGCACCCCGGTGAGCGCCACCAGGCACTCGGGATAGGCGCCGGCGCCGGCAACAATCCCACCGAGATCGGCCTTGACGCCGGCCAGCGGGCTCCGCTCGCCCGTCGTCGCCAGGCGCGAATGGGCCGCCAACGCCTGCTCCATCAGCGTCGTGCCCGAGCGCGGAAACCCGACGAAAAAAACCGGCGCCGATGCGCCCCCGGCCGGGCCGCCCCAAGCCGGTGCCGAGGGCGCGAACGCTCCGCGCGCGACCCACGCGCTCACGCGTTCGACCTCGCCCAGATAGCGCACCCCGGTGCGCTGCCGATAGCCGGGAGTCTGCGATCTGAGGTCGTTCGCCTGGCGGAAAGCGGCGAACGCCTCGTCGGCCCTCTCCAGTCCATCCAGCACTTGGCCCGTCTCGAACAGCACGCTGATGCGAGCCGCCGAATCCAGGGACCGGGATGCGAGGCCCTGGAGCTTGGCAAGTGCCTCTTTCGGGCGGCCCAGCCGCTGATCGATACGTGCCGAGATCAGAATGCCGAGATCATTCTCCGGCGCCGCCTCGAGGAGCCGGGCCGTCGTCGCCTCGGCCTCCTCCAAGCGGTTCAGGAACTCCAGAACGTTGGCCAGGTTCCAAAGTGCGTTCACGTCCGCCGGGGCCACCTCGACGGCGCGGCGGAAGGTCGCTTCGGCGTCCGCGAGCCGCCCGGTCCGTTGTTGCACCACGCCGAGGTTGATCAGGCTCGCCAGGTGATCGGGATGCTCATTCAGGAGCGTCCGGTAGGCGGCCTCGGCTTCGGCGATCCGTCCCTGCCCCTGGAGCACGTTGCCGAGGTTGAAGCGGGCATCCGCCAGCCCCGGATCCAGCGACAGCGCGCTCAGGAAGCTCGCCTCCGCGTCCTTGGGACGCCCGAGCGCGAGCTCGGCGTTGCCGAGGTTGTTGTGGAACTTGGCCTGGTGCCGATCGAGATGGATCGCCTTGCCGATGAGCTCGACGGCGCGCCCGGCATCGCCTTTCTGCAGATGGGCGACGCCGAGAAGATGGCTGGCCTCGGCGTGCTCGGGCTCGGAGGCGAGGATAAATTCATACATCCCCATGGCCTGATCGAGCTTGCCCACTCGGTGGAGATCGCGGGCCGCGTCGACCGACGGCGTTTGATACGGGTCCATTGGCGGCATGGCTCGTCCGGACGGTCACGTTCGCCCCATCTTTACCCGCTGTCCCAGTCCGGCACAATCGTTGCGGCGGCGGGCTCCGTTGCCCCGAGGCTGGTGCACACTGGAATCGCGCTTCCCGGCGCACCGCCCGAGGAGGGGTCTCTGGACGTCTCCGACGGCTCCGCCTTTCACGGAGGATGACAAGCCTCTTCGCCGCCACCTAGTATTGAGCCCCTTTTCGCACAAACGGGGAGAGCCGGCGCCCATGGTCGCGCGCGTGCACGCGGCCGCCTTTCTAGAGCGTCGACGTCCTCGAGATCGACGTTTAGGTGCAGATCTCGGCGGGGCTGCCGGCGTTCACCATCGTCGGGCTCCCGGACAAGGCGGTGGCCGAGAGCCGCGAGCGGGTGCGCGCCGCGTTGCAGGCCATCGGCCTCGCGCTGCCGCCTAAGCGCATCACCGTCAACCTGGCGCCCGCGAACGTGGCCAACGAGGGGAGTCACTTCGACCTGCCAATAGCGATCGGGCTGCTGACCGCGATGGGCGTTCTCGCCGACGACGACGTCGCCGCCTTCACCGTTCTCGGCGAGCTCGCGCTGGACGGCGCGGTAGCCTCGGTCGCCGGCGTGTTGCCGGCCGCGATCAATGCCAACGCCCACGCTCGGGGACTGATTTGCCCAAGCGTCCAGGGCGGCGAGGCGGCATGGGCGAGCGACATCGAGGTCCTGGCCGCGCCCAGCCTCCTCGCGCTCGTCAATCACTTCAAGGGAAGCCAGGTGCTGAGCCCGCCCGAGGCCGCGCTCGCCGACGACCAGGCGGTCGATCTCGACATGCGCGACATCAAGGGCCAGGAGACGGCGAAGCGAGCGCTGGAGGGCGCCGCAGCGGGGACCCACAACCTGCTAATGATCGGCCCGCCGGGCGCCGGCAAGTCGATGCTGGCGCAGCGCCTCCCCGGGCTCCTGCCGACCATGGACGCCCGCGAGGCCCTCGAGGTCAGCATGTTCCATTCGGTCGCCGGACAGCTCGCTGGGGGGAGGCTGATGCGCCGGCGCCCGTTTCGCGATCCCCACCACACGACCTCGGTCGCCGCGGTGATCAGCGGCGGCGAGCGTGCTCGGCCCGGCGAAGTCTCACTCGCCCACAACGGCGTCCTGTTCCTCGATGAGCTGCCGGAGTTCGCGCGCCCGGCGCTGGAGGCCTTGCGCCAACCGCTCGGGGCCGGCTGGGCCACGATCGCGCGCGCCAACCTGCACGCCACCTACCCGACGCGCGTGCAGCTCGTCGCGGCCATGAACCCGTGTCGCTGCGGATACCTGGGCAATGCCGGCATGAAGTGCGGCCGGGCGCCCCGCTGCGCGGTCGACCTACCAGGCGCGGATTTCGGGCCCGCTGTTCGACCGCATCGATCTCCACGTCGACGTGCCCACGGTGAACCCGGCGGATATGAGCCTGCCGCCTCCGGCCGAGGGCTCGGCCGAAATCGCCGATCGGGTGAGCCGGGCGCGCGAGCGCCAGCGGGCGCGCTACCGCGCCCGCGAGACCGAGCCGCCGGTGCGCACCAACGCCGAAGCCGACGGCAAGCTTCTCGAAGAGGTGGCCGAGCCTAATACCGAGGGGCGAAGCCTCCTGATAGAGGCGGCGGGGTGCATGCGCCTGACTGCGCGCGGCTATCACCGGGTCTTAAGGGTGGCGCGCACGCTGGCCGATCTCGACGACAGTGAAGGGATCGGGCGCATCCACATCGCCGAGGCGCTGTCGTCTCGCCACATCGTGCCGGGAAGGGGGATGCTCGGGCCGCCGGGGCGGCCGGCCTGAGGGCTCAGTCGCGGCGCACCAACATCGGGCCCAGTTTGCGCCCGGCGAAGATGTGGATATGGAGGTGCATCACCTCCTGGTGCGCGTTCGCGCCGGAATTCGCGAGGATGCGATAGCCGCTCTCGGCCACGCCCAGCTCTTGGGCGATCCTGGCCACGGCGCGAATGAGCGCCGCGATCTCGGCGTCGGGCGCGCCTTGCGTGAAATCGTTCATCGAGACGTACTTCCCCTTGGGCAGCACCAGCACGTGGGTCGGCGCCTGCGGGCTGATGTCGTTGAAGGCGAGCACGTGGTCGTCCTCGTAGACCTTGTCGCAAGGAATTTCGCCCCGGAGGATCTTCGCGAAGACGTTGTCGTCGTCGTAGGCCATGGCCGTCCTATCCTTTTCCCTGGCCGAGGTCGTTCGCGCGCACCTTTTTCTCGGCGATCCCCGAAATGCCCTCGCGGCGCTCGAGCTCGCGGAATACCTCGTCGGGGGTGACGCCCGCGTCCGCCCACAGCACAAGCAGGTGGTAGAGCACGTCCACGCTCTCGCCGATGACGCCGTCGCGGTCCTCGCGCACCGCCTCGATGGCGAGCTCCACCGCCTCCTCGCCCATCCTCTGGGCGATCCTCGCGCTGCCGCGGGCGAACAGCCGGGCGGTGTTGGAGACCTCCGGATCGCCGCCGCGGCGGCTCTCGATGACCGCGAACAGCCGATAGACGATGTCCTCCTCCGCTGCCGCCGCCTCGGCTTTGGCCTTGGTTTTCGCTCTCGGCTTGGTCGCCGTCCTACTCGTGGCCTTGGGCATGGTCCCCTCCCCGTGCGGACCCTTCCGTTACGCTAGAGCGCGTCCGGTCCTTCGTCCAGCCGAACCGGGATGCCGGCTGCCGCGAGGTGGGCTTTGATCTCGCGAATCGCGTGCTCGCCGAAATGGAAGATCGAGGCGGCGAGAACGGCGGTAGCATGGCCAGCGGCGATGCCCTCGGCCATGTGCTCGGGCGTCCCGGCCCCTCCCGAGGCGATGACCGGGATAGTTATGGCATCGGCGATCGCGCTTGTGAGCGCGATGTCGAAGCCTTCCTTGGTGCCGTCACGGTCCATGGAGGTGAGCAGAATCTCGCCGGCTCCAAAAGCGGCCATGCGCTTCGCCCAGTCGACCGCGTCGATGTCGGTGGGCCGGCGCCCGCCGTGGGTGAACACCTCCCACCTGCCCGCGCCAGTGGACTTGGCGTCGATGGCGACGACGATGCACTGGGTGCCGAACTTCTCGGCGGCCTCGGCGATGAACTCCGGGCGCTTCACCGCGGTGGTGTTGATCGAGACCTTGTCGGCGCCGGCGAGCAGCAACGTGCGGATATCGTCGTTGGTCCTGATCCCGCCGCCCACGGTGAGCGGCATGAAGCAGGCCTCCGCAGTGCGCGCAACCACGTCCAATAGGGTGTCGCGCTCCTCGTGGCTCGCGGTGATGTCGAGGAAGCAGAGCTCGTCCGCGCCCTCGCGGTCGTAGACGCGAGCCTGCTCGACGGGGTCGCCGGCATCCACCAGATCAACGAACTGCACACCCTTGACCACGCGCCCGTCCTTCACGTCGAGACAGGGAATGATGCGGTTCTTCAGCATCTCGGCTCTCTCCGCTCGTCTCAGGCGGCTACCAGCGCGAGCGCGGCCTCGGGTTGGATGCGCCCGTCATAGAGCGCCCGGCCGCAGATCACGCCGGCGACACCGACTCCCTCGAGGAGCTTGAGCGCGCCGAGATCGTCGAGCGAGGACACCCCGCCCGAGGCGATGACCGGCGTGGTCAGCGCCGCGGCGAACTCGGCGGTCGCCTGCAGGTTCGGTCCGGTCATCGCGCCGTCGCGCTCGATATCGGTGTAGATGATGGCGGCGACCCCGGCGCGCTCGAAGGCGCGCCCCAGGTCGCGGGCCTCGACGTCGGTGGTCTCGGCCCAGCCCTCCACCGCCACCCGGCCCGCCCGCGCGTCGATGCCAACGACGATGCGACCGGGAAAACGCCGGCAGGCGTCACGCACGACTTCAGGCTCGCGAACCGCGAGGGTACCCAGCACCACGCGCTCGACGCCAGTCTCGAGCCAGTGCGCGATGGTGGCGGAGTCGCGAATCCCGCCGCCAAGCTGCACCGGGATGTCGACCGCGCCGAGGATCGCCCCGACCGCATCGCCGTTGACCGGCCGGCCCGCGAAGGCGCCGTTGAGGTCGACCACGTGGATCCACTGGAAGCCGGCCTCGGCAAAAGCGCGGGCCTGGGCCGCGGGATCGGCGTTGAAGACGGTGGCCTCGGCCATCTCGCCACGGACAAGCCGCACGCACGCACCGTCCTTCAGGTCAATGGCCGGAAACAGGATCATTTGGTGTTCTGGTCCAGCCGTTTGTAATAGTACTGGCCGGCAATCACCTCGCCGTGGACCATCGCATAGGCCGGATGCGTTCCCCAGCGGGTGAAGCCGAGCGACTCGTAGAGCTTGATCGCCGCCGTCTGGCTCGCGCGCACATCCAGGTTGAGCACCTTGAAACCTTGCGAGCGCGCCACGCTTTCGATCTCTTTTCCGAGCATGCGCGCAAGGCCATGGCCGCGCGCCCAAGGTGCGACGAACGAGTGCGTGAGCTGCGCAGCGAACGCCTGGGCCTCGTTGTTCTTGGCCTGACGCACCAGCTGCCCCGAGCCGGCGATGGTGCCCCCGAGGCGGGCAACGAACAGCATGCGCTCGGGAACCAGGACGACGCCCTGCCAGTACCGCTCCAGGGTCTCGCCCGCGGGCGCCCGCACCCAGCCGAAGCCGCCGCCATCAATGATCGCTGCGGCGGTCGCGTTGCAGAGATCATCGAGGTCCGTGTCGTCGAAACTTTCCAGTCTTTGAACGCTACGTTCCATCTATTAGGGCCGCCATTTGAGAAAGTTGGAGATCAGCCTGAAGCCGGTGGCTTGGCTCTTTTCGGGGTGAAACTGGGTGCCCACCATGTTGTCGCGCGCCACCGCGGCGGTGACCGGCCCGCCGTAGTCCACCTCAGCGAGCACGTCCCCGTCATCGGCACAGGCGAGCCAGTAGCTGTGCACGAAATAGGTGTGGCTCCGGGGCGCGATGCCGGCGAGAACCGGGTGGCACCCAGGCGCAAAGCGAAGGTCGTTCCATCCCATGTGGGGGACCTTGAGAGTCGCATCCGCGGGCTCGATCGCCACCACCTCGCCGGCGATCCATCCCAGTCCGGGATGATCGCCGTGCTCGCGCCCGGCTTCCGCCATCAGCTGCATGCCCACGCAGATACCGAGGAAGGGCTTGCCTCGGCCGCGCACCTCTTCTTCCAGGGCGTCGCGCATGCCGGCGAGTGCCTTCAGTCCGCGCATGCAGTCGGCGAATGCGCCGACGCCGGGAAGCACGATATGGCTGGCCGCGGCCAGCGCGCCCGCATCGGAGGTGACCGAGACCCCGTTTCCGGGGCCGACCTCGGCGACCGCCCGCTCGAAGGCCTTAGCCGCCGAGCGCAGATTGCCGGAGCCGTAGTCGATGATGGCAACGCTCACGGCCACAGCCCATCCTCCAGCCCCTGGCGCCCCGCCGGTCGCGGTGCGCCCCAGGCCGGCCGGACCCGGGACTCCGGGAAGAAGAGGTCCGGACGGCGCTCGCTTAGCCGTCGCTCGGCGCTGTCGCGGTCGGGCCCGGTCACCACGCCGTCGAGCCGATAGCCCCTACGCGACAGCGACCAGCGCCTGAAGTCGTTGCCGAAGGTCCCTGCCGCGACCAGGTAGGCAAGCGCGACCGCCGCCTCGAGTTCCGCGGTGGCCCCCAGCGCCTCGAGCGCGCCGGCGAGAGCCGCGCCGACAACGAGCAGGATCGCCAGGGCCCGCCACAGGCCGTGCCACGGCGCCCAGATCACGGGCATGATGGCCGCCGGCCAGCAGAACCCCTCCTTGACCAGCGCCAAGTCCTCGCCCGCTGCAGCGGGACGCACGTAGACCGCATAGACTCGCATGCCACCCGGCCTTAGTGCCTACTCTCAGAATAGGGTGGTCCGTGACGGGTCTCCGAGGTTCGCTGGCCAGGCGCGGGGCGCCTCGTGATGCCGGGCGCATCGCCAGCGCCGCGCAACACCGCCAGGGGGCTTTGGAGACCCGTCACGAATCACCCTATTCTGAGAGTAGGCGCTCGCCCTAAAGGGAGCCCACCAGAATCCCTTTCGTCGACGGCACGGCACCCGCACGGCGCGGGTCGACGTCGAGCGCCGCGCGCAACGCCCGCGCCAATGCCTTGAAACAGGACTCGACGATGTGATGGTTGTTGGTGCCGTAGAGGGTCTCCACGTGGAGCGTCAGGCCCGCTGCTTGCCCGAAAGCCTGGAACCACTCGCGGAACAGCTCGGTATCCATCTCGCCCACCTTCGGGCGATCGAACGCCACCCGCCATACCAGGTGCGGCCGGTTGGAGACATCCACCACCACGCGCGAGAGCGTCTCGTCCATGGGCACCAGGGCGGCGCCGAAGCGGGCGATCCCGCGGCGCTCGCCGAGTGCCTCGTAAACCGCTTCGCCGAGCGCGATGCCGACATCCTCGGTCGTGTGGTGGTAGTCGATGTGCAGATCGCCCTCTGCCTCCACCTTGACGTCGACCAGGCTGTGACGGGAAAGCTGCTCGAGCATGTGGTCGAGAAACCCGATGCTGGTCGCGATGTGGTGCTCGCCCGTCCCGTCGAGGTTTACCTCGACGCGGATCTTGGTCTCCTTGGTGGCGCGCTCAACGGCGGCCCGTCTCGATGACGCCTTGGGCATGAACCGTTCTCCCAGGATCATGGCGGCGGGGTCGTCCCGATCCGGCGCATTAGTAACAATATGGTGTCGGTTCCGCCAGTGCGGAACGAAGCAGGCTTGATTACGTCTCTTTGCGGCCCACATTCACTCTGCTATTTTCCGCTTTCCGTCGGCCGGACGGGAAATCATTGCGACGAGACCCATGTCCAGGAACTCGCATACCGACTGGTACGGCACCACCATCCTCTCCGTGCGCAAGGGCGAGAGCGTCGTCGTTGCCGGGGACGGCCAGGTCACCTTCGGCCAGACCGTGATCAAGTCGAACGCCCGCAAGGTCCGCCAGCTTTCGGGCGGCAAGGTCATCGTCGGGTTTGCCGGCGCCACGGCCGATGCCTTCGCGCTGTTTGAGCGCCTCGAGACCAAGCTCGAACAGCACCCCGACCAGCTGACGCGGGCCTGCGTCGAGATGGCCAAGGACTGGCGCACCGACCGCTACCTCCGGCGCCTCGAGGCGATGATGGCGGTAGCCGACAGCGGCGTCTCCCTGGTACTCACCGGAACCGGCGACGTGCTCGAGCCCGAGGACGGCCTGATCGGCATCGGCTCGGGCGGGCCCTACGCGCTCGCCGCCGCCCGCGCGCTCATCGATATCGACGACCTCGACGCCGAGGCCATCGCCATGAAGGCGATGCGGATCGCCGCCGACATCTGCGTCTACACCAACGAATCGATCATCCTGGAGAACCTGTGAGCCGCACCAACGAGATCAGCTTCAGCCCGCGTGAGATCGTCTCCGAGCTCGACCGCTTCATCGTCGGGCAGAACGACGCCAAGCGCGCCGTCGCCATCGCCCTCAGAAACCGTTGGCGCCGGCAGCAGCTGGGCGACGACCTGCGCGAGGAGGTGCTGCCCAAGAACATCCTGATGATCGGGCCGACGGGGGTAGGCAAGACCGAGATCGCGCGGCGCCTCGCCAGGCTCGCCCAGGCTCCCTTCCTCAAGGTGGAGGCGACCAAGTTCACCGAGGTCGGCTATGTCGGGCGCGATGTCGAGCAGATCGTGCGCGACCTCGTCGAGACCGCCATCGTCATGACCCGCGAGCGCATGCGCAAGGAAGTCATGGCCAAGGCCGAG
>PVBE012548172.1_pt1 | contig 16976 bp, 18 predicted proteins | sample 1631181 | NCBI WGS metagenome assembly PVBE01 (sample SAMN08397723, study PRJNA350692) | Marine metagenome, whole genome shotgun sequencing project. | isolation source: water | place: Pacific Ocean | collected 2012-04 | reverse complement strand
TATAAATAATATGAAAAAGTATTGGCAAAATAAAAATATTTTAATTTTAGGAGGAGCCGGATTTATTGGTTCTCATTTATGTAAGTATTTAGTAAAAGAAGGACATAATGTAATTTGTGTTGATAATTTTGTTTCTTCAGATGTTGAAAATATTAGAAATCTTTTAGCTTATCCTAATTTTGAATTTATTAGACATGATATAACAGAAGATATTGATTATAAAGAAGCTCATGATTTAGAAAAATTTAAAGTATCTGTACAAGGTTTTCAAGAAATATATAATTTAGCTTGTCCAACTTCTCCTAAAGATTTTTCTAAGTTACCAGTTAAAACAGCCTGGGCTAATTCTATTGGTGTTATTAAAAGTTTAGAATTAGCTAAAGATAATGAAGCTAAATTTTTACTAACATCTACTTCTTCTGTTTATGGCAACCCACCAAAAGATAGTAGTCAAGTTAAAGAAGATTATTATGGTTTATTAGATTTTTTAAATCCTAGATCTTGTTATAATGAAGGTAAAAGATTTGCAGAAAGTACTATTATGACTTATCATAATTTTTACAAATTAAATACTCATATTGCTCGTATTTTTAATACTTATGGTACTAATATGCTTCAACATATTGGTCGTCAAATTCCTGATTTTATTAAAGCTGCTTCAGAGGGTGTTGATATAGAGATTGCTGGTGATGAAAATACTGTTTCTAGTTTTTGTAATGTTAAAGATATAATTACTGGTTTAATAAAGTTAATGGATTCAGATGTTATAGAACCAGTTAATTTAGGTGATTCTAATCCACGTACTTTAAAAGAAGTAGCAGAAAAAATTATTAAAATAGTTGATTCAGAATCTAAAATAACATATGCTAAAGGTTATGATTTTACTATGAAACCAGCTTTACCAAATATAGATAAGGCTAAAGAAGAATTAGATTGGATTCCTTTAATAGGTTTAGATGCTGGTTTAGCTGAAACAATAGATTATTATAAAAATACAGTAATTATACGTAAAAAAAGAACAAATTTAACAGGTGGAGAAACAGCAGCGGATGGAGAAACAGCAGCAGCTGGAGAAACAGCAGATTTAAAAGAATAAATATATGAAAGTTTTAGTAATAGGTGGGGCAGGATTTATTGGTTCTCATTTGGTAGATGAATTAATAAGAAAAAATTATCAAGTTTTGGTACTTGATGATTTAAGTAGTGGTAGGAAAGAAAATATTAATAATAAAGCCGAGTTTATTAAATTAGATATTAATAGTAAAAAATTAGGAGATGCTATGTCAGTTTTTAAGCCGGAAGTTGTTTATCATTTAGCAGCTCAAAAAAGTGTAGCAGCTTCTTTTAAAAATCCTAAATTTGATGCTCAAATAAATATAATAGGTTCATTAAATCTTCTCCAAGAAGCTTTAAAACAAAATATAAAGAAATTTATATTTGTTTCTTCAGCTGCTGTTTATGGTGATATAAAGAAAATACCTACTCCAGAGACAGTAAAGACAGAACCTTTATCTCCTTATGGTTTAAGTAAGTTAGCTTTAGAAAAGTATTTATATATTTTAGCTAGTAATAAACTAGAATGGACAGTATTTAGGCCAGCTAATGTTTATGGACCCAGACAAGATCCTGAAGGAGAAGCTGGTGTTGTTTCTATTTTCATAAATAATATTATAAATAATTTACCAATAAATATCAATGGTGATGGTCAACAAACCAGAGATTATGTTTATGTAGCGGATGTTGTACAAGGATTAGTAAAAGCTTTAAATAAAAAGGGTGGTATTTTTAATATTTGTACAGGCCAAGAAACAACAGTTAATGATTTAGTAAAATATTTAAAGGAAATTAGTAAGAAAGAATTAGAAGTAAAACATAGAGCTACCTTAAAGGGAGAAATAAAATATAGTTGTTTAAAATTATCTAAAATTAAAAAAGATTTAAATTTTGAACCAAAATTTAATATTAAAAAAGGCTTAAAATTAACATATAAATGGTTTGAAAATCAAAAATAATGAAAATATATATAGTCATAGCAGCTTATAATGAAGAAAAAAATATTGCTAATATTTTAAGATCTTTAGTTAATTTAGATTATAATATAGTTGTTGTAGATGATGGTTCTAAAGATAGAACAGTTGATATAGTTAAAAATTATCCAGTAACATTATTAAAACATATTATTAATAGAGGACAGGGAGCTAGTTTGGTAACCGGAACAGAATATGCTTATCAAAAAGGAGCAGATATAGTTGTTCATTTTGATGCTGATGGTCAACATTTAATTTCAGAAATTTCTAAAATTATAAAGCCTATTATGGATAATGAAGTTGATATAGTTTTAGGTTCTAAGTTTTTACAAAAAAATAAAATACCTTTTTTTAAAAAATATTTTATTATTAAACCAGCTATTGTATTTAATAATTTATTTACAGGAATTAAATTAACCGATGTTCATAATGGTTTTAGAGGTTTATCTAGAAAATCTTTAGATTTAATTAATATAAAACAAGATGGAATGGCTCATGCTTCTGAAATAATAGCAGAAATAAAGAAATATAAATTAAAATATAAAGAGGTATCTGTAACTGTAATTTATAATGAATTTGGTCAAGGATTATCAGGTGGTTTAAAAATTTTAAAAGATTTAATGTTTGATAATATAATAAAATGATAATTTTAAAAACAATTATAACTATTTTTGTTTTATTGAGTTTATTTAAATTAATAAAACAAAAGCAAAATAATAAAATAACTTTCTTAGCTTTTATTTTTTGGTTTTTTCTTTGGTTAGGAATAGCTTTTCTATTTTATTTACCAGAAACTACTTCTTATTTAGCTACTCTACTTGGTGTTGGACGAGGAGTAGATTTAGCTCTTTATATTTCTATTATCCTTATTTTTTATTTATTATTTAAGGTTTTTGTCCGTTTAAATAAAATAGATAGAGAAATTACAAAAATAGTAAGAGAGCAAGCAATTAAAGATGAAGAATAAAGTTATTATTATAATTCCTAATTATAATGGTCAGAAATATTTTGCTGATTTATTACCTTTTTTAGCTCAAGAAGAGTATCTTGATTTTGATTTAGAAATAATAATTGTTGATAATAATTCTGCTGATCAGAGTAGAGAGTATTTAGAAAATAATTATCCTCAATTTACTTTAATAAAGAATAAAAAAAATATTGGTTATGTTGGAGCTAATAATAAAGGTTATCAATATGCTAGAAAGAAAAAAGCTAAATATATTTATTTATTAAATCAAGATACGGTAATTACGAAAGGATTTTTACAACCTTTATATGATTTTGCGGAAAAGAATGAATTTGGTTCTTTACAAAGTAAAATTAAATTATATCCTCAGCAAGATAAAATAAATTCTCTTGGTAATATTATTCATTTTTTAGGTTTTGGTTATACAGATCAATATCAGAAAAAAGATAAGGAACAGCAAAAAATAAAAAAGATTAACTATTCTTCTGGAGCAGGAGTATTTATATCCCTGCAAGTTTTAGAAGACTTAGGTTATTTATTTGATGAAACTATGTTTATGTATTTAGAAGATTTAGATTTAGGTTGGTCTTTAAATTTATTAGGCTATCATAATTATTTAATACCAGAGAGTATTATTTATCATAAATATAAATTTGAGGAAGGAAGAAAACAAATATATTGGTTTGAAAGAAATAGATTATGGATAATTTTAAAGAATTATAAATTAAAAACTTTAATTTTAATTTTTCCTTCTTATTTAATAATGGAATTAGGGCAGTTATTTTATGCTTGGCAGCATAAATATCTTCTCGAAAAATTAAGAAGCTATAGTTTTTTATTTTCTCCTCGGCAATTAAAAATATTAAAAGCAAAGAGAAAATATCTGCAAAAGAAAAGAAAAGTTTCTGATCGAAAAATAATATCTAGTTTTTCAGGAGAGATATTATTTCAACCTTTAAACTCTAGGGCTTTACAAATAGCTAACTTTTTCTTTAAGATATATTATAAGGTTATAAGATTATTAATTATTTGGTAATGAAAGTAGCAGAAGTTGTTTCTACATTTCCTCCTTATAAAGCAGGCATTGGTAATGTCGCTTATTATAATTCTTGGCTTTTAGTTAGATTAGGTCATGAAGTAACAGTTTTTACTCCGCGTCAAAGCTTTTTTACTCATTATATAGATGAATATCCTTTTCAGGTAAAAAGATTATATCCTTGGTTTAAATATGGTAATGCTGGCATTTTACCTCAATTATTATATAAATTACCTAGTTATGATGTTGTTCATTTACATTATCCTTTTTTTGGGGGTGCGGAAATGATTTATTTATTAGATAAGATTAAAGATATTAAATTAGTCCTCACTTATCATATGGATGTTGTTGGGACAGGTTTACTAAAGAAGTTTTTTGATTTTCATACTAAAAATGTTTTACCTCATATTTTAAATAGAGCAGATAAAATTATAGTTACTTCTTGGGATTATGCAGAGAATTCTAATATTAAAGAAAGAATTAAAATAGAACCAGAAAAGTTTTACGAAGTTCCTTGTGGCGTAAATCATTTATTATTTAAACCACGTTTTAAAGATAAAGATTTAATAAAGAAATATAATTTATATGATAAGAAAATTCTTCTTTTTGTAGGAGCTTTAGATAAAGCTCATTATTTTAAAGGAGTAAATATTTTAATACAAGCTATTAAGAATTTACCTACTAATGATGATTTTAGGTTATTAATAGTCGGGGAGGGTGATTTAAAAGAAAGTTATGAATCTATGGTAGATTCTTTTGGTTTAGGTAAGAAGATTATTTTTACTGGTTATGTCAGAGATAAAGAATTACCTCAGTATTATAATTTAGCAGATTTACTAGTATCTCCTTCTACTGATAAATCAGAAGCTTTTGGTATAGTTCTTATAGAGGCTATGTCCTCTGGTTTACCAGTTATTGCAGGGGATTTAGCAGGGGTTCGTTCTGTTGTTGATAAGCAGAAAACTGGTCTTTTAGTAAAGTTAAATGATATTGAGAATTTAACAAAAATGATTAAATTTTTATTAGCTAATCCTCGTACTGCTAAAGAATATGGTCAAGCTGGTCGCAATAAAATATTAGAATTATATACTTGGGAGAAAATAGGTGCTAAATTAGATAATGTTTTTAAAAGTATAAAATAATGAAAATAGGTATTATTACAAATCTTTATCCTCCTTTAATAAAAGGAGGAGCAGAAATAGTAGCAGCGATGCAAGCTGAAGGATTAAAAGAAGCCTTGCATCATGTTTTTGTTATAACCAGTAAACCTTATAGTTATTTAGGTCAAAAAAGTTGGCAGATTAAAGAAGAAGTAGATAATATTCCAGTTTATCGTTTTTTTCCGGGAAATATTTATTATTATTTAAGGGCTTATAAATTTCCAGGATTTATTCGTTTTTTTTGGCATTTTCTAGATATTTTTAATCCTTGGTCTTATTATTTTACTAAAAAAATATTAATAGAAGAAAAACCAGAAATTATAATTACTCACAATTTAATGGGCTTAGGTTTTTTAATACCAAAATTATTAAAGAAATTAAAAATTAGACATATTCATATTGTGCATGATGTCCAATTAATTACACCCTCTGGTTTGATTATTAAAGGGCAAGAAAATAGTTGGCAACATACTTTTTTTAAAAAAATAGGTTATGTTAAATTAATGAGATATTTATTAGCTAATCCAGAAATAGTAATATCTCCTTCTAAATTTTTAATTAATTATCACCTTAAACATAAATTCTTTAAAAAGTCTAAGAAATATGTTTTGCCTAATCCCTTAAAAAGTCTAATTCAATTTGAAAGAGAAGGTAATAAATATTTAAATATTTTATATTTAGGACAATTATATAAAGCAAAAGGTATTTTAGATTTAATAAAGGTTTTTAAAGAGTTAAAATTAAATAATGCTTATTTGCACATAGTTGGTACAGGGAAAGAACAAGAAAAAGCTTTAGAGTTAGCCGGAGATAATAAGAAAATAATATTTTATGGTTGGCAAACTGGTAAAAAATTACTTTCTATTTTATCAGGGATAGATATCTTAATTGTTCCTTCTTTATGTTATGAAAATTCTCCGACAGTTATTTACGAAGCTTTAAGCATGGGTATTCCTGTTTTAACTTCTCGTATTGGTGGTGCAGGAGAATTGATTGTTGAGGGAAAGAATGGCTGGACATTTCCTCCTGGTCGTTTTGATATTTTAAAGAAAAAATTACATAATTTATATAAACAAAGAGAAAAACTACCTGCTTTATCTAATAATTGTCGTCTTTCTGTCGCTGGCTTTATTACTAGTTATTATATTAATAATTTATTAGATATTATAGATGAAGAATAGAGAAAAACATTTTAATATTATTATTGCTCTTTTATGCTTTATCTTTTTTTTCCTTTATAGTTATACTACCCTTCAAGTTCATTTACCTTATTATTTAGAATTAAAACATTTAATTTTTAATTGGCCCGATGCTAATGCTAATTATTTTTTTGCTAGCCTTTTTGCTAAATTTAATGTTCTTAGTTTTTATGAACCTTTAAATACTTTTACAGATAATTTAATTCATACGAGAAGTATTAATGTTTATAATAGTAATTTAGTACCGATTACTTTTTTACCCAGCATTTTAATTTTTGGTTTATTTTTTAAAGTTTTAGGACCTTTGGGAATATTATTCTTAACTCCTTTCTTAGCTTCTTTAACAGGTTATCTTCTTTATCGTTTAGCTTATTTATATTTTCAAGATTTAGATTTATCTTTTTTAATTACTCTTTTTTTCTTAGCTTTAGGACCTTGGATATTTTTTGCTAATATGGTTATGTTGCCCACTATTCTTTTTATTTTTCTTTTAATTTCTGGTTTTTTATTATTTAAGTCTAATTATATTTTAGGAGTCGCTTTATTATCTTTAGCTCTTATTGTTAGACCGACAGAAATAATTTGGTTTTTAGCTTTAATATTAATTATTTTAATATATAATAGAAAAAGAATTGAAATAAAAAATTTTTTTATCTCTTTGCTTATTTTTTTAATATTTTTCTCTCTTTTTCTATATTTGAATAAAACAGTATATGGTCATTATTTTTCTTTAGGTTATTTTAATTTAGTAAATAATAATTTACCAACAGAATTTTCTGATTCTCGTCATAGTATTTTAAATTATTTGCAGATGATATTTATACCTTTTGGTTTTCATCCTTATTTAATATTTAGAAACTTTTTTAATTATTTTTTACAATTTTCCTATACTTATATTTTTGCTGCTGCTGCTTCTTTTCTATTTTTAATTTTTAAATTTAAGAAAGATTTTAAAGAAAAAAGGATTTGGCAATATTATTTAGTATCTTTATTTACTATTTTTCCTCTAATATTAATATATTATGGTTCTTGGGATATAGCTGATTCTTTAGTGAAAGAATTAAATACGATAAGTATTTCATATATTAGATACTTTTTACCTTTATTTATTTTCATCTTACCTTTAGCAGCTTTATTCTTTAATATTATAACGGTTAGGGCGAAGGGGTTTAATAAGGTTTTTAATATGTTTATTCTATCTTTAGTTTTTATTATTCCTTCTTTTTCTTTAGCCTTTTTGCCAAATAATGATGGTCTTTTTCAAAATGAAAAGAATTTAAGAGAATATTATGAACAATTTAAAGAAGTAAAAGATATAGTACCCCCAGATTCTGTAATAATTACAGAAAGATCTGATAAAATATTTTTCCCCTATTATAAAGTAATAGTATTTGAAGATAATGATACTTTTTGGCAAAGAGTAGACAAGGTAAATGATAGAGAGGTATACTATTATACAGAGAAGGATAAAATAGATTTTACTTATTTAGATATAGTAAATATTAATGATAATTTTAAATTAATAAGAATTAAATAATATGAATTGTTTATTTTGTCAGATAATAAAAAAAGAAATACCCGCTCATATTATATATGAAGATGATAATTATTTATCTTTTTTAGATATTAATCCTAATGCTAAAGGACATGCTTTAGTTATCCCTAAAAAACATACTCCTGATTTTAATAGTTTAACAGATGAAGAAGCTGGTTCTTTAGCTTCTCAAGTGCATTATATTGCCTCTCGATTAAGTAAAGCTTTAAATACTAAAGATTATAATTTAGGACTTAATAATGGTTCTCAAGCAGGCCAAATAGTAAATCATGTTCATTGGCATATTATTCCTCGCTATAAAGATGATGGCTTAAAACATTGGACTAGTAATAAAGAGGAGAGAGAATTATTATCAGAAACTCTTAAAATATTAAAAGGTAAGATATGAATATCTTAATAACTGGAGGAGCAGGATTTATTGGCTCTAATTTTATTCATTATCTTCATAATAAATATTCAGATTATCAAATAATTAATTTAGATAAATTAACCTATGCTGCTGATTTAAATAATCTGAAAGATATTAAAGATAATTATACTTTTATAGAGGGAGATATATTAGATTATGATTTAGTAACTAGAGTAGTTCAAGAAAATAAAATAGATTTAATAGTTCATTTTGCTGCTGAAAGTCATGTTGATAGATCTATAGAAGGTCCGGATATATTCTTAGAAACAAATATATTAGGAACCGCTAATTTATTAAAAGTAGCTTTAGAGAATAAGAAGATTAGATTTCATCATATTTCAACAGATGAAGTATTTGGTTCTTTAGGTAAGGAAGGTTTATTTAATGAAAATACCTCTTATGATCCTCGTAGTCCTTATTCCGCTTCTAAGGCTTCCTCAGACCATTTAGTAAGAGCCTATTATCACACTTATCATTTACCAATCACTATATCTAATTGTTCTAATAATTATGGTCCTTATCAATTTAAAGAAAAACTTATTCCTTTATTTATTACTAATCTTTTAGAGAAGAAAAAAATCCCTTTATATGGTGATGGAAAGAATATTAGAGATTGGATTTATGTCGAAGATCATTGTCGCGGTATAGATTTAATTATTAAGAAAGGTAAAATAGGAGAAACATATTGTTTGGGAGGAGATAGTGAAAAAACTAATAGAGAAATAGCTAAAATATTATTAGCTAAATTAAATTTAAAAGAAGAGATGATTAAATATGTTCAAGATAGACCAGGTCATGACTTTCGTTATGCTATAGATTCTAATAAGATAAAGAAAGAATTAGGATATAAAATAGAAACAAGTTTTGATGAGGGGATAGATAAGACAATAAAATGGTATAAAAGTTAATTTAGATAAAAGAGTAGAAGATGATATTCCTTATGGTAAAGAACAGGCTCAAAGAGTGCTAGAGTTTTGGGACTTGCACCACAAAATCTTTAAATAAATAATATAATGAAATATGAAAATATTAATAATAGGTGAAGGATATTTAGGAAAGAGATGTCATGAAACTTGGAGTAATTCTATTTTAACAAAAGAGAGAATAAATAATGTACAAGATGTTTTAGATTTAATTAAAGAATATAAACCAGATTGTATTTTAAATTCAGCAGGAATAGTAGGAAAACCAAATGTAGATTGGTGTGAAACTAATCAGTTAGAAACAGTAAAAGGTAATACTATTTTACCAATAATAATAGCAGAAGCTTGTCAAAAGAAAAATATTTATTTATTACATATTGGAACTGGTTGTATATTTTATGGAGATTCTCCTTCAGACGGTGGTTGGAAAGAAAATGATTATGCTAATCCAGTTGCAGTGTATACTAGGTCAAAATATGCCGCTGATTTAGTATTGTCAACACTAGATAATGTAGGTATTGCTAGAATAAGAATGCCTATAGATTCTAAACCAAATCCAGCTAATTTAATAGATAAGTTACTTCATTATCCAAAAATAGTAGATGTAGAAAATAGTGTAACGATTATAGAGGATATGATCAATGTTTTTTATAAATTATTAAGTAAAAAATATAAAGGAATATTTCATGTTGTAAATCCTGGAGCAATAAGACATAAAGAAATAATTGAAATGTATAAAAATATAGTAGATAATAGTCATAGTAATGAATGGATAACAGAAGAGGAATTAGTAGTTTCAGGATTAGCTAAAGAAAAAAGATCAAATAATATAATGAAATCAGAGAATTTAAATAAATTAGGTATTAAAATGAGACCTATTAAAGAAGCCTTGAGAGACACCTTAAAAAAATATAGAGAAAATTTATGAAAGGAATAATATTAGCTGGAGGAGTCGGTAGTAGATTACATCCTCTAACTAAAGTAACCAGTAAACAACTCTTACCCATTTATAATAAACCAATGGTCTTTTATCCTTTAGAAACTTTAATTAAAGCAGGAATAAAGGATATCTTATTAATTTCTGATCCAATTAATATTGGTAATTTTGTTAAATTATTAGGAAGTGGTAAAGATTTTAATATTAGAGTATCATATGAAGTACAGGATAAACCAACAGGATTAGCCCAAGCTTTTCTTTTAGGAGAAAACTTTATTGGCGATGATCAGGTAACTATGATTTTAGGGGATAATCTTTTTGTAGGTGATGATCAGTTTTTAAAAAAAGTTGTTAAAGATTTTAAATCAGGAGGAAGTATTTTTGCTAAAGAAGTAAAAGATCCTCAGAGATTTGGTGTCGTTGAATTTTCTAAAGATAAAAAAGCTTTAAAGATAGAAGAAAAACCAGCCAAGCCGCAGAGTAATTTTGCCGTAACAGGATTATATGTTTATGATAATTCAGTCATCAAGAAAGCTAAATCATTAAAACCCTCAAGGAGAGGGGAATTAGAAATTACAGATTTAAATAATTTATATTTAAAAGAAGAAGATTTAAAAGTACATATTTATGATGGTTATTGGTTAGATACAGGTACTTTTGATTCTTTATTAGAAGCCGGTAATAAAATAGCTAATTTAAAATAATATGAAAAAAATAGAAAAAGTATTAGAAAAAATAAGACCCGCTTTACAAAGAGACGGGGGCGATGTGCAATTAATTAAATATGATAAAAAGACAGGCGTTGTTGAATTATCTTTAATAGGTGCTTGTTCTCATTGTCCAGTTTCAGACCTTACTTTAAATAATTTAATAGCAGAAGAGCTTAAAGCTCAAATACCAGAAATTAAAGAAGTAAAATCTGTTTAATTAAAATTCTTGAAAATCTAAAGTATTATTATCAGGATAGATTATTAGCTTGATAGCAGACTTTATTAAGTAATCATCAATACCCCAATGTTTTAAAGAGGGTATTGTTTTATAGTATTCTTTTTCTAAAGGTAAATAAGTAAGTATTAAATTATTTAATAAAGCAGAATTAATTACCATTCGTGCTGAATTTGGTCCCATGATATGAGATAACATTATAGCTTGAGGATTTTTTTTAGTGATAGTTTGTAGATTTTGAAAGACAGAGGTATCATTAAAATTTTCTAAAACTTTTTGTTTGACATTTGGTAAAGGATAATCTATATAATCTTCAATAGTAAAAATATTTAAATTCCTACTCTCTAAAAGATGATGCATTAAAGCATAAAGTATTTTATTTTTTTCTAAAGGTTTAAAACCAGTTAATAATATTAAGCCTTTATCACTCAAGAGATTATTAGTAATTGTTTCTAATTGTTCTGAATTTAATTTTAAGCTACTTAAACCTAAACCATCTTGTTTAATAAAATGAAGAGTAGCTTTAGTACCAAAAATAGTTGGAAAAATATTAGTATTAATATGAACAGATTTTTTCGGAGTTACTTCTAAAGTAAAATTATCATTTTTATCTTTTATTTTTTGTAAATGAGTTATTATACTTTCTCCTAAGGCAAAAGGCATTCGGCCAACTTTTTTTAATTCTTTATTAATTCTATATCTAATATGATAATGATATCCATGAGGTTCTAAATGAATATTATTAGCTTTATATTTTAAAGCAATATTAATAATATTATTTAGTAATTCTTTAACATTTTTACTTTTTTTAATATTTTTTTTTAAGCTTTGTTTTTTAAACATATTTTTTTATTATTTTATAACCTTTTTATTATACTATAAAATGTAATTTTTGAGTAGATTTTTTTATTATTTTATGATAACATTTTATTATGCATTTAATAAAAACAGCTAAAGTTTTTTATAAAGACCGCTTTAGTTTTTATTTAATTAATTTTTCTTTAATAATTATTTTAGCTACTTGGTTCTTATTTTTATTAAAAAAGGTAGTGAAAAGTCCTTTAAGTGTTTTACATTATAATATTTATTTTGGTTTTGATGTTTTGGGTAATTGGACTAAACTATTTATTCCTCCTACTTTTGTCTTTTTCTTAACTTTAGTTAATTTATTTTTAGCTGTTTATTTTTGGACTAAACATAGAACTTGGTCTTATTTTTTATTAACTTTAATATTATTATCTAATATAGTAATATTTATTTTTACCTTTAATATCCTTAATTATAATTTATGATACCTAATTTAAATATTATTAAAGTTTTATCCTTAACTTCTTTAAGTTTTATCCTGGCTATTTCAATAACTCCTTTATTAACTCATTTTTTATTTAAATATCGTTTAGTTAAAAGTATTAGACAAGATGGTAAGACACCAATCTTTTCTAGATTGCATAAGAAAAAAGAAGGTACTCCTACTATGGGAGGAGTATTAATTTGGGGCACAGTTTTATTATTAGCTTTAGTGTTCTCTTATTTAGCTAAGGTATTTCCCGATACTTTTTTAGCGCATTTAAATTTTATTACCCGTAAAGAAACTCTTTTACCTTTAGGAGCTTTTATTGCCTCTGCTTTAGTTGGTTTATTAGATGACTGGTTTAATATTACAAGACAAGGTGGTGGGAAAGGAGGGGGTTTAACAGTTAAACATAGATTATTTATTTATGCTTTAATTGCTATTTTTGGTTCTTGGTGGTTTTATGCTAAATTAGATTTTGATGTTATTAGAATTCCTTTTCTAGGTTTAATTCATTTAGGTTGGTCTTTCATTCCTTTCTTTATCTTTATTATTATTGCTACTGCTTTTTCTGTTAATGAAGCTGATGGTTTAGATGGCTTAGCGGGAGGCATTGTTTTAGCTGCTTTTGCTTCTTATGGCACAATTGCTTTTATGCAAGGTTCTTATAATTTAGCTTCTTTTTGTGGAGTAATAGTAGGTGCTTTATTAGCTTTTCTTTGGTTTAATATTAATCCCGCAAGATTTTTTATGGGTGATACAGGCGCTATGTCTTTAGGTATTGCTTTAGGTATTGTTGCTATTTTAACCGGTTATCCTTTATTGTTACCTATTATTGCTTTTTTATTATTATTAGAATCTTTATCTGTTATTATTCAAGTTTTATCTAAAAAAATAAGAAAGAAAAAGGTTTTTCTTTCTGCTCCTATTCACCATCATTTTGAAGCCAAAGGCTGGCCAGAAACTAAAGTTGTTATGCGTTTTTGGATTATTTCAGCTGTGACATCTGTTTTGGGGTTAATAATAGCTATTATTGATATGAACTTATAATATGTCTAATTTTAAGGATCAGAAAATATTAATAATGGGCTTAGGATTACACGGAGGAGGCTTAGCTCTTGCTAAATATTTAAGAAAAGAAAAAGCTCTCTTAACTATTACAGATTTAAAGAAAGAGCAGGAATTAAAAGCAAGTTTGAGTAAATTAGCAAAATATAAGGATATAAAATATACTCTCGGTCGTCATGATATTCAAGATTTTAAAGAACAAGATTTAATAATTCAGAATCCAGGAGTACCTTCTCATTCTCCATATTTAAAAGTAGCTCAGGAGAATAATATTCCGATAGTTAATGAAGCAGTTATGTTTTTTGGTTTATATCCTGGTCAGATAATAGGTATTACAGGCACAAGAGGTAAATCAACAACCGCTACTTTAATACATAAATTGTTAAAGAAAAAAATTAAAGGAAATGTTTTAGCTGGTAATATAGCGACTGTTCCTATGTTTACTGTTTTAGATAAGATAAAAGATAATTCTTATCCAGTTTTAGAATTATCTTCTTGGCATTTAGAAGGTTTAGGAAATTATAAAAGATCTCCTCATATTGCTGTGATAACTAATATTTTTAAAGATCATTTAAATAGATATAAAAGTTTTTCAGCCTATCAAAAAGCTAAATTAATAAATATTAAATATCAAAAGAAGAGAGATTTTGCTATTTTAAATGCTGATCATAAAATTACTTTAAATTTTGCTCAGAAAACTAAAGCTCAAGTTTATTTTTTTTCTTTAGAGAAGAAAGTAAAAGGAGCTTATTTAGAGAATAATGATATTTATTTTAATAATTCTAAGATTATTTCTTTAAAAGATATTAAATTATTAGGAAAACATAATTTAGAAAATATTTTAGCTGCTTTAGTAGTTGCTAAGATATTAAAAGTTTCTCATAAAGATATCAAAAAAGTTATTAGTAGTTTTAAAGGTTTAGAATATAGATTAGAGAAGAAGGGAAAAGTAAAAAATTTTGAAATATTTAATGACGCTACTTCTAGTAGTCCTGAGGCCACTATAGCAGCTTTAAATTTTTTAGAAAAAAAACCCATTATTTTAATAGCTGGGGGAGAAGATAAAAATTTAGATTATCATAAATTAGCACAGAAAATAAAAGAAAAAGTAAAATTTTTATTACTTTTAGATGGTAGTGGTAGTGAGAAATTAGGTCAAGAACTTAATAAGATAAATTATCCATCATATCAAATGATAACTGGTATAAATAGTTTAAAAGAAGCTTATCGCTTAGCTTTTAAACATGGTCGGGGTCCAGACTCCTATTTATTATTTTCTCCGGCAGCAGCTAGTTTTAATATGTTTCTTAATGAATTTGCGAGAGCAAAAGAGTTTAATAAATTAATAAATGAGAAGAAAAAGAAATAAATTATTAGAATGGTTTTTAAAACCTTTCAGAGGGAGTATCAATAAACATGCTCCCGATTATTTTCTTTTAATAGTTACCGGTTTATTACTTTTTTTTGGTTTACTTTTTTTATCTTCGGCTTCTGCTCCTCTTGCTTTTTATAAACATAATCAAGAAACTTATTATTTTTTAAAACAACAAATATTACATGGTTTAATACCAGGCTTAATTATATTTTATTTAGCTTTAAGAATAGATTACTTTAAATATCAAAAATATTATCCTTATTTTTTAATAGCTACTATAATATTATTATTAACAGTTTTTATTCCTGGTTTAAAAACAGATTATGGTCAAGCTAATTCTTGGATCTATATAGGTTCTGTTTCTTTTCAAACTAGTGAATTAGCTAAATTAACTTTAATTATCTTTTTAGCTGGTTGGTTTAATAGCTCTTTAGCGAGATTTAAATATTGGCAAAGTGGCTTCTTGCCCTTTTCTTTGCTATTATTAACTATAGCTATTCTTTTAGCTTTCCAACCAGATTTTGGTACTTTAATAATACTTGTTTTAATAGCTTTAAGTATGTATTTTGCTATTGGTGCTCCTTTGAAACATTTGGGAATTATTATTACTGCTGGCTTATTAGGATTATTTATAGCTGCCAAAACTGCACCTTATCGTTTAGCTCGTTTTACAGCCTTTCTTAATCCAGAAATAGATCCGCAGGGTATTGGTTGGCAAATTAAGCAAGCTTTAATAGCTGTTGGTTCTGGACATTATTTTGGTTTAGGTATTGGTCAATCTAGACAGAAATTTCGTTATTTACCAGAACCAGCAGGAGATTCTATCTTTGCTATTATTGCGGAAGAATTAGGATTTATATTTACTTTACTTTTTCTTTCTCTTTTTGTCTTTTTAATGTTGAGAGGTTTTAAGATTATTAGAAATAGTAATGATAATTTTGCTAAATTAATAGCTTTGGGAATTACTATTTGGTTAACAGCACAGGTCTTTATTAATATTGCTGCTTTGATAGGATTATTACCTTTAACTGGAGTACCTTTACCTTTTGTTTCTTTGGGTGGTTCTAATTTGATGGTTACTTTATTAAGTATAGGTATTTTAGCTAATATTTCTAAATTTACAAAAAAATATGAATAAAAAAGGATTTACTTTAATTGAATTATTAGTAGTAACAAGTATTATTATGATTATAACTAATATTGCTTATATTAGTTATGATGAAGTTCATAAAAAAACCAGAGATGATAAAAGAAAAATTGATTTACAATTAATAGCCCAATCTTTAGAATCTTTTAAAACAGATTATGGTCAGTATTATCATTTTTCTGATTATTCTTATACAGATACTAATTTCTTACAAACTATGCAAAGTAAGGGATATTTAAACTTATTATATAATTCTTCCGGAGAATGTCCTTTAATTACTTTGGAAGAAAAATATTATAATAAATATTTAAATGAACCTTTTCAAGATCCTCTTAATACTAGTCCTTATCTTTATTATTATTTTGCAGATACTTATCAAATTAGTGATTGTGTTTCTAACCCAGGGTCAGAAATTAATACACAAAATACTCAAAGTAGTTATTCAGCAGGTAGTTATTTACCAGGGATAGAGAAAGTTTTTCCTAAATTCGAAGGTTGTCAAAATTTTGGAGAATGTCAAAAAGTAAAAGTAGTTAAATATAATAATTTATTTAAAGAGTTTTGTTATGAAGAAGGTAGTAATAAAGTTTTATATATTTTAGCAGCTAATTTAGAAAGAAAAAAAACTAATAGAGAAATAGCACAATATTTTAATTTTTGCCCTAAGTATAAGACAAATGATAAGAATTTTTTGAAAATGATAGATTATTTTGTAAATCTAGAATTAGATTATTTTGTAATCCTAGAAGATATAGTAGATTATTGGGGAGAAGAAGAAAGTAATGGTGGTGGTCAAATTATGCCTCCCCGAAAAAATAAATTATGACCAAGAAGATAATTTTAGTTGGCGGAGGTACTATGGGCTCAGTTAGTCCTTTATTAGCTTTAGCTGAAAACTATAAAGCAGAATATTTATTTATAGGAACTAGAGATGGTC
>PVBE011246411.1_pt1 | contig 16977 bp, 11 predicted proteins | sample 1631181 | NCBI WGS metagenome assembly PVBE01 (sample SAMN08397723, study PRJNA350692) | Marine metagenome, whole genome shotgun sequencing project. | isolation source: water | place: Pacific Ocean | collected 2012-04 | reverse complement strand
CGGAGAACTGCTTGACTACGCCCGCGCCAACGATCCCTGGATCAAAGAATAAGCTCGGAGGAAGAGGGTTCGGAGGTTTCAGGTTTAAGACGGAAATTGGCCTTCGACGAGAAGGGCGGGTTTGGAAACCCGCGCCTACGGTTTATCCATAAGTCTAGGTCGAGTTGTGCGTAATCATGTAGGCGCGGGTCTGCGACCCGCCGTGGCCCGTCTGAATCGCCCGACTCCATTAAGCTAAAACCCGGGTAATGAGCAACCAAAAAGGGCACGACATTGTCGTGCCTTTTGCTTTTTCTAGGATGAACGGACGTCTACAGGATTCTGACCACCTGGGGGGCGCGGGCCCACAGTCTCTCCAGTCCAAAGAACTCACGTTCATCAGGGGAGAAGATGTGGACTATAACGTCGCTACAGTCCATCAATACCCAGCCGGTTGCAGCGGAGCCCTCGCGTCGGTGAATGTTCAATTTTGACTCTTTCATGGTCCTGGCGATTTCGTTTTCCAGGGCCTGGATCAGCCTGGAGGAGTCTGCAGACATGACAACAAAGTAGTCCGTGAAAGAAGCAAGCCCGCGTAGGTCCAGCATCACGATGTCGGAGGCCAGGTTCTCTGAGGCCACTTCGACGATCAATTGGGCGACTTCTGACGGTTCCAGTTTTTGGACTTCTGCGTTGGTCATCTATTCACTGCAAATCTAATGTTTTCAGGCTTGAATCGAGTATAATTCAGGCGTGGAAAAGGGTCAATATAGTCCTTGCAGATGGGTGGATCATTTCGACGGTGTCTTGCCAGAATCCCTAAAGAAATAATCGTTTGTCGGCATTGTTTTAACCGGGGAGTCTAAGTAGCCTGGGAATAGTCGCTGTTACAGCGATGAAAATCCGGGCAGTGATCATGGCCGTATAATTAGTACTCACCTATGTGAGTCTCAAGATCGGTTTTGACACGTGAGGAATTAATGGGCATCTCCAGAGGGGTTCAAAAAATCTCAAAGAATTTGGTCTTCGCCGTCGGGCTTCTGCTGCTGGGCTTGGTTGTGGCCTGCTCAAGCGATAGTGGCAGCGACGATGCAGGCGGCGGCAGTTCCAGCAGACTGATTCCTCAGAAGGCCTCTATCATCGGGACGGTGTCCACTAGTCAACAGTTGGACGCTTTAGACATGGACCAATTCTTTGAGATGCTCTCTTCCGGACTGCCGGGTGATGAGAAGGGTTTTAACAAGTTCTTTAGCATCGAACAGATCAAGAGCGGTGGCATATTCGGAGACGTGAGCCGAATCGACATCTTTGGTGAGATAACAGAAGGAGATGATCTGGAGTATTTCGGTGCCTTGTTATCTGGCAGTTTTGACGAATCCGAGTTGGTTGCGGAACTGGAGGCCGCCTCGGGCAGAAAGCTGGCAAAGACCGACTATAAAGGGACCAATGTCTACTCCCTGGAAGACGATCCGGCTGAATATGACCTGAGCATCTTGGATGGCTCAACGTTCGCCGTGGGGACAGGCGGTGCCATCAGCGATGTCATTGACATAAAATCAGGTGATTCTGAAACCGCCTCCGGTCCCTTGGTGGACACATTCGACGACCTGTCTGGCGGCCTGTTTGCTTTGGCATTTCACCTGCCTGAGGGTGTGACTGAAGGGTTGACCGGCGGAGCTGGTTCAAGCGGATTCCCCGGTATGGGGGACCTACCGATCTCCATGGATTTCCTGTCTTCATTGAACGTGATCGGCGTCGGCGGCAAGGTTAATGGAGGCAACTTGGACATCGTGTCTACTCTGGATTTCACCGACGAGGAAGCTGCCGAGTCGCTAGAGGGCTTCATCAGTGGCCTGGTTTCCCTGGCGTCCGGATTCATCACCGATCCGAAAGCATCGGGTTTGCTGGGTGGCCTGGAGGTGGAACGGGAAGGCAGAATCCTCACTTTGAAAGTATCGATTCCCGCGGCAGATCTGCCTGATCTACTCGGGGGCATGACATCTGTAGACAGTGTTGAGACTATAACCGAAAATGGTCTGCCGCCAGGCACACCCGAGATCAGACTTCTGCCCTCGGCCATCGGTACAGAGATACCGATCTTGGGTGCCAATCACGTCAATGAGGGTGTCAGGGTGGAATACAACAGCACTCCGCCAACCTCCGGCGAACACTGGCCTCAATGGGCTGATTGCGGCTTCTATTCAGTAAACCTCCCCGACGAGCGGATCGTGCACAATCTGGAGCATGGCAACATAGTCGTCAATTATAACTTCGCCAACCCGACCCAGGTCACAGAGCTCCGCGAGGCGTTGGAAGATGTCCCTCTGTTCGAGAATTGGGGTATTGCCCGCCCGTATGACAAGATTCCAGACGGCCAGGTTGCGATGTCTGCTTGGGGGCGGCTGAATATCACGCAAGGCGTTAGCCCTGGAGAGCTAGGGGTTTTCTTTGAATCGTTGGCAGGCATCTTGGGCCCGGAGCGGGTTACCTGCTAATCGATCCCTTGATTGACCTTGGGCGAAACCGCCGCTAGCAATACTGGGCGTCCCAATAACAAGTTGGGGTGCCCAGTTGAATTTCTAGAACGCTGCATCCGTTGTGACTGGAACAAAATTACTGATACCGTCATTTAGTATCATGGAATCGTAGCGGAAACAAGTTTTGTGATGGTTAGCGTTATAACAGACGCTAAATGGATTCTTTGCAAGCCTGAATTAGTCGTCTATAATGTTCATTCTCGCGGCTGAATGCCAATGACCAGGAACGATGGTCGTCGCGCTTCGGTTCGGTCTGCGGTCACACCCGCCCCACCCATGGATTACACTGCTGGGCCTTGTGCCATTCTGATATTGTGATATATTTAACAAAATCATTTTGCGGCCCTGTTTTGCAGGGAGAATCGTGCTTACGCCGCGCCTAGCGGCAGTTTGGCGTTTCCCAGAACTGCCGCAATGTAGCTTTTAGACAGAGTATCGCCTGATGGACCCATTAAAAGAACTAGCTAAGAAAGGACTCTATTCACCAGAGCAGGAACACGACGCCTGCGGTGTGGGAGTCGTTGCCAATATAAAGGGCCAGAAGACGCACCAGATCATCGACGAAGGTGTGCAGGTCCTAATCAACCTTGGCCACCGTGGCGCTGCCGGACGAGATCCGGAGACTGGCGACGGCGCTGGGATGTTGATCCAGACCCCGTCCAAGTTGTTTGAGCGCGAAGCCGCCGCTCTGGGGATAGACTTGCCCGCCGCCGGTCAATACGGCGTGGGTATGGTCTTCTTGCCGCCGGAGGTTCAGGCGGAGTGCCGCGTGCTGATCAACAAGGCCATCGAGGCCGAAGGCCTGGTGGTGTTGGGCTGGCGCGACGTTCCGGTGGATCTGACGAAGATCGGTGTTGATGCCCGAGAGGTCCGTCCTCACATTGCCCAGGTGTTCGTTGGTCCCGGCCCCGACATAGAAGACGCTGCGCATCTGGAACGGAAACTATTCATCGTCCGGAAGGTCCTGGAGCACTCCACAGGCGAGTCATCTCTGACCGACGAACAGGCTGACTGCTTTTACATCTGCAGCATGTCCTGTAATACCATCGTTTATAAGGGTCTCTTGATGGCCCACCAGATAGCAGAGTTCTATCTCGATCTGCAAGACGACGACTTGGTCTCTGCGTTCTCGCTGGTGCACTCCCGGTTCAGCACCAACACCCTGGGCAGCTGGCGGTTGGCTCACCCCTACCGGTACCTGGCCCACAACGGCGAGATCAACACGCTCAGGGGCAACGTCAACTGGATGCACGCCAGAGAGGCCCAGTTCGAGTCCCAGTTATTTGGCGACGACGTGGCCAAGATTGCCCCGGTGACCAACCCCGGTGACAGTGATACTGCCAGTCTGGACAACGCCCTGGAACTGCTACAGATGACCGGGCGGGACCTGGACCACTCCCTATTGATGTTGATCCCAGAGGCCTGGAACCAGCACGAGACCATGTCCCAAGAGAAGAAGGACTTTTACGAGTACCACTCCTCTTTCATGGAGCCGTGGGATGGCCCGGCCATGATCGTGTCTTCGGATGGCAAGGACATCTGCGCCCTCTTGGACCGAAACGGCCTCCGACCGTTCCGCTACCTGGTCACCAACGAAGACAAACTGGTAATGGCCTCCGAGACCGGTGTCCTTGAAGTGCCTCCGGCTGATGTTAAGTACAAAGGCCGTCTCCAACCGGGCCGGATGTTCCTGGTCAGCTTGGAAGAAGGGCGGATCATCGGTGATGAGGAGCTGAAGGCCAAACTGGCAGCCAAGAACCCCTATGGCCAGTGGTTAAAAGAAAACAAACTGACCCTTGAAGACTTGCCCAAACCGTCGGAAGCCTCACCGGTAGGCGGAGCTGATCTCATACAGTTGCAACAGGCGTTCGGATATACCACCGAAGAGATTCGGATGCTCACGTCCGTGATGGCCGCACAGGGCACTGAAGCCATCGGCTCCATGGGTAACGACGCTCCGCTGGCAGTGCTATCCGATCAGAACCAGATAGTGTTCAACTATTTCAAGCAGTTGTTTGCTCAGGTTACCAACCCGCCTCTGGATGCCATCCGTGAGGAACTGGTCACATCCCTTGGGACATTCATCGGCAGTGAACAAAACCTGTTTGAAGAAACCCCGAAGCATTGCCACCAACTGCGGTTGGAATCTCCGATCCTATCTGACGAAGAATTGGCTCAGATAAAAGCTCTGGACCAAGACGGAATCCGCACCGCGACCTTGTCTGCGCTCTATGACCGAGACGCGGGAGAAGGCGCACTTAAGACTGCGATTGATAGCCTACGGGAACAAGCTTCGCAGAACATAGCTTCCGGCTCTTCCATCATCGTTCTTTCAGACCGCGGCGCCGACAGCCGCTGGGCACCTATACCCAGCTTGCTGGCTGTGTCGGCGGTTCACCATCACCTGATTAGAGAAGGCACCCGCACCAAGGTGGGGCTGGTCTTGGAGACCGGCGATCCCAGAGAAGTTCACCACTTTGCGCTGCTGATCGGATACGGAGCAGGCGCAATCAACCCGTACCTGGCCCTGGCCACAGTTTACGACCTGGCGGAAAAGGGCCTGTTGAACGGCACGAAACCCGACTACGCCCAAAAGAACCTGATCAAGGCCAGCGAGAAGGGCGTGCTCAAGGTGATGTCCAAGATGGGCATCTCCACGGTGCAGAGCTACCGAGGCGCGCAGATATTCGAGGCCATCGGCCTGAACCAAGATTTGATCGACGAGTATTTCACCGGCACCCCGTCACGGGTCGGTGGGATTGGCTTGGATGGGATTCAGCGCGAGGCTACCGAGCGGCATGAGCTTGCTTTCGGGTCTCCCCATATCACGGCGAAACGCGACCTCAAACAAGGCGGCGTCTACCAATGGCGACGCGGTGAGGAACACCACCAGTGGAACCCCGAGTCCATCGCTAAGTTGCAGTACGCAGCCCGGAACAACAACTGGGACGCGTATAAAGAATTCAGCCGAATCGCTGATGATGAGACTCGCAAACTGGCCAACCTGCGCGGCCTGTTGGAATTCAAGAAAGAACGGACTCCGGTGCCCATCGACGAGGTGGAGCCTGCTTCTAAGATCGTAAAGCGGTTCGCCACCGGCGCCGCATCCCTGGGCTCCATCAGCCGAGAGGCCCACGAGATGATGGCCATCGCCATGAACCGGATGGGTGCGCGGAGCAACACGGGCGAGGGTGGAGAGGATCACCGGCGTTATTGGCTGGACGAGAACGGAGACTCCCGCAGCAGCGCCATCAAACAGATCGCATCAGGTCGTTTCGGTGTTACTCCCAACTACCTGATCAATGCCACAGACTTGCAGATAAAGATGGCTCAGGGTGCGAAACCCGGTGAGGGTGGACAGCTCCCCGGCCACAAAGTTGACGATTATATCGGTTGGGTACGGAGAACCACTCCCGGTGTGGAGTTGATCTCACCGCCGCCCCACCATGACATCTATTCGATCGAAGACCTGGCCCAACTGATACACGACCTAAAGAATATCAACCCTGATTCCAGGATTCACGTGAAACTGGTCGCCGAGGTTGGTGTGGGCACTATCTCAGCCGGTGTGGCCAAGGGCCATGCCGACGTCGTGCTGATCAGCGGCCACGATGGTGGCACGGGCGCATCACCTGAGTCGTCCATCAAGCACGCCGGACTGCCCTGGGAACTGGGCGTCGCCGAGACTCAACAGGTGTTGGTGGCCAACGGTCTCAGAAGCCGGATAGTCCTTCAGACCGACGGACAGATGAAGACCGGCCGCGACGCCGCGATAGCGACCATCCTTGGGGCCGAAGAGTTTGGTTTCGCCACCTCAGCTCTGGTGGTGAGCGGCTGCATCATGCTGCGCAAGTGCCACATGAACACCTGCTCCGTGGGCGTCGCCACCCAGGACCCTGAACTACGCAAGAAATTCGCTGGCAAACCAGAACATCTGGTCACCTACTTCAACTTCATCGCTGAAGAGATGCGGGAGATAATGGCCGAGCTTGGATTCCGGACTGTTGCCGAGATGATCGGTCGGACCGACGTCTTGGACTATAAAGGAGCCGAGAACCATTGGAAGACCGAAGGACTGGACTTCGCACGGCTGCTGCATCGTCAGGAGTCTGATGACCCTAACGAGCCGGTTTATTGCGACCGGGAGCAGGACCACGGCCTGGACAAGGCCTTGGACCACCAGTTGATTGCGCAAGCCCAACCGGCGATCAACGAAAGGAAACGGGTCGATATAGACCTGCCTATCCACAACTCCAACCGGACCGTTGGGGCCATGTTGAGCGGCAAGATTGCCAAGCTCTACGGTGAAGATGGCCTACCCGATGACACCATCAACATCAAGTTGACCGGTTCGGCCGGCCAGAGCTTCGGTGCGTTCTTGACCCGGGGCACCAACATCAGCCTTGTTGGAGATTCCAACGACTATATGGGCAAGGGTATGTCCGGCGGACGCATGGTCGTCTGCCCTGATCCCAAAGCTACATTCGTGCCTGAAGAGAATATCATCATCGGCAACGTGGCAATGTACGGCGCCACCGGCGGTGAGGTGTTCATCCGAGGTATGGCAGGCGAGCGGTTTTGCGTACGCAACAGCGGCGTGAAGACCGTGGTGGAAGCTGTGGGTGACCACGGCTGTGAATACATGACCGGTGGCGTGGCCGTTGTCCTGGGCCCCACTGGCCGAAACTTTGCCGCTGGCATGAGCGGCGGGATAGCATTTGTCTACGACAAGGATGATAGTTTCGACATCTCCTTCAACGATGGAATGGCCGACTTGGAGTCGGTGGCGGACCCCGAAGACATCGCCACCCTGAAAGGGCTGATAGAAGACCATTTGAAGTACACCGGCAGCACTCCCGCCGCCGCGATACTGGCCGACTGGGACGCAGCACTGAAACGGTTTAAAAAGATCATGCCGAGAGACTATCGGCGTGTTTTGGAAGAGCGACGTCGCAACGGGGAGGGTACAGAGCGGGAGCTGGAAGCAGTCGGAAATGGGTAAACCCACAGGATTTACGGAATCAGGCCGGAGCACGCCGGAGCGTAGACCAGCCACAGAGAGAAAGGGTGACTACCGGGAGTTCTACCAACCTTGGGGCGAAGACCAGGCCAAGGAACAGGGTTCCCGTTGCATGGACTGCTCCGTCCCCTTTTGCCACATGGGCTGCCCCCTCGGCAACGTCATACCTGAGTTCAATCACCAGGTATACCTGGGTAACTGGTCGGGCGCTCTGGAAATCCTGCTTTCCACCAATAATTTCCCCGAATTTACTGGCCGGGTCTGCCCCGCGCCTTGCGAAGCAAGCTGTGTCCTCAGCATCAACTCCGATCCGGTGACCATTGAGTACATCGAGAAGGAAATAGTTGAACGCGGATACGAGAGTGGCTTGATCAAGCCAGAGCCCCCAGCAGTTCGAACGGGTAAGAAGATCGCTGTGGTTGGTTCCGGCCCCTCGGGCCTGGCTGCAGCCCAACAATTGAACCGCGCCGGTCATCTGGTGACGATCATTGAACGGGCTTGCTATATCGGTGGCCTGTTGGCCCTGGGCATACCAGAATTCAAGCTGGAAAAGAACGTGGTCCAGCGCCGTGTGGACCTGATGGCCGCAGAGGGCATCACCTTCCTGACTAACACCAACGTCGGCGTCGATCTCCCGGTGGAAAAACTACTCTCGGATTTCGATGCTGTCTGTCTGGCCTGCGGCTCCACAGAGGCCAGAGAACTGGACGTCCCCGGTAGAGAACTTGATGGTGTCCATTTGGCCATGGAGTACCTTTCCCAACAGAACAAAGTATTGTCCGGAGAGGAAATCTCAGCAGAAGACCGGATCGAGGCTGAGGGCAAGCGGGTCGTGATCCTTGGCGGTGGCGATACCGGGGCTGACTGCTTGGGCACTGCCATCCGTCAGGGCGCCGAAGTGGTGCATCAGCTAGAACTATTAGCTGAACCACCGGAACAAAGGCCTGGCAATAACCCCTGGCCCCAATGGCCCCAAGTGCTCCGCTCTTCCCCTGCCCATGAAGAAGGCGGCATCCGCGAATACTCCATACTGACCAAGTCTTTCTCCGGCAGCAACGGCAAACTGGAGAAACTACACGGTGTAAAGGTGGAGTGGCAGCCAGGAGAAAGCGGTGGTAGGCCATCCATGGTTGAGATTCCTGGCAGCGAGTTCGAGATGGAGACTGAACTGACTCTGCTGGCCATGGGATTCCTACACCCAGAAGGTGATGGGATGCTCGCTCAGCTAGGTGTGGAGCTTGACGGTCGGGGCAACATCGCCCTTGACGGCAAACGCATGAGCAGTGTTTCCGGGGTCTTTGCCGCCGGTGACGCGGCCAGAGGGCAGTCATTGGTGGTCTGGGCCATCGCAGAAGGTCGGGAAACAGCCCGGTCAATCGACCTGTTCCTCATGGGAGAGACCTCTCTCCCCCACTCGCTGCCCGAGCACGGCTAAGCCTTATTAGGCGTTAGTTCCTGGGGGCGAAGAGAGCGAAAGCGCCGCCGAACTTGTCTGCATCCACAATCAAGCGTACCCGCAGGTTTTCTTTTTCTTGGCGTACGCCCAAGTCCACGAACTCCTGCGCCAGTTTCTCATTTCCCAACGCCCTGGAAGTCAATTCCATGGCTGCTGCGGCAGAGTCTTGGTCGGCGAAGCCGATCAGCCCATGGAGGACGATCAGTTCCCCAGGCAAGATATCTGCGCTGACAGCAACGCGGATACAGCCGTCGGTTCCCGATATGCTACTCAATAACGGGAACACGTCGCATTTACTCAGCACCGCAGCGGCAAATCCCGACGGAACGTCTCCCAAGAGTCCGGTTAGTCCGGGTGTATCAATTAGGGTGGCCGACCGACCATCAAAGGCGTCCAGAGACGATTCAACCAGTCCCCTCACGGCCTCATCTGTGATGCCCCTTCCGGATGCCGCCACTCCGGTGGTGTCATCGGCTGTGGCCATGGTGACGTTGGTTCCCAGCAGACCGACGTCCCAAACATCATGCCCTTCGTAGGAAGTTGGACCGTCGCCGCCTAACTGCAGGCCAAAACCGCCAGCGACCTTCAGCAGATCACCGATTTGAAAGGTACTCTGAAATGGAGTGAGTAGACCATTGCCTTCTTGGTTGGAAGCCATGGCGACCGTATTGACCACTCCGGTGGCGAAGGACGGCAAAGCCACGGCCATACTCAGTCCTTCTGGACTGATCAGACCGGCAAGAGCTTCATTGGACCGCAGGAACTCCAAGTCGAGATAGACCGCCGACCCGAACTCTACAGGCACCAACGACAGCAAATTTGTGAGCTGTGCCAGGCGTTCCGGATCGGCAGGTGGGATCTCTGCAGTCGCAAAGGTCTCGTAGGGTATAGGAGTAGCTGTGGGCACCGCCGTTGGGCCTGCGGTGGAGTCAGTTTCTGAAGCTGGATCAGTTGTCGTCTCAGTGGTGCAGGCAGCCAACAAGACAAGTAGCAAAATCGTGGCCACGTAAAAAGAGACGACCCTGCCGTTGGCAGCCGCAAATCCAGGCGAGGAAAGCATATGGCTAGCTCTTGGTGGCAGTGGCTTCTACTTGATTGACTTGGGCCAGGTACTCTCTCATGTCCAGCACTTGCACCGCGTTTGTGGTTCCGGACACACCAGGTAAGAACCCGTGCACGATGGTTACAACGTCCTCGTTGGAGATCGTGCCGCCTTCTAGCCCGGATGTAATGACTGATGCAACCAGGCTGGCGACGTCCTGCTGGGGCGGGATGACGCCAACAGGAAGGATCCCCCAGCCCATGGCCAATTTCTGGAGCACAGCCGTGTCATGGGAGAAGGCCAGTACATCTGAGTTCGGCCGGAACCGGGATAATTGCAGCGCAGCACGACCCGTACTGGTTACCACAACGGGCTTGGAACTCAGTGCACGTACTAGACGCGCTGCAGCGGAAGTAATCGCCTGCGTTCGGTCATTGGAATCCAGATCACTGAAGAAAGAGTAGATCTTCTCAGTCTCAACCACGGTGGCGTCGAAGATATCCAGGGCTTCCAACGGATGCTGTCCCATGGCTGTTTCATCAGAGAGCATCACAGCGTCACACCGGTCAAGAACAGCGTTCGTGACATCGGAAACCTCAGCCCTGGTCGGGGCCGGAGAAACCACCATGGACCAGAGCATCTGGGTGGCGATCACTGAAACCTTACCGGCTTCATTGGCCTTGGCGACCAGTTGCTTCTGGATGATTGGGACCCGCTCCATGGGAATCTCTACACCAAGGTCTCCCCTGGCCACCATGATACCGTCCACCTCGGGCATGATGCTGTCGATGTTGTCGACACCCTCACCCCTTTCCAGCTTGGCCATGACCAATGCCTTGCTGCCAGCGGCGTTCAGATGCTCCCTGGCGTAGAGAATATCTTCGGCAGTGCGTACGAAGGACAATCCGACCCAATCGACGCCATATTCGACGCCAAATTTGAGGGCAATCTTATCGTCTTCAGTCAGCACTGGTTCGTCTATTGGTACTCCGGGTAGGTTGACGCCCTTGTAGGAAGATACGACGCCAGATGACTGGACAGTGGCAACCACCCGCGCGGGGCTTGCCTCGGTAACCAGCAGTTTGACCGTACCATCAGCGATGAAGATATGGTGCCCTGGCCTGATGTTTCGGAATGCGCTTGGCTGGGGGAATGGCAGAACTCCCGGTTCGTCGGTTTCTTCCTGAGGGACAAGAGCCACAACGTCACCAGGGTGAAGCACAACCGGCTCTGGCAGGTAACCCAACCGCAATTTGATGCCACCCAGATCTTGGAGAATTGCCACGTGGCGACCATGCTTCTCCGATATCTCACGGATGTTGCCAATCACTTCTGCATGTTCTTCCAGGGTTCCGTGGGAGAAGTTCAACCTGGCGCAATCGATGCCCTTGGTGATTAGCTTCTCCAGCATTTCCGGGTCTCTGGAGGAAGGACCGATGGTGACGATGATCTTGGTTTTTCGCATGGTGATTGCCTCACTGCAACTGGCGGGAAAGATTATCAGGCATTTGGCCCGAATCTCGCATTGGAGTTCGGGCCGTACGTAACCGGACGCCCAAGCTACTTTTATCGATGTTAACCAAACAGGCTATTGGAAATATAACAGACACTTGAATATTCTACGAACCTTGGCGGATCAGAGATTCAAAGAAAAAGGCGTCCCGATTCATCGGGACGCCTTTTGGGATTCTGCTGTGGGGCTCTCTAACTAATCGGGTATTAGCTTGCGTTGCTCCGGTCTGCGTCGAACCTGTCGGTGGCGGCCTTGATTCCCACGTACCGGTTGGCCTGCAGCGCTTCACGTCGTTCTGCGGTCCAGTCATTGGAGATTTTGATGCCGGTTAGGCTGCCCTGGAAATGGGGCATCACATACCGGGCCAGGAGTTCGTAGCTGCGGTGGATCTTGTCCCGGGGCGCCCAGTCTTCAACCCTCATCATGAATTTGCCGAAGCCACCAGTGAGTTCCTGGAGACGTTCGATCCCAGCGATGCAGTCGTCGGGAGTGCCTACGATCCACTGGTTCTTCTCGACCATGAAATCGACTATCTGGTCGCGGGGGACATCGGGGACCGGGTTACCCAGGGTGCGGCCAAAGTATTCCGTGACCACGTTTCCGGCGCCCTCCTTGATGTCCTTGATGGCCTGTTCTTTGCTGTCGGCCAGATGCATGCCCATGACCACGCCCCAGTCTTCCCGGTGCATGGTCTTACCGTGCTCGGCGGCGGTCTCCTCGGCAATCTCCCACAATTGGGCGAGGGAGGTCTTGCGGATGGTGTCTCTGGGAACACTCAAGGACAATACCGATGCGCCGTGTTTGCCGGCCAGAGTCACTCCGGCAGGCGACTCAACAGAAGCCACTGCCACCGGAACGATGGGGTCCTGGTAGGGCCGAAGCTGGAGTACAGCGTCGTTCATCTCAAACCAGTCGGTCTTGACGGTGTACGGCTCAGGGTCGGACATGAGACGCATGATGGCATCCAAGGACTCTTCCATCATCGCCCGCTGCCGTTCCGGTTTGATTCCCAGCATGATGGCGTCTGAAGCCAATGCGCCCGGGCCGCAGCCGAGAATCACCCGGCCCCTTGTGAGGTGGTCTAGCTGGACCATCCGGTTGGCCACCATGAATGGGTGGTGATAGGGCAGGCTGGTTACGCCAGTGCCCAGCTTGATGTGGCGGGTGCGCTCGGCGGCAGTTGCCATGAACAATTCGGGAGAAGCAATGGTCTCCCAGCCCGCGCTGTGGTGCTCGCCGATATAGGCTTCGTCAAAGCCCAGAGTGTCCAGCCATTGTAGGAGCTCCAGGTCCCGTTCCAAAGCCAGGGTGGGGTTTTCGCCCACGCGGTGGAAGGGGGCCATGAAGACGCCGAATTTCATACGATTGGGAAGTGCCATGCTTACATCCTCCGTCTGCGTTTTCTGGAGTTGTTCCAAATAATCTTAGGGATACCTGGAACAGTGGGAGTCCACAAAGGAACTGTACCCGAGATAGTTCATTCGACAACACAAATCGGGGCAGGCTTGCGACTGGGGTATTCTACCACGCAGATGCTCGGCCAACGGGATAGTGAGTATCTGAACCTGGGGCGGACAGGGATCGAAATTTGTAGAGGTTAATCGCCGACGATGTTGCTTCGGCGTTCCATCAGAAGGGTGTCTCGCCACTGACCATGGAGTGAGCCGATGCGCTCTCTGACGCCTACGGAGCGGAAGCCACAGGATGAGTGGAGAGCAATACTGGCCTCATTCTCCACAAAGATCATGGCCTGGAGCGTCCAAACACCGGCCGATTCTGAAGTCGAGACCAAGGAACTCAGCAGCAGCTTGCCGACTCCGTTCCCCCTGGCCTGTTCTGAGACGTAGACGCTGACCTCGGCCACTCCAGAGTAAGCGGAGCGGGAAGAAACAGGACTGAGTGCAGCCCAGCCGACCACTTCCTCTCCATCCCTGGCGACCAGGCGGCAGTCAGGGCGGTGGTTGCTGTTCCATTTGTCCCAGTCGGGTGCAACGGTTTCCACCGTGGCATTTCCCGTGGCTATGCCGTCTTCGTAGATTCCTTTGACCGCCCCCCAATCCCCCTGCCCCATGCTATCGACGATACAGTTTGCAGTTTTCATTCTGGAGTCAAAGTCCGATTTGCCATCCCCAGGCCGCAGTCTAGACTCGGCATCGGGGGTACATGTTTGCGTGAAGATTACCTTAGGGATTTACCCCTGAAACGTATATTGTAGGATTACGGGGCCACGCTGTAAACCGGAGAGTTCAGACGGGACTTTTTGATTCGACCGGCAGGCGTTCAATCATGCCCAAGCCAAAGTGACACGGTCAGAGCAAACGTGGTATCTTTGCATGCACGAATCCCGGGTTCGGGGTTATCCAAATTGAATCGACAGGAGGGGTTGCGAGATGCCCAAGATCAAGCACATCGCCATTGCCACTCAGGACATTGACAAGACAGCCGGATTTTACAAGGAAGTATTTGGCCTGCGAGAGATCGCCAAGCTGGAAAGCGGTAACGCCAATGGATATTTCCTAAGCGACGGCAACGTCAACATGGCCATTCTGGATTTCCAGAACGACGCAGTCGCCGGAGAGCGCGGCAAGGAGTACAGCGGAATCCACCACATCGGCTTTGAGGTTGAAGACCTGGAAGACGTTGAGGCGAAGCTGGCCGCCAACAACTCCGCGCCCATGGACTCGGTCAACAAAGCCCTTGGAGTTGGAATGGGCGGACCCCGCCACGCCAACGTCGAGATCAAATACACTGGCCCCAACGGCGAGATGATCGACGTCTCCCAGCACGGCTGGGTCGGCACCCGCGGCTTCGATTAAGCTAAGTCGCTAGCTCAGAACACAAAAAAGCCCGCTGCTTGAAAAAGCAGCGGGCTTTTTAATTTCCGGTATTGTCCTGCTGGTCTACGCGGGTTTGAAGGCCAGAGACGGTGATTCCTCGTCCAAATCCTCTGGGTCCAGCACCAAGTCCATTCCGGTCTCAATACCCTGGGGATCGGTCCCGTCAACGCCATTGATCATGGCGCTTATGCGGGGTCCTTCCTCAAGGGCGACTATTCCGGTGCAGTATGGCTTGTCCCGACCATAGCCCTTGGCGGCCATGGTAACCGGGACGATCGATATGCAGGTGAAGGTACTGAGCTTGGCCTTGCCGCTGAATTCGTGCCATTCCATGTTGAAACCGTGGCACTCAGGGCACATGGGCCTGGGCTCTGGCGATAGGTGCCCGCAATCCTGGCATTTAACGCCGACCAGTTGCTTGTCCTCTCTCAGCTTGGTGTAGAAAGCTGCCGAAGTGAATTCGCTCGCCATGCTTACGACTCCCGGCGCAGTACGTTGACCACGCAAGTTCCGCCGGTACCGCCCACGTTGTGGGTGATGCCAACGGTTGGATTCTCTTTCTTGACCTGGCGTGCACCGGCCTCGCCCCGCAGTTGGTGGTAGATCTCGATGACCTGACCAACCCCGGATGCGCCCACCGGATGGCCCTTGGCCTTCAGCCCGCCGGAGGTGTTGATCGGATGGTCGCCGTCACGCGATGTCCGGCCCTCATCCACTGCCCTTGGCCCCTCGCCGGGAGCGAAGAAACCCAAGTCCTCGGTGGCGACGATCTCGGCGATGGTGAAGCAGTCATGGACCTCTGCCAGGTCCACGTTCGAGACTGTGATGCCGGCCATATCGTAGGCCTGCTGGGAGGCGGCTTTGGCTGCGGACAGGGAAGTCAGTTCGTCGGAATCATGGAGCGGTTTGCCGGTGGCCTGACCGATCCCGGCGATGCTGATGGGTGCGTCGGTGAAGTTATGCGCGATCTCTTCCGACACAAGCAGCACGCAGGATGCGCCGTCGGTGATGGGTGCGCAGTCGTAGAGGCGCAGCGGCCAGGCGATCCAGGGGTTGGCACGTTCGTCTCTCAAGAAATCCATTCCAGAGTTGTATTCTGGCACCTCTTGGCCGCGTTCCTGGGCGCGGGCGATGCGGCGCTCTGCCATGGTGTCGACCGTCTGTTGGAACTGGGCTTTGGGGTTCAGTGCGCCATTGTCATGGTTCTTGATGGCCACTTTGAGTAGGTGGTCAAGGTTGGTCTCATAGCGGTCAATGTGTGCTTTGGCGATGGCGCCGAATATGCCCGGGAAGGTCAATCCGGCGGGCACCTCATACAGACCGTCGGCAGCGGACGCTAGAACGTCGGTCACGCCTTCAGTCGGCAGGTTGGTCATCTTCTCCATGCCGCCCACCAAGACAACGTCATACATGCCGCTGGCAATGGCCATCACTCCCTCTCGGAGTGCGCTGCCGCTGCTGGCGCAGGCGTTCTCGATGCGGGTGATGGGTATAGGTGTGATGCCCAGCCAGTCGGCCACGATGGGAGCCGTGTGACCTTGGTGCTCAAACAGGTCGGAGGAGTAATTGCCCACGTAAGCGCATTCAATGTCTTGGATGTCGAAGCCCTTGTCCATGCTTTGGACCATGTCCTGGAAGGCTTCCACAAACAGGTCTCGACTGTCCTTGTCGGGGAACGCCCCAAATTGGGACAGGCCTGCGCCTACCACAGACACCGGACGTCCCAATTGTCTTTTCTTATTGATCGTGGCCATTTGAACTCTCCTGTTGAATGGGTGCGAATTCGCTTATCAGTCGCCTGATAAGTAACTTTCAGCCATTATGCTGGTCAATTTATGAGAGCGTCAACCGTGAGGGGTGTGGCCGTCTACGACCCGATGACGAGCCCCTCACACATCTGCGCCCCCAGCATCACCTCAGAGATCAGTGCAGTCTCCCAGGTGGTGTGGAAATCTCGCACACCAATGCCCACCGGAATGGCGGCGATGCCCTTCTCAATGAAGACGTTGGCGTCTGACCCACCGCCAGTGGATTCCAGGATCGGTTCCAAGCCCATGCCAGCCAATGCCCGGCCGATGATCGCTACGGCCTCACTATTGGGGTCGATGTCGTACGCCTGATAGGAGTTGGTTATATCCAGGTCGATCTTGGCCTCGGGATACCTGGATGCCACCTCATCGAACACGCCTCGGAACTTGCGCTCGAGGTCGGCCAACTTGTCGTTGCTGCGGCTCCGGAACTCACCGTCAAGAAAGGCCATTTCCGGGATGATGTTTCGCTTGAGACCACCTTCCATGCGCCCGATATTCGAGGTCGTCTCCTCATCAATACGCCCCAACGGCAGACGACCCAGAATGTCGGCGGCAATGAGTAGAGCCGATATACCCTTCTCCGGTTCCAGTCCGGCGTGGGCAGCGCGACCTGTTATCGTGGCGGTCACCACGTTTTGGGACGGTGCTTGGAGGATGATTCTATTGGGGGGGCCTTCGCCGTCGAAGACGATTCCCTCTTTGGCCGTGACTAGGCCAAAATCCAGGCTGTGAGCGCCAACCAGTCCGCCCTCTTCATGGCGAGTTACGGACCAGCCGTTGCG
>PVBE012010332.1_pt1 | contig 16978 bp, 14 predicted proteins | sample 1631181 | NCBI WGS metagenome assembly PVBE01 (sample SAMN08397723, study PRJNA350692) | Marine metagenome, whole genome shotgun sequencing project. | isolation source: water | place: Pacific Ocean | collected 2012-04 | reverse complement strand
GGTGATGATCGTGGGATTGCCGGGAATGTGCTTGCTCAGATGGCGGCTGAGGACGAGCGAGGTCTTGCCATAGGTGCCGCCCGTGCCATAGCCGTATACGATCGTGATCGTCTTACCGGAGTAGAACTTGGTGACATCGTCCGCCGCCACCGACTGAGCCAGCATGGCGCCTGCGGCCACGGCGACTGCACCGAAAAGAATTGAACGTTTCATTGCGTACTCCTTCGCTGATGAACATGCGGGCTTTGAATGCGCCATGCGAATAGTCGAGATTCCCTATGTGAGACCTCCACTAATGTCGATTGTGATGCAAATCTACTCAACTCGCAATGTGCTCGTGTTAGGGGATCGAGCGGTCGATGCCTGCCGCCCCGTCCCTTACGGAATCAACACCGTGCAGCCGGTGGTGTTGCGCGAGGCGAGTTCGCGGTGCGCCTTGGCGGCGTCGTTGAGCGCGTAGGTCTGGTTGATCTCGATCTTGACCACGCCGGAGCGGATGACCTTGAACAGGTCCCTGGCCCGCCATTCGAGATCCTTGCGCGTCGCGGTGTAGTGCCCCAGCATCGGCCGGGTCATCATAAGCGAGCCCTTCACCATCAGAATTCCCGGGTTCATCGACGCGATCGGCCCCGAGGCGTTGCCGTAGCTCACGAACAGACCGCGCGGGCGCAGGCAGTCGAGCGAGGCCGGGAACGTCGCCTGGCCGATGGAATCGTAGACCACCGGCAGCATCTCGCCCTTGGTGATGCGTTTGACCCGCTCGACGAAGTCCTGCTGGGTGTAGACGATCGGATGGTCGCAGCCATGCTCGGCGGCGAGCTTGGCCTTGGACCGGGTGCCGACCGTGCCGATCACCGTCGCGCCGAGATGCTTGGCCCACTGGCACATGATCAGCCCGACGCCGCCGGCCGCGGCGTGGACCAGGATGGTGTCGCCCTTCCTGACCTTGTAGGTCGAGTGCAACAGGTAATGCGCCGTCATGCCCTTGAGCATGGCGCACGCGGCCTGCTGATCGGTCACGCCGCTTGGTACCTTGACGAGGCGCGCCGCGTCGAGATTCCAGGCCTCGGAGTAGCTTCCCGTCGCCCCGGCATAGGCGACGCGGTCGCCCGGCTTGATGTGCGTCACGCCGCGCCCGACGGCCTCGACGACACCGGCACCCTCCTGGCCCGGGGTGAACGGCATCGGCATCGGATAGAGCCCGGTGCGCTGATAGATGTCGATGAAGTTGAGCCCGATCGCCGTATGGCGGACGCGCGCCTCGCCGGCGCCGGGCTTGCCGAGCTCGACATCCCTCATCTTCATGACGCTGGGCGCGCCGGTCTTTTCGACGAGGATCGCTTTTACCATTGGTGTCGTCTCCCTGTGGGCGTGTTGTTGAAGCGTCGGGGCAAGATAGCCGCGCGCGGAGACGGTGTCACCGCCCGGATTTCAATTTCGGCGCGCAGTCAGGACTGGTCGCCGCGCTGATCGTTGTACCAGTCGAGGATCTGCTCGCCGGTCCAGAACACCACGTCGTCGAAGCCGGCGATCTTCTCCAACGCCTCGCGGAAATAGCGGCAGCGGTGCGGCGCGCCCATGATGTAGGGATGGACGACCAGCGCCATGATGCGCGCCGACTCCTTGGAATCGCGATAGATCTGGTCGAACTGGTCGGAGGCGCGCTGGAAATACTCGCGCGCCGGATGGTGCTGGATCAGCATCATCGCGACGTCGTTGCATTCCTGGGTATAGGGGATGTTGACGATCGGGGTGGTGCGCGTCTTCAGCACCACGGGCTGGTCGTCGAGCACCCAGTCGGCGACGTAGTCGTAGCCCTCCTCGACCAGCAGGTCGGGCGTCTCCCAGGTCTCGGTCAGGCCGGGGCCGAGCCAGCCGCGCGGGCGCGCGCCGGTGAATGCCTCGATGGCGTCGGCGGTGCGCCGGATGTCGAGCCGCTCGTCATCGACCTTCTGCATGTTGCGCTGGGTAAACCCGTGGCCCATGAACTCCCAGCCGCGATCGAGCGCCGCCCGCGAGATCGGCTCGTACGACGCGACCGCGGTGCCGTTGACCGCCAGCGCGGCGGTGATCGACAGCTCGTCGAGCGCCTCCAACAGGCGCCAGAAGCCGACCCTGTTGCCGTATTCGTGCCACGCCCAGTTGGGGATGTCGGGGCTCGGCGAGCCGCCGGCCGGCGGCGTGAGCACCGTCCGCGGCATCGGCGCTTCGGCGTCCCACTCCTCGATGTTGACGATGACCCAGACGGCCATGCGTGCGCCGTCGGGCAGCCTCAACGGCGCGCGTCCGGCAATGGGGGAGTAGGAGATACGTTCGGTGGGCAGCATCGCGGGGCCTCTCGTTACCTTGTCTGCGCGGCGAGTCTATTGTCGGGCGCGGCGCGGTTCCAGTCATTATGAAAATGCTCTAGGCTCGCGGCAGTTCGGCTAACCGGTATCACCGCCATGTTCTACGACACCGACAAGAACGACCACGGCCTGCCCTACAACCCCTACAAATCGTGCGTCGTGCCGCGCCCGATCGGCTGGATCACATCGCTGAGCCGCGACGGCGTGGTCAACCTCGCGCCCTACAGCCAGTTCAACAATCTGGGCTACGATCCGCCCTACGTCATGTTCTCGGCCGGCGCGCGACCCGACGGCAGCCGCAAGGACAGCGTCGTCAATGCCACCGAGACCGGCGAGTTCGTCTGCAACATGGCGACATGGGATCTGAGGGAGGCGGTCAACATGACCTCGCAGTCGGTCGAGCCCGACGTCGACGAGACCAGGCTCGCGGGCCTCGAGACGGTGCCGTCGCGCTTGGTCAAGCCGCCCCGCGTCGCGGCGTCCCCGGTCCAGCTCGAATGCCTGTTCCACAGCGCGAGCGTTTTGCCCGGCTATTCACCCGACAACATCGTCCATCTGGTGATCGGCCGCGTCATCGGCGTTCATATCCGCGACGACGCGCTAACCGCTGACGGGCGCATCGACGTCGCGCGTATCCGCCCGCTCGCCCGGCTTGGCTATTTCGACTACACCTCGGTCGACAACGTGTTCACCATGGAGCCCACCGGGCCCGGCCTCGCTGAGCGGCGCAAGGGCCTCGCCGGAGAGGCGGTGGGCCGGCCGAAGGAGGCTGGAGAAGCGGCGGAGTAGGACGGCGCCTTAAATCAAACTGTTGCCACCGAAGCGTTCGCGCCACTTGGGTACCGCACCCTCGTTGACAACGTGACGCGGTACTTCACCGCGCAGCGCGGTGAGCGCGGCGCGCGTCGCCCATGGGATGGCGGGGCCGAGGCCACCGCCCTTCGTCGCCGAGATGTTGTGCGGCGAGACCAGGATCTTGTCGCCCAGACCCAACAGCGGCGACTGCGTCGGCACCGGTTCGATCTCGAACACGTCGATTGCCGCGCCGGCGATTACGTCCTTGTCGAGCGCGTCGAACAGCGCATCGCCGTCGACGATCGGCCCGCGCGCGGCGTTGACGATGATCGCCGACGGCTTCATCAGCGAGAGCTGAGCCTCGGCGATCAGATGCCGCGTCTCCGCCGTCAGGTTGCAGTGGATCGTGACGACGTCGGATTCCTTGAGCAGCGTTTCGAGGTCGACGGCCTGGACGTTGTGGTGGGCGAACTTGGATTCGTCGACATAGGGATCGCAGGCGATCAGCCGCACCCGCCACGGCGCCAGCAGGTCGGCGATGCGCGAGCCGATGCGCCCGAGCCCGATGATGCCGATTGTGATGCCGCCGTAGCCGTCCTGGCGCTGGCCGAGATAGGTGGCGTCGAGCTCCGGGATGCGCCAGCCGCCCTCCTTGACGTGACGGTCACGCTCGCGCACCTGTTTCAACAGCCCCAGCATCATCGCCATGGTGCCCTCGGCCACCGCGCCCCAGTTGGCCTCGGTCGGCGAATGGGTAACCAGAATGCCGCGCTCGGCGGCGGCCTCGACGTCGATGTCATCGTAGCCGATGGAGTACTTGGAAATGATGCGGAGGCGCGGCAGCCGGTCCATGAACGCGCCGTCGAGCCGAACGCCCCGGACTATGGCCCCGATCATGGCGTCGGCATTGCCGCCGACGGCAAGCACGTCATCGGCCGTCGCGCCCATCTTGAGGCGCCACGTGACATCGCCCAGCGTCACCTCGCAGCCGGCGTTCGCAATCTCCTCGTGCGATTCCCCGCTTTCGTCGAGTGGCGTGTAGACGAAGACTTTCGGTTTGGTCACGGGTGGGGTTCCTCTCCATGGCTCGCGGTGACTTCGGTCGACCGCCGGCCGCGGCGTCGCGGGCCGGTCGCCTGGGCGCGACGCAGACCGTGGCGGGTGTGAGAAAGGCGGGCTAGACGGCCATCCGGTATTGGTTGCTTTCGTGGGCCAACAAATAGCGCTTGGTCTCGACGCCGTCGCCGCCCGAATAGCCGACCAGCGCGCCGCCGTTGCCGACCACGCGGTGGCACGGGATGATGATCGGGATCGGATTGCGCCCGCAGGCCGTGCCGACGGCCCGGGGCGAATTGCCGAGCTCTTCGGCGACGCCGCCGTAGGACTGGGTCTCGCCATAGGGGATGCGCGTCATCGTGGCCCAGACCTGGCGCTGGAACGGTGTGCCTGAGGGCGCGAGCGGTAACGAGAAGTCTTTCAGAGCGCCATCGAAGTAGCCGGTCAGCTGATCGCTGGCGATTTTCAAGAGACCGGTTTCCTCGGTTTCGCGAGCCCAGCCCCAGTCGAGCGCGACGATGGCGTGATCGTCCTCGACGATGGTCAGCGGCCCGAGAGGCGAGTGGACGGACAGAGACGGCATTGGCCCAACTCTACAAAATGATGACTTATGTCAGTATTTCAGCCAGTTGAGTTGCATCCGTCAAGGGTAAAGAGCATTCCGGGCCGACACAGACATAGGCGGTGGCGGCGCTGTTTTGCTGGCCCTTGCCGGCAGCGGGGTGGTCCATGGGCAGGTCGGCACCCGGCGGCTGGACCGCGATCAGCCGTCCCGGCCGCGGCGCCGTGACGGCGGCGCGGAACAGCGCCTCGGTGTCGGGCGCGCCGCGCTCGCCGACGATGACGATCTGGGTCGCGCGCTGAAGCGTCTCGCTCGCGTTCAGCAGCGTTGCTAGCGGGAACAGGTTTTCCGACGCCTCGCCGGAGAACGCGGCGATTACTGCGGCGGCGCGTTCGCGGTACGCTTCCTTGCCGGTCAGGTAAAAAAGCCTAGCGAGGACGTCGGTGACGACGCCGTTTCCGGCCGGCGTCGCGTTGTCGGCGGCGCTCTTGGTGCGGACGATCAGTGCTTCGGCATCGTCGGCGGTGAAGAAGTATCCGCCACCGCTGTCGTCCCAGTAGTGGCGGTCAAGAACCTCCATCCAGCCCTCGGCGGCGGCGAGATAGGGCTCTTCGCCCGTCACTTCGTGGAGGACGAGGGCCGCGCGCGTCATGTTGGCGTAGCCGTCGAGGGTCGCTGTGTGCTGCAGCCGGCCGGCGCGCCAGACGTGCCACAGCCGGCCGTTGTCACCCATGGTCTCGACGACGAACTCGAAGGCGCGGACGGCCGCATCGAGCCAGTCGGCGCGCTCGAACGCTGCGCTGGCATTGGCCATGGCGGCGATCATCAGCCCGTTCCAGTCGGCCAGCACCTTGTCGTCCCAGCCCGGCCGGATGCGCCCGGCGCGCAAGCCGAGTAGTGTCTTTCGGCACTCCGCCAGCGCCGCCTCTTCCTCGTCGGTGAACGGCCCGGCACCGTGATTGCGATGGAGAATCGCCTTGCCTTCCCAATTTCCGGCCGGCGCGACGTCGTATGCGCGTTTGAACAGGCCGGAATCGTTACCGAGCGCGCGGTCGACCTCGTCCGCTGCCCAGACGTAGAATTTTCCCTCCTCGCCCTCGCTGTCGGCGTCGAGCGTGGCGGCGAAGGCGCCGCCGTCGGCGATCATTTCGCGCAACACCCATTCGACGGTCTCGGCCACGCGCGCCGCATAGAGCGGGTTTCGGGTTGCGCACCACGCCGCTACCAGAAGGTCGATCAGCTGGGCGTTGTCGTAGAGCATCTTCTCGAAATGCGGCACCAGCCACCGCGAATCGGTCGAATAACGTGCGTAGCCGCCGCCGAGATGGTCGTAAATCCCGCCCTGGCTCATCTTGTCCAGCGCCAGCAACACGGCTTTACCGGTTTCCTCGCCGCCGTTCCGCCTGTGGGCGCGCCACAGAAGCTCGAGGATCGACGGGTTGGGGAATTTCGGTGCGCCGCCAATGCCGCCCTCGACCATGTCGAATTCCCTGGCCAGGCGCTCGGCGGCGCGATCGTTGAGCTCGATCGGGATTTCGCCGCCCGAGCGCGCCTCGGCGAGGCCGCCCAGCGCATGGCGCATCTGGGAGATCTGTTCGGTGATCTTGTCGGGGTTCTCGTGATAGAAGCTCGAAATCGCCTCCAGCACGTTGGTAAACCCCGGCCGGCCGTATCGGTTGTCGGGCGGGAAGTAGGTGCCGCCCCAGAACGGCTCGCCCTCAGGCGTGAGAAACATCGTTAGCGGCCAGCCGCCCTGTTGGCCCAGCAGCATCAGCGCGTGTTGGTAAATCGTATCGAGGTCGGGGCGCTCCTCGCGGTCGACCTTGATGTTGACGAAGAGATCGTTCATCAACGAGGCAATGGCTTCGTCCTCGAAGCTTTCGTGCGCCATGACGTGGCACCAGTGGCACGCGGCATAGCCGATGGACAGCATGATCGGTTTCTGCTGCTCGCGCGCCGCCTGGAGCGCATCGGGCCCCCACGGGCGCCAATGCACCGGATTGTCGGCGTGTTGCAAGAGGTAGGGGCTGGTTTCCTGGCCGAGAAGATTTTCGCTCATGGGATCGAGAATTGATGCATCATCGCTCAAGGTCAAGCGCGTCGCCTCAAGGGTCGCCGCTGTGGGGTGATCGGGAGGCGCGGCACGACGTTGAGACTTGGTCGAAAACTCTAATGAAACTTGTGATTATTTCGATATCGAAATGAATAATGACACCATATATGCGGTTGCGACGGCGCCTGGACGAGCGGGAATTGCCGTCTATCGCGTCTCCGGCCCTGACGCGGGAGCGGCGCTGCAAGAGATACGCGGTGGCGAATTGCCGCCACCACGCCGCGCGGTGCATTCGCGGCTTCGTGATCCCTCGACCGGCGAGGAGATCGACGACGGGCTGTGCCTCTGGTTTCCCGCGCCCGCCAGCATGACGGGCGAGGATGTCGCCGAGTTCCATATCCATGGCGGTCATGCGACGTCGGCGGCGCTGGCCGCTTCACTCGGCCGGGTCGCCGGGCTCAGGCCGGCCGAGCCGGGCGAGTTCACCCGGCGCGCCTTCGAGAACGGCAAGGTCGATTTGACCGAGGCCGAAGCGGTGGCTGACCTGGTCGATGCCGAGACGGCGGCGCAACGACGCCAGGCGCTACGCCAGCTCGACGGCGCGCTGGGGCGTCTTTACGACGGCTGGCGCGACGAGCTGATCCGGACACTGGCCCATCTGGAGGCCCATTTCGACTTTCCCGACGAGGATTTGCCGCCCGACCTGCTGCGGGATGTCGGCGCGAGGATAGCCGCGCTCAGGGGCGACATGGCGGCGCATCTCGACGACGACCGGAGAGGCGAGCGGATCCGCGACGGGGTGCGGATCGTTATCGTCGGCCCGCCCAATGTGGGCAAGTCGAGCCTGTTGAACGCGCTTGCTGGGCGCGACGCGGCCATCGTTGCCGAAACCGCGGGAACGACGCGCGATATCGTCGAGGTTCATCTTGATCTCGGGGGATTCGCGGTGGTGGTCGCCGATACCGCCGGGTTGCGCGAGGCGCGCGATGCGATCGAGCGCGAGGGCGTTCGCCGCGCGCTCGCCCGCGCCGAGGACGCGGATATCAAGATCGTCATGTTCGACGCGACGACCGACGACCGCTCGATCGGGGTCGAGGATGGGCTGTTCGGCGATAACGCCATGGCGGTCCTCAACAAGATAGATCTGCGGCATCCCGAGAGGCCGGTCGATGTCGCCGGGCTTCGGGCGTTCGAAATCTCGGCGATGACGGGTGAGGGGCTCGATGGCCTACTCGACGCGTTGCGCGAGCGCATCGCGGAGCGGTTCTCGGTCGGCGAGGCGCCGGTTCTGACCCGCGCTCGCCACCGCGCCGCGCTGGAGGACTGCGTCGCGGCGCTGCGCGCGGGGGAGGGCGCCGCACTGCCGGAGCTGATGGCCGAGGATGTCCGGCTCGCGGTGCGGGCACTCGGGCGGATCACCGGACGAGTCGGCGTCGAGGACATTCTCGATGTGGTCTTCGCCGATTTCTGCATCGGAAAGTAAAGCAATCGTTTCACGTGAAACGGACGCAAGGCCAATGCTTTGACTTGGGCGGGCGCCATGACTACATATCGCGCAATGAAGAGCTATGACGTCATCGTCGTTGGGGGCGGGCATGCCGGCTGCGAGGCCGCCGCCGCCGCCGCCCGGATGGGCGCCCGAACGCTATTGGTGACCCACCGGGTCGATACCATCGGCGAGATGTCGTGCAATCCCGCCATCGGCGGGCTTGGCAAGGGTCATCTGGTGCGCGAGGTCGATGCGCTCGACGGGCTGATGGCGCGGGTGATCGATCGCGCCGGGATTCAGTTTCGCGTGCTCAACCGGTCGAAGGGCCCGGCGGTCAGGGGTCCCCGGGCACAGGCCGACCGCGCGCGCTATCGCCGCGCCATGCGGGAGGCGCTTGCCGAGCAGCCCGGCCTCGACATCCGCGCGGCATCGGTCGAGGACATGGTGCTGGGCGACGACGGCGCCGTGACCGGCATCGTCCTCGATGGCGGCGAGACAGTCGGTGCCCGCGCCGTGGTCTTGACCACGGGGACATTTCTCCGCGGCCTGATCCATATCGGCGAGACGCGGATTCCCGCCGGGCGCATCGACGAGGCGCCTTCGGTCGGCCTGTCGGCGACCCTCGGCCGGATCGGCTTCGCACTCGGGAGACTCAAGACCGGCACGCCGCCCCGGCTCGACGGCCGAACGATCGATTGGGACGCGCTCGAGCGCCAAAAAGGGGACGATCCGCCCGAGCCGTTCTCCTATATGACCGATCGGATCGACACGCCGCAGATCGATTGCGGGATTTCGTGGACAAATCGGGCCGTTCACGAGCTGATCGCGGCGAATCTACACCGGGCACCGATCTATTCGGGTCAGATCGACAGCACCGGGCCACGTTATTGCCCGTCGATCGAAGATAAAGTCGTTCGATTCGCCGAGCGCGACCGTCATCAGATCTTTCTCGAGCCCGAGGGCCTTGATGACCACACGGTCTATCCCAACGGCATCTCGACGTCGTTGCCCGAGGACGTTCAGGCCGCGATGCTGGCGCACATCCCCGGCCTCGACCGTGCGCGGATGGTGCGGCCGGGCTACGCGATCGAATACGATTTCGTCGACCCGCGAGAGCTTTCCCCGACCTTGGAGGCGCGAAAGACACCGGGCCTCTACCTCGCCGGGCAGATCAACGGGACGACGGGCTACGAAGAGGCCGCCGCCCTCGGGCTGATGGCCGGGCTCAACGCGGCGCTCGCCGCCGCCGGCGCGGCGCCGTTCGTTCTCGACCGCGCCGATGGCTATATCGGCGTCATGATCGACGATCTGGTCACCCAGGGCACGCGCGAGCCGTATCGCATGTTCACCTCGCGCGCCGAATACCGGCTCAAGCTGCGCGCCGACAACGCCGATCTCCGCCTGACACCGATCGGCATGCGTCTCGGCTGTGTGTCGGCCGCGCGCGCCAGCAAGTTCGAGAAGAAATGCGCCGCCGTCGAACGAGCCCGCGAAAGAACCGCTTTGCTTAAAGTCCAGCCGCGCGAGCTCGCCCGGTTCGGCATCCACGCCTCGCACGACGGAAGGGCGAGGAGCGCGGCTCAGTTGCTCGGCTATCCCGACGTCGATCTGGCGCGGCTCGCGCGGATTTGGCCCGAATTGGCCGAAATCCCGGCCGATGTCGCCATCGTGGTCGAGTCCGAAAACCGCTATGCCGGCTATCTGCGCCGCCAGGACGCCGACATCGAGGCGTTTCGCAAGGACGAGGCGCTGCGTTTGCCGCCCGGCCTCGATTACGCCTCGGTCGGCGGGCTGACCATGGAGGTCCGCGAGAAGCTCGACGGCATCAGGCCGGCTACCCTCGGTGCCGCCTCGCGCATCGCCGGCGTCACGCCGGCGGCGCTGGTGGCGTTGTTGCGCCACGTGCGGCGCGACGACGCCCGGCCCATCGTCTGACGACGTGGCGCCCCGGAAGGCCCCCGCCCCGCTTACGCCCGAGGAGTTCCGGGACCGGCTCGATGTTTCACGTGAAAACATGGAGCGCCTCCGGATCTACGCCGAGTGTCTCGAGCGTTGGCGCGCGCGCATCAATCTGGTCGGCGCCGCCTCGATGGCGGATCTGTGGCGCCGGCACATGCTCGATTCGGCGCAGCTCGTCGATCTCGTGCCGCCGCGCTCGACCGCGCTGGTCGATCTCGGAAGCGGCGCCGGGTTTCCGGGCCTCGTGCTCGCGATCCTTTCCGGTCTCCCGGTACACCTGGTCGAGGCCGACTCTCGAAAAGCGGCCTTTCTCGGAGAGTCCGCGCGTCTGACGGCCGCGCCGGTGACGGTTCATGCGAGCCGAATAGAGGCAGTATCGCCGATGCAAGTGGATGTTATCACGGCGCGCGCGCTCGCTCCGTTGCCCAAGCTTCTGGCGTATGCCGCGCCATTTCTGGAGATTTCAGCCCATCGAGAGCCAATTTGTCTGTTTCCGAAGGGCGCGAAGTGGCAAGAGGAATTGACCGCGGCGCAAAAAAAGTGGAATATGCGCACCGATTCCTTGGCCAGCGTTTCCGATCCGACCGGCCGTGTGCTCGTCCTCGGAAAGATCTCGCGCAGGGAAAGCGCTCCGAAATAAGAGCGATGACACCATGAATGGTGGATTCTCTATCAACGGCCCCGAAGCGCCCGCCGCGCGCGGCACCCGCATCGTCGCGGTCGCCAACCAGAAGGGCGGCGTCGGCAAGACGACGACCGCCATCAACCTCGCCACGGCGCTGGCCGCCGTCGGCCGCGAGGTCCTGGTGGTCGACATCGACCCACAGGGTAACGCCTCCACCGGTCTTGGCATCGAGCCGGCGCGCCGTCATGTCGGCGCCTACAACGTGCTGCTCGATGACGTGCCGCTGGCGCAGGCCGTCATACCGACCGAGATCCCCAATCTCGGCATCGTTCCCTCGACCATCGACCTGTCGGGCGCCGAGCTCGAACTGGTCGACGTCGAGCGCCGCGAGTTCCGGTTGCGTGAAGCCATGGCCGGTGCCGTGGGTCGTTTCGATTACGTACTGATCGATTGTCCGCCGGCGCTCGGCATTCTGACCATCAATGCGTTGACGGCGGCGGATGCGGTGCTGGTGCCGTTGCAATGCGAGTTTCTCGCGCTCGAGGGGCTGAGCCAGCTGGTCCGGACCATCGATCGCATCAAGCGGGCGTTCAATCCGAGCCTCGATATCCAAGGCATCGTGTTGACCATGTTCGATACCCGCAACAAGCTGAGCTCGCTGGTGGCCGACGATGTGCGCGCTTATTTCGGCGACAAGGTCTACCAGACCGTCATTCCGCGCAACGTTCGGGTCTCGGAGGCGCCGTCGCACGGCAAGCCGGTGCTGCTGTACGACTACCGCTGCACGGGATCGCGCGCCTACATGCACTTGGCCAGCGAGGTGCTGCGACGTGAGGCCGGGCGCGAGGCCGGAGCGGCGGCATGAACGAGGAGCGGCCGCGCGGCCGCCAGCTCGGCCGCGGGCTGTCGGCGCTGTTCGGCGAAGACACCGAGGACTACGCCGAGCTCGACGCCGTTCGTCAGTCGAAGACAGTGCCGGTCGGCTATTTACGGCCCGGCCGGTTCCAGCCAAGGCGCAATTTCGACGACGCACAGATGGACTCGCTGGTCCAGTCGGTCCGCGAGCAGGGCATTCTTCAGCCGCTGTTGGTGCGCCGCGACCGGGACGATCCCGAGGCCTACGAGATCGTCGCCGGCGAGCGGCGCTGGCGTGCCGCCCAGCTCGCCCAGCTGCACGAAGTGCCGGTCGTCGTCAAGGAGCTGACCGACGCCAGCGCGCTCGAGATCGCGCTGATCGAGAACATCCAGCGCCAGGACCTCAACCCGCTCGAGGAGGGCGAGGGCTACAAGCGACTGATCGAGGAATTCGAGCATACCCAGGACGCCCTGTCGCGCGCCGTGGGCAGGAGCCGAAGCCACATCGCCAACACCTTACGGTTGTTGAACCTATCAAAGTCGATAAAGGAAATGCTGGTCACGGGCGATCTCACCGCAGGCCATGCGCGGGCTCTGCTCAACCTCGACGATCCGGACAAGATTGCGCGCCGCATCGTCAAGCAGGGGCTCAGCGTGCGCCAGACGGAGCGTCTGGTTCAGCAGGTCAAATCGGCCGACCGCGCGCCGGCCGCCAAGCCGCGCAAGGACCCCGACACGGTGGCGCTGGAAAAGGATCTGTCCGATCTATTAGGTCTTCGCGTGACGGTCAACTTCCGGGACGGTGGCGGCGAGCTGGTGATCCACTACAAGGCCCTCGAGCAGCTCGACGACGTGCTTCACAAGCTGAGCTACGGCAAAGCCCCGACCATCGGCTAATACCGATTTCCTTTAAGCCGCGAGGCGCGCGCCGCGATCGCGAGCAATGCCCGGCGGCACGCGGCCTCCGATGGGATACCGGTCGATTTGCAGGCGATCTCGGCCTCGGTCAGGGCATCGAGCGCGCCGGCGAGCCGGGCGGCGTTCCACATGGCGAGCTGGCCGCGAAATGCCGCGGTACGCTTGAAGAAAACCGGCGGACGGAGCGCTTTCATCGCCTGGTCGGGCGCACGACCCGCCGCCATCTCGCCGGCGGCGCGATGAAGACGCTGGAAATGGCGCTGGGCGGCACGAACCACGCCAATCGCGTTTGTGCCCTCGTCAAAGGCGAGCTGGAGGGCGCGATCGAGTGCTCGCGTATCTCCCGCGGCGGTTGCGAAAGAAATATCGTCGAGAGTCGTCGCCGCGCCGTCTCCGACGACCGCCTCGGCATCCTCCAGCGTCACCTCGCTTGCGCCGAGGGCATAGGTCGCGAGCTTCTCGAGCTCCATTCGGCTCAGCATCCTGTCGCTGCCGAGATGATCGGACAGGTAGGCCACGGCATCCGGCGTGGCGCCCAGGCCGGCCGCGCCGAGGGTCCCGCTGATGACCGCCCCGAGCGATCGCGCGTCATCGGCGTAACATGCCAGCGCCGCGGCGTTGGTGGCCCCCTCCGCCAGTTTGCGCAGCTTGGAGCGCGGCCCCAAGTCACCGGCCTCGACCACCACCAGGACATCATCTGCGGACGCGGACGCCAGCACGTCCTCGAGCGCCGCAGCCACCGCGTCGCCGGCGTCCCTCAGGCGCACCACCCGCCGTCCGCCCATGAGCGACATCGCGCACGCCTCGTCGGACAGCTTGGCCGGATCGTCCCGCAATGCCGCCGCCGTCATCTCGGCGGCGCGAAACGGATCGGCCAGATCCTCCACCACCGTCAGCGCGATCTTTCGTGCCCTCTCGCGCACCAATCCGCCGTCGGGGCCATAGACCAGCACCACGGTCAGTTCCGGCCCGGGTTGGCGGACGAAGCGCTCGGCTTCGGCGGGCGAGATCTTCATCGATCGCGGCTCAGATAGATGCCGATCCGCGTCCTGATCTCGTCCGAGAGCTCGCGCACCGCGCGGGCACGGGCATCGTTCTCGGCGCTCAATGTCGCGAATTCGGATCTCAAAATGTTGTAGCTGTTGGCCGAGATCGCGTTAGCCTTCAGCAGGGTGAAATCGTCTTTGGCGCGGGCCAGCCTGAAGCTCGCGCGCATCACCAGATTGGCCCGTGTCGCGACCTCGTCCTTGCGGACCCCGAGCTGCTGGAGTGATTCGGTGAGCTTGACGCTCAGAACGTAGTGCGCCGCCACCGGGCGGCCCTTAGGATTCAGCCTGTCGAGCAACAGGTTATGGAGCTGTTGGCCGATCCGATCGGTGATCGGCTCTATCCGGATCTTCGCGAGAAGCGAGGGCGCGGCCCCGGTCTTGCGCGCATGAAGCGGCTCGAAGCCGCAACCCGCGACCACCGCACAGGCGGTCGCCGCGATCGCCACACGAAACATCGCCGATCTAGCCTCCATTTCTAACACCCGTCAGGGTCTGCGCGGCCGGCGTGAGAAAGCCGGGCTAGGCGACGACATTGATGATCCGATTGGGAACGAAAACGATCTTGCGGATCGGTTTGCCGGCGAGCGCCGCGGTGACCGTCGGCAACGCTAGCGCCGCCGCCTCGGCGTCCTCCTGGGGGGCGTCTTGGGGCAGCTCGATGGTGCCCCGGGTCTTGCCCTTAACCTGGACCGCGACGGTGACGGTGTCGGCGATCAACAGCGCCGGATCGGCCACCGGCCACGACGTCTCCGCCAGCAGCGCCTCGTGGCCAAGCCCGCGCCACAGCTCCTCGGCGAGATGCGGCATCATCGGCCCGGCTAGGCAAACCACCGCCTCGAGCCCCTCGCGCCGGGCCCACGCCGCCGCCTCGCCATCGCCCGTGAACTCGCCGATCGCGTTGGCCAGCTCGTGAACGGCGGCGACGGCGCGGTTGAAGCGGAACGCATCCAGGTCTTCCGTGACGCGCTCGATCGCCCTATGAGTCGCCCGTCTCAGCTCAATCGTTTCAGAATCGAAATGACTTGGCACGGGCGCGTCTGCGGTGGCGATTGGGCGCTCGGCGGTGGTTGCCAGGCGCCAGATCCGGTTGACGAAGCGCCACGCGCCGGCGATGCCGGCCTCGGTCCAATCGAGGTCACGCTCCGGCGGGCTGTCGGACAGCATGAACCAACGCGCGGTATCGGCGCCGTAGGTCGCGATGATGTCCTCGGGATCGATGACGTTCTTCTTCGATTTGCTCATCTTTTCCGAGCGTCCGGCGGTGATCGAGGCGCCGGTGGACGCGTGGCGTAGCGCGCCGTCGTCGCTCAGCACGTCGATCGGAGCTACCCAGGCGCCGTCCTCGTCACGATAGGTCTCGTGGCACACCATTCCCTGCGTGAACAGACCGGCGAACGGCTCGTCGATGCCGAGATGGCCGCACGCCTTCATGGCGCGGGTGAAGAACCGGGCATACAGGAGGTGCAGGATGGCATGCTCGACGCCGCCGATATACTGATCGACCGGCAGCCAGTAATCGACCGCCTGGCGCGCCACCGGCTGATCGGCGCGGGGCGAGCAGAACCGCGCGAAATACCACGATGAATCGACGAATGTGTCGAGCGTGCTGGTCTCGCGTTCGGCCGGCCCGGCGCAATTCGGGCAATCGACGTGTTTCCAGTCGGCGTGGCGGTCGAGCGGGTTGCCGGGCCGGCTGAAATCGACGTCCTCGGGCAGCGTCACCGGCAGATCGGTCTCGGGCACCGGCACCGTTCCGCAGGCCCGGCAATGAACCACCGGGATCGGACAGCCCCAATAGCGCTGGCGCGAGATGCCCCAGTCGCGCAGCCGGTAATTGATCTCGCGCTCGCCGCTGCCGTCGGCCTCCATCCGCCCCGCGACGGCGTTCTTGGCGGCCTCGATCTCGAGGCCGTCGATAAAATCGGAATTGGCGAGCACGCCGGGGCCGATATAGGCGTCGTCGGCGATGGCGAAGCCGGCCGGATCCACATCGCGCGGAATCACCACCGGGCGAACCGGCAGGCCGTATTTACGGGCGAACTCGAGATCGCGATGATCATGCGCCGGACAGCCGAAGATGGCGCCGGTGCCGTACTCCATGAGCACGAAATTGGCAACGTAGACCGGCAGTTCACGGCCTTCGACGAACGGATGACAGGCGCGCAGGCCGGTATCGAACCCTCTCTTCTCGGCCTGCTCGATTGCCGCCTCGCTGGTGCCGAGCCGGCCGCACTCCTCGATGAAGGCGGCGAGCTCGGGCGAATCGGCGGCAAGCTCCTCGGCCAGCGGGTGTTCCGGCGATATGGCGCAAAAGCTCGCGCCGAAGATGGTGTCATGGCGCGTGGTGAACATCTCGAGCGGGCGCTCTCGCCCGACCACATCGAACCGCATGCGCAGGCCCTCGGATCGGCCGATCCAATTCTCCTGCATGATGCGGACCTTGTTGGGCCACCGCTCGAGCCCGCCGAGCGCGTCGAGCAGCTCGTCGGAAAACGCGGTGATCTTGAAGAACCACTGAGGCATCTGGCGTTTCTCGACCGGTGCGCCCGAGCGCCAGCCGAGGCCGTCGATCACCTGCTCGTTGGCGAGCACGGTCTGGTCGACCGGATCCCAGTTGACCCAGCCGTCTTGGCGATAAACCAGCCCGGCCTCGAGAAAATCGAGGAACATGCGCTGTTCGTGGACATAATACTGCGGATGACAGGTCGCGATTTCGCGCCGCCAGTCGATCGACAGCCCCATCAGCTTGAGCTGGTCACGCATGGTGGCAATGTTGTCGTAAGTCCAGGCCGCCGGGTGGGTTTTCTGCTCCATGGCCGCGTTCTCGGCCGGCATGCCGAAGGCGTCCCAGCCCATCGGATGGAGGACGTTGAAGCCGCGCGCCCGTTTGTAGCGGGCGACCACGTCGCCCATCGTATAATTGCGAACATGCCCCATGTGAATGCGCCCGGAGGGATAGGGAAACATCTCGAGGACGTAATATTTGGGCGTCGCGGGATCCTCTTCGGCCGCGAAAGTATCGCGCCGCTCCCATTCCGCCTGCCATTTGGCCTCGGTCTGCTTGACGTTATATCGCGCGGATCCGGACACGGCCGTCATTGTGGGGTTCCCGTCGAGGCTGGGGTAGGCATCGTGAAGCGGTGAGTCGCGCGCGGTTCGCCGAGGCTTGGTGAGGCCGCTCGGCAGCGATCACTTGGTCGTCGCGGCGGCGACCCTGAGCTGACGCGCTCGGGTCAAAATCTGATTCTCCAGATTGATCGAGGTCTCGG
>PVBE011419540.1_pt1 | contig 16981 bp, 15 predicted proteins | sample 1631181 | NCBI WGS metagenome assembly PVBE01 (sample SAMN08397723, study PRJNA350692) | Marine metagenome, whole genome shotgun sequencing project. | isolation source: water | place: Pacific Ocean | collected 2012-04 | reverse complement strand
GCGGCTTTGTCCGGGATGCCAGCAAGGGCTTTACCTATATCGTGAAAACCCTCCCAGTAATCGCTAATTCCGGCAAGAAAAAAATGACAACCCCCGCGGACGATCTCGACCGATGCATCCTCCAGTACGGTAATACCGGCATGTTCAAGGGAGTGACGTATCCGGCGTCCGCCTACCCACCAGTCGTGGTTGCCCAATACCGCGAATACGCCCATCTTGGCCTTTAACCCGGCAAGACCTGGTGCCACCGTCTCCGGGGCAACGGCTGTGCCGAAAAGAACCTTGTGAGTTACGTAATCGCCTGCCAGAAGAACAAGATCGGGCTGTATGGCGTTTACCATATCGACGACTTCGGGGAGCCTGGCAAGCCCATAGTAGGGGGCACCGATATGTAGATCGGCAACGACGGCGACCGTCAGGTTATCGCAGGCCTTGGGCCAGTTCTGCAGGGCGATTTGTTCACTTTTTTTGATTTCCGCCAATACAATTTTACCACCTATTACCTGAAAACCACAGAATATGACCCAGAGTAACACGAGAGGTTAACACCCTTTTGAAACAAAAAATACCAGAGCTGGCCTCAAATAACGAATTGATCATGCAAGCGATTCTTGCAACGCGGGGATGTTCAAGCGGACTGAGACATGAGGTGATCATAAATTTCAAGATGATGTTTAACGACAGTCGAGATCGAAAAACTTTGCTCAGCAAGCCGACGACCGGCAGCACCCATGGAGCTTCGTAACACTTTGTCATAAGCTAGCCTCTCTATCGCGTTGGCCAACGCATCTGCATCTCGAACCAAAACCAAAAGTCCAGTGACATTAGCCTCGATAGCATACCGACAGCCTGGAACATTCGTTGTAACTACTGCTCTGCCGCATGCGGCGGCCTCTATCAAAACCTTCGGTAGACCCTCACGATAAGATGGCAAGACCACCAAATTAGAATTGGCGAATACTTCCGGAATATCGGTTCGGTGACCTAATAACTCTATCAGACCCGATTTATGCCAGGATTCAATATCCTTAGCTTTAATCGAAGATGGGTTTCCAGGGTCCCTTTCACCAGCAAGCCAAAAACTACAGTCAACGCCGCGGCGAGAGAGTATTTGTGCTGCTTCCACAAACTCATAGACGCCTTTCTCCTCAAGCAAGCGCGCCGCCATGGTGACAACAAATTGATCCCTTGGCTCTGGCGTTACTGGATAATCATTCAAATTTACGCCTGATCCTCTAATTATGACGCATTTCTCCTCTTGGACTGCGCCAATTGAGACTAACACTTCTTTATCGTCAGGGTTTTGAAAAATCACAGTAAGGCTTTCATGACGCAGCGCCAATCGATAAAGGAATTTAACAAGTCTAAGGACTAGCTGCGACGCCCCCGGCTTCTCGGTGAAGACAGATCCAAGCCCCGAAACGGCTACTACGAGGCCTTTAATACGCAGCAAATGTGCAAGCAAACCACCATACAAAATTGGTTTAATAGTCACAAGATGAACGAGATCTGGCCGAAGGCTCAGAAATAAACGATATAAGGACCAGAAACAACGGAACTCAGCGAAAGGATTCAACCCTGACCTTGTTAATGGTAGATTATGCTGTGCGAAGCCCAACTGCTTGATCTCTTCTGTCGCCTTACCTTGGCCCGTAGCGACGTGAACCTCATAGCCCTGTTCTCTGGCCGATACCGCTAACTGCAGTCTATGCGATAGAAAAAAATCTGGCGAATTTATAACAAACAGTAACTTTGCTATCCGCTCACCTCTCATTTATTTTTAAAAGCCGGAAGGGGGCTTGATCAATTTTTTTTTAAAAACTAATTTTGGAATGGCCGGAGCAGCTAAAGCGATTAGAGCGAGGACAAATTTAGACCTGTGGCGCAACCCGGTTCCAAAATTACCTACCCCGACACCAAATACAATCAAGAGGACTAGAAGTATATATATGATGCTCCTTAGTGCGTTATCAGACAACATGACTTTCCATTGCTTACCAATGCAAAAAACCAGTGCGAGGTATAGACACCCATCTACTAGACCAATCGAATGTTTCGCCTCTCGTAAGTCCCAAGGAAACGGTGAAAACAAGAAATATAGCATTCGCAAAGGCAATTTATAAATCAGCTCGAATGGCGCGTTAACTATCAAAAACGAAGGATAAGCCGCGCCCAAGTTTCCATTTGATCCAGTGTTGGATTCTCGTATTTTTGTTAAAAGAATTTGTAAATCAGTCGCCTGCTGAAAAGTACCAAGTTTTGGAAGCGTAAAAAAACCAAAAGCGTAAAATAAAATACCGGTACCAGCCAAAAGAGCAACCAGAATCTGCATCAAAGCCAGCCTGCCTATTACAACAGATTTTACAGATTGTGAGATTACTTGAAATCCTACTAAAAAACAAAATGTCAGTGCGCCAACAATTAATGGCCCGTGATAAAACCCCGCAAGCGTGAACCCAAAATTTGCAAGTAAAAAGGACTTAAAAGCTGGTTGCCTGCTCCAATCGACTACACCATGCAGGGCAACAATAAGAAAAAAGCTAACATAAGCCTCCCTCAGGGGTAATGCTGAATAGAGAATTAAAGTGGGAAATAGAGAAACAATCCAGCCTACTCGAAGGGCACATTCCATCCCGAAAAGCTTTTTTACCAATAAAAGTGAAGCAATTACCGCACTCATACTCACTTAGTACTCAAAGCGCCTGCAATCAGGGCGTTTTGGCCTGAAAGCGAATACAGTAAAGAAATCGGCCAGCTAATGAAATAGGTATTTAGGCCGGGGAAGTTACCAACGGCATCAAAAAAGCCATTTTGGCCCCATTCCCATGCGAGCATCTCAAATCCCAACGCATCCCCATCACTATCTGGTATGGGACTGACATAAGTGTGAAATGCGAGTGCGGCGAAGCGGACACCAAAAGCTAGGAAGATGATATTTCCAAAACGTGGCCAACGGATTACAAAAAACATCACAATAATGAGTAGAAATAAAACCGTGATGAAGTCTATTAATACGTTTATCATGATACAATTTAATAATTAGCTAAGCCTTCAGATCGTGGCAGAAATTCCAGATTTAACTGCTGCCACTTTTATATTGTAGCTTTAAGCGACGCTCCTCATCAAGCCACGCATTAAACATCAAGACATTCCAAATTAGCTCGCTCCAGTTGCGTTTCCCGGTTAAATGTTCCTGCCACTTGCTATTGATTTCGATTGGATCGAAAAGACCATCACTAATCAAACGGCGTTTATCTAGCAGATTTTCTGCCCAATCTCGAAGTGAACCACGAAGCCACTTATCGATTGGCATACCAAAGCCCATTTTGGGCCTATCCACAAGAGACTTGGGGACATGCCGATATAAAAGCTGTCTTAAGACCCACTTTCCTACCCCTCCCCGCATTTTTAGATTTGCTGGAACCTGCCAAGCCAGCTCGATCACCCGATGATCTAAAAAAGGCACCCTTGTCTCTAAAGATACCGCCATCGCGGCCCTATCAACTTTTACCAGGATGTCATCTGGCAAATATCCGATGCTATCTGCAACCATCATCTTCTCAATATCAGTAAAACCGTCCAATTTGTTCCAGTTTTCTTGGAAGTACGTCTCCTGATTTGTAGAGCCTACGATCACTTTTTCCGCATCCCATTTTAAGAGAAGATTCCTGTAAAGCGCCTCAATGCTTTCAGAATTAAGCGCAATCGCTGATTTGTGCATTTTGGCTCCAAAACCCTTAATCTGGCTCATATTGGACATCAAAAAGTTTACTGGGTTTGTTATTTTGTCCCAGTTGTCTGGCGAAATACTTAAAACCGCAGCTGAAAGAGCGGCACGCGCTTGCATTGGAAGCTTATTGATGACTTTCCAATGACGTCTCGTCGCTAAATAACGATTGTACCCTGCGAAAAGCTCATCTCCCCCATCTCCAGATAAGGCAACAGTGACATTTTGCTTTGCCAACTTTGACACAAGGTAAGTTGGGATCTGAGAAGAGTCGGCAAAAGGCTCGGAGTAAATAACTGGCAATGCAGGGATGGCCTCTAAAGCTTCTTGAGGCGTGATATATAGCTCTGTATGCGCTGTCCCGAGGTGAGCCGCCACTTGCCTAGCGTGATCTGCTTCGTTGTAGCTATCATGCTCAAAACCAATCGTAAAAGTTTGCACAGGCTTCGTTGATTGCGCTTGCATCAAAGCTACGATAGTAGAAGAGTCTACCCCCCCCGATAAAAAGGCTCCCACAGACACATCAGCTATCATCTGGTCCGACACTGACTTGAAAAGTACTTGCTCCAATTGATCAACCACTGTTTCTACATTTTGTTCGGAAAAACCTCTTTTTGCAAAGGAGGCAACCTCGGGCAACGACCAGTATTTTTCAACATTAGGTCTTCGAGATCCCATTTTAATCGTCAATAAATGTCCGGGAAGAAGTTTCTTGAACCCCTCATAAATGCAATGTGGAGCCGGCACGTAGCAATGCTGCATGTAAAGAGATAGAGCCGTACGATCAATTTTAGCTGAAAACGATTTATGAACACTAAGAGCTCTGAGCTCGGACCCAAATAAGAAGCAGTCTTCGCCTAAGTGTTTGGTCCAACCATAATATAAGGGCTTCTCACCCATCCGATCGCGAGCGAGCACTAGTTGCTTTTCCTTGAGGTCCCATAAGGCAAAAGCAAACATCCCGGTGCATCGCTGTACAGCTTTTCGCACGCCCCAATTTTCAATAGCCGTCAGTAACGTTTCGGTATCGGAAAAGCCCACCCAGTTTTCTGATGGCAGCTCCTTTCTAATCTCCAAGTGATTATAAATTTCTCCGTTGAAAACAATTACATATCGACCAGTTTTCAGCTGCATCGGTTGGTCCCCAGCTGCAGTGAGTTCAACTACAGACAACCGCCTGTGACCAAGGGCAACACCCGCGCCAAAATCACTCCAATAACCAGAACTATCCGGGCCACGATGAGAAATCGCATCTGTCATACGCTCAATCAGTTGAGAGGACAGTAGTTCGCGATTATCGCACATTACGCCTGCAAAACCGCACATGATTAAACCTTCTTCACGATCATTCTATGTTATTTGCAGTATCACTCGTAGAGCTATTTGAGAGTGATTTGAAAATAATCTCGACGTTACTGTCGACTGTTTGGGCTCCATCTAACTTGATAACTGTGACCCCAGCTAATGGCCCAATCACATCTATTACCCGCTGTCTCGCTTGCTTCCACGAAGTGCGATTCCGAACCCACTCATTAATTTCAGCTAACGTCAAGACTTGATTGTCTCTATCCCGCCATCGCTCCACTGCGAGTTCAACAGGTGTATCACAAACAACCAATAGAAGCTGCCCAACTAACGGCAAAACACGCCGGTTGAAGTACTTCTCTACTTCGCGTTCATCAAAACAACCATCTAACACCTTGTCCGCAGCAAAAGTTGCGAAATCCGAATCATACACTACACAAAGGTCTGCGCGCCGAGATAGGCTCTTCAAGTGGTACGAAAAAATGCATGGCATGTATAAACGACTCAAACCACCTCTAGCTCTGCCACTCTTGATATCGCGGTAGAGGCGCTGCAAATAAACGCCGCACAAGCTAGGTCGGAAAAACATCAAGAAATACATTATTGATAATGCTTTTGAAACAACATGGCGAGACTTTTTACGCCAAGAGGATTGCGTAATAAACTTAACACCGGACTCTCTCAGCTTTCCATATAAAGCCCTAGCGATAGTGCTTTTGCCTGATCCGCGACCTCCCGTGAAAAGCACAAGCATTGTTATCTAGGTTCCCTCAAAATCGACTTTATAAAAGATACAACTTTTGCAGCATTCTGGCTTGGGTCATCCCCTCCGTCTAGTATCAAGTACGGCACAGCCTTTTGCGTAGTAATCACCTGACGAAGCACCTGGCTCTGGTTTAACGCCCTTTCATGTATTACGCGTCGCACTTCCCTAAAATTCTCACTCTTTCCTGGGAACCGCCTCTTGAAACGGTCCCACATAATTTCAGGGCTAATGTTCACAAAAATTAAACCATTGTATCGATACGCAAAAGTTAAAAAGTACGAGTCAATTGCCTTAAAGATATCCGTATTAGGTCGAAATACTATTCTCTGTAACATGTGAAGCATGTCATCTTTTAATAATACGTCGTGCCCGAAACGTTCATAGTATGGATGAAGGACAACCATTTTAAGCAATGACCTCAACACTCGGAAGTTCACAGGTGACCATGCTGTATACTTTAAAAAAAAAATGAAAACAAACATCAGCTTATTAAAATTTTTTACCGCTATAAACGGCCAACTTAACGAGAAATGTAACTTTGGACGTCTTACTTGGTCTGGATATATAGCTATATGAGGAGACAATAAATTCTGCTTCGTAATTGCATGATAAGTTAATGTTTTCCCAGCACCATGCGCACCAACAAATTCAAAATAATATTTATTATTTTTCGGCATTATTGTGGAGCACCAAATTTCTTGAAAATACCGTGAAACAAGCCCTTCAATACGGCAAATGGCATCCCTGGTGATTTAGTTCTAAACGCAACAATCGTTGAATAATAAAAAACAATAAGAGCAAAATTAATGTAAAAAAAACTTGGGCGCAATAACCCATATTGCTTGAGATAATCTCTAGTCAAAAAATGATTTCGGATTAAGAGGTAAGCTCTACGATTACTTAGTGGCTTTTTTTGAGGCAACAAACGTGTTATTGATGCGTTTTTTACATGAGCGATATTAGTAAAAAGAGAAACAACAAACCCGTATATCGTATCACCATTAACTTGAAAGAATCTCTCGTCAGGCAATCCAGCTTTTTCCACAATATCTCCATGGATCAGCATGCCTTCAAAACAACAAGTATTACTAAATACTACATCTTTATCTGAAGAAAATGAGAGTGCTTTTGAATGTGATGTAAATCCCACAGCGGGATTAAACAATGGAACCGTTTTCTCATCTCGGCTTGGAGCTATGCATCTCGAGACACCTTTATGCTTTAGAAGATTTTCAAGACAAGTGGGAGCAGCAACAATATCATCATCAAGAATCCATATCCAACTTGGAGAATGCGACTGAGCCATGGCTATGCCCTGGGCGAAGCCTCCGCTTGGCCCCTTATTCTCCTCCAACCGCACATACTTAATAAAAGCTTTGTCTAGAACGCCACTAGCGAGCAAACAATCATAAGTACCATCTGTTGAAACGCTATCTACAATAATTATCATATCCAGAGGCCTGCTTTGGTTTAATAAACCGTGGATACCCTGTAATAGCATATCTTTACGATTATGCGTTAATATTACCGCAATGATATCTTGTTTATCTTCGTTCATTAATCTTGCCTCATTTCATATCCAGATTTAATTTTTTAAATAATATTTCTATATGAGCCACCTAGATATATTAATGAAAATAATTTTTTCCGTGGAAATCTATTTAACTGTTATTAAATTCAACTATTTTTATCTATTACATAAGAACTAATATAAAGGGCCTATAATTTTAAAACCTATCAACTATTTATTATTGGAATATAGTCTTTGATATACCAATCCACAAATTGACTTATACCTTTTTTTATTGGTGTTTTTGGATTAAAGTTCAGTTCTTTCTTTGCTAACGAGCTATCTGCAAATGTATACCACCTGTCTCCCTTGGGAAGCGGAACATGCTCTCTTTTCGCCGTTTTACCCATAGCAATTTCGATGGCCTCCACACAATCCTCTAATAGAACATGCGGCCCACCAAAGTTGAAGATTGGATGGCGGCTACTAAAATCTATATTCAGCTCATTACTTAGTGCAGTTTGTATTAAACACTCGGTAACATCATCTATGAAAGTGAAGCAGTGTTTTATTTTCCCATGGTTATGCAACGTGATTGGCAGGTCCTTATATATCCTATCAACAAATTTAAAGAACACGGTATCTGGGCGAGCCCATGTCCATACACCTTGAAAAAACGGAGCCCTATGATAGGCCTCTTATAATATGAGTGATAAGCTTGAGCCATAACTTCGTTTGCAATTTTTGAAGCGCCATAAATTGATACTGGAAGGTCCGTTGCCTTGGACTCTATATTAACTGACCCCTCTTGAGTTTATCCATAAACCGATGAAGATGAAGCGTACAAAAACTTGTCTGCTCGGGATTCTCGGAATAACTCTAACATATTCTGAAAGGCGACCATATTGTCTTTTACATATTCATGAGGAAACTCAAACGATCTAAGCACGCACGCCTGCGCTGCCAAATGAACAACAACATCCACATCTAAAATTTTGTTTTTAATGGGCTCTAGGTCTTCTGGTTCAGCCAAGTCCACAGTGTAGTGTGAGTAGCTAGGAAACTGACTTAATACCGAGAGTCTAGCATGTTTGAGGAGTGGATCGTAATAGCTCGCATTCATAAGATCAATCCCATGAACAATATGCCCATCTTTCAACAACTCTTTTGCAATGTGAAATCCAACAAAACCTGCTGATCCAGTTATCAAAAAAGTGTTTTCTCTACCAATTTTTCTCACCGCATACCGCCTCTATAATATAAAGATAAATTTACCCAACATTCTCTTTAAACTTAAATTTGCCTGGGTTCCAATGCAAAATAAAAGCTAATTTAACACACGTAAGTTGGGCCCAGTATTTTCGCATATTCAGATACTGCCGACTGCACCGAGTACTTTGCCAAATAAGATCTTGGTACATTTAGCTGTTTATTGTTCAATGCCCTATTCAGGGCTTCAGCGAACGCTTCTGCGTTCTTCATCTCAACAAGCTCCCCGAACAAGCCATTACACAAAATTTCCCGCGGTCCACTTGGGCAGTCAGTGCTAACTACCCTTTTTCCAAACGCTAATGCCTCGATCAAAACCGTAGGAAGACCTTCGCGTGTTGAAGAAAGTGCAACAAGATCGGCTCTCAAAAAATAAGGGTAAGGGTTATTTCTATGCCCAACAAATGAAACTCGATCGTCAATTCCATAAGCCTCACTTAACTTAATAAGGCTCTGCTTCTCCGGACCATCCCCAACAAGGATTAACTTGGACTTGATATTCACTTGTAACTGAGAAAACGCGCTTAGAAGTGTGAGGACATTTTTTTCTTTTGAAAGTCTGCCAACAAAAAGAATTAGAGGCTCGCCTGCTTGAAAAAAAGGATGTGCCAGGTCTTCTTTACTTTGCACGAAAATTTCATCAGAAATAACTGGGTTTGGAATGACAGATATTTCAGAGAGGGGTATACCACTGAAGCGAGCCATTGCCGCAGCTACGCCCTGTGACACCCCTATATGACTATCTGCCTGCCTATAGAGAAATTTAATTAATAATCTCCAAGCTGACCGTTGAAAAAACGGAAGCTCTTGAAGCGCAGAGTCAATTGAAGGATGATCTGAAATTATAACCTGGGTCGAAGCGTTTGCTAGTCTCGCCGCAATCAAAGCCAGACAATTTGCATGAAAAGATGCCGATATCAGAGAGTTTGGGCGAGCAGATCTGAGCGCGCCAACCAGATTTTTCAGAGCAGATTTTAGACTCCCTCTGCCCAAATATCTTACATTTAACTTTTCTTCTATGTAGCTCGCATAACCAAGATTTGGCGAAGCAGACCACACTTCAATTTTATAGCCATGTTCCTTTAAACCAATTGCCAACAAAGCAACAACCCTCCCGATACCGCCCTCTAGACTTGGTACAAAAAAAACAGCATCAAGGTTTTGGTTAGCTTTACTATCCACAATTGTCGTCATATATCAGCAGGTCTGTTTGGTGGGTCATAGCTACGTCTTGTGCAATGTAACGATACTTTAGTTTGATACGTTATATTTATCTGCAATAATTGCCACTAAATGATTTACATTAGAGGCCATGTTCTCATAGCTCCCGCTATTATCAACGGACAAAACCTCAAGACCGAGTTCTAATTGGATTTCCCTCGAAAACTTGTCATACTCTAGAGCGGCTGCTTGAAAAAAAACCTTTTTTAGCGAATGCCTCATTTCCGAGAAGAAGGGTAAATCGATGTCGCGCTTACTCTCTCTATTTAGGGCTATATCTGCATTCGTTTTAACATTCAGAAAGATTGTTTCTTTTGGGATCAACAGTCTTGTGAACCGTAACACATCACGAGCCCGCATATTAGTTAAAATCTTTAATGATATCAGCTTTGCTAGAAGCCCCTCATCATTTACCAAAGTAGCATTCGATCTTTTTAATAGCACGCCTAAAACAGCTGAATCGATCATAAGCCGCAATACTAAATCTCGCACCACCCGCTTTATATATGGTGTGCCCGAATACTCTGAACGAGGCTTCAAAAGGAACAAAGAAAGAAGCATTGGTACACGAAGCACTAACCGCAAAATATTATAGAGAGAGAAAATTCTCAGTGAAAAGTCGCCGCCAACCGGTTTGCGAGTCAAAACTTCGAGGCCAGCCGAATTCATAGAAGAAACCAAAACCTTTAGCACCGTCGTCTTTCCAGACCCTGCTACACCCAATGGCTCGATGTAAAACCTCACCATCATAAATTCTAACCTAGAAACCTTCGTATCATGAACTCACGCAATGAATATCTAAGTGCATGTCGAATGTATGTTGGCGTCAAAAAAGCAAAAAGCTTTGAAAACCAAAAGACTTCTGCGAAACGCTCAAACTCTGACTTTATCGCAGTAGCCTCGCCCCCAAAACAAATATCGATATACTCCCATGACTCATGCGAATTATCTGTTGAATGAACCGAACCCATCTCATCCGTGTCAAAAGCCTCACGCAGTGCATTTTTTAAAGCGCGTATCTTGAAATGCTCGTACCCCTTTGCATACGCGGGTAGCATTTTTACACATTTCTTATCCACCACCACCAGCGCAACAGCAGGAAGCCAGCCGTCATTACTCCCATCTTCATTGGCGCCCCAGTTTCCGCCCCTAAGAACCTCAGTTGCTGCTTTTTTTTCAGAAGAGGATAAGACTTTGGATCGAAGAATAGTGAAACCATTAGAAATAATTATGTCCTCTGCCTGTTTATATAGTCCTTTTTCGTAAACCCACTCACGAAGCATAAATACAGCGAGGCCCGCTGGGCCAACATGACCATGTGTAAAAAAACGATCATACACCCAAGCGTTTGTCTCACCTAACTTTGCCAACGTGTCTAACTTTGGCCTCCAACCCTTCGATGCTAAATATTCATCTAACTCCTCCATTGTAGAGCCAGGCGCAGAGCCTGCTGCATGCGCCATTTCTCGAATAACGCCTGCGTAATCATTCTCTGGATGAAGCTCTGTATGTCTCTTCAAACTACTTGGAATACCAGCCGCATAACCCTTTTTAGCGTGATATAGAGCATGGTATACAAAACTGTTCAACGCATCCTCAGGACACGGAATCCTCGATCCAGCAGGCCCGTCCATGGCTCGGTCTAGGATCTGTCGAGCCAATAATGGAGGGTAGTAAGGTATCGAGCCCTGCTCACCCGATGCCGAGTGAAGTCCAAGTCGGATATCCTTCGACACCCCAGCCAACTGACCCTCGTTATCCTTTAGGAACTTCATCACTCGCAGTTTGCCTTCAGCAGACAAAAGAATGTCGATATCTCCCGCATCTCTATAAAGATTTGGAAGTTTTTCGAAAAACCTTAGTACAACGTAGTCAATTTCTTGTGCCTTTAACCAAGATAAGAATTGTCTCACGCCAATGGAACCGGGAAGAACAGGTGGTCGCGAAGCAGCCATGCCTTTTTGCTTGATCGAGACCCAACGCGTTGTCTTGCCATACTCGTCAGTTAAAGTGACTAGGCCATCGAAACGGACTAATCCAAAAATAAGGCGCCGCAGCAAACCCAAAGAACCAAGAAACCACGAACGTCTTATTGCAAATCTAAGCAGCACGTTTGTTGGTACACTTGGATACATTGCAACTAAAACCTTTATAGCATTGTTATCGAGCAGACAAACATCAGCCACACAATCTGCAGCTTCCAATAAGGCACCATATGGCTTTACAGATACTTTCCCCGCAACAGCAGTGACATTTTTTGTTCGCTGGAATAACGTGGTATGGTCGGCCCCATTATGAGCAAGAGAATTCGCCGTGTTGATATCGCCATCGTAGACATCTACAACCCGCCCTTTTATAACCTCAGAGATGTTTGTCATTTTTTTTTATAGTAATTAACAGATGAAACATAAGCCAGAAATTTCTGTTTTAATGTCGGTTTACAACGAGACCGCAGAATCCATTATAACTGCTGTTAACAGCATACTAGTCCAAACTTTCTCAAATTTTGAATTCATTATAATAAACGACAATCCTCAAAACGCCAAAACGGCCGCTACATTAACAACAATCGCTGCCGGCGATCGAAGAGTTAAGATCATTACGAATGATTGCAATCGTGGTCTAGGGTTTTCTTTAAACAAGGCAGTAAAAGAAGCTAGCGCTCCTATTATAGCGCGCATGGATACTGAGGACACGTCAGTGCCCGAAAGACTAGGGAAACAGCTGACTTTCATGCAAGCCAATAGTCAAGTAGACTTGCTTTTTACTCAGTGGTTTGATGTAAATGAGGTGGGAAAATTAACAATAAGACAGCCCACCAAATCTGATCTAAAAAAACTGAAAAAACGGTTTTTCATCAAATCTCTCCTAATGCATCCTACCCTAGCTGCACGTAAAGAAGTGCTCACGAACAATCCATACCCGGAAATGAGTCGGCCTGAAGATATCGTTCTTTGGCTTAAACTTATGCGCTGTGGCTACGTTTTTGATGTTCTTGAGGAGCCCCTGTATAAATACCGCGTTAACCAAATTGATATAGACACGAAATATTTGAAAATAAAAGCTGGTTCTAGAAACTTAATCCCACACCTCGTGAGGGAATCAAGATTTTATTATAGAAACATGTATTTCTGGATTTATTTTATTAGAATAATTTTTGAATTTTTCGTATCACGAAATCCAATAGTTTTTAAGTTATCCCACAGCTTTTTCGTGAACAAATGGAAGGTTTTTTTCCCAAATTCATAGATAACTAATTCATTAAGCTAGCATCATGAAAAAAACGGGGATAAATATTTCATAATTTTAAATTAGAACCCACAAAATGCTAAGCTTTGCTTATTAATTTTTGAAATTCGGGACTGGTATTGGCGAGGTCGCTATAACTGCCGTTTGCTTTAACCTTTCCTTTATCAAGAAGTACGATTTGCTGGCAGTTTTTTACGCTACTTATTCGATGTGCAATTATGATAATCGTCTTTTTATTAGAGAGTCTACTTATTTTCTTCATTACTTCACTCTCTGTAACCGTATCCAGAGCGCTCGTAGCCTCATCGAGTACAAGAATTTGTGGATCAGAATAAAGAGCTCTCGCAATTCCAATCCGTTGCCGCTGACCACCAGATAAACGCACACCCCGCTCTCCAACGGCTGTCCCATATCCATGCGGTAATTCTTTATCGATGAATTCGTCTATATGTGCGATACTTGCGCACTCTTTGACCCGCTCCAAGTTAATGTCTTGGCCATCTACTCCAAAGGCAATATTCTCTAATATAGAGGCATCCATTAGAAAGATGTCCTGAGGCACGTAGCCAAGTGAACTCTGCCATGCACTTAAACCAAAGGCCGTAATGATATCATCATCAATCAGAATATCCCCCGCAGTTGGCTTTAATAAGCCAAGGATCACATCCACGAAGGTAGTTTTACCCGCACCCGTAGTTCCAACTATTCCCGTGCTACCGTTGATGGGAATTTTTATATTAACCTTCAATAATGAAGGAACGTTAGCTTGTGGATACGTATAGGTCACATTACGCAATGCAAAGTTTGTCTTATTCAGAAGACTTATCTGATTATCCAGCCTGCTGCGATCACCTTGAATCTTGAGGTCCGAGTATAGACTATCTATGATCGCGTGGCCGGACCTCAAACTCGCAAGGCCCTCATAAACATGATGCATTGCGGGCTTCAGTCGATATGCCGCAAAGGTATATACGCCCAGTACTGGTAAGATTTGACCAAGTGTCCCCTGCCCAAGCCCCCCACTAGCAAATAGCATAACTATTGTAAGTAAAAGTATAGCGCCAAAAACGATTGCCTCAATTAAAAAGTGAGGAACTTGATTCAGCGTGTGTAAATTAGCATGACTCAAAGCAAAACGCTTCGAGGGTTTCTCAAAGCGCCTCAAATATAGTAGCTCACAACCCAATAACTTTATATCTTTAATCCCACCAAAAGTGTCCGAGGCTACCAGGAAGCGCTCCTTGTTCTCATCGACAAGGATTTGGCCCATTTTGCTAAGCTGCTTTTTAACAAAAAGATAAGCTAACCCGTAGAGGCCCCCTAAAAGCCCTGCCGCAATAAAAGCTAACCACGGATTAACTAAAACTAACGTAGCGGTAATTGCAACTGCAACCAAGCTATATGCGAACATACTGTATGCTGGACGAAAAATTGTTCCGATCAATTGGTCAACTTCTGAGAGCACCTTCTTGGACATATCACCCGAGTGTCGATTAAGAAAAAACTCGTATGATCGGTGCAAGTAAGACCCTAGCAACCTAATGCTGATGCTGTGCCGAAGACTTTCTATGTAAAGATTCATTACATAATGAGTAAACGTACGATATACTGCCGAGATAATTATGAGTGCAAACGCCGCAGCGCCTAGAAATATTAAAAATCTATTGGGGCTCTCTACTCCCATTTCTTTAGCAAACTGATACACAGCCTTCAGTAAATAATTAGTATCCAGAAGCGTAGGGTCCCCAAGCACAGCGAGAAAGGGCATAACCGAAGCCAGTCCCACGGTTTCTAATAACGCCATACCTATTACCAGGACAAAAATCCAAGCCCCGCGTTTTTTCTCCTGGGCAGTCAATAAACTTAATGCAGTTCTTAAGGTCTCCATGTTCAATACCGCACTCTAGATTATAAACGCATATCGGATTGATCCACGTCAAAGATATATTTTAAATCATAAAGTAAATGATTGCCTTTTCCAAACGACCTAATAGTTGACGCACTCATTTTCTTAAAACGATCATGACCTACGGCTATAATTATGGCGTCATAAAAATACTTCTTTGGAGTATGGATAGTTTCTAACTTATATTGCCTGAGGGAATCTTCTGGTGACACCCAAGGATCAAAAACATCAACATTGCACTTACGACCTTGAAGATCATTAATTACGTCAATAACGCGCGTATTCCTGATATCAGTGCAGTTTTCCTTAAACGCAAGACCCATAATTAGAACATTAGAATTTTCTACGGGTATCGACCGAGTTCTCATACCTTTTACGAGCTTAGAGGCCACGTAGCCTCCCATACCATCATTTAAGCGACGCCCAGCAAGAATAAGCTCGGGCGTATAGCCAATCGCCTCAGCCTTGTGCGTGAGATAATAAGGGTCAACCCCAATGCAATGCCCACCTACGAGGCCAGGCCGAAATGGTAAAAAATTCCATTTTGTGCCCGCCGCCTCTAAAACTGCCTCGGTCTCGACTCCCATTATCTCAAAAATAATAGCGAGTTCATTAATTAGAGCAATATTGAGGTCCCTTTGAGTATTCTCAATAATTTTCGCTGCCTCTGCAATTCTGATACTATCGGTTTTATGTGTTCCAGCAGTAATTATGGTCTTGTAAAGGTCGTCAACAATTCGAGAAACTTCGGGTGTTGATCCCGCCGTTACCTTAATAATATTAGTAAGCTTTCGCGCCTTATCTCCAGGATTAACTCTTTCTGGGCTATAACCACAAAAAAAATCCTGGTTATACTTCAAGCCGGACACATCTTCTAAGACAGGCGAACAAACTTCTTCCGTACACCCTGGATAAACGGTAGATTCATATATTACGATATCGCCTTTCTTAAGCACCTCACCCACTAATTTGCTTGCACTAATCAAGTTACTAAGATCTGGGGCTTTATTTTCATCAAGTGGCGTCGGCACAGTAATAATGTAACAATTCACGTGCCGTAACTCTGAGAAATTTGCAGTATATTGCACATGTTGCGCGGCGGCTAAGTCACTCGCTGTAACCTCAAGTGTCCTATCAAATCCAGATGTCAGCTGCGCAATCCTCTCAGCATCAAGGTCAAAAGCTACCACGGATCGAGATTTACCAAATTCAACCGCTAAAGGAAGCCCTACATATCCAAGCCCTATCACTCCTATAGATAAATCTTCACTAATCATTGTATACTCAATCCCTTGAACTTCAACGCTCAGAGGCTTTTAAAAACTTTTCAATATGCCACTTCAAAACCTCAGACAGTCCTTGCTCTAGATTATGTGTTGGAGAGTATGATAACAGCTTCTTTGCCTTATCTATATCAGCTAAACTATGCTTAATGTCACCAAGTATAGGCTGGGGGCTTAAATGGAACGTTTGGCAGACTTTTTCTAAGTTCTAACTCGATTATTCGATGCAAATCTTTCAATGATGTCTGACTGCCACAAGCAACATTATAAACCTGATTAACTGCAGAATCTTTGATAGTTGTCGCAGCCAAGATATTACACTGGACTGCGTTAGTTATGTAACAAAAGTCTCTGCTAGTAGTTCCATCCCCATATATTACTGTGCTTTTCTCATCAAGAAGCAAAGCTGTCCACTTCGGTATCACTGCGGCATAAGCCCCATTAGGATCTTGGCGGGGGCCAAACACGTTGAAATACCGGAGACCTATTGTTTCCAAACCATAACTCCGAGAGGGATAGGAATTTGCTTTTAGCAGAGGTGAGGGATTACACCAAGGGATAGGAATTTGCTTTTAGCAGAGGTGAGGGATTACACCATCAGCGGCCCTCGAAACCCTGTCGTTGTCTGTTTCACATCACCCCTGTTTTCCCTAAAAATCATTTCACCATAAACTTTGTGAATTTTACAACACACAATTTGCCTGAATTAAAGGGTGTTTTCAAGACACCTTAATACCCAACGGCG
>PVBE011645322.1_pt1 | contig 16986 bp, 11 predicted proteins | sample 1631181 | NCBI WGS metagenome assembly PVBE01 (sample SAMN08397723, study PRJNA350692) | Marine metagenome, whole genome shotgun sequencing project. | isolation source: water | place: Pacific Ocean | collected 2012-04 | reverse complement strand
TATAAAATTAAAATATTATATTTATAGTATAATATTAACATAATACAATGCCAAATAAACTGAAATAGAATGTCAGATCTGATCTTAGTTTTTACAATTTATTTCTTTTAAAAATCAGAACAGTGATATCATCAAATCTGTTTCCTTCTTCAAAATCTTTTACATCTTTGATTATTGCATTTGAAAGTTCAGAAGGCTTTAAACTTCGATTTTTCTTTAATAATTTATAAAGTCTTTCTTCGCCGTATTCTTCCTCTTCAGGAGATATCGCTTCACTTACACCGTCAGTGTAGCAGATGACTGAATCACCGAAGTTAAGTCTTTTATTACCTGATATATATGTTGCATCTTCAATAACTCCTAAAGGTATATTGTTTAAATTGCCAAAGGTATTTAATGAAATGGCTGAAGATAATTTATCAAAACGTTTTGTTAAATTTTTCATACGGCTAAAATTAATATCTGGTCTGTCATTAAGTATAATAGCTTCATGATGTCCTGCATTTGCGTATATGAGTTCGCCTGTATCTATGTTGTAATAGCATAGAAAAACTGTTACGAACATGCATCTGATATTATCAGTTACCAAGATTTTATTTGCTTTTATGAGAGCTTCAGAAGGATCTTTTTCGCCCGGGCAAATGTTTCTCAAAACAGTTTTAGCAAAAGCCATAAACAGTGCTGCGGTTATCCCTTTCCCTGACACATCAGCCAAAACCAGTGCAAGTCTGCCGTCATCAAGATAAAAGAAATCATAAAAATCTCCCGCAGCATCTTTTGCCGCTTCCAGTGCTGCATATAACGTAAACTCAGGTCTTATATATTTAGACGTTATATTTGGGAGGATAGAGTGCTGAACTTCTGCCGCAATTTTTATTTCACTTTCAATCTCTTTTCTGGTTTCCACTTCATTTCTCAATTTACTGAAAGATTCCCTAAGTTCCTTCTTCCTTTCTTTAATTTTTTTATCAAGGCTGTCATTTAACAGCATCAACTCTTTGCCGTGTTTTTTTTTAGATGAATACAGAAAAAAGAATAGAGAAAGTAAAACAGCTACTAAAGAAGAGATAATTATTAATAATAGATTAGTAAAGTTTGCCATATGGAGTTTCTGGTTTTTTAGCGAGATGTCTTCTTTAAGCATTGATACCTGTTTGTTGATATATTTATTTGATGATATCAACGCGCTTGTTTTAAGCAGTTTTACATAATTTTTATATTTTGCCTTTTGGTAAAGCACAAGATGCTTGTATGCTTTGTCAATTTTATTTTCAGCAGAATATAGTTCATAAAAACCTTTATTAATTTTATTGGAATAAAAAGAGTTTTTCTTTATTGCATTCAAACTATCTGCTTTGTTAAAATAAGTAACTGCTTTCTGATATTTATGTTGTTTTAAATATACATAACCTAACCAGTACAGCCCTTGAATCTTGTTTTTTTTTGAAGGATTATTTGTTTTATTGATAGATTTTCTAAGGTAAAATAGGGCTTTATCGTAATCTCCCAGCTTATAATAAGATATACCAAGGTTGCAACAATAAGAAGAATATTGATATTTTAATATTTCGGGAGATTTATATTTTGAAAGAGCGTTCTCTAAGGTTTTTATTGCCAGTTTATATCTCTTTTGATCGTAATAAATACCCCATAAAGTCATCTGGACATAGTATTTAGTAAAATTATTTTGTTTATCTGCAATTCTTTCTGCTGTTTTTGCATAAAAAATAGCTAGGTCAATGTTTTTTATATTTTGGTAAATTTGACTGATAAAGCAGTAAACAATCGCGACATACCCTTCATTAGGACTATACTTAAAGGTTTTAAAATAATTAACCAAAGCTAATTCTAAATTATTTTCTATATCATATATTTGAGCTGAATAAAAATATGAAAAATAAATCATCGAATTATTTTTATATTTAATACCGAGCTCTTTTAATGCCTGACAATATTCAAGAGCTTTTTGGTAATTTCCTATCATTACATATAAACGTTGTATTTTCTGGAAAGCATTATTGATGGCGTCTATATCTTTCTTTTTTTCCGCTTCTGCTAATAATTTATATTCTTTTTTCAATTCTTTGTAGCGAATCATACTACTTGAACAGTAATTTACTTTTATTTCACTATTACTTTTTTTATCAGTTGATTTCATCGAATGATAGAAAATGGGTCGGAGATTGTTGTAAGCATGGCTGTGCAATAAATTCGACAGATTAACAATAGTGATCAATGAAATGATAAAAATTGTTAATATTTTCTTATTCACAAGCATAATAAATCAATCCCATACTATTTAATTCTTTTGAATGCCAGAATTGTAACATCGCTACACCTGTTATCATCTTCAAAATTTTTGACATTTTTGATGATTTTACATGAAATTTCTGATGGTGTTAGTTTTCGATTTTTCTTTAATAATTCATAAAACCTTTTTTCCCCATATTCCTCATCTGATGGAGATACAGCTTCAATTACACCATCTGTATAGCAGATAATAGTTTCATCTATTTTGAGGTTTATATTTCCTGATTTATATGTTGTATTACCCATTACACCTAAAGCCATATTGTAAAAACAACCGAAAGAATTTATAGATTTATCACCTAATTTAATAGCAGGATGATGACCTGCATTTGCAAAATTAATATTCCCTGTCTCAATATCATAATATAACAATAATAAAGTTGTAAATATGCATTTGACATTATCAGTAGCCAATATCTTATTAGCCTTTTTGAGAGCTTCAGAGGGATCTTTTTCATTTAGACATATGTTTTTTATTGCAGTTTTTGCAAATGTCATAAAGAAGGCTGCTGTAATTCCAGTTTCAGAAGTATCAGCCAAAATCATTGCAAGTTTTCCATCTGCAGTATAAAAGAAATCGTAGAAATCTCCCGGTGCGTCTTTGCCCGGTTCCATTTTTGCATATAACGTAAATTCCGGCCTTATAAATTTAGATGTTATATTAGGCAGAATGGACTTTTGAATTTCTGTAGCAATTTTAATTTCGTTTTCAATTTTCTCTCGTGCTTCAATTTCATTTCTTAATTTGCTGAAAGATTCCCTAAGTTCCTTAGTTTTTTCCATAACAATATTATCAAGATTTTCATTTAGTAGTACTAATCGGCTTCCATGTTGCTTCTTAGATATATATAGAAAGAAAAAAAAGATCACCAGGACTAATACTAAAGCAGAAATAATTATTAATAGTGTATTTGTAAGATTAGCCATACGCAGTGTATGAGTTTTTTGTAGAATATCTTTTTTCAGCATTGAAACATGCTGATTAATATATTTATTTGATGATATCAATGCACTCGCTTTAAGGCGGTTCTTGTAGTATTGTTCTTCAGCTTTTTGATAAATAACAAGATGTTTATATGCTTTATCAATTCTGTTTTCTGCGGAATAGAGTTCATAAAAACCTTTATTTATCATCATCACAAAATAAAGAACATTTCCTGAATTCAACAATTTTGCATCATTAAAGTATTTATATGCTTTTTTATAATCATGTTTCTTTAAATACACATATCCTAACCAAAACCGGCCCATAATTTTCATTTCATGACAAGGTTTATTGTTTTTATTTATAGATTTCCTTAAAAAAAACAGTGCTTTGTCATAAATACCTAATTTATAGTAAGAAGTACCTATCGTTCGACAATAATCATTATAATAAAATTTTAAGATATAGGTAGTTTTAAAGTTTGATAAAGCATTCTTTAAAGTTTTGATTGTTTTTTTATATTTTTTCTGAGCTGAGTAAATATTCGCAATAAAACGTTGAACAATATATTTATTGCTATTATTATCTGTTTTATTAACTATTTTTTTAGCTGTTTGAGCATAAAATAGGGCTAATTTATAATTAGCTATTTTTGTATAAATCTGAACTATGTTGCAGTAATTATTTACAAGATCTGACTTATTTGAAGAGTATTTTATTGCCTTAAAGTAATTGATCAATGCTAATTCTAAATTATCCAACACACCATATACTTGTCCAGTACAATAATATGAGTTAAAAATCAAATCATTATTTTTATATTTGAGGCCAAGCATTTTTAATTTTTTACAATATTCAAGTGCTTTTTTATAATTTCCCAATGAATTATATAACCAAATTATATTTTGCATGCTATTGTTTATATCTTTTATATCCTCACTTTGTTCAGCTTCTGCTAATAATTTAAATTGCTTTTTTAACTCGTTGTAGCTGATCATACTGCTTGAACAGTAGTTTACTTTTAGAGTATGGTTTTTGTTTTTATCAGTTGATTTCAGCAAATGATGGGGAATAAGGTAATGATTATTGTAAGCACGGCCGTATGATAAATTAACAAAAGTAATAAACGAAAGGATGGAAATTATTAATAATTTTTTATTTATCTGCATAATCAAGCTATCTCATACTATTCATTTCTTTTAAAAATCAGAACAGTGATATCATCAAATCTGTTTCTTTCTTCAAAATCTTTTACATCTTTGATTATTGCATTTGAAAGTTCAGATGGTTTTAAGCTTCGATTTTTCTTTAATAATTTATAAAGTTTTTTCTCTCCATATTCTTTGACTTCAGGGGATATTGCTTCAGTCACGCCGTCAGTGTAGCAGATTATTGAATCTCCGGTGCTAAGTTTTTTGCTTTCTGATGAGTATTCTTCATTTTCCATTACACCTAAAGCCATATTGTTAGAAGTACCAAATGTGCTAATAGATTTATCATTTAAAATTACAGCTTCATGATGCCCTGCATTTGCATATATGATTTCACCTGTTTCTATGTTGTAGTAGCATAAAAAAACTGTCACAAACATGCATTGATCGTTATCAGTAGCCAATATATTATTTGCCTTTTTGAGTGCATCAGAAGGATCTTTTTCATTTTGACATATATTCTTTAATACAGTTTTAGCAAATGTCATAAATATGGCTGCTGTAATTCCTTTTCCCGAAACATCAGCCAAAATTAAAGCAAGTCTGCCGTCCGCCATATAAAAGAAATCGTAAAAATCACCTGCAGCATCTTTAGCCGGTTCCAGTTCAGCTGATAATGTAAATTCTGGTTTTTGGTATTTAGATGTTATTTTGGGGAGAATAGACCTTTGAATTTCTGCAGCAATTTTAATCTCGTTTTCGACTTTCTTCCTGGTTTCAATTTCCTTTCTTAATTTACTGAAAGATATCCTAAGCTCTTTTGTCCTTTCTTTAACTTTATCCTCAAGGCTGTTATTTATCAGTATTAATTCTTTGCCATGTCTCTTTTTAGATAAATACAGAAAAGATGCTAAAACCAACAGGGCTAATATTAATATGGATATTATGAGTAGTAGTATATTTAAAATGTTATCAGTATGAAGTTTCTTATTTTTATATAAAATATCTTCTTTAAGTATGGGGATTTGTGTATCAATATATTTATTGTTTTGTAATCTGTTGCTTGTCTTTAGTACATTTCTCATTTCTTCTTCTTTTAATTTTACATAAGACAATAAATATTTATTTGCTTTTTTAAATTTTTGTTTTGCTGTAAATAATTCATAAAAACCCTTGTCTATTTTTATCGCATAACCTTTATTTATTGGGGAAATATTTAACTTTTGAGCTTTCATTAGGAAAGTGTATGCTTTTGTCAAATTACCTTTTTTTACATAAGTTAATCCTATATAAATAATTGGCAAACAATGTACATACCGGTCAGAAGAACTATGTTTCAAACATTTATTTAAATAGAACAATGCCTGCTTATATTTTTCAAGATTATAATATGCAGTTCCTAAAGATAAAAAGTAAACATATTTATTCCAACTATTTGGAGATTTATATTCAGAAAAAGCAGTAGATAAAATTTTAATTGATTTTTTATATTTTTTTTGGGCGAAATAAACATTAGAAAGATTGTATTTAGCAGCATATATAGCTTCAGGAATATTTGATTTCTCAGCAATCATTTCAGTTGCTTTTGCATAAAATATGCTTTCTTTAAAATTATTTGTGTCCTGATAAATAAAACATATATATTGATAGATCTGAAATTTATAATATGTAACCTTTTCTTTTGAAATGTTAATTGATTTATCTTGAATAAATTTTAATGCATTAATAAAATTGACTAGTGCTAATGTCCGTCTATACAGTTGAAAATATGCTTCGCCTAGAGAATAATTAGAATGAAAAATCATACTGTTATTATTGTATTCTATTCCATATTTTTTCATTTTTTCTGCATATTCAATAAGTTTATTATAATTTTTTGATTTCGAGTATAAATAAATAATTTTTCTTAAGGAATGATTAATGATTTTAATATCTTTATTCTTTTCTGCTTCATGTAAAGTTAACAATTCTCTTTTCAATTTTTTATAATAATTCATACTGCTTGAACGGTAATTTGGTTCTATTGTATTATCAGTTGATTTTAGCGAATGACGGTAAACTGGTAGGAGACGATGGGAAGTATGACTGTACAATAAACTTGATTGATAAATCACTATGATAAATATAGTGATAAAGATTGATAATATTTTTTTATTTACACTCATCAACATCTCAATAATACAAAAACTATAATGTATTAATAATTATAACTTTTTTTGTATCGATATTAACAGTGAATAATATTTAATTATTAATGAAAAATAATAATGAAGTCTATGTAAACAATTATATATTATTTCAACGTTAGACTATGCTATTTCTTTCTAGATTTATCAGTTATGTCTCTATCAATAAAACTGAAATATTCTTCACCTTTATAAATTATTCTGGTAGCACGAGCTTCAATAATACGTATTTCTCCATCGGGCCTTATAATTCTGAAAGTTCTTATCTCTGGCCATGAGGTATTGTCATTGTATGTTTTTTCTATTTTACGATAATCGGGGTGGAGGCAGGTATTCAGCCAGAAATGATAACCGTCATCCTGAAACTTTTCATAGGGGTATCCATATATAAGTTCTCTTGATCTGTTTACAAAAAGATGTTCGTTCGTTACTGGTTTTAGTATACAGAATGCCTCCTTCATAGAATTTATACTTTCTCCCATCAGAGATATTATTTTATGTGTTTCTATTTCATTTGTGATATCATTGTTCATGCCGTACAGAATCGCTTTATTATCTTTATCAAATATTTTGAAAGATTTGTATTTAATCCATCTGTTTGATCCGTCTTTGTGTATAACCCTGAAAGAGTGTTCACCTAACGGGAGGGTGCAGTTTGTTTTATTTATCTTTAATTTTCTTTTGTCATCATATTGGATCAGATCAAACCACAGCTGTGGATTTGTTTTAAATTCTTCTTTAGTTCTGCCGTATATTTTATCTGTACCATTTACCCCTAAAAACTTATATTTATATGGTTTATCGCTCATTATCCATATTTGGTCATCCAGTTTGTTGATTACATTTTCAAGAAGCTCAAGTCTCTCTATATTTTCTACAACATCTGTTATATCTTTAATACTTACAGCAATTTCAATAACACTGTCAAGGTCGTCAAATATAGGTTCTATGGAAATAAGGCCGTATTTCGTCTCTCCTATGCCCGGTATTTTTACTCTGATGTCACTAATAGGTACTCCAGTCTCAAATACCTTGTTTTCCAGGGGAACAATGTCTTCAATTTCTTTTCTTCCGAAGATATCAATCGATTTTAATCCAATAACATCTTCTATAGTGTAATTTTTTGAAACATAGAAAAGAAAATTATTATTTACATTTCTGATTACACGGTTTTTATTTTTAATGTATAGAATTTGGTTAATTGACCGGTTTTGAGCGCTTAATCTCCTATTTTCTTTTTTTAATCTTATGTTTTCAGACATGACACGTTCTGTCTCTTTCAATATTGCATTAACAGATTTGTGCTCAACGTTTGATATGGCTGCAGATTGATTTACTTTTGTTTGTAACTGTTTGGTTAATTCACTAATATCAATCTTAGTAATTTTTGTATCATTTTCATTCGGCAGGCCTTTGCAATCTGAAATGTCACTGACACTTACTCCATATAAGGAGGCTAATGCTATCAGGCTTGTTTTTTCAGGCTGCCTTTTTCCGTGCTCCCAGTAGGATATGGTTGAACGGTGTTTGCCAAGATAATCTGCAACCTGGTTTATTGTTAATTTTTTAGCTTTTCTGAAATGCGTTATTTTATCTCTATATATTTTCATTATTTTTCCCTGATGAAATTTAACTATAAGTTTAGTCGACATATTTGTTATAAAAATATAATAGTAGATATAATCTACATTTTATTGTTAATAATAAAATATCTGCATTTAGAAATATGGATTATTTAAATTAATTTAAACTTAAAATTAACTAAATTTAATAAGATAAACTAAACAGAAATTAACAATAACTGATTTATAAACACTAAGGGAGATAAAAAATGAATAATACATTTTTTCCAGAGGTTACATCTGCAATTTTATTTGAAGGAAAAAAATCAACAAATCCTTTAGCCTTTAAATATTATGATGAGAGTAAATTAATTAATGGCAAAACGATGAAAGAACATTTAAGATTTGCTGTTGCATTCTGGCATACTTTTAAAGGAAATGGCGCAGATATTTTCGGTGGACCTGTTTGGGATAGAAAATGGAATTCCTACAATACAGAGATGGACAATGCTAAAGCTGCACTTGAAGCAGCATTTGAATTTTTTGCTAAACTCGGCAACCCTTACTGGTGTTTTCATGACATTGATATTGCTCCTGCAGGAAATTCTTTTTCTGAAAAATGTAATAATTTGAATACCATCGTAGAAATAGCTAAAGAATATCAGAAGCAAACAGGTGTTAAACTCTTATGGGGAACTACAAATGCTTTTTCTCATCCTAGATTTTCTCACGGAGCAGGAACAAATCCTGATGCACATGTAGTGGCATATGCTGCTGCACAGGTTAAAAATGCCCTTGATGCAACACATGCTCTTGGCGGAGAAAACTATGTGTTCTGGGGAGGTCGAGAAGGTTACGATACTTTGCTAAATACAAATTATTCTCATGAGCAGGAACAGCTTGCAAAATTTTTCCAAATGGCTGTTGAATATAAAGAAAAAATCGGATTTGAGGGACCTTTCTTGATTGAACCTAAACCAAAAGAACCTACAAAACATCAGTATGATTTTGATTCAGCGACTGTATTGAACTTTCTAAAAAAATATAATCTGATGGATTATTTTAAACTGAATATCGAAGCTAATCATGCAACTTTGGCCGGTCATACATTTGAACATGAACTTACAGTTGCTTCTGCTGAAGGTAAACTTGGAAGCCTTGATGCAAATACCGGTGATCCTAATTTAGGATGGGATACTGATCAATTTCCTACTTCTTTCTATACTGCAGCATATGCATGTTCTATTATATTGAAACAGGGTGGAATTCAATCAGGAGGAGTTAATTTCGATGCCAAATTAAGGCGTGGCTCATGTGATAGTATAGACCTGTTTTATGCACATATCGGCGGAATGGACACCTTTGCTCGCGGTCTTGAAATTGCTGCAAAAATACAGGAAGACGGAGTTCTTGATGATTTTGTAGATGAAAGATATGCAAGTTTTAAATCAGGTCTTGGACTTGGTATTATGAATGGTTCAGAAACTTTAGAGTCATGTGAGAAATATATTCTTGAAAAAGGCGAACCTACATTAAAAAGTGGTAGACAGGAATACTTGGAAAATATTGTAAATGGCTATATTGTAAACAGCTAATTTGCGAATTATTAATTGTCAATGAGGAACGATGATGAAATCAGTATTAGGAATTGATGTAGGGACACAAAGTACCAAGGTGATAATTTATGATTTTGAAAATAAAAAAATTGTTGCTGAATCATCGCATTCTCATGACATTATTTCAGATAATGACGGTACAAAAGAACAGAAAGCTGAATGGTGGATTGAGGCTATTAAAATCTGTCTGAATGAAATCAATTCAGAAATAAAAAAGAGCGTAGTTGCTATTGGCGTATCGGGTCAGCAGCATGGTTTTGTGCCGCTGGATGCGGATGGCAATGTTCTTTATAATGTCAAACTTTGGTGTGATACATCAACTGATAAGGAGTGTAAAGTTATTACTGAAAAATTTGGAGGGAAAGATAAGCTTGTCTCTGAAATAGGTAATGAAATACTGCCAGGTTATACTGCTTCTAAAATACTCTGGTTTAAAAATAATAAACCAGAGCTTTATAATAAAATGGAGACTATTCTGCTTCCGCATGATTATATAAATTACTATTTTACCGGTAATCTTGATATGGAGTTTGGAGATGCTTCAGGAACTGGTTTGCTGAATATAGAATCGAGAACATGGAATCAGGAAATCCTGAATGTTATTGATCCTGATAGAGATTTATGTTCCTGTCTGCCTGAATTAATCAAATCTTATGATGCAGCTGGAATATTAAAAGACGATGTTGCTGAAGATTTAGGGCTTAATTCGGGAACAATAGTATCTTCAGGCGGTGGAGACAACATGATGGGGGCAATAGGTACCGGAGCGACAAAACAAGGTAAAATGACAGCTAGTTTAGGAACTTCAGGAACTCTGTTCGGTTTTTCAAAAACACCGATAATTGATGAAGATTTAGCTTCATTCTGTTCTTCGACAGGTGGTTGGCTTCCTCTGTTATGTACTATGAATTGTACAGTGGGTTTAGAATTAACCAGAAAGTTACTGAGAAAAGATTTAAATGAAGTAAATTCATTAGTAAAAGAAACTGAAATTGGTAGTTCAGGAATTATAACTTTACCATTTTATAATGGGGAGAGAGCACCTAATTTTCCCAATGGGAAAGGGTGTATTATGGGACTTACTCCCGATAATATGTCTGAAGGCAATTTGCTGAGATCATCTATGGAAGCAGCTATTTTTGGTTTAAAATACGGGCTTGAGCTATTTATCAAAAATGGTTTTATCCCTTCTGAAATAACTATTACTGGTGGTGGAGCCAAAAGCAGTTTCTGGAGACAGATGGCTGCAGATATTTTGAATACACCAATCAAAACTGTAGAAGTTGAAGAAGCAGCTGCATTCGGTGGTGCTATCCAGGCTTTGCTTGCATATGAATCATTAACTGAGAATATAGATATTAATGATTTAATAAATGAACATTTATGCGTAGATGATAATAAAAAACATTTTCCAAACGAAAATGCTGTAAAAGCTTATGAGCCTGTTTATTCTAAATATAAACAATATGTTGCAAGTGTAACAAAAATGTTTGAATAATATTACTTTTGCAATACTGGAAAATATTGTTTGGGATTGTAGTTTTTGTTATATGGACGATCTGATAGGAGTTTTATATAATGAAATATGATCACAAACTTATTGAACTGTATACTTGCCAAATATTAGAAAAATATAATATCCCTTCAAATAAAGCTAAAATTAGCGCAAAAATTCTTGTTGAAGCTGATTTAAGAGGAATTTTTTCACATGGTATAAATAATATAGAAACATATGTTATTAAAGCAATAGAAAATGGAGGACTGATTCTAAACGCTGAATCGGAAGATATTAATCCTGATAACAAATTTTCTATAAGGCATATTGATGCCAATGGCGAACTGGGACATTGTTCTGCAATGTTTGCTGTTAATTATGTTAAAAAATTAGCAAGAAAATATGGTTACGGCAAGGTTTATGTCTCCAATGCCAATCACTTTGGCGCAGCAGGTATTTATTCAGAAGAAATATGTAAAGAAAAAGATCTTTCAGGACGCGTTTGTTGTACAACTCTTTCATGTACAGTTCCATATGGGGGGAATAAAAAACGTCTTGGAACTAACCCGTTAGCCTGGTCTATTCCTTATAATGATGGAATTATAACAATTGACATGGCTACTACCACTCATGCCATAAGCGGTCTGGCTAAAGCTGTTATAGAGAGATTTCAACTGCCGTTTCCCGCTTATGATAATGAGGGTAATGAAATTTTAGATTCTTCTATCTTCTCATCTGTTGAAGATTTTTATAATAACAGTTCAATGGTTCCCCTTGGTGCTTTGGGGCGTGAAAAATCTAAAAAAGCAGATGCTGGTTACAAAGGAACCGGTTTAGCAACATTAATTGAGCTTGACAGTGTTATAGGTTCCGGACCGTCAACTTTTATAAATCCAACAAATATGAATGTAAACCGCAGAATTCATCAAACATTTGAAGCATGGCGTGTTGATACATGTTTTTCAAAAAAAACAGCACTGAATAATATATCAAAAACAATTAAAGATATTAGACAATATGGAGGTGACAGTATGCTTATGCCCGGAGAGAAGGAGCATATAACAAGAAGAATAAGCATAGAAAACGGGATTCCATATACAAACGAACAGATTAACAGATTTAATAATATCAGAAAAAATTTAGGTCTATCAACAATTGATAGTTAATTTCTATTGAAATTTCACAGAGTTGAGGGAAAAGGGGAGATGGCTAATGATTGAAAAATTGGCAGTTCATGGTGGTTTAAAAACCAGAAACAGAGGATTTTCTACCTGGCCGCAGTATGGAGAAGAAGAGACTAGAGCTATACAAAAAGTGCTTGAAAGTGGAAAATGGGGACGTCTGGAAGGAACTGAAACAGAAAAATTTGAGAAGTCGTTTGCAGAATTTCATGATTGTAAATATGGAGTAACTGTATTTAACGGCACTGTTGCTCTACAGTTGGCACTGATTGCTGCCGGAATCGAAGAAGGAGATGAGGTTATTGTTCCGGCTTATACATTTTTGGCTACAGCAAGTTCTGTAATGCTGTGCAATGGAACACCAATTTTTGTTGATATCCATCCTGAAACCTACTGTATTGATCCAGATAAAATAGAAGAGGCTATTACTGCTAATACCAAAGCTATTATTCCTGTGCATCTAGGTGGTCAGGCTGCCGAAATGGATAAAATTATGGAGGTAGCTCGAAAATATAGTTTGACTGTTATTGAAGATTGTGCTCATGCTCATGGTGCTGAATATAAGAATAAACGCGTAGGTTCCATAGGGCATATGGGATGTTTTTCTTTTCAATCTTCTAAGAATTTGACATCCGGAGAAGGTGGAATTGTCATAACAAATGATAAAAATTATTACGGAACCTGTTTTTCTATGCATAATTGCGGACGTGTGCCTGATGGTGCATGGTATGATCATAGATCGTTGTCAATGAATCTTCGGCTAACTGAATTTCAGTCGGTATTGCTCTCCTGCGGGCTGGATCGTTTGAACGGGCAAATCGACTTACGGAATATTAATGGAAAATACTTAAATAAAAAATTATCAACAATACCTGGAATCAGTCCCATTACACGAGGACATGGTGAAACACGGCACGGTTATCATCTATATATGTTTCGCTATAAACCGGAAGAGTTTAATGGTGTGTCTCGTCAACGTTTTCTTGAAATTCTTAATGCTGAAGGAATCCCATGCGAGAGTGGATACGATATACCGCTTTACAGACAGCGTATTTTTGTAGACAAGGTATTTGGACCTTATGTAGGCTTTCGGAAGACTCGACCAGATATAGATTATACTTCTGTCAGTTGTCCGGTTTGTGAACAGGCATGTTTAGAAGTCTGTTGCATAAAACAGGCTGTATTACTTGGAACGGGAAAAGATATGGATGACATTGTGTGTGCGATTCAAAAAATATATGACAATAGAGATAATCTTAAATAAGGGAGAAGCTCAAATGCCTACTGGATGTGAGGTAGAAAAAATATTGAAGAATACAGAAACCTATTTTAATGATATATTACTACCATTTTGGATTAATAATTCAGTTGATACTAAATTTGGTGGATTTTTAACACATTTTGATGAATTCGGTAAGCCGACAGACGATACCACAAAGACTTTTTTGATGCAAATACGCATGCTCTATACTATGTCCAGTGCACATAGGGCAGGGTATGGTAATGGACGCTGTGGTGAACTAGCCAAAGTTGGAGCTAAGTTTATCAATAATCATTATTGGGATGATAAATATGATGGATGGGGATGGATAGCTGACCGTGATGGGAAAATAACAAGTTGGGATAAAGTGGGATATGGACATTGTTTTGGTGTTTATGCTTTTAGCGAATATTTTCTAGCCACAGGTGATGAGTTGGGAAAGGAATGCGCTCTTAAAAGCTTCGATGCGATTTGTCGTCATATGATAGATTTTAAAAACGGTGGTTTTATAGAATTGTTTCACCGGGACTGGACCCCGCTTGAAGGAAGGAAATCAGGCGGTGATCGAAAATCACTAGATGTACATATGCATATGATGGAGGCATTTACTACTCTTTATGAAATGACCGGTTCTGTAAGTCATCGCCGCCATTTAATTGAAGTTATAGATTTGATTCTTGACAAGATGCTTCATTCAAAAAATGGATTGGGTATTGCACAATTTACATACGATTACACACCTTTGCAGGCAATAAATTTTGATACAACCTGGTGGCGTGATGCTGACCCTGAAGAAGGAAATGCTGCCAAACCCCTTGACCAAACTTCACCTGGGCACAATGTTGAGTTTGCATGGCTACTGCAGCATTCTGCCGATATTCTTGGTCTTTCTGAAAATAAGTATAAACACATACTCAGAACAATGTGTGATCACTGCATTACATTTGGAATTGATCACAAATACGGCGGTGTTTATGCTGATGTGCCGATGGAACAAGCGACCCAGCAAACAGAAAAACAATTTTGGCAGCAGGCTGAAGTCCTGATTGCTTTGCTTGATGCCTATTCTGTTCTTGGAGATGAGAAATATTGGAATGCATTTATCAATGTTTTTAATTTTACTTTTGATAAATTTATTGCAATGGATGCCGGTGGTGAGTGGTATGAACGTCTGGATCGTGAAGGCAATGTGCTCGATGGGGATTTAGCTCATTCATGGAAAATTAGTTACCATACAGTCCGTTCAATGATTCAGACAATTAAGCGTTTGAGAAAAATATACCAGAATTAATGGAAAAATTAAATTCTAAAAATTAATTTGCTTTCTGCAGTTGTTCAGAAATTTATATATTTTTAAGTGTTTCAATTTTATTTTGTAGTGTCTTGAAATATTCGGAATCTACTACTTCTGCAACTGCCTTTTTCTTTTCGTATTCATTGATGTCAACTTCCAAAGTCTTGATTCGTCTTCTAAGTTTTCTGAATATTTTTTGATTATGTATAAATATGATCAATGCCATTATAATAATGATAATTATAAAAGAAAAAAGAAATATTATCTGTTTGTAGAACGCAGGAAGTGCTATTGCTTCATTGTATGGGAAAATACCGATTAAATCAAAAGAATAGGCGGGGTTTTTAATGATACTTCCAGCAATAAAATATTTTTTATTCTGAAATGTGTTTATGGTGGTATGGGTTTTAATGTAATTGTTTGAGTTAGACATACTGATTATAAACTTCTTGAATTCAAGAGATATATCTTTTTGATTCTGTCCGGCAATGATTTTTGATTTTTTATAATCTATACAGTACAGACCTGCTTTAGTTGTACTATTTGCTATTAGTTCAGTTTGAATTCTTCTGCTTATTTTATCTAAATCCAAGTCAGTAAATATAACACCGTGGAATTTATTGTTACTGTCATAAAGGGGTGTAATTATTGCGATTGTTTCGTACTTAGGTTCTTTGCCTGTTGGACGGTAATTGAATAAAACTTCTGAGTATATTTCTTTTTTATATTTTTTAGCGATTTTAAAGTAATCTCTAAATGAATAGTCAATGCCCAGGAATTCTTTATATTTTTCAGGTACAACAAGCTTTGATATACCTTTGCTGTTTATAAAACCAAGGTTCATCATATAGCTGTTGGTAGAGTAAAAATCTTCAAAGATTGCCATAAGTTCTTTCTTTGTTGGTATATCTCCCTGATTAAACATTCTGGAAATCATATTAAGATCTCTTCCTGTATCTGATAATATATAGTTCAAATCCTCAGAAACAGATCCAGTTATCATTTGCAGTTCTGTCTCTGCAGCTTTTTCTGAATTGAAAATTGCATCATCATAAAAGGATTTAGATACAAAAAACCCACCGATTAAAACTACAAGCAGGAATGTAAAGAACAATACAATACTTTTCATAAATTAGTGTTTTTTATCCAGAGTAAATGAATATAAATTAAATTGATAGAAAATATTTATTTAAATTTCTAATCGTTTATCAATTTAGATGCAATATTATTTATTTTTTGAGGCCAAACATCTTTGCTGTTCTCAATGCAATATAATTTTTTACTGGCAAATTTATTTAAGTTATATGTATGAGGTAGAACTTCAGCTACCGGGCAGTTAAACTTTGCTTCGACTGCTTCTTTGACCTGTTTTAAGTCATACTCTGGATGTACCATGTTGACAATCAAGAAAATATTTTTTACTTTTAATTTTTTAGCTATATCAATTGTAACGCTGGAACCCTGAAAATCCTGTTCATCAGGTCTCATCACCACGAAAAATACATCTGAAAGGGCTGCGGAAAGAAGTGTTTCTTCATTTAAGCCGGGATGAGTATCAATAAGAATAAAATTTACTTTAAGTTTATTTTTAAGATCTTTTATCGCCTGAGCTAGAAGGAACATGTCATATCCTTCTTTAAGAATTTTGGTAATTGATTCTGTTTTTATATCGCTTGGTATTAAGTAATAACTTTTAGGTTTTAGTCCAAGTTTTTCAGAAATATCAACGGTTGCTTCTTCAATATTAGCTTTACCGAACAGGTAGTCGTTAAGGGTTTTTCCTTTATAGTCAGGTATTTGTAATGGAATATGGATTCCAGGTGACTGTATGTCTGTATCAATTACACAAACTCTGTATCCATGTGTTGCCAATATGTAGCCAAGATTGGCGGTTATGTTAGATTTGCCTGTTCCACCTCTGAACGAATGTATTGATATTGTCTTATGCATAGTATATATATTAGTTAATTATTAATAATGATTATATTCTATATTTTATCATATT
>PVBE010580221.1_pt1 | contig 16990 bp, 11 predicted proteins | sample 1631181 | NCBI WGS metagenome assembly PVBE01 (sample SAMN08397723, study PRJNA350692) | Marine metagenome, whole genome shotgun sequencing project. | isolation source: water | place: Pacific Ocean | collected 2012-04 | reverse complement strand
CTCCGGTTGCTCCTGTCAGATCGATGTAAAAGGGGAAAAGTCTTCCCAGAATACGCGATCCAACAGAATAAGGTCCAAAGCGATACACTTTTACGGCGCCCGCCAAGGTGCTACGTTTGTCCGGCGCCATTTACAGATCGGGCAAGACCGTGTACGTAGGCTGATTTCGTACCGACGAACCTACCGCGCCAGGTGAATACCGTCCTTGTCTGAGGCGAGAGCGGGTGCTATATTGCCGTTGAATGGCTCAGGGACGGTCTCCGGGCCTCAACAAACCCACGAAACGCGCCAAACGGGAATCACATATGATTACACGACGAGATTTCTTGAGATTGGCGGGTGTTGCTGGGGTTGCGGTGAGCACGACTGGAGCCGCATGGTCGGCTGGGGCCAAAGGTAAACCTAACATTGTTCTGATTCTGGCTGATGATATGGGAATCGATTCAGTGGCCGCCCTGAACGACAAGTGCGGAATCCCCACTCCGCATCTCAACGCCCTGCTCAAACAGGGAATGCACTTCAGCGATGCGCACTCCGGCTCGGCGGTCTGCTCGCCGACACGCTATGGCGTGTTGACCGGAAGATACTCGTGGAGAAGTAGTCTTAAACGAGGGATTGTAGGCAAGTGGCAACCGCCGCTGATCGAAAAGGATCGGTTAACCCTGCCGCAGATGCTGAAGAACACCGGATACGACACCGCGTGCATCGGCAAGTGGCATCTGGGGTGGAACTGGCCCAAGAAAGGCGGCGGATTCACAACCAGTCTCAAAGACATCGATTTCAGCAAGACAACCCAGGGCGGTCCGACCGGTCGCGGATTTGACTATTACTTCGGCGATGACGTCCCGAACTGGCCGCCGTTTGTCTGGATCGAAAACGGAAAGACCCGGGGTATCCCCGACACGCAGCTTTCCTTTGCCAAACACTACCACTCCAACAACGGGATAGGCGTGAAGGGATGGGACCTGGCGGCTGTCCTGCCGAAGATAACCGAGAAATCCGTCGAATACATTCAGCAGAACGCGGGAAAGAAAAAGCCATTCTTCCTGTTCTTCCCGATGACATCGCCGCATTCTCCGATCGCCCCTGCGAAGGAATTCCAAGGCAAGAGCGGAATCAACGCTTATGCGGACTTCCTGATGGAAACCGACTGGTGCGTCGGCCAGGTAATCAAGGCCCTCGCCGACAGCGGCGCCGCCGACAATACGCTGCTTATCTTCACCACCGACAACGGGACCTCGCCAATATGCAAGTTCGACGAACTCAGAGCCAAGAACACCGATCTCCAGAATCACTGGCGAGGAATGAAAGCAGACGCCTTTGAAGGCGGACACCGCGTACCGTTCATCGTCCGCTGGCCCGGGCGCATCAAGGCCGGAACCAAATCGGACCAGATCATCTCGCTGGTGGACATCATGGCCACCTGCGCCGACGCGGCGGGAATAAAACTCCCCGAATCGGCCGCTGAAGACAGCGCGAGTTTGATGCCCGTATTAAAGGGGGAATCGCTCAAGGGCCCGCTTCACCAAGCGGTTATTTGTCATTCGGCCTCGGGCGTGTTCGTCGTGCGTAAAGGAAAATGGAAACTCCAGTTTTCCGCCGGCTCCGGCGGATGGAGCAATCCGAAGGATAGAACCGCAACAAAGCAGGGCCTGCCCAAGTGGCAGCTTTACGATCTTTCGGCAGACCCCAAAGAAACGAAGAACCTGATCAATAATCATCCCGAGATGGTAAAAGAGTTGATAGCGATACTCCGCGGGTTTATTGAAAAGGGGCGATCCACTCCAGGGGCGCCGCAGAAGAACCACCGCGGCGAAATATGGTGGAAAGGTCTGCCATGGAATCAAGCCGGAAAATCCGCCCGCCGGTAGGCCGGTTAACACGGATAGTTACGGCCACGGCGCAGGGCTTTGCCACAGAGGTCACAGAGGACACAAAGAACGACAACGGCATTTAGCCACGGATAACACGGACCTGCCTGCCGGCAGGCAGGTCGCACAGCCTTCGAGAACCGGCGCCCAAACCCCATATTCAGCTTGCTCAAGCCGCCGCATCGAATACAATCACTATGAAAGCCCCGCGATGGGCGCGGGCGCAATGCTATCTGGGGCACTGCAGGAGCCGCGAAGCGAAATCCCAGTTTGCAGAACTCCCCGAACCGCCATAGTATGGTCCCAGAGGCCAGAGGCCTGCGATGTTCGCGGGCCATTAGTTCCCCTGTCAGAATGAAGGTCAATAGTATGCGTATTCAAACCATTGGAAGAAGTCTCATCGTCGGTATCCTCGCACTGGTGAGTTTGGCGCCGGCGGCTTGGGGGCAGTACTCCGACTGGAAGCATTCAGGGGTCTTCTACATAATCACAACGCCCCAGGGCGCCAACCTCCCGGCCGGGGCGGTGGAGAAGAACTTCCCGGTGCTGATGCGGCTTGATAAGGATTATTTCAATTTCAACCAGGCCCAGGCCGGTGGAAAGGACATCCGTTTCGCATCCGACCAGGGCGCGGCGCTGCCCTACCAGATCGAGCAATGGGACCCCAAAGCCGGTACCGCTGTCATCTGGGTGAAAATACCGGAAATACGCGGGAATGCCCGTCAGGCAATCAAGATGTACTGGGGCAACCCCAAGGCCCTCAGCGAAAGCGACGGTGAGAAGGTGTTCGCGACAAAGGAGGGCTTCGCGGGCGTATGGCACCTGGGCGACAACCTGGAAGACTCCACATCCAACAATCTTGACGGTTCAAACAATCACGGCAAGAGCACAACCAACGCGCCCGGGATAATTGGGGACGCACAGGTCTTCGGAAAGAAGAAGATCCTCACTATCCGCCAGCCGGGCACTAAGAACAATCACAAGGTCACCTGTATGCCCTCGGGCAATCAGGACAGGTCCATGTCGGCGTGGATCTATCCGACCAGCTATGAAGGCTTCAACTGGGCTTCGCCAACCATCGGAGGATGGGGCGGAGCCAAGCTGGCCGAGGGAGGGTGGTTGTTTACCTTGTCTTATATGACCATGACAAGCAGAGGGCAGAGTCGCTTCCACCTCTACGGATTTGATCCCAGAGGCGCTACCAGTATTGCCCGTTACAAATGGCGCCACGTCGCCCTGATCGTTTCAGGAGACATGGTCCGATTCTACCTCGACGGAGTTCTGGACCAGACTGTCGACAGGCGGGGGGATAAGGTCACCTCTCTTGGAACGCTGAAGACACCGGCGGCGACTACCGTAAATGTCGGTAATCATGGGGGAGGAGGTCGAGGCCCGTTCAACGGAGCCCTGGACGAGGTCCGATTTGAGTCCGCGGCGCGATCGGCGAATTGGATGAAGCTGTGTTACGAAAATCAGAAACCAATGCAGACACTTACCGGACCGCTGGCGGTAAGGGGCAAGGGGTTTTCGGTGTCACAATCTTCGATCTCTGTAAAGGAAGGCAAAACCGTATCCATTTCGGGAACGGCCGGAGGAGCCCAGAAGATTTACTGGATTCTGAAGGATGGAGACAAAGAGGAATTGTACGCAGTGGATCGGTTCGGTCTTTCGTTTAACGCCGGTCGGGTAAGGGGAGACAAAAAGGTGACCCTGCAGTTCAAGGCGATCTGCGAGAAGGAAATCAAAACAAAAGATATCGCTATCACTATTCAGGAAAACGTCCCCGAACCGGTATTCACCCTTTCGACGCCGTCGAAATGGAACGGAAGGGATCACCTGGTAATCTCACCTGTTGTCTCCAACCTTGAAGAAATGAAGGCCGTCGGCGCCGGTGAATTGAATTACGCCTGGGATGTTTCAGGTCTGGCCGCGATCACAAAGACCGAACCGGGCAAGCTGATTCTGAAAAGAGCCCTGAACAGCGGTAAATTGACGATAACCCTTGCTGTCGATAACGGTGACATCGCAACCAGGCGGACCGCGACGATAATGATCACCGAACCGAAGAAGGACCCGTGGGTGCGGCGCAGGCCTGAAAAGGATGAGAAACCAACTGATAACCAGTTTTACGCTCGCGATGACAAGAACGAAGGTACGCTCCACTACAACGGAACCCTCGCCCAGGCCGCAGATTCGGTGTTCATGAAGGTTTATGCAGGGGATAAGCTTTGCGATACGCAGACCCAGAAGGTCTCCTCCGATAAAACCTATGCTCTTTCGGCCAGGTTAAAGGCCGGTCTGGTGAAATATAGGATAGAGTTCGGTGTGAAAACGGGCGAGATCGAAAAAGTGCTGGACAGCGCCAAAAACCTCGTCTGCGGTGACGCCTACGTCATTCAGGGGCAATCCAATGCTGAAGCCTGGACTGATCCCCCTCACCGCAAAGTCCACCCTTACAGGAGTGATTGGCTCCGCAGTTTCGGTACTCCGATCACAAATGAGAAATTTGCTCGGACAAAGATTTGGGGAAATGCGCTTTCGTTTAACGGCGGCGAGAATCGTCACAATCTACAGATCGGCTACTGGGGGGTCGAACTCGGTAAGCAATTGATCGAGCAGCACAAAGTCCCGATCTGCATTCTTAACGGCGCCCAGGGCGGTACGAGGGTCTTCCAGCACCAGCGAAACCAGAAGGACCCTGAGGATGTGGAAACGATCTACGGCCGTCTGTTGTGGCGGTTGAGGCAGGCCAGACTCACCCACGGTATTCGCGGGATCCTCTGGCATCAGGGCGAGAACGATCAAGGTTCCGACGGACCCGGGATAGATTGGGGATGGGAAACCTACCATAGACTTTTCATTGACCTAGTGACCGCCTGGAAAGAGGACTACCCCAATATCCAGCACTACTATACATTTCAAATCTGGCCGAAGTCGTGCGGGGGGGGAGTCAATGGATCCGACGACCGCCTGCGGGAGGTGCAACGACAGTTGCCCCGCCAGTTCTCGAACCTGAGCATCATGTCGACGCTCGGTATCCGACCGCCCGGGACTGCTCATTATCCTCCCGAAGGTTACGCGGTGATGGGACGTCTAATCTACCGGCTCGTTGCCCGAGACCACTACGGTAAGGTTTACAAGAATCCGGTGACGCCCGCCAACCTCGTATCCGCCCGTTACGTCGGGCCGGCGAAAGATGAAATTGCATTAGAGTTTGACCAGCACATGGGGTGGGACAGAGGCCTGGGCAAGCATATCTACCTCGATGGCGTCGCCGGTAAGGCGGTCTCGGCTAGAGTGAACAAGAAGGTGGTTTATCTTGAACTGGCCGGTTCTGCGGACGCAAAACGCATTACCTACATTAAAGGCGACTTCTGGAACGCCAAGGAACCGGTTCTCAAGGGCCGAAACGGTATCGCGGCACTGACGTTCTGCGAGGTCCCGATCCTGGGAGCGAAGCGGAAACTAAAGTGAGGCCTACCGTGATTTAGCTCTGGGAGTAAATCTGCACAAAGCTCCTTTGTACGGTTCTTCGGCCGGTCGCATCGCATCCGATCGTTAGAGCTTGCTCTGCCGACGTTCGCGGGCACCATAATCTGCTAATATTGTGGCCTATTTACCCTGAAGCTGTAACTCTTGTATTAAAAGCTGCTTAGGGCTAATTGTTTCCAATAGGCTATTTTGGGTTTTGGGAATCTTCGTCCACTGATACGAAATGGACGGGTCATGTGGAAGGGGGTATAACTCGCTGGTTCGTTAAAAACCAATGCATCTGCTAGAGAATGCGATATCCACGCGAAACTCAAATGGGATGCGTTCGCCCACACTCATAAGTATTGCCTCATGTTCGACGACGGCCCCGATAAAACCGGCCAGCGCGACGGTCTCGGATTCAGTCCCGACGTGAAAATCTTGGAAGACGCCCTGGTGAGACCGTAGGGGTAGTGCAGGTTGCCCAGATATCATCCGATAGATGAAATATGGAGCTGACAATACTGGCCAATCCGATCGTGATAAACCCTGTCCCGCCCGTCGTCCTGGCCGGTCTGCTAGAGGCCTGTATCGCGGCTCTGATCCTGGCTCGGCGAGGTTACCCCGCAGCGCGCATGCTGGCGCTGTGGGCGTTCCTTTCGCTGTTGACGTTCATCGGCCTGGTTATCCCCTGGGTAGTCCACGTTGCCGACGATGGTCTTCTCCTCCACGCCATAGAAATTCCGATCGTCATAGTGGAAGGCATACTAATCTTCTGGCAACTGGGGCTGTTACGTCATCGCCTGTCGCCGTCGCCTGCCTCGGTCAAATTGGCTACCTGCCTCGTCATTTCACTCGTAGCCAATGCGGTGTCTTATCTGGCGTCTCTTGTGGCTTTTCCCATCTGACCGCGGATTCGTCAGCAGGACCTGCTGTGATGGACCAGGGAGTTTGCCCCCTCACCGCGCCCGAACGAGCAGGAACCTCGATCGTACCGTGTTGCTCGGTAATGCACTCGACAACATCCTGTTGCTGCCGGTTCAGCCGTCCGGCCAGCGCCACCACAAGAATCTGCCACGCATGTGCTATCATGATGGTGATTCTACCGTCTCAAAATGCTGTGGGACATGCCCAATCCACTGCATGGGGCTGTCCTGTAAGTCCTTCTCCAGAAATGATCTGCCGCGCGGCTGAGTTTTGGGACCATACGGCCATTTGTGATGTAGCGGTTCTTGGCCGCACACCGGACCACGGGCCGATGGCAGGCGACGAGAGCTTTCGCCCGATGAACTGATCCAACTGCAAAATGGGATGCAATTGCCGATTTGGCGGCTTAACCCCGGCAATTCAGACAGACCTCCTCTAGCGGCAACACGTTCTCCCACGCTGCTCTTGCGTTTTCGGTTTACACCTGTATTCTTGTGGTGTCATTAGGAACAATGCAAACGCCAACTGATATGAGACAGGTGAGTCTATGTCGAACAACAAGTTCAAGCCCATCGTGACAGACAAGTTGAAACTCGAAGTGCAATTACAGACCCCCTGTTCCAGCGGGATTATCGAGTGGAGGTCGGGTTCCTGAGAAACGCAAATGGCAACCCAAATCCTCTGTCCCGGACGGCCATGAGCGAAAAAGGGCCCATCTTTGTCCTGGAGAAGATCATCAAGAATTTCCCGGGCGTCAAGGCTCTGGACAAGGTGTCGTTCGAGGTAAACAGCGGTGAAGTCCATGCACTCGTGGGCGAGAACGGAGCCGGCAAGTCCACGCTCGTGAAGATACTTGCCGGACTATACAGGCCCGATGGAGGCGTCATGTATTACCAGGGAGCCAAGATCGAGGCGGCCGGGCCAAGGCAAATGTGCCAGTTCGGCATAAGCGTGATCTACCAGGAACTGAACCTCTGCGGCAACTTATCCGTAGCGGCCAATATCTTCCTGGGCAGGGAACGCGTCAAGTATGGGGTGGGAATCGTCGACGAGTCCGCACTGCGGGCCGAATCGCAGAAATATCTCCGAATGCTCGACGCCGATATCGATCCCAGAACTCCCGTCAACAGGCTCAGCATCGCCGAACAGCAGCTCGTGGAGATCGCAAAGGCCCTATCGTATGAGTCTCAAGTCATCATCATGGACGAACCGACCGCGTCGCTGACGCTGCACGAGGTCGACAAACTTCTCGACGTGACAAGACAACTCAAGGCTGAGGGGAAAACCATCGTATTCGTTTCGCACAGGCTGGAAGAAATATCTACGATAGCCGACACCGTTACGGTCCTGAAAGACGGAAAACTCATCGGGACCCATCCCATGGACCAACTCGACACCGATCGCATCGTCGACATGATGGTTGGACGTGAAGTCACGCACGAGTATTCGGGCCCGGCAGCCTCGATCGGCGGGGATGAGCCCCTGCTGGCGGTGAAGAATCTTGCTTCGGGCGACAGCTTCCGCGATGTGACGTTCGAACTCTACCCCGGCGAGATACTGGGCCTTTCGGGACTCGTGGGCGCAGGTCGCACTGAACTGCTGGAGGCCATCTACGGGCTGAGGCCGATCACGTCGGGCCAGGTCTTCCTCAAGGGCAGGAAAGTTACGATCACCTCGCCTGGAGAGTCGATCAGGAACGGTGTCGCGATGACCTCGGAGGACAGGAAACACAAGAGCCTGTTCTTGAATTTCAGGACCAGGGAGAACGTGACGATCTCTTCGCTGAAAGACTCGGTCGAGCATTTCTACGTAAGCGGCCCGAAAGAGCGGAACATTGTCCGGAAGCTCACCGAGCGACTTAACGTAACGCCGGGCGATCCGGAGTTCATGACCGCCAACATGAGCGGGGGTAATCAGCAGAAGGCCGTTCTGTCCAAGGCCCTGGCCACCGAACCGGAAGTTCTCCTGATGGATGAGCCCACCAAGGGGATCGACGTCGGAGCCAAGGCCGAATTGTACGATATCATCCGGAAACTGGCGAAACAGGGCAAGGGCATCCTGTGCGTCTCGTCAGAGCTACTGGAAATCCTGGGGCTCTGCGACAGGATTCTGGTGATGAACAAAGGCCGCCTGGTGGGCGGGTTCTTGAATAGCGAAGCAACGGAAGAGAAGATCATGGCGTTTTCTTTGTGATTTGAGTATGAATATCAAAAGGCATCTGAAACCGGGAAGTACCCAGGAGCTGGGCATACTTATTGCGCTGGTAGTCCTGTGCGCGTTCTTCAGTATCGCTTCGCATGGGAAGTTCTCCACGGTGGGAAACGTCATGACCATCCTGAGGCAAGTCTCGATGGCCGCGATCGTGGCCGCGGGCATGACGTTCATCATGGTTACGGCCAACATAGACCTCGCTGTGGGCTCGTATCTCGCTCTGACCGGCGTCATGGTCGCCAAGCTGCTCAACGCAGGTTGTCCGTGGTATGCGGCGATCGCCGCGACGATGCTGGGGATGGCGCTGATCAACGCTGTCGTCGGGACAATCGTGTCAAAGCAGAAACTGCAGTCGCTGATTATCACGCTGGCGATGATGGCCGCCGCTCGCGGCTTGGCACTAAGCTGGACACAGGGGCAGCCCGTATACTACGATAGCGACCCCGTATTCGAATTGGCCAACGGATATGTCTGGATCTTCCCGATTCCCGTAATCGTGATGGTTTTCATTCTGGGGATATCGCAGTTCGTGCTGAAGAAAACGCGTTTCGGAAGATACGTCTACGCCGTAGGCGGCAACCAGGAAGCCGCCACCACTTCCGGCATCAACGTAAACAGCGTGAAGATCGCCGTTTTCGCCATCTCCGGCGCACTGACCGGCCTGGCCGGCTGCATCATGGCCGGGAGGCTTATGTCCGGTTCGCCGATCGCCGGGGAGGGCTTCGAACTCAACGTCATAGCCGGTGTCGTTATCGGCGGTACGAGCCTGAAGGGCGGATACGGCGGAATGGTCGGAACGCTGCTGGGGGTTCTCACCGTGGGCGTTATCGCCAATGGGCTTACAATACTGGGCGTCGAATATTACTATCAGCTTATGGCAAAAGGCGCTATCATCTACCTCGCGATGGTAATTGACAGCAGAACAAGAAGAGTCAAGCGGTGAAGGCGACGACACCGCAACATGAAAGGAACGTATCATGAGGCAGTCTATGGTGGTGGTCTTGTCGCTGGCGGTACTCCTGGTCTTCGGCTGCAGCGATAAGTCGGGCGACGAAAACCCCAAAGTCGGCGTGATCCAGATCACCCTGGAACACGAGTACCAGGTGATACTCAACAAGGGCTTCAAGGACAAAGCCAAAGAGATGGGAATGGAAGTCCTCGTTGAGATCAACGACATGAACCCCGAGAAGTGCATCACTGCCGCCGAAAATCTCATCGCTGCTGGCGCAAAGGCCATCATTGTCGCGCCCGTGGACCCGGGGAGCTTCAAGGCCGTCGCCATGCTCTGCAAACGGGAGGGCGTGATCCTGCTTAACGACGGATCTCCCCAGCCGATCGACAAGGAGGTTGCACCGTTCATTGGCACGGAGAGCTACTCCGGCGGACTGAAGGCCGCGGACTTCGCCGCCAGATGGATCAAAGAGAACCTCGCCGGCAAGAAGGTTGTCGTAGCGCATCTGACCCTGCCGACATTCACCGACTGCGTCCAGAGGAACAAAGGTTTCGTCGACGGCCTGGCCAAACAGCTTGCCGGCGTGGAGTACGAAATCTACAGCGAGAACGGCAAGGGCTCGCGCGAGGGCGGACTAACCGCCACCGAGAATCTCCTCCAGGCGCATACGGACATCAACGTCCTTTTCGGATGCAACGACGACTCTGCGCTGGGCGGATACAGCGCGATGAAGGCGGCAGACAAGAAGGACGCGGAGAACCTCGTTATCGGTTTCGACGGTTCGCTCGGCGCTTTCGAGGAGATAAAGAAGGGCGGCATGTTCCGCGCCGACATCGTGCAGCTTCCTTACAAATACGCCCAGATGCACATGGAAAGGGCCGTCAAGCTGATCCGCGGCGAGAGCAAAGTGGCCGACTACGTCGCCAAGGGCCACGTCTTCATCGACCCTCCGATCGTCACCAAGGACAACGTCGACGAATTCATCGCCCAGAACAAAGACAGGCTCGGTAAGTAGAAACTCAGGCGGAAACGTATCCCAAGTCGCTGATCCCAAATCGAGTCAGCTATTGCCGGATATTGATCGGGTACGGGTAAAGTTCGCGCCGTACGTTGTGCGGCACTTACCGCGCCTGAGCCCTTCAAACGAAACGCCCGTGACTTTCGTAGAGAACAGATGCGTGTCTCATCGTCAGGCGTTTCGTGCGAATACAACTCTACGTTCGCCATATACACATCGCCACCATCAAGGTCGCACTCGATCTTAATAGGATTTAAGTCAGCATATTCTCCCAGAAGTGCTGCCTTAAGATTTCCCATGACTTCAGATTGCAGGCATTCTTGCAGATCGGTCACCTCTTTTTCGAGCGCAATGCCGATTATGGGCATCTCGAACTCTTCATGATAGGCCCTCCCGGATCCGGCAAGACCGTGTACATAGGCTGATTTCGTACCGACGAACCTGCCGCGCCAGATGAATCCCGTCTTTGACTGAGCCGGGATCGGGTGCTATATTGCCTTCAAACGGGTCAGGGACGGTCTTTGGGCCTCAACGAACCCATCACCCATGTGCCGCCCACGACGCCCGCGCGGAATCAACTTTCCCATCATTGAACGAACAGGACGCTGAAGAAGCTGGAAGCGAAGGACAGAACGTGAACAAGAAGCAATGGTTGCCGATATTGGCTGTGCTGGCGGTTGTGATTGGGACCTTCGCTATGATAACCCGATGCGGCGAACCGGTTCCGGACGCAGCGGACAATTCCTCACGCCCGGACCGCCCAGGGACCGGTGCGCGCAATCCGCTTTCCACTAAGTTGGTGTCCGCCGAAACAAAACCGGATAGCGGAAACTCAGGCGTCCACTCGGCGACTACCCAACCCCGAGCAGAGTATGACCAGATCGTCTTCGCCGTACGCACCATAGGCGGCGATGGTCTCCACTGGTATGCCAATTTCGGGTATTGGGCGACTAATCCCAAGGCGAAGATGTCCGGACGCAGCGGCTACTTGTGTAAGCTGAACGTTAAGACCGCAGAGGTAACCAAGCTGATAAGAGACCCCGATGGCGCCGTCCGAGACCCCAAAGTATTCTATGATGGAACAAAGATCCTCTTCTCCTGGCGCAAGGGCGGCTCGGACTACTACCATCTCTATGAAATTGGCGTTGATGGGAAGAATCTGAAGCAACTTACCAAGGGACCGTATAACGACATCGAGGCTTGTTATCTCCCCGACGGCGGGATTGTATTCGTAAGCACCAGGGCCAACCGGTGGGTCAATTGCATGTTAACCGAAGTCGCCACGATATACCGCTGCGAGGCCGACGGAAGCAACATCCGCCAACTCTCAGCCAACATAGAGCAAGACAACACCCCCTGGGTTCTACCCGACGGGCGAATTCTCTATACCCGCTGGGAATATGTAGACCGCAGCCAGGTAAGCTACCATCATCTTTGGACCATGAAACCAGACGGAACCGAGCAGATGGTCTATTACGGTAACCTGCACCCGGCGGCGGTGTATATCGACGCCAAGCCCATACCGGATACGAACAAAGTGGTAATGGTGAATTCCGGAGCGCATGGAGCACCGGGACATTCCGGCGTGATCACCAGCGTGCATGTGGATAGGGGGCCGGACGATCGTAGTGCGCAGACCTTCATTAGTCGAAGCGGAGGCGGTTACCGCGACCCTTATCCTCTGTCGCCCGATTCCTTTCTGGTCGCCAAAGGCGCCTCGCTTTACTCGATGAACGGCGAGGGTAAGTTGACTCTTATCTACAAGTTGTCGGGCGAATTGGCCAAAGACGCCAAAGCGATGATCCATGAACCCAGGCCCATCCGGGCCCAGCGGCGGGAAACAGTCATTCCCTCGCGCGTGAACCTGCGCGAGTCCACCGGCCGCCTGGTTCTCATGGATGCATACATCGGACGCAACATGCGCGGTGTGAAACGCGGAGATATAAAGAAACTGCTCGTTCTTGAGACCCTGCCCAAACCGATCAACTACGACGGAGGCATGCAGCCGCTGAGTTATGGCGGTACGTTTACCATGAACCGTGTGCTGGGCACTGTTCCTGTCGAATCTGACGGTTCGGCCTGCATGGAACTGCCCGCCAACCGGAGCCTCTTCTTTGTGGCCCTGGACAAGGATGATCTTTCAGTGAAGCGCATGCAGAGCTTTCTTACGGTCATGCCCGGAGAGGTGACCACCTGTATCGGCTGTCACGAGGATCGAACTATGGCCGCGCCCATCAGGCCGACGCTTAAAGCCCTGCAAAGACCGGCAAACAAGATAAAACGCATTCCGGGCGCGCCGGAGGTTTTCGACTATCCGCGTGACATACAGCCAATATGGAACAAGCACTGTCTGAAGAATTGCCACGATGCAGGCAAACGGGCCGGAGGTCTGGTGCTCACTGGCGACAACGGTCCGGTATATACGCACAGCTATTTTGAATTGCAGAAGCGGCTGCAGATGGCCCAGGGGCAGAACAACGTACGCAGCAATCTGTCGCCGCGTAACATCGGAAGTTCCGCCAGTTCGCTCATGAATAAGATAGACAAATCACATCATGGCGTGACTTTGGATGCGAAGGACAGACGGTTGATCAAGCTATGGATAGACGCCTCGGCGCATTTCCTTGGAACGTATGCGGGATTGGGTAGTGGCATAATTGGAAATCACATGGGTCGGCCGGACCTCGCCTGGCCCAGCACCAAGGCCGCCGCCAAAGCCCAAAAGCGGCGTTGCGGAAAGTGCCATATGGGGAAGAAGAAGCTGCCAGCCTCAGTTTCTGACAACCTGGGCCTGGCCCCCTGGCGGGTGGGATACGCCGGCGGAAATGGCGACCTTTCTCCCTTGCCCTGGCTAGTCGGAGTCGACAATATCCGCACCACACCACCGCTTTCGGGATGGCGGGCTGTTGACGGCGTCACAACCTCCCGTCGTGGGGCTGAGTGGGTTTCCAAGGGCCAGCAGAACCCTTGGATACAACTCTACTGGAAAGAGGCACAAACTGTAGATAGAGTGATCTTCTACGATCGACCCAATCTGGCCGACCATGCCACCGGTGGCCTGCTGACTTTCAGCGACGCAAGCAAAGTCCTCGTTACCGGTATAGCCAACGACGGGTCGGGAACGGAAGTTGTCTTTTCCAAACGCAAAATAGCCTGGGTGAAGTTTCAAGTCCAGGGAGGCGTCGGGCCAAACGTAGGCCTGGCGGAAATCCAGGTCTTTGGCCCTTCTTCAGAGGACAAGCAAATTGATTGCCCTTCGGATGTTCGAGTATCTTCGCAGTTTCATGAAAACGGCAATTACGACATAGAAGTCAATTACGCCAAGAACGTGGGCTCCAATGCCTGGATGAAAAAATACGCGGACCCCCGCCTACAGTTTTCCCGACATGTGGTGTACAACCTGACCAGTCCGAAACAGTCAGTATTGCTCATGGCCCCTCTTGCCAAATCCGCCGGAGGATACGCTATCTGCGGAAATGTGTTCGCCAACACATCCGACCCGGATTATCAAACCATCCTGGCCGCTATCAAAGACGCAAAGGACCACTTGAACAAAATGACCCGGTTCAACATGCCGACTTTCAAGCCAGGCCCTCATTACATTCGCGAGATGAAACGCTACGGCGTTCTTCCGGTCAGTTACAAGATCGGCGACCCCATAGACGTATACAAAACAGACCAGAAGTACTGGGAGTCGCTCTGGTGGACGCCAATTCCAGATGCTCCTTAGAGACGCCTCTTCGATGGTATCGGCAATCACACGCCGATCGTTAGAGCTTGCCTTGGCGCGGGTGAGGGGTTAACATTTCCCTAACCCGTCAGTGGGGCGGGGCGGTTGTTTTTGGGTTTGTCAGGAGCGTTCATGATCTCTCGGGTGCATAGTAGTATTCTTTCAGGTATCGACGCGGTTAACTGCGAAGTCGAAGCCGACGTTACCGACGCGACTGAACCGCTGACGAAACTTGTCGGGATGGCGGACACGGCGGTTAAGGAGTCGGTCTCGCGTATTCAGGCTGCGCTGCGGAATTCGGGGTATCGCTGGCCGGGGATGAAGGTCACGATCAACCTGGCGCCGGCGGATGTTAAGAAGGAATCGGCCGCCCTCGACCTTCCGATCGCTCTTGCGTGTATGGTAGCCGGCGGAGATTTCGCGGCCGACAAACTAGATCAATATATCATCGTCGGCGAGTTAGCGCTGGACGGCAGGGTGCGCCCCGTAAAAGGTGTGCTGGCTACCGCGATGCTGGCGGCGAAAGAGAATAAATTCGGCGTGATCGTGCCGGCCGAGAATGCCGCAGAGGCCGCCGTCGTCGAGTCGCTGGACGTCATCCCGGTCGGCTACCTGACAGAAGCCGTCGGTTTCCTGACTGACGCACTTCCGCTCGAGCCGCACAACGTTGACCTGGACAAGGTCTTCGCCGTCGCCAGCAAATACGATATCGATTTCTCCGACGTACGCGGCCAGGAGGCAGCCAAGCGGGCGCTTACGATCGCGGCCGGCGGTCATCATAATATACTGATGATAGGTCCGCCCGGATCGGGCAAGACCGTGTACATAGGCTGATTTTGTACCGACGAACCTACCGCGCCAGATGAATCCCGTCTTTGACTGAGCCGGGATCGGGTGCTATATTGTCTGTAATCGGCCTGGGGACGGTCCCCGGTCCCCAACGAACGCGCGAAACGAGGCGAATGGAGATGCCGGGTGGTGAACCACGATGAGGACAGAGGATCAAGCGAGCGCCGAAAACTCCCCCTCTCCCCAAACCCCTCACCCCCGGGCCAACGGCACACGTACAAGTGGAATCAGATCTCCGATCAGTTAGCCAATTCAGGTCATTCTCCCCATTTCAATATATTAACAATGTATGATATATTAGCTAAAACAACATTTTTCCCTCGGAGACCAACATGATTTCACGCCGTCAATTGCTTCGCAATTCTGCCGTCGCGCTCGCAGCGTCGATCGTGCCAGCCATGGCCAAGCCTGCCGCCAAGCCCAGCCCTGTGCAAAACGTTTTGTGGATCGTCGTCGACGACCTCGGCAGCCAGGACCTCGGTTGCTATGGCGCACAATTCAACCAAACGCCTCACATCGACGCGCTGGCTGAGACGAGCTTGCGCTTTACCAATGGCTATTCCGCCCATCCGGTGTGCACGCCGACTCGCGTGAGCATTCAGACGGGTAACAATCCCTGTCGTGAAGCAATCAATATCACGTCATTCCAGAAAATGCCTACGTCCCAGGTCACCATTGCCGAGACCCTGAAACAACAACAGAAGTTCCGCACCTACTATCTCGGCAAGTGGCACCTCGGCGCCGGCCCGACCCAACTCCCCGAAGGCCAAGGCTACGACGTGAACATTGCAGGTGGAGGCCGAGGTCAGCCAAAGAAAGGCTACTACTCGCCGTGGGGAATGAATAATCTCCCCGACGGGCCCGAGGGCGAGTATCTCACCGACGCGCTGACGCGCAAGGCGGTCGAGTTGCTCAGAACCCACAAGGCCAAGCACGCCGACCAGCCGTTTTTCATGCAAATGGCGTTCTATCAGGTCCACACGCCGATCGATCCGTGCAAACGATATCTCAAACATTTCCAAAACCGAAAAGCCGATTTCGTCAAAGCGGGAAAACTCAAGCTCCAGGCCCCCACGCGCACCGAGGGCGGGGGGGTGACGAACCTTCAGGGCGGAAACGTGAATTTTGCGACGATGCTCGCCTGCACGGATGAATCCATCGGCAAGATCCTCGCGACGCTCAAGGCCCTCGGCTACGATAAGGACACGCTGGTGGTCCTCGTCGGAGACAACGGCGCGTTCACCACAATCTCCAAATCCTACGCTGGCAAGAAGCCCGACATTCCCCCCGCGTGTGCACTGCCGTTGCGTGCGGGCAAGGGTTGGTGCTATGAGGGGGGTGTTCGAGTTCCATTCCTCGTGCACGTTCCGGGCATGCCCTCTGCGGGCAAGACGTCCGCCGCGCCGGCGTGGACGGCCGACCTGTATCCCACGACGCTTGGTCTTCTCGGCCTCGACGTGCCGAAGGGTCAGTGTCTTGACGGCGTTGATCTCGCACCCATCGTCGCCACCCCAGATGCCAAACTCAACCGCTCCAGCCCGATCGTGTGGTTCTATCCCCACAGGCACAGTAGCGGCTGGCCGGGCGGGATGGCCATTCGCGACGGACAGTGGAAGCTCCTGCGGGTCAGCCGACGTTGGGAACTGTACGATCTCGAAGCCGACGTGGCGGAATCGAAGAACCTCGTCCAATCGAATCCCGCCATGTTCAAAACTCTTCGCGCCAAGCTCGAAGCCTACCTCAAAACCGCCCGAGGGGCGCTCTTCAAGCCTCTGCCAAAATAATCGCACCGAAGCCTCATACGAGAACAACCCCTTTTTATATGGTTCTCATCCAATAAAGTTGGTTGTTTTCTTCCCTGGGAACGCCTGTTTGATCTTCAATCCGAAGTACTCTGAGTCGCCGTAGCCGTAGGCTCTACGCTTGATGAGTTTGATCTTATTGTTGACTCCCTCCAAGCG
>PVBE012997933.1_pt1 | contig 16992 bp, 12 predicted proteins | sample 1631181 | NCBI WGS metagenome assembly PVBE01 (sample SAMN08397723, study PRJNA350692) | Marine metagenome, whole genome shotgun sequencing project. | isolation source: water | place: Pacific Ocean | collected 2012-04 | reverse complement strand
TCTCTTCCCCCGGTTCCATACAGATCCGATTCCTGGGCGAGGAGAGGTGTTGAGAGAAGACATACGAAGAGAGAGGCGAATAGGTATTGATTTGGTTTCACGTGAAGGGTTCCTTATTTCCGGTGTGTTTTTCTCTTATTTATTCCGTGATTTGAGGATGTCATAAAATTTGGGCAGACCTTCTACTTTGTCGTCCCGGACAAATTCGACGATATCTTTGAGGTTTTCCTCCAGGTCCTCGACCGTGAGCTCTTCTTCCTCTGCTCCTTCCTCTTTTCCGACTTCTGCCAGTTCCCGGGCAATGTCGAGAATGTCTTCGGCGGGAGAGATGAGCGTTCCATCTTCGCCCTTCCAGAGGAAGTTGTTTACGAGTTCCAGGATGCTCAGCTCTACGCCCGCGGTCGCGATCGCTTCGAACCCGAGGACGATATCGATGATATAGCCGTTGTGGTCGTCGAGGATGGAGGCAAAGTAGCCGTTGAGGTCTGCGGCATATTCACTCTCGGTGCCGGAGCCGCTCTCGAGCGCCTGGCCGATAATCTTCATGAGAGAGGCGAACGCATCTTTGTAGGTCGCTCCCGGATGGGGGAGGAGAAGGTTCCTAATCGCCATGTAGAAGCCACCGCTCGTCGCCGATTCGTCGATCGCGGTCCAGAGATCGATCCCGGAGGGGAGCGCTTTCCCGGTCATGTCGTAGAGGAGCGTTGCCTGCTGTTCATCGACGAAGTCGTCCAGTTCTTGCTGGGTTTGCGTGCTGCCTTGTCCGGTATAAGTGTTCAGGGCGGTCAGAACCGGGGCGAGCCAGCGACGGGTCAGTTCTTCGAAGTCGTCTGTGGTATCGCCGGGGGTTCCGTTGTCGTTCATCGTCGAATCGGTGATGAGATTGAGAACGCTCTTGAGCGTTCCGGTCAGATTCTCGAACTCTCCCGCATTTTCGACGCGCAGAAGCATTTCCCGGAAGGGGCGGGTGAGCCAATGAATTCTCGATTTGGCCGGGGTTCCATCCCTGTGGATCAGTCCCGCATCGTCATCAATCAGGTATGCGATCGCGTCGGCAATTTTCGAGTAGTCGGTTGTCGCGCTCGAGGAGTTGTTCGCCTCTTCCATCGTATCCAGAAGCGTCGTGATATCGTTCATCACCGTACTCAGAAGAATCTCGGCGAGAGGCTCTTCCGATTTGCGGATCATGCTGAAGGTGTAAGGGTCGCTGTCCAGGTCCCGTTGCAGGTCGCTTTCGAGGATATGGAAGATGTTTATGACCAGGTCCATCTGTCCCTGGTCTTCGAAGACCTTCAGGACGGTCGAGAAGCCTTCGGTCGATCCGCTGGCGGTCAAGGAGTCATACACTTCGATCTCGTCCCAGACCTTCTGTCCGGGATAGCCGAGTAGGTTGAGGATCGGAACCGCGATCATTTCCACGAGCGGGACATCGGCTGCTCCGAGGATAAAGTCCATGAATCCATTTCCTCCACCGGTGGAGGTGAAAGATTCGAGGGCGATATCGGCAAGGTTCTTACTTGAGAAGGGAAGGGTCGGGCCATCGAGGAGGACGAGAAGCATGATCGTTCTCTCGACGACGCTTCGGTTGTCGTCATTGCCGTTGTACATCGGCAGTGTGTAGTCGACCGGAATCGACTGGGATGTGTTGAGAACTTGCCCGTTGGGGGTGTCATCGTAGACAAGGTTCCGGTATTGGATCATCTGTCCAAATTGGCTGTCGACCTCTTCGCCCGACTCGTCATCGGCGAGATCTTTGAGAACTTCCATCAGGATTTCGCCGGTCGATTTGGACGTCGCATTCGCCTTTTCGAACACTTCATCCGCGATCGGAAGGAGGTCATCGACGAGGTCAATCAACTTGATCCAATCAGGATACTCTTTGAAGAAATCTTCTTCCTGGAATGCTTTGAGAACTTTTCCGGTGTAGAGGACAAGTCTTTCAGAGGTCTTTGACTCGGAAATGTTCATCCCGCCGAGGTTGTCGGTCAGGTTATTGATTTCTGGGGCCCGGGTCAGTTCCATGACGCTCCAGACGAGGTCGAGGAGCGGGTTATCCTGTTCCGGGTAGTGCATGTAGTCGTCGGTAGGGTCACTCGGAGTGCCGTTATCGTTATTGACTCTGGTTCCGAGCATCGCCTGGGCGACGGGGCGCAGTTTCCGGGGAACATCTTCTTCGAGGAGGTCTCCGACCAACATCATCACTCCGGCAAGAGCGGTTCTTTTTCCGTCGAAATAGACGTAGATCGGCTCTCCCCCCGCTTCACAAAGAGCTCTTCTTTGCCCGTCCCGGCATCCGGTTCGACCAAAGGCGGGGATGTCGATCAGATCTCCATTCGCGTCGATATGGTTTCCGTCGGTATTGATGTCCGCCTCCCCGTCGAGATTGGTATCGACGAAGGGCTCATAAAGAGTTCCTGTATTCGGGTCGACCGCGACGATCGGATTTCGGTTGTCGTCCACTTCGACGATCCAGGCAGGATCCCCCAGATCGAGCTCTGCGGGAAGGTCACGAGTAGAGAGGAGATGTTCGACCATCCCTTGTAGATTGTTCGCGCTGCTGTTCTGAACGTTCGATTCTTCGAGTTTTTCCCCGATCATCTTGAAGAGGTCGGTGAGAAGGTCCTTTTCGCCGTTGGGCTCTCCATTTGCATCGACCCCGTCATTCTCCCGGACGACCTGTCCGATCGAAGCGATGAAATCTTCAAATTCTTTGTGTGCGATTAACCGACCGAGAAGTTCGAGCGTCGCGTCCGGGTCGAGCGTGGAATCTTGCTGTTGCATGAGGGCGTGGAGCCCTTTAAGAGCTCTCTTATCCGGATCTTCGGGATTTGTGTAGAGGAGCTCAATCATCGAGGCCGCAGAATCGGTCATTTTCGGGATGGTGCCGTCATCAATGAAGGCGAACACTTCGCCGGCGGTAGAGGAGAAGAGTTTCGCATCATCCTTCGGGAGGAAGCTGTTGAATGCGTTGATAAATTTAGTTTTGTTCGCTTCCCAGATGGCTAGTTTTTCGGCGGCATTCTCTCCTTTTCCGGATCCGGTCGAGATGTCCCGGGCGAGTTCCCACATCTGCTCTGCAAGGGACTTGTAGACCATATTGCTGGTCGGTTTGTCCGCAGTATGACCTCCGCCGATTTTTAGGCAACCGACTTCGACCCCACCACAGCCTGTTAATGTTCCCGCGCAGAGGAAAGAAAGAATGATATGTCGCCAGCTGAAATTCCTGCCGTGCATGCACAGCCTCCCTGAACTTTGCCCCCGGAAGACCCCCCCTTTTCACTCTTATCCCGATTCTGGGGGGGTAATCGATCTATCAGGGATACCCATATGGGGGTGGGGTGTCAAGAATTAACGCGTGGCCATGAAATATGGAATTCAGGCCCATTTTTCCCATATTCCGATCGCTTGATTCGGGCTCGAAATTGGGGTAAAAAGGGCTCTCGGAAAGTGTGCAGGACAAGAAATATGGGCTCATCTGATACCAAAGATACCGAATATCGTGCCAATTGGACGTTGAAGGATCGTCGCATCCTGATTGTGGATGACGATACCGATCACTCCCACCTCCTCCGGGATATCCTCGAAGAGCATCAGGCGAAGGTGACCGCGGTCGAGAATGGGGAACAATGTCTTGCCCTCGATTTTGCGGATTTTGACATGGTCCTCCTCGACTTCTACCTCCCCGATACGACCGGAGGGGAGTTGGTGGTGGAGATCCTTCGAAAGCGGAATATCCCCATTATCATGATTACGGTCGAAAAGAGCCATGATGTGGCGGTAGGGGCGATTCGACTCGGGGCGGCCGACTACGTCTGCAAGGCGGGTGATTACCTGCGGATTCTTCCTGCGGTACTCATGAAGAATTTTGACCGGTTTCAGATGGAGTCGGAGAACGAGAGCCTTCGAGGTCAGCTGGAGAAACTGGTCGAGGAGAATGAGAGTCAAAACGAGACGCTCGAACAACTCTCTACCCTCGATCCTCTGACGCTTCTGAAGAACCATCGATGTATGCAGGAGCGACTCAAAAGTGAAATCAATTTAGCCGGGCGCCATCTCCATTCTGTTTCCGTTATTCTGGCCGATATCGATGCTCTCGGGCAGCTGAACACCGATTTTGGTGCCGAAGGGGGGGATCTCGCCATCAAGAAAATGGCGGAACTCTTCCTCGAGGAGACCCAGGAAAATTCCGGGGTGGCCGGCCGGCTTGGCGGGGGAGAGTTTATGCTTATTCTTCCCGGTTCGGAGATGATCGAAGCGGTGATGGTCGCTCAGCGCCTTCGGATGGCGATTGAAGAGTCCCAGATCGAATCGGAGGGGGAGGTGGTTAAGATGACGGCCAGTTTCGGGGTGGCGGGCTTTAATTCCCAGGAATTCGCCGGCCGGGATGAGTTGATAAAACTGGCCGATCGGGCGCTCTTGCATTCAAAGGAAGAGGGTGGCGACCGGGTTTCCTGGCCTGAATAAGAATACTTTTTCGGCATTTTGCGTTCCGGCGGTATATAATAGTAGAGGATGGTATAGGGAGGTTTGATGCAGGGGTTTGCGGGTGCCAGTATGTCCTTTCTTCTCCTCTTTGCAGGGGGGATCGTCTTTTCTTCCGGTGTGGTCATCAATGCGAACGAAAAATATTCCAACGTTTTTGAGGCGGCGGAGATCCGGGTGGAGATGGCCAAAGAGGAGCTAATGCAGATCTCCAAGCCGGTCTCTCCCGGGGAAGATCCTAAGAGTAAAGCAGAGGTTCTTCCTGGAAGAAGTGTTCTGTTTGCCCACAATGTACGAGCCAGGGAAGTGGGTGAGCGGGCGTGGGAGGGTCAGGTGAAGCCGAAATTCCTCTTTCGCCTCTTTCAAAACGCCTGGCAGGAGGAGGGGGCCACCTCTCTCAGGGGGGTCCTCAATTGGGCAAAGAAAAACCCGGGGAAGACGGTCGATCTCCTGAAGTAGGATTTTCTCTCTTTTTGCAAAATCGCTCCCCGTTTCTCTGCACATAAGGCAGAGAGAAAAGCGAGGAGCAAAAAGATGCAAAGCCCATCCAAGAAAAGATTCCGACAAGAAAAGATTCCGAACGATTTTACGATTCAGCCCGATGGTCCTGGGGGTTATGGCCCTTCTTTACAGCCTGACGCTGCACCGGTCCTTCTCCGACGGCAAGCCGAATTCCGTCGAGCCGAACGCGATTTCCGTTGAACAGAAAGAGGCTTCACAAGAACAGGCCGCGAAAGAAGAGAACTTTCGAGGAGATCTCCCCCAAGAGGAAGAAGATCCTCTCGCAGGCAGTGACGAACTCGCCGAGGCGAACGCTCTTATCGAAGCGGATCCGCTCAAATCGGCCCTCCGCCAAGCCCTGCGTAATTTCCAGAATCTCAAGACGTACGAGTATGAAATGAAAGTGGTCGTTTACGAAGGGGGCGAGATCGTCTCCGAAGCGGAGTTAAACGGCGCGGTCAAAGATCAGACGATTGTCGCTGCACAGGCCAATCTCGATGGAGAGAGCTTTGAAGTGCTCTCCCGGGGAAAAGAAGCGCTCATCAAGGATGAAAATGGCGAGTGGATTCCGGCAACGTCAGATAGTTTTGATGGCGCGCCTCCCGCACAGAGCGCCTTTTCGTTCCGGGAAGGGTTGCAGGATATCGCCCTCGCCCAGATGCCTCTCTATGCAGGGCAGACGGAAGTGATCGATGGCGTTCCCTGCCAGTCGATTCAGATGAAAATGTCGGGTGCACTTCCCGATGAATCGGGAGACGCTTCTTCCGCAGCAACCGAAGTGACCTTTGTCATCGATCCGGATAACAATATTCGAACCTGGCGAATGAACGCCGAGGTGCTTCAAGCGGGCGAGATGATGAATACGATTGTCGAATCGAACTTCGCGAAATTCAACGATCCTTGGAAAATTCCCCTCCCCGGGGAATGGAACTGATCCCGAGCCTTCCTTTGGAAAATAGCAGCACTCATTGGATCTCATGATCCATTTGCAGAGAAAGGAACCCAGAATGTTGACCAAACTGACACGCACGATCGCCCTGGCGGTCTTTCTTCTCGGGTCGATCGGAACGCTTCATGCGTCGAGCAAAGAGATCGCGAAGCTCAAGCCGGTCCATCCCAGAAAAGATCTGGCTCTCAAAGGAATGCTCGATGATTTCCTTCGAGCCCATCCAAGTACCAAAGAGTTTGCAGGTTTGATTGATGACGGATCCCGGAATTACCGGGGGAAGTGGATGAAGGTGCGGGTGCATTGGGTAGAGGATGCCCGTAATGTCTACATGCGTGGCAGCGTGCGGGGTTTGGCGTGGAAGAACAATATCTATATCCGGTTCGACCCATCGAAAGCGGGGAATTCGGGCTGGTCAAAGACGGTAAAGGGATGGAAATACAAAGGCTCCAAAAGTACGAAATTTATCATCTACAATCCTGCGTACCGAAAACAGGTCGCGAGTACGCTGATTCACGAAGCGGCCCATGCCCAGGGATTTATTCTTCGAGGGAAAGCGTACGGGGAACTTGTCGCTTTCCGGGCGCAGGGCGCTTTCTGTGAAAGAATCGGAATTAGGGCTCCGTATGCGACCAAAGAGCTTGCGAAGTTTGCGAATGAATCGAAATTCCGTGGCTGGCTGAAGCAGAATCATGGTGGATATAAATTCCACTTTGCGCAACAAGAGGCGATGAAAGCGGCCCGGGGGAAATGGTTCGGCCGCACCGGGAAACTGGCAAGGGGAACCGGAAGAGTCGCCCGGGGAACTCTTCGTTGGGCCGGCCCGGCGTATGTCGCCTACGGCGTGGTCGAATATTCCCGCGGGAATGTAGACAAGGGAATGGATGTCTTCTCCTTTGTTCTCTCCTACGGGGTTGTTTCGGTTCTCTTTGCGATTCCCGAAGCGCTCTTGTTGCCGGCGGGGCCTCCCGGATGGACTGCAATCGCTGCGATCGAGGGAACGAAAATCGCGCTTTCGATCCTGATTCAAGACAAGGTGAAAGCGTACATGACCGATCCGATGGGAGAGTGGAAATTTGATTCCCGTCGTGCCAAGGCGGGATGGGGAAAGGCATCTGTCAAAAAGGGCGCTGCAAAGGGGAAGAAGACGGCGTCCAAGGCGTGGAAGAAGGCGGGGAAGAAAGCGAAATCGATTGGAAAATCGATCAAGAGCTGGTTTTAAGAGGGAGAACCGGGGGGAGAGAGGGGGAACGGTTCTCCCCTCCGGTTACTGTCTCTGTAGTTGTCGGACGGTTTCTTCCACTTTATCACGATACACCCAATCCGGGGGTGCGATCGAAAGTGCTTTTTTATAGTCCCGGATTGCGTCGGTCACTTTTCCCAATATCTTGTTGATATCGGCCCGGTTGTTGAGTGCTTCCGGGAATTCGGGCCTCAGCTTGATTGCCTGGGAGAAGTCTTCCAAAGCACCCTCAAAATCTCGAACTCTTCTTCGAAGGTTTCCGCGAGAGTACCATGTCTGGGCGTAGTTCGGCTGGAGTCGGATCTCCTCGTTGTAATCGGTCATCGCCTCCTCGAGATTTCCGAGGATGGCATTGAGGACTCCGCGGTTGAACCAGACCTTTTCAAATTTCGGATCAATCTGGATACAGCGGGTCAATTCTTCCCGGGCCTCTTTCTGTTCTCCTGCACGGGAGAGCAGAATCCCGAGGCGGAAATGGGCCTCGGCCGCGTTCGGTTTTATCGAAGTGGCTTGCTGGTAATCCTGCACCGCTTCATTCCACATCTTCAGTTGTTCGTGCACCTGGCCCCGAAGAAGAGAGGCGTGTGTTTTATAGGGATCGATATCGAGAGCCCGGTTCAGATTTTCCAGAGCCGCTTCATACTCCTTTAATTTCCATTGGGCAACGGCACGGTTGTACAGGAAGGGGGAGTTGTAGGGAGAGATTTCGAGGCCTTGCGTGTAATCCCGGATCGCTTCTTCATATTCTTCCCGGGCGAGATAGATGTTTCCCCGGTTGAAATATCCGGAGGGGTATTCCGGGTCGAGTTGAATGCAGCGGTTGAAGTCGGCCATGGCGGGTTCATCTTGACCGAGGTTGCGGTAGACCGCCCCGCGATTGTTGTAGGGGAGGGCGAATGTTGGCTCCAGTTTGATCACCTGGCTGAAGTCGCGAAGAGCATTCTTCATGTCCCCTTGGCCGTAATAAAAGACGCCCCGGTTGTTGCAGGCGTTGGCGAAGGTGGGGCTCAATTCGATCGTGCGGTTGTAATCGTTCAGCGCATCGGCGAAGTCCCCTCGAAGAACTTTAATGGCCGCCCGTTCGTTATAGGCGAGGGCGAGGTTCGGGTTTATCTTTATGGCCGCATTGAGATCTTCCAGAGCCTTCTCTGGATTTCCCAGGATATGGTAGGTCCACCCGCGGAGGAAATAGCCGAGAGCGTAATGGGGTCTTCGATGGATCGCCTTTGTGTAATCGGCAATCGCGACATCGGGGGTGGCGGCCATTCCGAGAAGAACGAGGTACTCTTCCGAGCCTAATTCTTCGGAATTCTTCTCCCACCCTTTTTTCGCTTCTTCCAAGACAAGATCTTTCTCTCCTTCTGTGAGTGCCAGGTAAAGGCGAATAAGGTCTTGGTCGATTCCGGGAGGTGGTTCTTCCGCCGTTTCCTCTCCAGGTTGGAAGTAATATTGCGCCTTGGCAATCCAGATCGAAGGGGATTTCGCTTTGTCATCAGCAGGGGTTGCCCTCTCTTCGAGGAAGAGAGATCGGGAGCGGTCCAAATAGATACGGCCCAGGTGGAGTCGGAGTGCCGGGTCGTTCGCCAATGTTTTCTCTGCCTTCAAAAGATTGGCTTCGGCCCGGGTTCGGTCTCCATAAACGTACCATCCGATTCCGACGCTCCTCCACCCGTGTGGGGCGAGGGAAGGGGGGGCATCTTCGAGATACGCCTCTAATTCTTCGAGGGCGATTTTCAATTCCTCGAGCTGTCCGGAGAGGTTGACGTTCTCAATGTAAAAAGAGTATCGAAGTTTTTCGATCCGGTTATCAATGCTCTGCTGACGCGTGCGGAATTCTTTCGTCTCTTCCTCTGAGGGTCCTTCCGGAACCAGGGCCGGGACATCCTCTTTTTGAATATTCTGCCACGCGATATATCCAAGGCTCGAGACGAAGAGGAAAATGAACAGGGAGATGGTCAGGAGCTCTTTTTTCCGGACTACTTTCCGCGCGAATTTTCGGGTAGAGGAGGTGGGAACGGCCTGGATTGGTTCTTGATCCAAGTACCGGGTCAATTCATCCGCCAGGTCCCCCGCCGTGTGGTACCGTTTCTTCGGCAGCTTTTCGAGACACTTGAGGATGATCGTCTCAAGATCCTGGTCGATTTCCGGGCAGAGTTCGGAGGGGGGTGGGGGATCGTTCCGGATTACCTGGAGCATCACCATGAAGGCGCTGTCCCCGTCGAAGGGGGCTTTTCGTGTCAGGAGGGCGTAGAGCGTTGCTCCCAGGGAGTAAACGTCGGTCGTACCGTCGACGTTGTGTGAGTGACCTTCCGCCTGTTCGGGAGACATGTAACAGGGGGTTCCGATCGAAGTTCCTGAAATGGTCAATTGTTCCCGGGAAGAGATGCGGCGTGCCAGACCGAAGTCGGTGACATAGGTCTGGCCGGTCATGGCGACCATGATGTTGGCCGGTTTGATATCCCGGTGAATAATCCCTTTTTCGTGCGCGTGTTGTACTCCCCGTGCGGAATCACGAACGATTTCGATCGCTCGTTTCAGGGTGGGCTCTTCGTCCCAGGAAGTGGCTCCATCGATGTAATCGAAAGCGATGTAGGAGAAGCCCTCATCATCTCCGAAATCGTGAACGCCGGCGATATTGGGATGGTTGAGGGATCCGGCCGCCCGCGCTTCGACGACGAACCGTTTCTGCTCCTGTTCGGTTCCTTCCCGGATAATTTTCAGGGCGACGAATCGCTCCAACTCGGGATCCCACGCTTTCCAGACCTGTGCCATCCCCCCTTCCCCGATCTTTTCAATGCGGATGTATTTCCCGATCTGAATAACGGTTTCCGGTTGCTCTTCCTCGTTGTTCTCTTCTGGTTCGATAGGTCAGGTCCCTTCCAAAAGATATTGTACACGCAAGGAAGAGGAAAGCGTGGAGAGTTTTCGGGGGATCCGTTTTAATGATTTATCCTTATGAATGAGAAAAAAGAATCCTTGATCGAGTTGGGGGGAATGGAGCGGATCGCGGCCGTTCTTCACGACTCTTTTCACGCGGCGTTGACTCCGGCCGGTATGGCGCGGATCCGGGGAGGGGTTCTTCGGCCGGAGCCTTTTCGCGCGGCTCTCGGACTCCTTCAGGCTCGCCATCCCCGATTGAGAACTCGGCTGAAGCGGAAGGGAAAGAGCCGCTATTTTTTTGAGGAGCTATCTTCCCCGCCCCCTATTCCGGTCGATTTTCTTGCATTGGGAGAAGACCGGGAATATTGGCAATACGCCCTTCAACAGTTGAACAAAGCCCCTTTCGATACGGAGAACGGTCCTCTGATGCGTGCCCGTGTTCTGGTGCATCCGGGGGGAGAGGCGTGTGATCTTCTCATGGCATGGCACCATTCGATCGTGGATGGCCCGGCTGTTTTTCAGATTGTGCATGATCTTTTGACGTATTACGAAAAGGCGGAAAAAGGGGAGACGGTAGAGGTGGAGAGTAAAAATTTCCCCTCTGGTGCTCTTTCCGATGTGCACCCCTCCTTCTTTCAGAGGCTTCGGATTCTCTGGAACTCTTTGCGCTTTTCAAAGGGGCGGGCGTGGAATCTTCGATTCGAATCGACCGAACTCTGTCCGCGGCGGTTGATCTTCCCCGAAGAAGAGTTGAAGAGGATGCTCGCCCAATGTAAGGAGAAAAAAGTTTCCCTGACCGGCTTTCTTTCCGCTGTCGGGTTGACCGTGTTGGGGGAGATGTCCCGGGAAGGGTATGGCAAAGGGGGGGGCAGGTTGACGTTCGGAACGCCGGTCGACCTGCGGATGCGTCGGGAGGGACTGACCCTTGCCGATGTCGGTTGCTTTATCTCAAGCTTTAACAGGAAATATTCCCGCTCGCAAACTCGCGCGGGGATTTGGGGTTTCGCGGAACGGATCTCTACAGATCTTTCCACGTATGCCTTGTCGGAAGAGCCCCATCACCTTGTGAAGGTCACGGAAGGGTGGGTCGACCGGGTAAAGCGTCCTACCCGTCGAACCTCTTTGATCATCAACAACCTTGGGGTATACCACTTCGCCCCTTCGTACGGACCCCTTCGAGTACAAGAGTATGCGTGGTCGGCCAATGCGGATCAATTTGGGAGCGACATGGCCCTCTTGGTGGTGACGATCCAGGGGAAACTCAATTTCCAGGTGGGGGGAATTTACATGAGCAGCAAGACGATGGACCGCTTTCTGGAGTTGTATCGCGAGATTCTCTCCGAAACGGTGGGCGTTATCGGTACTCTTCCCGCTTAAAATCGCACATAGAATAATAGCGGATTGGGTAAACCATCCGTCCTTTCGTCCGTTTTAAGAAGGGAAAGGGGTGTTGTATGATAAAGTTGCTGTTGGTTCTGCCCTCCGTATTCCTGCTCTTTTCCGGGAACAATCCCAACCTGCTCGGGGACGAATGGGAGAAGTTTCACCAATCAAATATCCGAGACCGGTGGAATGTCGAGATCGGAGATGAGATCTCCTGGTCGAGAGTGGCGGGAGCGGATGGGGGGGCCGCCGGTGTAATCCAGTCGATCCAGGCCGGGGTTCCGGGAAAGCTGCTTCTCCGAATGGAGGTTCGTGTCGATTCCCATTCCCTTCCGGGGTCCGGTTGGTGGTCCGACCGGCGGGGAGGAACGGGAGAGTATCCGGCCAAGATCCGGATCGATTACCTCGATGACCGGGAACGGAAGGCGTTTTGGACACACGGCTTTCTCACGAACAAAAATCCTAACCGCTTGAAAAACTATACAGAGATCAAAAAAGGGGAGTGGACGAAGGTCGAGTTGGAATTCGATCTGGGGGATCATGTTTTCCTGCGGGCGATCCGCTTCTACGGGAACGGCTGGTCCTTCGAGGGGGCCGTTCGGAATATGGAGCTTGTTCGAAAATAGACACGAGCTTTTTCTCTCAGGCGCGAAGAATTCGTTCGATCCGTTCGAGCGCCCAATCGATTTGTTCCCGGGTGATTGTTAGTGGTGGGGCGAGACGAATCGTCGTCTCATGCGTCTCTTTGCAGAGAAGGCCTTCTTTTTGGAGCGCCTCGCAGAACCGACGCGCGCCCCCGGCCTCTTCCTTCAACTCAACGCCGATCCAGAGTCCTCGTCCCCGAATCTCCTTGATGTGAGGCGAGTCGATCCCGTTCAGTTTTTCCATGAAGTACGGTCCGAGGTTCGCCGCGTTCTCGACCATCCCCTCTTCCGTAAGAACGCGAAGAGCCGTTCGGGCTACGGCACAGGCGAGCGGGTTTCCGCCGAACGTCGAGCCGTGGTCGCCGGGATTGAAAACTCCCATCACTTCTTCGTTCGCGAGAGCGGCTGAGATCGGGACGACCCCTCCGCCGAGCGCTTTGCCGAGGATCAGAATATCGGGCCGGATTCCTTCATGCTCGAAGGCGAACATTTTACCGGTTCGGCCGAGGCCGGCCTGGATTTCGTCGAGCATGAGAAGTGTTTTGTTTTTGGTGCAGAGGTCACGAAGACTTTTGAGGAAACCGTCTGGGGGGATGACGATACCCGCTTCTCCCTGGATCGGTTCGATCAGGATTCCGACGGTGTTTTCGGTGAGTGCCGCTTCGACCGCGGCGATGTCGCCATAGGGAAGAAGTTGAAATCCGGGGGTGAAAGGGCCGAAACCGTCGCGGTATTGTTCTTCGGAGGAAAAACCGCAAATCGTCGTCGTTCTCCCGTGGAAGTTCCCGTCAAAGACGAGGATCTCTCCTTTTTCCGGTAAGACTCCTTTTACTTTGTACCCCCATTTCCGCGCGGCTTTGATCGCGGTCTCGACCGCTTCGGCGCCGGTATTCATCGCCAATACTTTCGGAAATCCTGCGATCTCTCCCAACTCTTTGCAGAAAGGTCCGAATTGGTCGTTTCGAAAGGCCCGGGAAGTCAGGGTCACCTTTCCCGCTTGTTCCGTGAGCGTTTTCATGATTTTCGGATGCCGGTGCCCCTGGTTGACGGCGGAATAGGCGGCGAGAAAGTCGAGATACTTCGTTCCTTCTGTATCCCACATCCAGACGTCTTCTGCCCGGGAGACGACCACATCGAGCGGTTTGTAGTTCTGTGCGCCGTAGCGATCTTCGAGATCAATCAATTCGTTCGTATTTTGCATGGGCGGTATGGTGCCCACTTTTTCCGAAAGGGTCCACGGAAATTGATGGAGTTCTCTCCCGTAATTCATTTCAATGGGCCGCCATGAATAAAATTGGAATCGTCCCGATCTTCTGCGGCCTCGCTGCGGGTGTGGTGGTCATCTTTCTTCTGATGATGGGAAGGCCGGAAGCGCCCACGCCGCCGGAGTCGGCGCCGAAAGAGGGAGAGGAAAATAGGGAAGAATCTCTTCTTCTTTCCGAGGAACTCGAAAAAGAGAACGAAAATCTTCGGGAGCGGATCCGCTCGTTGGAAGAGGAATTGGATGCGCTTAAGAATCGTCCCGATCGAGAGCCTCCGAAAGAACTCGTTTCCAAAGAAGAGGGTGGCGATCTTCATACCCAATTCTTCCGTCTTAGTGAAAAAGGGATTTCCGCCTACGGGGGAAAAGCTTTCCTGAAATTGCTGAAATCGTTGAAAGGCTCTCCCGAGGAGGCACGAGAACTTCTTCTGGAGCGGTTGCAGAATGCAGAGACCGCAGCGGAACGTTTCCTGGCGGCGGCGCTTTTGGAAGGGTTGGGTGATCCAAAAGCGATTCCTGCATTAGGTCTTGCTGCCAAAGAAGATTCGGATGATCTGGTTCGACGGATGGCTTCACATGCCCTGGCGTTGATCGGGACAGAGGAGGCGCGAGACCCTTTGTTGATCTGTATGAACGAAGACAAGGATTGGGGTGTGCGGGTCAATTCTGCGTACGGTTTGGCAAAGCTTGGGGATGGGGCCGGTTTGGCGATGTTAAAACAATCGTACTATTCTGATGATACGCCACCGGAATATCGATTAACGATTTTGGGGGCGCTTGCGGACGTTGCAGATCCTGCAACCGCTCCGATCTTTCGGGAGATTCTTACCGGATCGAAAGATATGGGGTATCTCCTGACGGCCATCGGTGCGGTGGAGAAGATGAAAGATAAAGGCTCCCTCCTTGAGTTGCGCGCAATTCTTCATTCGGATCACTCTTCCAGCATTAAGGGAAGAGCGGAAGAAGCGATTAATACCATCCAACAGTAGCCGGAAAAGGATCGGGAATGGAAAAAAAGGTGACCGTGAAGCGGGTCAAAGACCTTCTCGGTGAGGTTGGGATACCTCGAAGAATTATTCGCGCTCCCGATCGAACCTATGTGCTTCCCACAAAAGAGTATCTATTGGGACGGTTTTCCCGTTCCCTTCGTGCCCACCTGGTCCGGTATGGAGTATTGGACTATCGATCCGGCGTGAATGATTGCGATGATTTCGCCCGGTATGCATGTGCTCATGCGGCGATGGTGCATAGACGAAACGACTTGAAAAAGAGAAAGGGGAAAACCCTTCCTGCCATCGCCGTTGCGGAAATCTGGTATACGGATGAAGGGGTCGGCAAGCACGCAACGTTCCTCGCCCTGATCGGAAAGGGGGAGGTCGTCCGATTGGATCGAGTCCGAAAGATGTGGAGGGGGAGAAGGATCACGAGAATCCATGAGCTTCCGATATCAAAAAAAGAGCTCCGTACCGTTTTCTACTGTCGACTTGGATAAGGATTTTATCGGGGTCGATTCCCTTTCAGTGTGAAATCGAAGGAGGGGGGTAGTTTTTCTCCCCGCCTTTTAAGAAGTCGTGCCCATTTGCGAAGATCTTCAAGAGGAAGGGGGGTGCAAAGGGCGCGCATGAGCAAAGGGGTATTTATTCGCCTGGTGTTCAGTATTTTTCGATATTGTTTCATCGTAACCTCCGTTCTATCCGTCACCCTTACTATACCATAATATATGGTGAAAGCTAATAAAATATGAAATATTACATTTTTGTTTCCGTTTATCCGATCTAAAGGAAAATGGGTTTGTCAGTTTTTCATATCGCTTTGGATGTGTCGCTCTAGGAACGGGAGAAGAGTCATGGCAGCTGTTTGTGAAGTATCTTTTCGGGAAGGCGTAAACCTGATGTTTGATCGGGCCGCCGCGACTCTCGAACTTCCGCCTGGTTTGGCCAATCAAATCAAAGTTTCCAACTCCGTTTACAAAGTTCGATTCCCGGTCAGTTTTCGGGATGGCGTGCAGGTTTTCACGGGGTGGCGTGCGGTCCATAGCGAACATCGTCTTCCTGTAAAGGGGGGGATCCGGTACGCCCCGAATGTTCATCAGGAAGAGGTGGAAGCGCTCGCCGCGCTGATGACCTACAAGTGTGCCATTGTGAACGTCCCCTTCGGGGGTTCCAAGGGAGGGCTTCGCATTGACCCACGGGAATATAACGCGGGTCAGTTGGAACGGATCACCCGTCGCTTTGCCAAAGAATTGATCTCCAAAGGTTTTATCAGTCCTGCTCTTAATGTTCCTGCTCCCGACATGGGGACGAGTGGCCGTGAGATGGCGTGGATTGCTGATGCGTATCGCGATTTTCGTCCCGATGATATTAATGCGCTTGCCTGCGTAACCGGGAAGCCTGTGACACAGGGCGGCATCCCGGGTCGGGTTGAAGCGACCGGGCGGGGCGTTGAGTATGGTCTCCAGGAATTTTTCCGTCATGAAGCCGACGTGAAAGAGGCCGGGATGGAAGGGGGACTGGAAGGGAAGAAGGTCATTATCCAGGGGCTTGGAAATGTTGGATATCATGCCGCTAAATTTCTCACCGAAGAGGATGGAGTTCTGGTAACCGCGATCCTCGAACGGGATGGGGCGATTCTTTCGGAGAAGGGTTTTTCGATCGAAGAGGTTCGTTCTTATATTCGGGAAAATGGGGGCGTGAAAGGGTTTCCGGGGGCGACATTCGTGGAAGATGGTATTTCCGTTCTGGAGGCGGATTGCGACATTCTTATTCCGGCCGCGATGGAGGGGCAGATTCATCGGGAGAATGCGGGACGGATCAAGGCGAAGTTGATCGGCGAAGCGGCGAACGGACCGGTCACCTTTGCCGCGGATGATCTTCTGCGGAAATCGGGAAAAGTGATGCTTCCCGATATTTATCTGAATGCCGGTGGTGTCGCCGTTTCCTATTTTGAGTGGATTAAGAATATTTCTCACATTCGTTTTGGACGCCTGGGCCGGCGTCTCGAAGAGGCTCGTGGGTCCGAAACGCTCGATGCGATCGAATCGATGACGGGGGAAGAGGTTCCAACGCGGATTCGGCGGAAATTGGCCAAGGGGGCGGAAGAGCTCGACCTCGTCCGTTCCGGTCTTGACGATACGATGCGTTTGGCATACCAGGAAATCAGCCTCGCACGCAGACGAAAGAATCTGCCTGACCTTCGGACAGCCGCTTTTTCGGTCGGAATCGAAAAAGTCGCCCGGACCTACAAGGAGATGGGTCTCTAAGGAATAAAAAACCCCCCGATTGAAAGAATCAACCGGGGGGAGATAAATTTCCTCCACTCTCGCTGGTTTCGTTCGAAAAGAACATTCAAACACTCTTCTCTCCGACAGATCCCTTCGGATGTTTCAGATTATGGAGTGAGATTGTTTATTTGGGAGAAATAGTACGGGTCCCTTTTTGTCCCAGAGACTGCAGGGCGAGAGAGGCGGTCAGGACGGCAAATATTTCCTCGCTCAGTTCCTGTCCATGGGACCAGGAAAGGAGAAAGAGGAGGGGGAGGAGGTAGCAAATTCGAGCGTATAGGGAAAAGTTGCCTGTGAGCCCTTGAAGGTTTGTGATATCCAGAAAGCGGGACAGAACCTGTTTGAGTCGGCTCTTTTCCGGGTGGCCAAGAG
>PVBE012360081.1_pt1 | contig 16993 bp, 9 predicted proteins | sample 1631181 | NCBI WGS metagenome assembly PVBE01 (sample SAMN08397723, study PRJNA350692) | Marine metagenome, whole genome shotgun sequencing project. | isolation source: water | place: Pacific Ocean | collected 2012-04 | reverse complement strand
CGGCGCACGTCTGATGACTCCAAGCTGACGAAAGCTAACATTGTAGCCTGCAGCCTGGAGCCTGAAGCCCGCCGCAACGAAATCGATGGCGTGGTGATCACCGAATCGAGACCGGCCGTTTAGAAGCTAAAAGCTAATAGCTAACAGCTAATAGCTAACCTACGCCGCGTCCAGAGGGAGCCGGACGTAGAAGGTCGTCCCCGCGCCCACCTCGCTCTCCACCGCCATCTGGCCGCCGTGCTGTCCGACGATGCTCTGGACCACGTTGAGCCCCAGCCCGTTGCCGCGCTTGCCCTTGGTGGAGTAGAAGGGATCGAAGATCTTGTCCAGGTCGTTGGCCGGGATGCCGCACCCCGTGTCGCTGACGGTCACCTCCGCGAACTGGCCGTCCGCCGCGACGCCGCTGGTGATGGTCAGCTTGCCTCGCTGGTCCATGGCGTCCACGGCGTTGATTATCAGGTTGAGGAAGACCTGCTGCATCTGCCCCGGGTCGAGGTGGGTCGGCGGCAGCGACTGGCAGAGGTCGAGCTTCACCTCCACGTCGGAGAATGACGCCTGGCGCTCCACGAGCCTGAGGGTCCGCTCGATGGTATTGTTCACGCGCGCCGTCACCCGGTGAGGCTTGTTCAGCCGCGAGTAGTCCAGAAGCTCCCGCACGATGCGCCTGCAGCGCAGGGCCTCGCGAAAAATCAGCTCGTAGTCTTCGCGGTTGGGGTCGTCCGCCGGGGCGTCCTCGGACAGGTTCTCCGAGAAGGTCAGGATCCCGGTGAGGGGGTTGTTGATCTCGTGAGCCACGCTGGCCGCGAGCTTGCCCATGGCGGCCATCTTCTCCGTCTGGATCAGGGCGCCCTGCAGCTGGTTCTGCTCGGTGACGTCCCGGCTGATGCCGATGAAGCCCACGGCCTCGCCGTCCTCGGCCTTCAGCGGGGAGAGGGTCAGCTGGGTGTCCACCACGCGCTCGCCGTTTTTGTGCAGCAGCTTGACGCCGACACCCGAGAACCCGTCCTCGCGCCGGGCGCGCTCCAGCAAGGGCGCGTACTCGTCCGGGTCCTGATGCAGCGCGGAGAGGGGGCGGTCGACCACCTCCTCCCGGCCGTAGCCCAGCATGGCCTCGCCGCCCCTGTTGAAGGAGGCGACGCGCCCGTCCAGGTCCAGGGTGACGATCATGTCGCTGGTGTTGTCCAGCAGGTTGGCCAGGTAGGCGCCCGTTTGGTGGCTGGCCGCCTCGGCCCGCTCCTTGGCGACGCGCAGCTCCTCCTCCATCTCGCCGCGGATGGTCTCGCTCCGCCCGAGGCGGCGGTGGCCCAGCCAGAGCACCAGCAGGCCGGCGAGCCACAACACCCCGTGACCGGCCGACAACATGACGAGGTGGTCGCGGGCGATGGCCTGCATCTTCGCCATGGGGATCGACACGCTGATGCCGCCACGGATATCCCCCACCCGGTACCCCTGCTTGGCGTGACAGCGCATGCAGGTCTTTTTGGTCACCAGCGGACGCATCAGGCGCATGTACGCCTCACCCCTGATCCACTGCACCTCGCTGACCTCGTTGGCGCCGTCGGCCAGGGTGAGCAGCGCCCGGCGCTCCCACGGGTCGGGGGCGTTCTCCGGGCGGATCGGCTTGAGGCTGGTGATGTGGCCGCGGGCGCCCGTCTTGTCCTTTTCGATGTCGTGGACCTGACGAGTCATGTAGGCCGGGTTGACCAGCGCGAGCCGCTTGCCGTCCACCGTCACCAGCTCGCGGTCCTTGCTCTTGAGGTGCGGGTTCAACGGCGTGGACCCCGTGACCGGCACATAGACCGCGCCGCGCGACGCGTTCCAGTTACGGTAGGTGACGTCCTTGGTGTACGCCACCTGAGCGTGGATCAGCGCCGCCTCGCGGGTCTTGCTGCGGATCTGCAGCACGCCGAGGGTCAGCGAGGCCGCCAGCAGCACCGTCCAGAAGGTTACCAGCCCCCTGTAGTAGAGCTGGAGCGGCAGGGGGGGCGTGCTTTGCGCGGCTCGTTCCACGACACTCCTCTACGGCCATCCGCTACGGGGTGACGCAGCGCGTACCCATGGCGGCCACGATGTCCGCCCCGAAGCGCCCCAGGGCCGGCGAAAAGTCGGGGGAGCAGATGGTGGAGGTGTTTTCTGTGCGGTGCTTGCCCGCGGCGTCGATCCAGTGGGGGATGATCTTCTTCTTGTTCTTGATGTCGCTGACCTCCTGGGGCGTCAGCTCCCGGGCGAAGGCGTGCACCAGGTACTTGATGCGGACGGCGGGTACGGCGAAGCCGGCCGTGGACTGGCAGCTCGGCTTGAGCGTGGGGTACGAGCCGCTGAGGCCCACCTCCACCTTGTCCGTGGGGCCGACGATGGCGGACATGATCACCCGCCGCGGGTGAGGCTTGCCCGCGGGCGTCTTCTTCAGGTTGGCGAAGAACTGGATGAAGGTGGTCACCTTGTGCAGGTACTTGCCGCCGGGCACACAGTTGAGGCGCGGGCCCACCGTGGTGCGGTCGCACTTTGCCCCCTTGGGGCACTGGCACTGCACGCCGAACTCGAAGCAGCGAAAGGAGGTCAGCGGACCGAGGGGATCGGTGAGCCCCTGCTGGGACGGGTCGTAGAGCTGCGGGTTCGCCGCGGAGCAGTCGTCCTCATCGCTGATGAAGATCACCGCCAGCAGGGCGTCCTTGCGGAAGAAGCCGGGGTTGACGTTGAGCGTCGGGTCCAGGGCCCTGCGGGCTGACTGTATGGTCTGCTCGAAGCCGCAGCCGCTGACGCCCACCTGGGCGATGCACTGGAAGCCGGTCTTGACCTGCACCACCGGGTCCGGCGTGGACGACGGCACGTTGGTCTTGCCGTCCTGGTATTTGATGTAGGGGTCGGTGGGCGGCTTGCAGCCCGTGGCCGTGGCCTTGTTCTGCAGCTTGCCCTTGTCGCCCCCCGCCGGCGTACACGACGGCAGGTTGTAGTTCCCCGCGCCGAGGTCGGTGGTGACGATGCCGATGTGCACGTTGGGGATCTTGTTGCCCAGCTTGGACGTACGGATGGCGTCGACGAACTTGTAGAAGTTCTTGGCCAGGTTCTGCTGCTCATGTGCCATGGAGCCGGAGTTGTCGATGACGAACAGCACGTCCACTTCCTTGTCCTTCTCCAGGGCCACGGTCTTGCAAGGCGGCTTGGCGAAGAAGGCGTCGCCCTTGGTCTTGCCCTTGTCCGGCGAGGGCTTGATGTCCTGGCCCACGTCCTTGACCTTGACCACGTCCTTGCCCTTGTCGGGGGTCGGCTTCATGTCGGGCTGGGGTCCGGCGTCGGGGTCGGGGTTTATCTCGCGGCCGTCGGAGCAAGCGGTCAGCTGCGCCAGCACCAGCAGAGCGGCGAAGATCAGCGCTGCCGCCCTCGTCCGGCTCATTTTTCGGCTCATGTTCTCCTCCTGCTCGCTATTTGATCTGCAGCTTGAGCGCGGCCAGACGCAGCTTGAGCCCCCGGGGCGAGACCCGCAACCGCCGGGCCATTTCGGTCAGGTCGCCGTCGGTCTCCACCACCAGATCCTGCAGCTCGGGCTTGGGGATGTCTCTGGGCCGCCGCAGGCCGATCTCCTGCATCCAGCGGTCCAGCGTGGTGTGGGAGATGCCCAGCTCCTTGGCCACCCGCCGCTGGACGAAGTCGTGCTTTTCCAGCAGCGCCAGGAGCTCCTGTTCGTTGAGGGCGCCGCGCTCGGGGCGGGCCTGCTTGCGCGCCGGCGCCGGCCCGCTGGACACCGGGTCTGCCGTGGCCTCGGTCGCCGCCCCCTCCTCGGCCAGCTCCTCGGGCATGGCGAAGGAGCGGGCGTGGATGTTCTCCGCGGCCACCTTCTCCACGGCGTTCCACAGCTGGCGAATGTTCCCCGGCCAGGGCGCGGTGATCAGCTGCTTGAAGAAGGTCATCGGCACCGGCGGCGGGTGCTGGTCCGCCCGGCGCCACAGCCGCTCGAGCTCCGGGTGGTCGTCGACCTTCTTGCGGAAGAAGTGGGTGAACAGGTGCGGGATGCTCTCGCGGCGCTCGCGCAGGGGCGGCACCTTGACCGTCAGCGCGCTGAGCCGGTAGTAGAGGTCCTCGCGGAAGCGGCCCTCGGCCACCTCCTGGCGCAGGTCGCGGTTGGTGGCCGCCACCACGCGGGTGTCCACCGGCTCCTCCTTGAGCGCCCCCACGGGGCAGACCTTGTGCTCTTGCAGCACCCGCAGCAGCTTGCTCTGCAGGCTCAGGGGCAGCTCGCCGATCTCGTCCAAAAACAGGGTCCCCTTGCGGGCCGCCCTGAAGAAGCCGTCCTTGTTGCTGTCCGCGCCGGTGAAGGCCCCCTTGACGTGGCCGAAGAGCACGCTCTCCAGCAGGTTCTCGGGGATGGCCGCGCAGTTGACCACCACCAGCGGGTGGCCGGCGCGTTTGCTGCTGCCGTGCACGGCGCTGGCCACCAGCTCCTTGCCCGCGCCGCTCTCGCCCTGGAGCAGCACGGTGCCGTCGGCGGCCGCCACGCCGCGGATCTTGTCCCGCAGGGCCCAGGTGACCTCGCAGTCGCCCACCATGTCCATGCTGTCCTCGCCGCGGCGCACGCTGCGCAGGGTCAGCAGCAACATCACGCGGTCGCCCACCGAGAGCACGGTGCCCGGCGGGATCGGCCCTTTGGGGGCCACGGGGTCGCCGTCCACGGTCCACAGCTCCAGCTTGCGTCGAGCGCTGGCGCAGGGCACCACCAGGAACGCGTCCTGGCCGGGGATCCACTTGATGGTCAACTGCTGGCGGCTGATGCAGGGATCGTCCAGGGGCTGCATGAACCCGTCGGCGCCCTCGAACATCGGCTGGTTGCGGCCGATGATCAGGTCGTTGCCGGAGTAGTGCAGCTCCAGGGAGCGGCTGCCCACCCGCTGCAGGTCCGAGTGAAACATGATCTCCACGGTGGGCACCGGGCCGTGCTCGTCGTCCACGAGGCTGCGTCCCACCTGGCTCAAAGGATCGAGGGTCTGCTCCGAGGTGTCGGTCATGGCGTCATCTTACGTTGGGGTCTGCGCCCGATGCAACGATGGCCGGCAGGCGGCGGGCGGCGGCGGACCAGCCCGGCGCGCCACTCCACCGGCACCGCGGCCCAGATCTGCCGCATCAGCGTACAGTAGTCCATCTGCAGCACGCCCAGATCCAGCACCCTCCGGTCGCCCAGGACCGAGGCCGCGTGGAGCTTGCCCCGGTGTAGCAGCAGGTGCTCGGCCGGCCCGTGCAGCTTGACCTGCTCCATCAAGTCGCCGTTGGTCATGTTCCAGACGCCGACCATGCCGCCCTGAAAACCCGCGATCAAACTGCCCTGCGGCCCCTTGCGCAGGGCCACCACCGGTGACGACGGCACCCCCTCGAAGGCAAAGGCCGGCTGCCTGTCGCCCTTGCGCGGCGCCAGCTCGATGTTGCCGTCGCCGAAGCCGAGCACCAGCCAGCGGTCGGTGAGCAGCATGGCTGTCGCGCCGGTGCGCGCCCGACCCACCGGCAGGAGCGCGCCGCCGCTCAGCTGGTAGACCTTCTGCCTGTCGGCCAGCAGCACCCGCCCCTGGCCGGCCGAGGCCGCGGTGACGCCCCGCAGCAGCCGCGTGTTTTTTGCCTTGAGGTGGAGCACCGCGGTTTTCTGATTCAACACCACGCAGCCCTTCTCCGCCGCCGCCACCAGCTTCGCCCCCGCCTTCACCGCCCGGGACAGGATCAGCCGGTGGGTGGCCAGGTCCCACTGGCGCAAAGTGTGGTCGTGGGTCAGCAGGCAGAGGCGGGCGTTGTCCGACGACAGGCGCGCCTGCCGCCCCCGCCGCTGCAGCTCGGTTGCCCAGATGCCCACGGGCCGGGCCAGGGGGCTGGTGCTTGGGGCCATGGGCATCCACCCCTGGTGCGTCAGCACCACGGGCGCCGCGGAGGCCTTCAGCACGCCGGCCGGCAGCATGAGCAGGGTGCGCCAGTGCGGACGCCAGGTGGCGGTGTCCCACAGGCGCACGGTGTAGTCGTCGCTGGTGCTGGCCAGCCACCGCCCGTCGTGGCTGAAGCGTACGCTGTTGACCTCCGAGCCGTGGCCGCGCAGCACCCGCGGCGCGCCGCCGGCCACAGGCCAGATCCGCGCGGTGCCGTTGGAGCAGGCGCCGGCCACGTGCTCGCCGTCGGGGGAGAAGTCCACGGTGTAGATGCGCCCCGGCGCCTTGCGCTCCAGGGCGCGGTGCTTGCCGCTGGCCACGTCCCAGAGCAGGGCCCTGCCGTCCTCGCCGGCCGAGGCCAGCTGCTCGCCGTCGGGCGAAAACGCCAGGCCCCGTACCGGCTGGTCGTGGGCGGTCAGTGTCCGCAGGCGGCGGCCGCTGCGCGGGTCCCAGAGCATGACCTTCCAGTCCCGGGACGCGGTGGCCAGCACCTTGCCGTCCGGCGAAAAGACCGCGTCGTGGGTCATGTCGGCGTGGCCGCGCAGCACCCGCAGCTGGCGGCGGCTGGCCGCGTCCCAGAGGCGCACGGTGCGGTCCCGGCTGCACGAGGCCAGCAGCTTGCCGTCGGGGCTGACGCCGACGCGGGTCACGGTGCCGGTGTGGCCGCGCAGCACGCCGGCGGAGGTCAGGGACGGCAGGCGCCAGAGACGCACCGCCATGTCGCGGCCGCCCGAGGCCACCAGCCCCGAGGCCTTGTGGAGCCTCACCGTGTAGACGCCGGCCTCGTGGGCCGTCAACCTGTGCAGCGGCGCGCCGCTGGTCACGCTCCAGCGGCGGATGGTGCCGTCCATGGAGCCGGAGAGCACGGCGCTGTCGTCGGGGGCGAAGGCCGCGGCGTAGATCGTGTCGCCGTGGGCCGCGTCGGCCGGGCGCCGCGGCGCGGGGGTCGACAGGTCCCACAGCGCCACCGAGCGGTCGCGGCTGGCGGTGATCAGCCGCTTGCCGCGGCGGTCGAAGTACATGCTGTCCACCGGCGCCTTGTGGGTCCGCAGCGTGCGCAGCCGGCGGCCCGAGGCCAGGTCCCAGAGGTGCACTTTGCCGTCTTTACCGCCGGTGGCCAGGGTCTCGCCGCCCGGGGCGAAGGCGGCCTCCATCACCGGCGTCGGGGTGCTCCACCGGCGCAGGGCGCGGCCCGTGGCCACGTCCCACAGCTGCACCTGACGCGCGCGGCCGCCGGTGACGAGGGTCTCGCCGTCCGGGGAGAGGTCCATGGCGAACAGCTCCTTGTCGCTGGCCTGGATCTTCCTGCCTGCGCCCCCGGGCAGGTCCCAGAGCCAGGCCTGGCCGTCGCGGCTGATGGAGGCCAGCAGGCGCCCGCGGGGAGCGAAGGCCAGGGCGGTGATGGTGGCGCGGTGCCCCGTGAGCTTTTGCTGCTTGCCGTCAGACAGGTTGTGGATCGTGATGGCGCGGTTGGTGCCGCCCCAGGCCAGCCGCCCGCCGTCGGGGGAGAAGCGCAGGCCCCACACCGCCGAGCCCACGCGCGTGAGCACCTCGCCGCGGCCGCTGGCCAGGTCCCAGAGCCGGATCTCGCCGGCCCAGCTCGACGAGGCCAGCCGCTTGCCGTCGGGGCTGACGGCCACGGAGAAGACCTGGTCCGTGTGGCCTCGCAACACCCGCATCTGCCGCGTCTCGGCGTCCATCAGGTAGACCGACTGGTCCCAGCCGGCCACGGCCACGCGCCGGTCGTCCGGGGTGAAGATGGCGTGAAAAAACGGCCCGCTCCGCCGCAGGCGCCAGCGCAGGGGCTGCTGCAGCAGGCGCCACCAGAGCGTGCGCGCTTCGCCGGTGTCCCGGGTCTGCAGCGAACCCCGCAGCTTGGCCCGGGCCTCCAGCATCGCGCCGCTGGCCATGGCCTCCCGCGCGCCCTCCAGCTGGGCCCGCGCACGCTGGGTCTCGGCCTGCACGCGGGCCCTGTCGGCCCGGGCGCGCGCCTGCTCGGCCTGCTGCTTGCGCTGCCGATAGGCCACGGCCACCAGACCCTCCACCAGCACCAGGACGGCGAGCACGCTCACCGCCGCCACCAGCAACCAGCGCCGCCGCCGCCGCCGCCGCTGCCGCTGGGTCTCGCCCGCGTCGAGGAACTGCTCGACCACCGGGGGCAGGGCCTTGCTCTGGCGCCGGGAGCGGCCCATGGCGTCAGCCAGCGCCTTGCCCCGCCAGACCTCCTGATCGGGTCGGCCGCGGCGCTGCCAGAGGTCCGCCGCCTGGCCCACCTCGGAGAGGAAGTGCAGATCCTCGTGGCTCTCGTTGATCCAGCGGCGCAGCTCCCGCCAGCGCATGATCAACGACTCGTGGGCCAGATCCAGCTCGGGGTCCTCGCGGCTGCGCCCCTTGCGCGCCGAGACCAGGCGGGCCTCCACCAGGCGGTCCAGCACGTGGGCCGCCTCGGCGGGCAGCCCCCCCAGCAGCGCGTCGCGGGTGAGCACCTTGCGCGTGCGATCCGGCGTGACCATGCGCAGCAGCAGCTGGCGCGTGAGGTCGACCTCGCCGGGGCTGAGCCCCTCGAGCACGCCGCGGGCGTGACGCGCCAGGGCCCCCTGCACGCCGCCCATCTCCTCGTAGTCGGCGGCCCGCAGCACCCGCCCCGATCGGTCGCGCCGATCCCAGAGCTGGCGCATGGAAAACGACAGCAGGGGCAGCGCCGCCGGCTGGCCCTCAACCGCCGCCAGCATGGCGTCCACCAGGCCGGGGTCGTCGTGGGCGTACCCCACGGCGGCCAGGGGGCGCTCGAGGATCTGCCGCAGCTCCTGAGGGCCGGGCGGGGCGACCACCGTCATCTGGCCCAGGGCGCGCCGCAGCCCGGGCCCCGGCGGCAGGCGCCCGAGGAAGTCGTCGCGCAGGGTGAAGATCACGCGCACCGGCTCGGAGGTGTCCTCGGCCGCCGAGAGCAGCGCCTCCATGAAACGCCGGGCGGCCTCGCGCTGCTCCACCAGGGTGAACAGCTCCTCCAGCTGATCGACGAAGAGCAGCACCCGCCGGCCCAGGCGCTCGGCCAGGCGGTGGAGCCAGAGGGAGACCAGCAGCGGCTCCTCCTCCAGGCGGGCGGCCAGGCGGCCTACTTCGGGCCGATCGCCGGCCTCGAAGCCGGGCATCGGCTCGGCGGGAGGCGAGGCCGCGGGGTCATCGGCTCCAGGCCCCGGCCCCGGGCCGGCCCAGGTCTCGGCCATTGCCACGGGCATGGTGGCGCTGTCGGCCGAGCCGCTGGCGCTCAGCTCGTCGCCGGTCCAGGTCGCGCGCAGCCGGGCGGCCAGGGCGCGGAAGGGCGCGGTGCCCGGGCGCAGGCGCAGCACCAGCCAGGGGTGGTCCTCCTGCAGCCGGGGGATGACGCCGGCCTGGACGAAGGAGCTCTTGCCCGCGCCGGAGCTGCCCACCACGGGGCAGACCGTGGCCTGGCGCAGCTGCTCCACCATGGCCGCCACCTCGCCTTCGCGGCCGAAGAAGTAGTGCTGGAAGCGCCCCGAGTAGGGCAGCAGCCCGGGGAAGGGACACTGCTCCCGCTTGCCACGCGGCTGGCCCGAGAGCAGCCCCTGGAGGGTGGCCGCCACCTCGGCGGCGGCGGGGCGGCCGGCGGGGGCCTTGTCCAGGCAGCGGGTCACCAGCTGCACCAGCTCCGGCGGCAGGTGCGGGGCAGCCAGCGCGGGCACCGGCTCCGTGCAGGTCACGGCCAGGGCGAGGTCCATCATGCCCGCGGCTTTGGGGTAGGGGCGCTGGCCGGCCAGCAGCTCGTAGAGGATCATCCCCAGGGCCCACAGGTCGGTGGCCGCGGTGCAGTCGCTGTCGCTCCACTGCTCGGGCGCCATGTAGTGGGGCGACCCCTTGAGCCCCTGAATGCTCGGCATGGCCTGCAGGGGCGGCGCGGTCTGATCCGCGGCGATGGTGCGCGGCAGCGCCTTGGCCAGGCCGAAGTCCAGCACCCGCAGGCGACCGTCCAGCCCGATGTAGACGTTGCCCGGCTTGAGGTCGCGGTGCAGCACGTCGCGGCGGTGGGCCTCGGTGAGGGCATCGGCCATGGCCAGCGCCAGGCGCATGGACTCCCGCGCGCCCAGGCGCTCGCGCGACATCCGCTCCCGCAGGGTCTCGCCCTCGATGTACTCCAGAGCCATGTAAGGCGCGCCCCGGCATTGCCCCACGGCGTAGATTGAGACGATGTTCGGGTGGTTGAAGTGGGCGGTGATGCGGGCCTCGGCCAGCAGCCGGCCCACGGCCTGCTGGGAGCCGAAGTGGTGTGTGTGCAGCAGCTTGAGCGCCACCTTGCGGCCGAGGTGGATGTCCCGGGCCAAATAGACCTCGCCCATGCCGCCGCGACCCAGGCGCCGCATGACGCGGAAGTGGTCCACGGTGTCGCCCGGCTGCAGGGCCTGGGCGGCCCCCGGCTCCGACGCGGCGCTGCCTTCTCCTTCCAGGGGGTCTAGCGTTTCCAACGGATCCTCGGCGCGGTGTCTGGAGCAAGTTTAGCAGCTTGGTCGGTCGGGTGAGTAAAAGTTAACGGCGGTTGGGCTGGCACCAAAGGAGAGCTATCGCCTGTGTGTCTGGAGCGAAAAGGGCGCGCAGATCTGGGCGCCGCCGCGGAGCGCCGGGAAGCGCACGCGCTTGACGCAGGCCCCCAGGGCCGCGGCCAGGGGGGCGTCGCCGATGGTGTCCTTGCCGGCACGCACCCGCAGCACACGCCCGGTGGCGCTGACGGTGGCGCACAGCTCCACGGTGCCGGAGGTCATGGGGCTGCGCTTGAGGAAGCACTGGTAGCGGCGCTGGATGCAGCCGCCGGCGCGGCCCAGGGCGTCGGAGATGCGCTGGGCAGCCGGCCGCCTGGTGGCCCGGGGCCGGGGCGCCAGCGGGGGCAAGCCGGGCGCAGCCAGGGCGCCGGTGGAGACGGCGGCCGGGCCGGACAGACCGGGCAGAGCGGCGCCGGCCAGGGCCTTGCCCGCTCCGTGTGCGGGGGGCTGCGTGACCGGTCGCGGCGGCGCCTTCTGGCCTGGCCGGGGGGCGGCCTGGGCCGACGGCGCCAGGGCCACCATGGCGGCCAGGCCGCAGATCATCAGGAAGACCAGGCGGACGTTGTTGATGCCCCGGGCTCTGGATGTGGTCTGTGCTGTCATGAGCGCCTCCTCTTCCTTGTGGTTCGTTGGTTCAGGATAAAAGCAACAGCCGTGCCAGGTGGGTGAGCCCAATTTTTACGCCTTTTTTGGTATACCGAATTACAAAATACGGTGCGCCAGATCGCCGGGACCGTTTGGCGAACAGTCCGCGGCGGTGTGATCGCACGGTGATTGTTTGTCTGCCCAGGCAGGTGTGAGACACTGGGCGCTCCATGGACGGATTCATCCGGTTCATCATCCGCCGGCGCTACCTGGTGCTGGCCAGCCTGGCGTTGATCACGCTGGCCGCAGCGTCCATGTTCAGCGTGGCGGTGCTCAGCTCGTCCGTGGGGGGCCTGTTTCTGGGCGAGCACCCGGACTACCCCGACTACCTCAGGCGGGCCAAGGACTTCGGCAACGACGACGTCCTCGTGGTGGCCGTCGAGGACCCGCGGTTCCTCTCGGCGGCGGGACAGGAGCGCCTGCGCAAGGCCACCGACGCGGTGGCCAAGCTGCCCCACGTACAGCGCGTGCGCAGCGTGCTGGACATTCAGCACATCCAGGGCACCGAGGATGGCATCGAGGTCGTCAGCTACGGCGACCTGGTGGCCGACGAGCCGGGGCGGGAGTCACAGGTGCTGGCCCGGCTGCGCAAGGACCGCTACGCCCGAGGCCTGCTGGTCTCCAACGACGGGCGCAGCACCTCGGTGGTGGCGGAGCTGACCTCCGACGCGGACCGCCCGGCCGAGGACATGCCGAAGCTGGTGGCCGGCACGATCAAGGCGTTCCGAAACGCGGGGTACACCCGCGCGCAGCTCCACATGGTCGGCATGCCGGCCAACGTCGCGGCGGTCATCGAGGCCACCCGCTTCAACCTGATGCGGCTGTTCCCCCTGGTGTCGCTGGTGCTGCTCGGGGCGGTGTGGGTCATGTTCCGGCGGCTGTGGCCCGTGGCGATCACCGGCCTGGTGGCGCTGATCTCGGTGACCTGGACCATGGGCTTCGCGCTGATTATGGACCGCAACATCAGCGTCATGGTGGCCATGGTGCCGTCCATCGTGCTGATCATCGCCTTCTCCGACGTGGTGCATCTGTGCAGCGCCTACCTGCTGGAGCTGTCCCACGGCAAGAGCAAGGAGGAGGCCATCCGCGCCGCCGGCAGCGAGGTGGGCGCGGCGTGTCTGTTCACCTCGGTGACCACCTTCGTCGGCTTCGTCTCCCTGTCGCTGGTGCCCACGCCGGTGAGCCGGCAGATGGGCCTGGTGCTCGGCCTCGGCGCGGCCTCGGCCCTGGTGCTGGCCGTGACGCTGACGCCGATCCTGATGTGGCTCTTCCCTCGCCCGCGGGCCTGGCGCGAGGGCGCCACCGGCAAGGTCCAGGCGCTGCTGGACCGCTTCCTGTTGTGGGTCGCCGCCGTGACCTCGGCCCGGCCCTGGACCGTGGTGCTGATCTTCGCGGCCCTCGTCGGCGTCATGGCCGTGGGGGGGTACCGCTTCACCATCAAGTCGGACTTCGCCCGGCGCATCCACGAGGACCACGACCTGCGCAAGGACGGCCGCTTCTTTGCCAGGCACTTCGCCGGCACCAGCGCCTTCCACCTCTACCTCACCGTGCCTGCCCCGCGCACCCTGATGGAGCCGAAGACCTTCGCCCGCATCGCGCGCTACCAGGCGGCCCTGGAGAAGCTCCCCGACGTGGACCGCGTGACCTCGTTGGTGGACCTGATGCAGACCATGCACGGGGCGCTCGAGCCAGGGGCAGTCGCCGGCGCGCTGCCCACGGGGCGCAACGCCCTGGCCCAGTACCTGCTGCTGTTCGAGATGTCCGGCGGCGCCGAGCTGGACCGCATGGTGGACTTTGCCCGGCGCACCATCATCGTGCGGGTATTTTTGGCCACCGAGGAGTTCCGGCGCATCGGCGAGGTGGGGCGACAGGCCGAGCTGGTGGCCCGCTCGCACCTCGGCGAGGCCGTGAAGGTCAAGGCCACGGGCCAGGCCTACCTGCTGGGCGAGTTCTTCAACGTGATCCTCGAGGAGCAGAAGAATGCGCTGATGCTGGTCTTCGCGGTCATCGCCGTGATGATGGTCATCGGGCTGCGGTCCCTGCGGGTGGGGCTGTGGTCCATGATCCCGAACCTGCTGCCGCTGTTCACGCTGGCCGGGGTCTGTGGCCTCTTTTTGGACTACGTCGACTCGGACCTGCTGGCCATCGCCATGGTGGCCATCGGCATCGGCGTGGACGACACCATCCACTTCCTCATGCGCTTCCGTATCGAGTCCCGCCGGCAGCCCGACGTGGCCCAGGCGCTCAAGCGCACCTTCACCTACTCCGGCAGGGGCATCGTCATCACCACCGTTATCCTGGTGGCGGGCTTTATCCCCTTCGCCCTCTCCAACTACCTCTCCATCTTCTACTTCGGCACCATGCTGCCCCTGGCGCTGGTGGTCGCCCTGGCCGCGGACCTCTTCCTCGTGCCGGCCCTGGCCCGCCTCGGCGCCATCCGTTTTTAGCTATCGCGCCGGTCAGGGCTTGGTGCAGAAGTGGCAGCTGCCGCTGGACGACTTGAGGCAGACCCCGCCCTTGCCGCAGGCGGTGAAGGCCTTGGTGCAGGTGGACAGGCAGATGTGGGCCTTGCCGTTGACCGAGCCGCAGACGCGGTCGTCGGCGCAGAACGCCGCGGCGCACGGCTGGCCCAGGCCGACGCCGGGCAGGCAGACGTACTTTTTCGCGCCGTTGTAGATGCTGGTGACGCAGGCGTAACCCTTGGCGCAGTTGGACGAGACCCCGCAGGCGTCCGCGGGCTTTTTGCAGATGGCCCGGCAGATGTTGTTCATGCAGAGCAGCCCGGCACCGCAGGGGCAGGCGCCACCGACCTTGGTCGTGACCTTCATGTCCGGGACGCTGGTCTCGGGCCACGAGAAGCCGCCGTCCTTTTTGGCCGTCGGGCCGCCGGTGTCCTTTTTGGTGGCCGGCGCGCCGGTGTCTTTCTTTACAGCCTGATCGGATGACGGGGCGGTCACCGGGCCGCCGTCCGTGGTGCCCTGGTCCGCTGAGGTGCCGGACGCCGACGGCTTGCTGGTGGGCGGCGTGATGGCGTCCGGCGCGTAGCCGTCGGAGTAGCCCGCGACGCCACCGTCCGCCTCGTGCTGCCCCGGATCGTCGAGCACCTCTCCGGTGCAGGCCGCGAGAGCCAGCAGGGACAGCAGAGGCAGAGTTCTGAGCAGCGGCGTCATGACCTGGTGGGAAGCAGACCCCGTGCCAGAATGTTGAAACCTATGATTACAGCACCTTAACAGCGCGTGCTGCCAGACGCTGGAGACCTCTGACCCAAGATCCCGGGGCCAGCTGACCCCGGCACAGACCCCTGGCTACCCCTGGTTGAGGCGGTGCTCCTGATAGCCGAGGTACCTTGGGTACGGTCTACGGACTGTGATAGTGCACGACCAGCCGCTGCCCGGGGCCGAGGTCCACGGTGCCCAGGCTTCTGCTGGTCTCGCCTGCGCCGGTGAGCGCCAGCTCGTGTTTGCCCGGCGGCAGGGCCAGGCGGGCCACATCGAGGCGATGAGGCAGCATGCTCCAGATGCGCTTGTCGGCTTCCCACAGGCCCACCTCGCGGCTCGATGACTGGCGGCGGGCCCGGGCCCGGAGCAACCCCCGCCAGAGGCGCCGCTGCTTTCGAGCCTGGTGGGTCTTGCGGGCCACCGCGGCCAGGGGGTAGACGGGCCGCGTGCGGGCCCGGGCGCCTCCCGCCTGGAGGCTCGCGCGCGGCGACCCGGGCGAGGCGAGCACCAGGCGCGCCGTGGGGAAGCTCGACGCGCCGAAGTGGTCGTTGCTCGCGTGGCAGACCTGCGGCGGCTGATCGTAGGTCACCAGCTCGCCAGCGGGTGCGCCGGCGGCCGACGGCAGGCAGCTGATCCAGCGCTCCTCCAGGCGGGCGCCCGGGCCGACGAGGTGGATCAGGATCACCTCTGCCGTGCGCCTGACCTCGGGGGGCTTCACCGCGGCCACGGTGACCCGGCGCAGGTCGTCAGCCAGGCCGGGCGGCGGCCCGACCCTGTGACGGCCCTGGAGCGTGCCGTAGAACTGCAGCGCGCTCTGCAGAGACCGGCGGGCACCCTCGAGGTCGTTGGACCGCTCTCGAATCAACCCGGCCAGCCAGTGGCCGAAGGGGTTCGGCTCGACCCACGGCCGCACCGCAGGGTTGTCGGCGTACAGCCGCCGCGCGCGGGCCTCGGCGGCCCTGGGCTCCAGCCCTGAAAACTGCAGGTAGCGGGCGTCCTGGGCGATGATGTGACGGGCGCTGACGTGGTTCTTCTCCAGCTGCCGCCACAGCGCCTCGAAGGCGTTGGCCTCCACCAGCGCTCCCTGCTGGTCGCCCAGCGCCAGGTAGCACAGCGCGGACATCACCCGCAGCATCAACAGCTCGTGGGCCGTACCGGCGTAGTCCGTCTGGGAGCTGGCGGAGAGCACCGCGTTCCACGCCTTGAGGCGCGAGCGGGTGTACAGCTCCTCGGTGCGCGCCAGGGCGCGGTGGAATGAGCGGAGCGCGCCGCGGTGATCTCCCGCGAAAAACAGCAGCGTCCCCTCCTCCATCCAGTAGACCACGCGGTCTCGTTCCTTCCAGCGGGCCAGACGGTGGTTGCCCTGTACCGGCCGCTCGGCCTTGCTGGCGCGCAGCACCGCCAGCGCCGCGCCGTACTCCCCCCGGGCCACGTGCCCCCGCACGGTGGTCATCGTCTCCTGCTGCCCGAGCTGGGACGGGTGCCCGCACCCCGCGAGGCCCAGCACCGCCGGGATCAACAACAGCTGGATCGTTTTCATGATTGAGGTGTTAGCCCGAAAGACAGCGCCGCGCTGTGCGGCATGCCACATTCTCGTGCCGGGCGATTCAGCGGCGGGGACCTGCTACTTCTCGGTCACGGGGTTGCGCACGATCTTGATCCCGCGCACGCGGCTTTTGGGATCCTTGGCCGGCGCCGACAGCTCCAGCACCACCTTGCCGGTCCTGCGCCCGCGCCGGGGGCGCACGTAGTAGGTCTGCATGAAGCACCACCTGGCGGCGCGGTCGCACCTGGCCAGGTGGCTGGTTAGGTAGACGCTGACGCCCAGCCGGCGTAGCTGCCGCGCCACGTGCCGCGGCGTGATTTTGGTGTCGCGGCCCTTGCCCTTGACCGTGAGCAACACCACCAACACGCCCCCGCGGGACGACAGCAGGTGCTTGCGGCGAGCCTTGTCCTTGAACACCGCCATCTCGGTGGCGATGCGCATCCGAAAGGGCACCCGCCACAGCCGGCCCTCGCTGGCGATGACCGCCCGGTCCGGCCAGTCCTTTTTGGGCAGGTCGCCGGGCAGCGAGAGGCCCGGGTGCAGCTCATCGAGGGCCTCCTTGGTGAACTTCACCTTGGCCGGCTTGCGCGCCCGGTGGCCCAGGTAACGCGCCAGCCGGAACATGGAGGTCCGGGGCGACAGCGTGCGCTGCACCAGCTTGCCCAGGCTGTAGCGCTTGCCCCGGGCCTCGGCCAGCGCGGGCAGCGAACACAACACCAGGGCTGTCAGGGTGATGCAGGCTTTCATCCAGGGGCCCGGGCTACTTGAGGGTCTTGAGCAGCTTGGACAGCTTGCCGGACTTGATCATCACCGAGTACTTGTAGCTCTTGCCGCCCATGACCAGGTGCACCCGGTGATATCCGGGAGAGAGGCTCAGCGGGCTCGACGGCGGCACGGGCGTTTTGCGGCCGGTGTACTTGTTGTCGACGTAGATGCGGGCCCCGGCAGGGCGGGACGCCACCACGAGGAAGCCTGGCTTGCGGCGCTTGCGGACCACGGGCCGCTTCTTTTCCACCTTCGGCTTGGCCGCGGCCTTGGGCTCGGGCTTGGGCTCGGGCTTGGGCTCTTCCTTGGGCTCGGGCTTGGGCTCTTCCTTGGGCTCGGGCTTCGGCTCTTCCTTGGGCTCGGGCTTCG
>PVBE011486731.1_pt1 | contig 16993 bp, 15 predicted proteins | sample 1631181 | NCBI WGS metagenome assembly PVBE01 (sample SAMN08397723, study PRJNA350692) | Marine metagenome, whole genome shotgun sequencing project. | isolation source: water | place: Pacific Ocean | collected 2012-04 | reverse complement strand
TCCAGCTCGAAGGACTCGTCGTCCGCAAAAGCCTGGAAGCCCGCAATCAGCTGGCTACGCGAGAAAAAACCGCCTTCCGGCTTCGGATGAGCCCGCAACAGCGGCTCCATCACTTCGGCGGAGAAGGGCTGGGGCGTCGTCTCCGGTAGCGCGGCGATCGCCCGAAGCAGCGGCAGCAGCACCGCACGCAGGGGGCGCGGATCGAAGGCGCGATCGGGCCCCTTGCCCCGAAAACGTCCAGGCACCCTATGGCTCGCTTCGGGCGGGCAGTCAGGTCGTTGTTCCGCGTCCGTCAAGAGTGTCTCCTGACGGCGCAGTGTAGACTCCCCCACGACGTGGACGCCAAGACCCGCCGACAGCTCCTGAGTTTGAATACGGATTTCTACCTCGCGCATGCGGCGGGCTTCGATGCGAGTCGGGGGCATCAGCCCTGGCCGGGCTGGCAGCGGCTGCTCGAATGGCTCCCCGACCCCGAGGCCGGCTCTGGCACGCAAACACCTCTCAGCGTACTCGACGTCGGCTGCGGCAACGCACGCCTGGCGAGCTACCTCTCGGGAGCAGGCTTCTCGCTGGACTACGTCGGCGTCGACTCGAACGCCGGGCTGCTGATGGCCGCGAGACACCGACTCGCACCCGAATTGGCTCGCCAGGTCGAGCTCGTCCAGGGGGATTTTCTCGCGACGGACTGCCCGGGCGAAAGCCTGCCCGAAGGCCCATTCGCATTCGTGGCCCTGTTCGGCGTGTTGCATCACGTACCCGGACGGGACTCGCGGCTGCGCCTGCTGCGGGCCCTGGCTGAGCGAACCCGGCCGGGGGGCATGCTGGCCCTCGCCGCCTGGCAATTCGCCGGCCGAGATCGCTTCGCGCGCCGGGCGGTTGGCTGGCGAGAGCTCGGTCCGGTGCTGGGTGAGAAGCTCGACACGCGGCAGCTCGAAGCGGGCGACGCCCTGCTCCGCTTCGGGTCCAATCCCGACTTGCCCCCGCGCTACTGCCATCAGGTCGCGGACGCGGAGCTGGATTGCATCGCCGAGGACCTCGGCCAATTCGGTCTCGAGCTGCAGGGCCTCGGGGATTTTCGAGCCGATGGGTCCGAGGGCGACCTGAATCGCTACCTCGTGCTGCGCAGACGCCGGACACCGACCGCGCCGGGGTAGATCCTACGTATTGGGTCTAAATAGCTACATCTTATCATTTTAGTGCATTGAAGCGGCAGCCTGGCCGATGTAGAGGCCGGCGATGGGTATTCAAAGACGAGCAACTCGAGCGATAGCCCTCGCTGGGCTCTTGCTATTGGCGGCCTCCGCCGCACTCGCAGCGGACGGCTCCGCAGTGCACGTGCGCGCGGAGTCGCAATCCATCGATCGCTCCTTCGCCGACACGTTGATGAGCGCCTGGCTCGACGCCCGCAGCGCCTCCCCCGAACTCCGCCGACTCGAGCAGTTCGCCCTCACCCGCAACGGCCAGAGGCTACTCGCCGGGCTTGCCGCCGCGCTCACCTGTCTGGTCATTCTCCGCATCCGCAAACGCCGGCAACGAGACCAGGGTGTCGCCACGATCTATATCGAGTTTCCCGAGATCGTCGATGGCGACTTCGAAGTGTCCCTGCGACGCCAGACATCGCGACGCGCTGGACCCCGTGGCGGTGGCAAGCCGAACGCTCCAACCCGGACGTCGTCCCGACTCACTCGGTCGGGTGTCCACCGAGAGACCCAATTCGACGCACTCGCCTCGGGCTCCTGGTATGCCAGCATCGACGGCCTTGTCCTCGCGCCGCGATCCCGCTGCGAGCTCACCGAGATTCACGAAGAAATCGAATTCTCGATCACGCCCAAGATCACGACATCCGTACGCGTCGAACTACCGCCGATCGAGGCTCATGTCGAGCTGCGGATTCATTGGGACCGCCAGCCCGCAACGGATGTCGGAGTCAGCTTGCGCGGCCATCCCAATAGCCTGCGCTATTCGGGCCAGGGATTATCGCGCATGACACTCGCCCTGGGATCGCACGAGATCCTGGTCGGCGGCGGAGATCGCGTCGTCGAGCGAAATATCCGTATCGACGACTACGAGCCCAAGGTCGTCAGGGTCGACCTGGCGACGAGCGAGGGCCTAGTCTTCAAGGGCTGTCCGCCTGCCGTCACTTCCTATCTTCAGGGCGACCTCGCAGGCGCCGCCCGCGCTCTGGAGCGAGATGGGCAGCACGATCTCGCGAGCGTGCTGTTCGCCCAGCTCCACCAGGAACAGGGACAGCCGGAGCACGCGGCCCAGCAGCTCGAGAACGCCGGGCGGATCCGGCAGGCCGCCGAGCTGCGCCGATCGATCTCGGATTTCGGCCGCGCTGCCCAGCTCTACGAGGATTCGGGCGAATTGCGTGAGGCCGCCGAGATGTACTGCGCCGCCGGCTGCTGGGAGCAGGGGGCTCGCATCTACGCTGCTCTCGAGCAATGGGTGGAAGCGGCACACGCCTTCGAGCAGATCGGCGACACGAACGGTCTGGTCGGCGCGCTCGAAGCTCAGGGGAAGTTTCTTCGCGCCGCGGCCCTCGCCACAGAAATGGATGATCGCGCGCGCTCGATTCGGCTGCTCCAGCAGATCGGCCCCAATGATCCAGACCACGGCCGCGCGAGCGAGCTGCTCGTGCTGGCCTTCGAACAAGAGGGGCATCTGGATCTCGCTACGCGCCAGCTCGAGCACAGTCTCGAGTTGCTAGGCGAATCCGAATCGGCATCCCAGCTCGAGCTCCATCTGGCGGAGCTCCTCGAAGAATCCGACCAGTGGCAGCATGCGCTCGGTGTGCTCGAGACCCTGCGCGACCGGGATCCCACCTTTCCGGGGGTCGCGAGCCGCATCGAGGGCCTTCGCAAGAAGCTCTCGCAATCCGAGCGAAGCCGCCGGGACACCCCCTTCGACGCCACGCCCGGGGCCACCGCCTTCATCGACCAGGCGCGCTACGAAATTCTCGAGGAGATCGGTCGAGGAGGCATGGGGCGGGTCTACCGGGCTCGCGACCGTCGACTGGGCCGAGAGGTCGCGCTGAAGCGCATGCCCGAGAACCTGCACGATCATCCGGCTGCAATCTCGCTCTTTCTGCGCGAAGCGCAGGCGGCCGCGCGAATGAACCATCCGAACATCGTGACGCTCTACGACGCGGATCAGGAGCAGGGCCAGCTCTTCATCACGATGGAGCTCCTGGAGGGGCTGCCGCTCAACAGCCTCCTGAAACGACACGGTCCTTTCGAACCCATGGACACGGTGCGCCTGGGCCTCCGCATCTGCGCTGGACTTTCGTACGCCCACGACCAGGGAATCGTGCATCGCGACATCAAGACCTCCAACATCTTCATCACCCGGGAAAAGACCCTGAAGATCATGGACTTCGGGCTCGCCAAGATGATCGAGGCGGTACGCGACAAAGGCACGAGCGTGATCGCAGGCACGCCCTTCTACATGGCACCGGAGCAGTCGGCGGGCACGAGCGTCGACGCACGAACGGATCTATACGGCCTGGGCGTCACGCTCTACGAGCTGTCGACAGAGCGCTTGCCCTTCTGTGAGGGGAACGTCAGCGAACAGCACCGGAGCGCGCCGCGGCCGGATCCGAGCGCGATCGTGGCCGGCTACCCGCTCGCCCTGGCGCGGATGATTCAGCGGCTGATGGCCACAAGCCCCGAAGACCGGCCGGCCAGCGCAAGCGATGCCGCCCGGGAACTCCACGACTGTCTCGACACTTCGACCGTCGCGTGACGCCTCCCGCCCTGGTGGACCGGATCATCTGGCTCGTCACGTGGGGGCGGCTTTCTTGCTCGTGAATGGTTCGGGTTAGAGCGTGGCGTGCGTCGGGGCTTCGGGAGCCCGTGACGGGCTCTGTTCGGCCGCGACGATGGCCTGGAGCTCAGCCAGCTCCCTCGCCGCGCTGCGATGACCCTGCTCGGCAGCCCGACCCAGCCAGTCGAGGGCCTCTTCGCGAGACAGCGTCGTCGAGAGCGCGCGGCTGAACATGCCACCCAGGTTGTACTGCGAGGCGGCGTAGCCCTGTTCCGCGGCCATGCGCCACCAATGCTCCGCTTCGCTTGCGTTGACCGCTACGCCCTCACCCGTCAGATAGATCGTTCCCAGCATGTTCTGGGCGGCGGCATGCTGTCGCTGAGCAGCCAGCCGATACCAACGCAGCGCCTCCTCGAAGCTCTGCTCGACCCCGAATCCCTTTAGATACAGAACCGCCAGATTGTTGCAGCCATCGGCGTCGCCCTGTTCCGCCGCGCTTTGGCTCCAGCGAAGCGCTTCGTCGTAGCGCTGGATGACGCCGTCGCCACTCGCGTAGAGATAACCGAGCTGCGCCTGAGCCGGTGCGTAGCCCCCCTCCGCGGCCAACCGGTAGTAGTGCGCGGCCTCCGAGGCGTCCCGGGTACCGTTCTTGCCCTCGTCGTAGATCACGGCGAGCCGGTATTGCGAGATTGCATAGCCGGCATCGCTGGCCTTGCGATAGAAGCCGAGCGCCGCTTCGAGATCCGGCTCGGCACCGAGCCCCTGTTCATGGGCCTCACCGAGTCGATGCAGCGCTCCGGTATGAGCGAGGTCCACCGCCCGCAGCCAGTAGACGACGGCCAGCTTTGGATCGGGCGCATCGCCCTCGCCGCGCATCGCGAGCTCGCCCAACACAAAGAAGGCCGGGGCTTGCCCAGCCGCACCGGCGCGAGAAAGCCAACGCGTCCCCTCGGCGATATTGCGGCTCTTGCCCTCAGCGCTCACGAGCATCAGTCCCAGCTCGGATTGGGCGGCCGGCTCATCCTGCTCCGCGGAAAGCGTCAGCCAACGAGCCGCCTCGGCCAGACTTCGCGCGCGCACGAGAGGCATCGACTCCCCCGCCGATCGGGCGGCCTCGATGTAGGAGCGTCCGACTGCGAGCTGCGCCACGGCGTCACCCCGCTCCGCCAGGGCGAGAAGCGCCGGATCCGAAGCGCCAGGTTCGCCATCCGTCGCCGCCATGTCGATCCGATTACAGGCTGCCAGCACGAAGATCAACACAAACAACAGCAGTCGATCACGCGAGCCCCGCACCCGAATTGTCTCGCTCCCCAGTTCTTGCAATCCCATCACCACGCCTCCGATCGCCCCGGCTCCCCGCTTGCGCACTGTTTGCGCACTGGTTGCGCACTGGTTGCGCACTGGTTGCGCACTGGTTTCACACTGCCTGCGCGCTTCTCGCAGGTTTTGGCAGACAGCTTGCAGCTGGCAAACACTGCAACTAGCAAACAGAGAATAGAAGACAGCTTGCAAACAGGAACAGGGGCGTTCCAGTGAGCATCATCGGCGGAATAGCAGCGCAGATTGAGGGGCAGGGTTCGTAACCGCGGAGTCTCCGCAGGGCGTCAGCGCCGCGCCCCACCGAGCCCGGCGGCCTCACGGCAAGCCTCGAGAGTCGGCATCGCCAATTCCCGCGCGCGGACGGCGCCCGCTCGGAGAATCGCCTCGACCTCCTCGGGCTTTTCTTCGAGCTCCGCCCGGCGGTTGCGCATGGGCTCGAAAAAGTCCATCAGACGCGCCAGCAGGTCCTTCTTGACATCGCCATAGCCCAGGCCTCCGGCCCGGGCGCGCTCGAACATCGTTTCGCGCTCGGACTCCGCCGCGAAGAGGCTCCAGAGCTGGAAGACGGCCTGGTTCACATCCTTGGGATCTTCGACGGACGTGGAGTCGGTCACGATCCCCATCACCGCCTTCTTGACCTTCCCCTTTGCGGCGAACATCGAGATCGTGTTGCCATAGGACTTCGACATCTTCCGGCCATCGGTGCCAGGAACGGTCGCTGTCTCTTCGAGGATCAGCGGCTCGGGTAGAACCAACACGTCTGTCTCGTAGATGCGGTTGAACCGCTGGGCCATGTCGCGCGCCATCTCGATGTGCTGCTTCTGATCCTTGCCCACCGGAACGAGATGCGAGCCGTAGAGCAGGATATCCGCAGCCATCAAGACGGGGTAGCTGAACACGCCGTGCTCGATGTCTTCGCCCTTGTCGACCGCGGCCTTGTAGGCATGCGCACGTTCCAGCAGGCCCATCGGGGTCACCGAAGTCAGCATCCAGGTCAGCTCGCAGACCTCGGGCACATCGCTCTGGCGGAACAAGATCGCGCGCTCCGGGTCGAGTCCGGCAGCCAGATAGTCCAGCGCGACGGCCAGGCTGTTGCGACGTCGCTCGGCCGCATTTCGGATCGTCGTCATCGCATGATAGTCGGCGATGAAATAGAGGGCGGTGTCGTGCTCTTCTTGAAGATCGACGAACTGACGCAAAGCACCGAAATAGTTGCCGAGATGCAGGTTCGCACCCGTCGGCTTCGTACCGGAGAGGACGCGTAGAGCGCGTTTCGGGAGCTTTTCGGGCTGCATCTTCTGCTTTGATTGACTTGCCATGGACTTCTTGGATGCTGTGCTGTGGAGTTGAAGGCCGACCCCGAGCCCGGTCGCGAGCCACGCTCACGGTTGGGATTCGAAGCGAATCAGTCTTCGACGCGGGTGAGCCAGTGTTCGAACTCGGGATCCTCACCCTGGGATACTCGCAGGAAGCGATCGCGCAACTGCGTCGAAACGGGCCCCGGACAGACCGAGCCGATCTCGGTTCCGTCGACGGACTCGATGGACCAGACGCCGGCGGTCGTACCCGTCATGAACGCCTCCGACGCGACCAACAGATCCGCCGCCTTGATCGGGGCCTCGCGAAACGGAATCCCCTCTGCCTTGGCGAGCTCGATGATGGTGCTGCGGGTCACCCCGTGCAGGACCTTCTCGCTGGCCGGCGTCAGCAGCTCCCCCTTGTCGTCCACGATGAAGAGATTGGTCGTCGGTCCTTCTGCCAGATTTCCATCCTCGTCGACGAGGATGATCTCGTCGTAGCCCTCGGCACGCGCGCGAGCCTTCGCGGTCATCGGCGAGGCATAGTTCGCGGAAACCTTCGCCTGGGGCGAGAGGATGTCCTCGCGACGATTCGCGCGTTCCTTTTCGATCCAGAGCTTCAGGAATTGTGGCCTGGGCGGCGACGGTCGCGAGAGCCGGTCGGTGATGTCGGTCTTGGGATCGTAGGCGGCGATGGCAACCGTCACGTGCGTATCGATCGGCACGACGTCGATCTCGACGGACGCGAAGAAGGCGCTGATCTTGATTGCGCGGGCGCCCGGATTCGCGCGGACCGTCTCACAGATCGCGCCCTCCAGCGCCTCCACATCCGGCTCGATCGGCAGGCCCATCAAGGCGCAGGAATGCAAGAAGCGATCGACATGCTCTCGCAGGCGAAATATCAGCACCCCACGGGGGGGCGAATCGCCCGGGCCCGTTTCGTGAATGCTCATGTAGTCGAAAACCAGGGAGCCGCGCTGGAGCGAATGGGAGAGCACGTGAACCGTCGCCTCGGACCAGGGGCGCAGCGCGCCGTCGAGCCAGATCAGCCGATCCGAGGTCCCAACCGTTCCCCCCGAAGAGCCTGAAGTCGTAGGGTTCTTCGCCACGCGCCGGAATGTATCAGAGAAAGCGACTTTTTCTGCCACATGCCAGCCCGTCGCAGCCAATCCCGCCCCCGCGAACGCCGATCGACACCCCGAATCGCATTACTGCCGATCGGGCAGCCCCGGTTCCGATTCGGGAAGATCCGCGCCCGCGCCCTCGTCCTTCGGCAGCTTGCTCCAGGCGTCGAGAGTTTCCTGGCTTCGACGGGCCGCCAGCGCCGCCGGCTGCTGGGTCTTCACCCAGGTTCGCCCTGCCAGGGCGATGGCGAGCAGCAGTGTCGCGACCGCGATCAGCAAGAAATCGACCGACGAGAGCCCCAGGATCGCGGGTTGGTAGCTCGTCGTCATGGAGATCGACTTCAGGACGAAGCCGGTGAAGAGCGAGCTACAAGCGGCCAACAACAACAGATCGATCAGGGGAAGCACGGGCAAGTCGAGATCTCCCTCGCGGTCACCGATCATGCTACGCCGCGGGACCCGCCGCGGTCAAACCCCTTGTCGCGGATATCACCGTCACCCGCAGTCCATACGCGAGCTGCGATGGCAACCGCCCGATTTCGAGGTACATTCTGCGCCCCAGCGACCCGTGAGGTCGCACAGCCCCGCCGGATCTCGACCCCCAGTAGGATGGGGGATGGCAGAGTCCGGGCCGCGGGCAGCCCATTGGGTGGGCGAACGAAGACGCTGGCTCGTCGCGATCCAATTCGGGGCGGCAGATCAGGCCGCCTGGATTCAGGGTCCTGAAGATGAACAGCGTCTGAGGTCGCCAATCGGGCCGACGTAGCTCAGTTGGTAGAGCAGCTCACTCGTAATGAGCAGGTCGTCCGTTCGAGTCGGATCGTCGGCTCCATTCTTCTTTCCGGAATCCCTGACCCGATCCAGGGATCAGGCCATGCGTCGGCCCAAGCTGACCGCTCGATATCTCGATTGCCAGGCTTCGCAAGACCAATCGCGCTCGGTTCGGAACTCGAAGGGCGTGGCCGACCGCTTGCTTCGGTCATTCGGCGACCGGAACGTCTCGCGCTCACGGCAGGACGCCGCCGTCGACCTGGATCATCTGGCCGGTGGTGTAGGAGGACGCGTCCGTTGCGAGATAGAGCGCCGTGCCGACGATCTCTTCTGCTTCCGCGACGCGCCCCAGCACATTGCCCTGTGCCGCGGCCGCTGCGGCCTGCTTCGTTGGCAGCGAGGCGCGGAAGCTGTCGGTCCAGAAGGTCCCGCAGATGATGCCGTTCGCTCGGATGCCCTTCGCTGCGAACTCCTGGGCCATGACCGCCGTCAGGGTGTTCAGGCCGGCCTTGGCGCAGGCGTAGACCGCGGTGAACGGGATCGGTCGTAGCGAGGCGACCGAGCTGATGTTGATGATCGTACTGCCTTCGCCCATATGCTCCGCAGCGAGCGCGCCCAGGCGCAGGGGTCCCTTCAGGTTGACGCCGATCGTCTTGTCGAAGAGCGCCTCGCTCACCTCCGCGAGGCTGGGCGCCAGCGGGGCGATCCCTGCATTGTTGACGAGCACGTCGATCCGTCCGAACTCGGCGATCGTCGCGTCGACCAGCGCGGCGCATTGCTGCCAGTCGCCGACGTGGCACGCGACGGGGAGACAGCGTCTTCCCGTCGCGCGGATCTTCTGGGCAGCCACTTCGCAAGCCTCGATCTTGCGGCTCGAGACGACGACGTCGGCGCCGGCCTCGGCAAAGCCGCGCGCCATCGCGAAGCCGAGTCCCTTGCTGCCTCCGGTGACGACGGCAATCTTGCCGCTCAGGTCGTGGCTGGGGTTGGTCATCGGGCTTCTCCCTGGACGAGCATCCCGGCGCGCTCGAGGAGTCGGTCCGTCAGCGCGCCGAAGAATTGATGGGTCGGGTTCTTCGATTCGCCGCGGAGATGCTTCGCATAGCTGCCTTCGAGTACGATCGCGAGCTTCCAGGGCGAGAAGACGGCGTACCAGTCGAGCCGCGAGACGTCTCGGCCCGTCGCTTTCGCATAACGCGCGACCAGCTCCTCTGAGGTCGGCAGCGCATCGAGCAGGAAGCCGCCCGGCTGCCCCGCCGCGCCGAGCGCGAGCGCATTGCCCTGCTCGGGGCAGAAGATGAGGGTCCACGCGAGATCGACCAGCGGATCGCCGATTGCAGCCATCTCCCAGTCGACGACGGCCAGCGCCCGCGCCGGACGCGTAGGGCTGAACAGAAGGTTGTCGAGCTTGTAGTCCCCGTGGCAGAGGGCGGGCGGCTGCTCCTGCGGCAGGTTCCTCCCCAGCCAGGCCGCGATCTCGTCGACGGCCGGCAGCTCGCGACAGCGGTAGCTGTCGAGCTGTACCATCCAGCGCGGTATCTGGCGTGCGAGGTAGCCCTCGGGCTTGCCGAGGGAGCCGAGCCCACAGGCCTGCCAGTCGACGTTGTGGATCTCGGCCAGCGCGTCGATATGCTCGGTCAGCGCCAACGCCTGGTCTTCGGGCGAGTCGACATAGGCCTCGGGCAGATCCTGTCGGATCGGAACCCCATCGACGAAGTCCATCAGGTAGAAGGGACCGCCGGCGACCGACGGGTCCTCACAGGCCACGACCGGGCGCGCGATGCGGACCTTCGCATCCTTGATCGCATCCAGAATGCGGTGCTCCCGGAGCACGTCGTGGGCTGTGCTGGACGAGGCCTTCTGCGGCGCTCGGCGTAGCACCCAGTGCTCCCCGGCGCGACGGACCGAGAAGATCTCGCAGGAGCCACCGCCCTTGAGCGCCGCGGTCGCGACGGGCTCCGAGCCGCCGAGCTGTTCGTCGAGCCACGCGGCGAGCCTGTCATCGTCGAGATTCACGGCAGGCATCCAATCGCAAGCAAGCTTTCCTTTCTAGCTCTAGGCGGCATTGCGCGCCTGCTCGAGGAGGCGTGCGAAGTCGGCTTCCGCCGCCGGCTTGCGCGACGGGATGTGATCGGTCGGCCAGCCCTCGACCGGATCGAAGGCTTTGAGGGTGTCCCGCGCGACGACCACCTTGTGAATCTCGTCCGGGCCGTCGCCGATCGGACCGAAGCGGGTGCTCCGGTACCACTGCTCGAGCGGCAGATCTCCCGAATAGCCGAGCGCGCCACAGATCTGGATGCCGCGATCGAGCACGTCGAGCACCATCCGAGAGCTGTACGCCTTCGCCATGGAGATGTCGGCGCGCGCCGCGCGGGCCCCGACCTTGTCCATCTTCCAGGCCGCCTGGAACGTGATCAGCCGCGCGGCCTCGATCTCGCTGCGGGATTGGTAGATGAAATCCTGGACCATCTGATGCTGGGCGAGGCGCCTGCCGTGGCTCTCGCGGGAGACGGCGCGTTCGCAGGTGATCTCGAGGGCGCGCTTCGCCTGGCCGATCCAGCGCATGGCGTGATGGATTCGGCCCCCGCCGAGGCGCTTCTGGGCCAGAACGAAACCGTCGCCGGGAGCGCCGATCAAATGATCGCGGGGCACGCGACAAGCCTCGAAGAGAATTTCCGCGTGGTTGCCGAGCGCGCCGAACTCGGGATCGGGATGCGCCATCGTGGGGATATCGCGCACGATGTTCATGCCGGGCGTGTCGCGTTCGACCACGAACATCGACGCGTGCTTGTAGGGGCGTCCTTCCGGGTTCGTCTCCGCCATCACGATGATGAAATCAGCCATCGAGCCGTTGGTGCAGAACCACTTGTGTCCGTCGATCACCCAGTCATCACCGTCCCGACGCGCGGTCGTGAAGAGGCGGGTCGGATCGGCGCCGGCGGCGAAGGGCTCGGTCAGGGCAAAGGCGCTGCGGATCTCGCCTTCGAGATTGGGCCAGAGCCAGCGTTCCTTCTGCGCCTCGGTCGCACCCGTCGCCAGCAGCTCGGAGTTGCCCGAGTCCGGGGCCTGATTGCCAAAGATCTCCATCGAGTACATGCAGCGTCCGATCAGCTCGTGCATCAGCGCGAGCTTCATCTGGCCGTAGCCGGGCCCCCCGAGCTCGGGGTCCAGATGGCAGGCCCACAGCGCCTGGTCCTTGACCAGCTGTTGCAGGTGGCGCTTCACGACGGCCCAGTCCTCGGCGGGGACGTCGTGGATCAGGGTTTCCAGCGGGATCAGGACGTCGTCGATGAAGGTCCGCATCCAGTCGAGCTTCTTCTGGAATTCGGGATCGGTCTCGAAGTCCCAGGCCATCGTCGGCTCCTTTCAGCGGTGCCGGAGATTCGGCCCGCGCAACTGATTAGTAGCGTCATTGCCCAGACACAGCGATCTCCGGCTCGGCCGCAACGCGATCGCGGAGACCGGGCTCCCGCTACCCACGAGGCTGAACTTCCAGCGCACGGGCACGCGAATCATCGCACCTCCCGCTGGATCGCAGTACTGGCCAGCACACACGGCTGGGAACGCGCCCGGAGTGGCTCTCTGTGTATGATATGCTGTGTTCCATCCTCGCAACGGCATGCCGCGCGCGGAGCCGCGGGCCATACGAAGGAGTATCCCGATGCGAAAGGTCATCCTCGAGGTCCGCTGCAACGAGTACGAGATGCGCGACCGCAACCCGAACGTGCCGTGGTCGCCCGAAGAGATCGGCGCCGATGCCGCCGCCTGCCGAGAAGCCGGCGCCAGCATGCTCCACTACCACGCCCGCCATCCCGAGACCGGCGAGGTGTCCCACGATCTCGAGCTCTATGGCGACACCATCCGCCGCGTGCGTGCCGCCAGTGACCTGCTCGTGATGCCGACCCTCGGTGCCTACACGATCCCAGATCCCCGCGAACGGGCCGCTCACATTCCGAAGCTCGCCGCCGACCCGGCCACCCGTCCGGACCTGGCGCCCGTCGACCTGGCCTCGACGAACGTCGATCCCTGGATCCCCGGCAAGGGTTTCCTGATGGAGGACGTCGTCTACATCAACACCATCGAGGGAATCCGGGCCGAGATGGAGATGATCGCGGGCAGCGGCGTCGGCCTCGACGCGGTGCTCTGGAACGTGGGCTCGGCCCGCATCCTGGGGGCGCTCCTCGAGGACGGCCTGTGGCCCGAGCCCGCTTTCACGGAGCTGGTGCTGGCCAACGAGCTGCTGAGTGTGCTTCCCGCAAGCGAGCTCGGCCTGCGGACCCTCCACCAGTTCCTGCCCGAAGGCCGCGACCTCGTCTGGACCGGCCTCTGCCCCGGCAGCCTCTTCGAAATGCTCGAGCTGATTCTCGAGCTGGGGGGGCACCTGGCCTTCGGACTGGGCGACAACCCCTTCCTCGAGCTCGGCACCCCCACCAATGCGCAGGTCGTCGCCGAGGTGGCGAAGCGGGTACGCGGGCTCGGTTATGAGATCGCGACACCGGCCGAGACACGCCAGATGCTGGGGCTCGGGAGCTGAACGGAGGCCAGCGCCTCGAGTGCCCTCACTGTGTTCTCGGGGACTCGCGTCATGGCTCGCAGACGCCGCCCCCTTGTAACCTACTCCCTCCATCCATTCGACCGTGGTAGATTCTGGCATTGGAGCTCCGCCACTTCGGCTGCAAACGGTCAGCGAGGCCGTCAGCTGAGCGGCAATTCCATTAGGCCACGATTCAGATGAACCCGACTGACACGCTGGTATCTCTAGCCGAGATCTCCGTCACGTTCCTCGGTTTTGCGGCGATCGTCTCGGTATTTCATAGCCGCGGCGGACAGGGTTGGCGTCCGGACGCCAATCTGGGGCATGGTCAGCATGGGGGTCGGCACTCTCACGTTTGCCCTTCTGCCCCTTCCCTTCCTCGCGGCAAACTTCGACCCTGGGGCCACCTGGCGCTGGTGCAGCATTGCGCTCGCAGCGGCAATCGGTGCCATGTTTGCCTGGGGCTTTCTGACCGTCCGGCGCGGCCTGGCCTCCGGAGCCCCTGTAAATCTCCCGGCTTTCTCGTTCCTGATGGTTAGTTTCGCGGCCGTTGCGAGCCTCAGTCTCGCCAACGCCGCGGGTCTACTGAACGGACTTTCTTTTTGGCCCTATCTGGTAGGCATTCTCTGGTTTCAGTTGGTCACAGCGTACGTGTTCGTTCGACTCCTGTTCATCTGGTTGCCCCGCGCGTAGGGGTTGGGCGGCCAACACGTCGATGCAGCTGGTGCGACGCAACACGTTTGGATCGTTCCGTGGTATGGATCTGGTATCCAAAGCGGGCTCTTCAGCGACCGCCGACGGCCTGGTCCGGAGTGCGAGTCGAGCCATTGAACGAGCGCGAGCCCGCGACCGGGGGCGGAGATTGCCCGCCTCGGAGCGACCCCATCCGGCGCGGGCAATCCGACCCACTTCGTCCGCTGACCGGCCTCATCGAGATCAGCGGACCCGGTTCGCAGTGGATCGAGGGCTCCGATCGATCCTCGACGAGGTAGGATATTGGCGACGGACGAAAGAATCGAGGAGCTGTGACATGCGACGACAGGGTCTTCGATGGTGGCTGGGCGCGACGTTCCTTGCGGTGGCGGGATCGGTTGGGTGCGTGACGCAGGGGACTTACAACGAGGTCCGGGCGGAGCGAGACGAGCTCTCGAGCCGTATTCGGACACTCGAAAGAGAGAATGCGCAGAACCAGGAACAGCTCGCCGCAATGCGCGCGCGAAGCGTCGCGATCGAAGCAGAGCTACGGGATGAGGTCGTCGCTGGCCAGATCCTGATCGACGCGATCCGGGACGGGATTCAAATGGACGTCTCGAACGAACTCCTCTTCGCTTCGGGATCCGCGATCCTCAGCAAAGAGGGACGCGATGTTCTCCTGCGTCTCGCCAGGCTGCTTCGCGAGGGCGACGAGACCATCTCCGTCGAAGGTCATACCGACAACGTGATGATCAGCGCTGCGCTCGAGGGTCAATATCCGAGCAACTGGGAGCTGGCCGGCGCACGAGCAGCACGCGTGGTTCGGCGACTGAGCGCAGAGGGGGTCGACCCGCGAAGGTTTCGGGCCATCTCGCACGGTCCCTTCGCACCGAAGGTCTCGAACGACACGGAACGAGGGCGAGCGCGCAACCGCCGGACCGAGATCCTGCTGCGTCCCGCGAGGCGCTGAACAGCCCCACTGCAGAGTCGATTTCAGGCCGGCCGCGAAAAAATCCGCACGGGCCTTTTCCGCGCATGCTGTCTCCGGTTGAGAAGCCAAGCTGCCTGTCCGTGACTACCAGAGCGCGACCGGAATCGACTCGCGCAGCCTGTTATGGGATATGATGCGCGCATGCGACGTCGACTCGTCATTGCTCTCGCGCTGCTCTCGGTCGCCCTCACGGGCGGAACCTGTGAGTTCCGCGCCTCGAGCAATCACCCGGTCCAACGCGATCCACCCGAGAGCGAATCCAGCGAGCCAGACTCGGGACTCCTGGTCGTCGTCCAGGCGAGCAAATCTCACCCCCCCACCGCAGACAGCCCTTTGCGGGCCTCAATCGTAGGCGCCGCTCTGGCCACGAGCGTTCTCTCCATGCCTTCGCTCGTGTCGACTCATCCGGTCGATGCAGCGACTCCCAGCCCGCGACCACCGGCCGTTCTTGCGGTGTCCGCGGTCGGTGCGGAAGCGCCAGCGATCGCAAACGCGGTTCCCGAACCCGGAGCGGTCTGGCTCTACGCAGCCGGCTCGATCTTCCTGGCGTGGGGTCTGCGGCCGTCGCGCTGAGTTCGGACCGTTTTCGTTCGAGCGGCCGTGTGCCGGGCTGGCCAGGTATCATCAAAGACCGAGGCCCGACAGCGCGCTCAGAGCGCTCCAACTAGCGCGTCAGCGCCAGCAGAACCCCGGCCGCAACCGCGGACCCGAGCACGCCCGCGACGTTTGGACCCATCGCGTGCATCAGAAGGAAGTTCTGGGGATTATTCTCGAGGCCGACCTTGTTGACAACGCGGGCCGCCATCGGCACTGCGCTCACACCCGCGGCACCGATCAATGGATTGATCGGATCACGACTGACGACGTTCATCAATTTGGCGAGCAGGACACCGGAGGCCGTGCCGATCGAGAAGGCGATCAGCCCGAGAAAGAGGATCCCCAAGGTCTCGGCATTCAGGAATTTATCCGCCGCGAGCTTGCTGCCGACTGCGAGCCCGAGCAGGATCGTCACGATGTTGATGAGTGCGTTCTGGGCCACTCCGGCGAGCCGATCCACGACGCCGCACTCATTGAGCAGATTGCCGAACATCAAGGCTCCGACGAGCGGCGTCGCATCTGGAATCAGGCTGGCGCAGGTCAACAAGACCATGATCGGAAAGATGATTCGCTCGGCCTTCCGCACCGGGCGCAGCTGAACCATCTTGATTTCACGCTCGGCCTTCGTCGTCAGGAGCTTCATGATCGGCGGCTGAATGATCGGTACGAGCGCCATGTACGAATAGGCCGCGACCGCGATCGCGCCCAACAAGTCGGGGGCGAGCTTGCCGGCCAGGAAGATGGCTGTGGGCCCATCGGCCCCCCCGATGATGCCGATCGCCGCCGCCTCTCCGAGATCGAAGTCTATAAAGTCGTAGGCGTCGCTCAAGACGAGAGCGCCGATCAAGGTCGTAAAGATACCGAACTGCGCGGCCGCACCGAGGAGCGCGGTCTTCGGATGAGCGAGCAGCGGACCGAAGTCGGTCATCGCACCGACGCCAAGAAAGATCAGCAGCGGGAAGAGACCGTTGGCGATTCCCATGTCGTAGATGATTCCAAGAAAGCCGTCGGGCCCCGCGATATCGGCGATCGGGATATTCGCGAGCAATCCGCCAAAGCCAATTGGGACCAGCAGGAGAGGCTCGAAACCACGCTTGATCCCCAAATAGAGAAGCAGCAAGCAGACCGGGATCATCGCGGCCTGGCCGAGTGTGAAATTCGCGACTCCTGTCGATTGCCAGAGATCGAAGGCAGCGTTCAAGAGGCGATCTCCACGAGCGGGTCACCGGTGCTGACCGCCTGATCACGGGACACCAGCATCGCAGCGACACTGCCGCCACAGGGCGCCTTGATCTCGATCTCCATCTTCAGGGCCTCGAGTACCAATAGGAGATCGCCCTCTGCGACCCGGTCGCCTTCATTCGCGACCAGCCGAAGCACCTGACCCGCAAGCTCGGCGCGCACCACCTGACCCGCAGCGGAGGACGCCGGCGCGGACGCCTTGGCCCCTGCCTTCGATTCGCTGATCGCGTACTCGTAGACCTTGCCGTTGACCATCGCCTTGCCAGCTTCGAAGGCGACCTCGTAGCTTCGCTTGTTGACCTCGACCGTATAGGCCTCCGCGGACCCCGACGCCGAAGCATCCTCGGCGGCAGGATCGACCTTGCGAACCCCATCTGGTCGATCACCCTGAAGAAAAGCGATGCCCTTCTCCTTCAAAGCCGATGCGATGAAGATCGCCTCATCGGTCACCTCGAGATTCTTCTCGGCGAGCAATTTCTTGGCCGCCTCGATCCCCTTGTTGGGGTCCTCATCGCTGATGTCTCGTGGGTTGCGGGTCGTCGGCTCCAGGCCGAGCTGTTCGCTCGCCAGGGCGACGATGTCTTCGGCCGGAGGAACCGGTGTCTTGCCAAAATAGCCGAGAACCATCTTTCCATAGCCCTCGGCGATCCCCTTCCAC
>PVBE010409086.1_pt1 | contig 16993 bp, 18 predicted proteins | sample 1631181 | NCBI WGS metagenome assembly PVBE01 (sample SAMN08397723, study PRJNA350692) | Marine metagenome, whole genome shotgun sequencing project. | isolation source: water | place: Pacific Ocean | collected 2012-04 | reverse complement strand
TGGAGACGGAGCGCCTGGAGACGGAGCGCCTGGAGGCGGAGCGCCTGGAGGCGGAGCGCCTGGAGGCGGAGCGCCTGGAGGCGGAGCGCTTGGAAGCGGAGCGCTTGGAGGCGGATGTCCGTCCGCAACCGGAAGACGGCCAGAAGGCTGATGACGACGATCTCTATGGCTTTGACCCCGAGCCTCGGAGCGAAGGGGGTTTCGAGACCGATTCCCAACCGGAGGCCACCCTCCTGAACCGAGCTGCCGGTACGGATGCGGCTTTCGGCACGGTAGGCGTCACGGGGAACCCGGAGCGGGAGAAGGAGCTGGGTGCAGGCAAGTGGACGGAAGAGGGGCGCAGTCTGGAGGAGATCGCCCGTGAACTGCCCTCTACGCCGACGCGAGAAATGGATGTTGCCGAGGAAGGGCTTCCTGCCAAGGCTGTGCTCCTCATCGCTGCCGCGGTGCTCCTGGGGGCCCTCGCCTGGTACGGCGGGGGGAAGGCCGAGGTCTTCGAGCCATCCACCATTCGGGTCACGACGGACCCGGCCGGTGCGCGGGTCGTGCTCGACGATCAGGACCAGGGGGTGGCGCCTGCCACCATCGAGGTGCCAGACGACGCCGCCCTCCACAAGCTCTGTGTGTACAAAGGCGAAGACATCAACGTCTGCCGTGACCTCAGCGCCGAGGATCTTTCGGTGGACTACCACTTCGACGCTGACGGATGACGCTTTCCGAGCACGCTGCTCGGCTGCCCACGCAGCCGGGGGTCTACCTCTTCAAGGACGAGGACGGCCAGGTGCTCTACATCGGGAAGGCCGCGAACTTGCGAGGCCGGGTGCGCCAATACCTGGCCGGTTCGGACGGGCGCTTCATGGTGCCCTTTCTCGTCGCTCATTCCACGACGGTGGACGTGATCCTCACCGATTCGGAAAAAGAGGCGCTGATCCTGGAGAATACGCTGATCAAGCGTCACCAGCCGCCCTACAACGTCAAGCTGCGAGACGACAAGAACTTCCTCCACCTGCGCCTCGATCCAGGGAAACCGTGGCCCCGTTACGAGCTCGTCCGTCGCATCCGGGACGACCGCGCCCGCTACTTCGGGCCCTACTCCAGTGCCAGCCGAGCTCGTCGGACCCTCGCCGTCCTACAGCGGGCCTTCCCGCTCCGCACCTGCTCCGATCGTGTGCTGGCAGGTCGTCGTCGCCCGTGCATGTTGCATCAGCTCGGGCGATGCGTTGCTCCATGCGTACAAGGCCACACGACGCCCGAGCACTACGGTGAGATCCTCTCCGGATCGCTGATGTGGCTGGAGGGAAAGAGGGGTGAGCTCATCGAGAGTCTCAGAACCCGGATGATGCGGCTCGCGGAGGCCATGGAGTTCGAACAGGCTGCCCGACTGCGTGATCTCATCGCCGAGCTGGAGCTCACCCTGCAGGAGCAGAAGGTCGTCGATCGGAAGCTGGAGAGCCGGGATGTCCTGGGCCTCTACAGGGAAGGCGACGCTGGAACCCTGGCCATACTCCCCGTTCGGGACGGCATGATGCTGGAGCCCCGCTTCGTGGATTTCGACGCGGATCGTGGCGAGACCCCGGAACTGCTCAGCAGCTGGATCAACGCGCTCTACGACTCTGCGGACAGTCTTCCGCCGGAGATCGTGCTCCCGCTGCTTCCTGCATCCCATGAAGCGCTCTCGGAGGTCCTGGCTGAGCGGCGTGGTGGTCGTGTTCGGCTGCGTGTGCCCCTGCGCGGCGGCAAGACGCGCCTGTTGAAGCTGGCGACCGGGAACGCTCAGGACCACTTCCGACGGCGTCTGGATGGCCTGGTTCGTCGAGGTCGAGCCCTTCGATCCATCGCCGATCTCGTGGGCCTGTCTGCACCGCCGGCTCGCATGGAGTGCTTCGACAACTCCAACCTCCAAGGAAGCAGCGCTGTGGCCTCTTGCGTGGTCTTCCAGGACGGAGTCCCGGCGAAGAGCGAGTACCGGCACTACCGCATCAAGACGGTCGAGGGAGCGGACGACTACGCCTCGATGGAAGAGATTCTGACGCGTCGCTTTCGGCGGGCAGCACAGGACGGGCTCTTTCCGGATCTGCTGGTGGTGGACGGAGGCAAGGGACAGCTGTCGGTGGCTCTTCGGGTCTTGGAGGAACTGGGCTTTGACGAGCAGCCGGTGATCGCCCTCGCCAAGGCGCGCACGGAGAAGGCGAGAGGAGAGCGTGACGCGGTGGACAAGATCGTCACAGCAGGAGGAGCGACCCTGCGTCTGCAGGACCACGACCCCGCCTTGAACCTGCTTCGGCATCTCCGCGACGAGGCGCACCGCTTCGCCATCGGATTCCACCGCCGCACCCGCCGGAAGAGCGCCCTGCGTTCGCAGATCGAGGGTGTTCCCGGTATCGGCCCTGCCCGTCGCAAGGCTCTGGTCCGCCACTTTGGCAGCGTGAAGCGTCTGAAGCAGGCGAGCGCCCTGGAGCTGACCCAGGTGGAGGGTATCGGCCCTGCTCTTGCGGCCCAGCTGCACAACGCGCTGAGGGGGGCTGGGTGACGCTGCAGGACCGCGCTGCTGACCTGTTCCAGGCCCTGCTGGCCGAGCAGTCGGGCATCTTCATCTTGAAGACCCCTGCGAGGACGATCAGCCTGGAACTATCGGGCTCGCAGATTCTGGGTGTGGAAGGCATGCCGGAGCTGCTGTCGGGTCTGGCCGAGCTCAGCGGTCTGGATCTCACTGGGAGCCTCGCGCTGGATCTGAACCTGTCGCTGACCCAGGGCGTTCCCTACGAGCAGGCCGCACGGGTCGCTGCACGGAACCTGGGCCGCACCCTCGTCCGTCAGTTGAGCCACCCCCATGCGGAGACCTCCTTCCACCTGGCGGAGCCTTCTCCGAGCGCCTGGCCGCTGCAGAGGACGCTGGTCCACATCGTGCGGGAGACACTTCGGAAGGAGCGGCCACCCAGCCGTATCGCCCAGCTCCTGAGCCACCACATGGGCACGCCCATCCTCCGGACCGGGTTGCCGTCGGAGCCCTTCGTGCTGGACCCCATCGCCCGGCGAACGCTGGACAGCCTGCGCTCAGGGTGGACCCTTGGCGAGCTGATCCTCCACAGTGGCCGCGGGATTCCGTCAAGAACGCGGGCGGCCTGGACCGCCGTGGACCTGCTCTTTCATCTGGGGCTGCTCAGCTTCTCCGAGGAGTCGGCGGCCGGAGAAGAAGAGACCTCGACCGAGGCCAGTGCGGTGGGCGACGAGAGCACGAAGGAAGCCCCAGAGCTGAGAGCAGAGGCGGAGGATCTCGATGAGCTCGAGGACGCATCGGAGGACGAGAACGATCCCTTCGGTCTCTTCACGGACGATCTGGATCGTGTCTTAACACCCTCTTCTTCGTCGGAGAATGACGAAGAATTCATCTGGGCGGACCAGAACCACGGCTCCGAGTCCTGGGCACAGGTGGTCGCCCAGCGGATCGTGACCGTGCCAGAGGTGTCGCTGGCGGAGCTCCAGAAGCTGCCTGAGCGTTTTCGGCACATGAACCCCCTGGAGGTCCTGGGGCTGGAGCCCGGATCAACCGTCAGCCTCTCGACCATCCACGAGGCCTACGAGCAGCGCACGGCTCAGTTCGACCCGGAGGGGTGGAAAGGAAGCGGCCAGCAGGCTCAGCGGTGGGCACAAGCGGCTCGAGACGAGGTGTCCGAGGCCTACCGTGAGCTGCAGACTCGTGGGGACATCGAGGAGCACGCAGCGTGCTGGCGGACGGGTGAGGATGAGGACGAGGACTACGAGGACGCCGACACGGCCCCCCTCGATCCCTGACGGGCGCCAGGCCTTCACTGGCACCAGTCGTCGATCGCCTGACCGTCGATGATCACGGGGAAGCAGCTGTTGCAGTTGGTGGTGCCGTCGTTGATCAGCTGGGCTTGCTGGAGGCCAGCGAAGGAGGCCTGGCCCTCGTCTTCGGTGTCGCAGGCGGGCGCCGGAAGCAACTCTCCAGCGAAGCAGAAGGCCCCGGTGTAGCCATAGTCGTCGCCGAGGATCTGGGCGTGGCCGTCCCAGCCGTAGGAGACCAGCGCGTCGTTGTTGTGGCGGTACTCGATGATCAGCTGGCGCTCGGAGCGCATGCTGGGGACCCCGTCCAGCTCCACCTGGCGCCACTCTGCCAGGTCCATCTCCATCACCAGGGTGCTGTTGCCGAGGTCTTGGAACTCCATGGACCCGTTGATGGTGTAGTCCAAATCGAACTGGTTGAAATCGTTGGTGGTGTAGCCCGAGACATGCAGATTGTTGTACTCCACGAGGAAACCCTCGGTGGTGTCATGGAAGGTCGCCTCTCCAGTCCAGTAGTTGCCTCGAGCGTCCGTGCAGCCCGTCCCTGTGTCGTACACATAGGTGACGGCGTCGAGCTTGTAGCCGTAGGGGCAGTAGGTCTGATCGAGGAGCTCCTGAAGGAACCACATCTGCCAGTCCCAGTCGAAGGCCCCGCTGTACCAGTTGGCTACCGCAACGGACTCCGTGTCCTGAAATTCCCAGGTGGTGGCCTTGTCGCAGGGCAGGGTGTCGGTGTCCGCGTCCGAGTCGGCATCCGCGTCTGAGTCTGAGTCGGAGTCGGAGTCCGAGTCGGAGTCCGAGTCGGTGTCGGTGTCCGCCTCGGTGGGGTCGTACTCGTCGATGGGCGGCCGGCCTGTGGACTGAAGGTCTGTCAGGCAGGCTATCAGCAGCAACATCGGGCGCCTTGGATCGTGAAAGAGTGCGCTCTTAGAGGTTTTTTAGCTTGTTGTCGAGTTGATCTTCGTCCACGTAGCCGTAGCCGATCCAGCGAATGGTCATCTCTTCATCGATCACGTAGGTCACGGTGTTGCTCGTGAACGCCCAGGTGCTGCGTATGTCCCCGCTGTTGTCCCACAGCACGGTGTCCAGCCCGTGCGCAGCGGCCCACTCGCCAGCGTCCTGTTGCTCCGCCGGGACCTGGTTCAAGTTGTCCAGGACCACGGCCACCGGGATGGCACCGCGGGCGTCTGCTGCGCCCTGCAGGTAGGCCGAGATGGTGATGAACTGCTGGTCGTAGGCGTGCCCGATCACCACGGCGAACGTGGCGGGGTAGTGGTTCCACAGCTCCCAGTCCTGCCCGCTCTGCGCCTGTCCGGTCAGGTTGCATGCGACCTTGTTGAGCCCCGTCCCACAGTCTTCTGAGCCCGGGATTCCGCTGTTCTCGCCGCTGTCGGAGGTGTCTGCCGTCTCGGAAGTGTCGGTGTCGGTGTCCCCGGTCTCGGAGGTGTCCCCGGTGTCCTCGATCTTTGGAGGGGAGGTGTCCGCAGGGTGAGGACTCCAGCTTCCTCCCTCGCCAAAGGTGGAGCCTGGATCCGTGCAGGCCAGCAGTAGAAGCGCAGTCATGGGTGCAAGGGTACCCTGCGGTGATAGGGCTTGTCCGATGTCCATTGAACGCGCTCATCGGCTGTTGAGCGAGGCTTCCTCGGTTCTGGTCGTGACCGGAGCAGGGATCTCCGCGGAGTCCAACATTCCGACCTTTCGTGGAGAAGGCGGGCTGTGGGAGGGCTTCCGCGCCGAGGAACTGGCCACCCCGGAGGCCTTTGAGCGTGACCCCGAGCTGGTGTGGCGCTGGTACCGCTGGCGTCGGACGATCTGCAACGAGGCTGAGCCGAACCCGGGCCACCACGCCCTGGTCCGCCTTGAGGAGCGGAGTCCTGAGTTTCTCCTCGTCACCCAGAACGTGGACGGGCTGCACCCTCGGTCTGGGAGCCGCAAGCTCGTGGAGATCCACGGCTGCATCGACCAGGCGCGTTGCACGCGGTCCGGGCGGGTCTTTCCAATCGATGAAGGCCGCTGGGAAGGAGGGGTTCTCGTGGATCCGGAGAGCGATTCCCTCGCTCGTCCTCACATCCTGTGGTTTGGAGAGTCCTACTGGGAAGGCACTCTCGACGCGGGCCTGCGCCTTGCTCAACGCGGGGTGGAGCTCTGCCTTGTCGTTGGGACCAGCGGCATGGTGTGGCCACCGGCAGCTCTGGCGCTCCATGCCAAGGAGCGGGGAGCGGTGCTCGTCGAGGTGAACCCGAACCGGGGGCAACTCACGCAGCACGCGGACATCTGGCTGAAGGGGCCGTCGGGAGAGCTGCTACCCCAGCTCGTGGGCTAGCGGCAGAAGGAGCCGATCGGGTCGCCGTCTACGCTCCAGTCCGCGCAGTCACAGTCCTGGTAGCGGAAGGCCTGCACCTTGCTGCCCTCGAGGAGCAGCAGGCCTTCGAGTGGTTGGTCGCAGGCGTCGTCGAGCACGAGACTCCCCTCCACCAGGGTGGGGCCGAGATCCGGTGTGACCAGGGTGCCGGTGACCAGCACCTCCAGCAGCGGCTCGCTCTCGATCAGGGTCCAGGTCAGGTCGGTCTGGACGGGCTCATCGCAATCGCTCCAGCCCTCGCCGCAGATGGTTGCGGCCATCTCCAGGGTCGACACGCTGTCCTCGATGACCAGCTCGATCGCGCCGTCCATCCGGAAGTCGTCCAGCAGAAGCCCACTGGCCTCCATCCAGACCAACTCCTCGTCTTCGTAGCGATCCACGGTCCCGGGTGTGGGTGGACAGGTCCAGGTCTCACGCAGGCCCTGGCCGTCCTCGAAGCTGGCTGGATCGCAGTTCGGCAGCTCGGTCAGCAGGTTGTCCAGGAGATCCATCGCGACGGAGGGCGCGGTCAAATCCAGGGCTTCCTGCACACCCGCCTCGTCGACGACGAGAGCCTCGGTGGGCACCCCCACAGGGGCACAGGCAAGCAGTAGAAGGAGCATCTGAACTCAGAGGATACCGTATTCGGGCCCGTCTCCGCCCTCTGGCGGAACCCACTTGACGATCTGGTAGGGATCGCGGATGTCGCAGGTCTTGCAGTGCACGCAGTTGCTGAAGTCCACCTGCATCTCCTTCCGTCCACTCTCTTCGTTGGGGACCATGTTGTAGACCTGGGCCGGACAGAAACGTTCGCAGGGATTGCCGTACTCCTCCACGCACTTCGTCGCGCAGACGTCGGTGTCCTCGATGATCAGGTGACAGGGCTGGTGCTCGTCGTGTGTCGTCCCGGAGAGGTAGACCGCGGTGAGCTTGTCGATGACGTAGTCGCCGTCGTACTCCAGGTCAGCGTACTTGCCGGGGCCGACCTGCTCCTGCAGGGTGCGGCCATCCAGCTTCTTGAGGTGTTCGTGGTCTTCGCGGACGGGGGCGATCGTGCCGGGACCGCTGACCTTGGACCACAGGTAGCGCAGGCCGCCGCCGACCATGCCCTTTTCGGAGAAGCCGGCGTGGAAGTTCTGGCTGGGCTCCATGATCTCGCGCACCCAGGAGTCGTCGATCTTCTCTTGGAAGAGCCCCATGGCCGTGTCGCTGTTGTCGCCGGACTTCATCGCCTCGAAAGCGGTCTCGGCGGCCAGCATGCCGCTCTTCATGGCCAGGTGGATGCCCTTGATGCGGGAGGCGTCCAGGAAGCTCGCGGAGTCGCCGACGATCATGGCGCCTGGAGCGTAGAGCTTCGGTACGCAGCCCCAACCGCCGACAGTGACGGTCTTGGCGCCGTACTTCACGACCTTGCCGCCCTTCAGGATCTCGCGGACCTTGGGGTGCAGCTTGAGCTTCTGCAGCAGGTACTGCACGTCCATGCCGGGGTCATCACAGTCGGTGGCAGCGAGGAGGCCGATGCACACCTGGTCACCGGCCATGCTGTAGATGAAGGCGCCGCCGAAGGCTCCTGCGCCGAAGGGGGGCTTCTGCAGCGGGAAGCCGGCGGTCAGGTAGACGAAGCCGTCCTTTACGGAGCCCTCGGGGAGCTCGAGCACCTCCTTGCAGCCGGTCTCGTAGGCCATCTGGTTTCGGCCATCCTGGAGCTTGAAGCGGTCCATCAGGATGCGCGCCAGGTGGCCGCGAGGACCCTCGCCGATGATGGTCAACGGGGTCTCGAGCAGCATGCCGGGCTCGAAGTTGTCCTTGGGCTCTCCGTCTGCGCCGACGCCCTTGTCTCCCGTGCGAACACCCGCTGTCCGGCCCTCTTCGTCGTAGAGCAGGTCCACGCCCGCGAAGCCGGGGAAGATCATGACCCCCTTCTCCTCGGCGATCTCGGCCAGCCACTTCTGGAATCGGGCGATCGAGACGATGGGCTTTCCCTTGTCGTGGAGCTCCGGAGGCATGAAGGGCAGAGCGAAGCCTCCGGTGGCGTTGGTGAGCATCAGCATCTGCTCGCGCTCGACCCAGCGCTCGAGGGGGAAGTCCTCTCGTTTCTTCCAGTCGGGAATGAGTTCGTTCAGCGCTCGAGGGTCCAGCACGGCTCCGGAGATACCGTGAGAGCCGATGTCGCTGCCCTTCTCGATGAGCGCGATCATCGGCTCCTCGATCTCGTCGCCCTCGATGCTGCCGTCGGAGACGCCAGCGTTGTGTTTTTCGATGAGGTCCATCAGGTGGATGGCGCCCGCGAGACAGGCCGGACCGCCACCTACAAAGAGGGCATCGACGGGCATTGACTCGCGTTCGATTTCGCTCATTTCTGCTCCAACAAGGGCGCTGTCCATAACCGGTTAGGGGGTGGCGATGCCGCGGAAGTACATCGCGTTCGCGCTCACGACGCTTGTTGTCGTAGGGCTGGACCAGGCGACGAAGATCTGGGTCCGAAACAACCTGGAACTCTGGACCGAGAGCCGGGATGTCATACCGGGCTTCTTCCAGATCGTGCACTACCAGAACGAGGGCGCCGCCTTCGGCATGGCGGACGGCATGATGTGGCTCTTCGCGGTCTTCACCATTTTTGCGCTGGGTCTGATGTTCTGGATGACCTGGAAGCTCGAAGAGGACGAGGTCTTCGTGAGCTGCATGATGGGTCTCATCGCGGGCGGCGCTGTGGGCAACGGCATCGACCGGGCGCTGTACCAGGCGGTGACCGACTTCCTCCGCTTCTACCTGACCGATGGTGCGCTCTACGACTGGCTTCGGGACAACTTCAACACTGCGGAATGGCCCAGCTTCAACGTTGCTGACAGCGCCATCGTGGTGGGGATCCTCGTCTTCTTCGTGCAGCAGCTCATCCAGGATCGCCTGCAGAAGCCCGGGGCCCACGACGAGTCCCTCGGAGACGAAGAGCTGCCGGACCTTGCCGCCGAGCCCGAGGCCTGAGCCACAACCCTCCCCACGGGGCTGGGCTTCCAGGTTAGACGGATCGGCGTGTCTCGCAAGGCCGTTGTCTTCACCCTCATCACGGCGCTTTCGCTGGTGGCGGACCAGCTCAGCAAGTGGCTGGTTCGGGAAAACGTGGCGAAGGCCATCGAACGCGTCGACGTCATCCCCGGCTTCTTCCAGCTGGTGCACGTGGAAAACACGGGAGCGGCCTTCGGCCTTCTGAATGACTGGGAACACGCCATGTGGGTCTTCGCGGTCTTCACCCTGGTGGCGCTGGCGGTTCTCGCCAGCCTCTACCGGGAGGTCGAGGCGGACGCGCGATGGATGCCGGCAGCGCTCGGCTTCATCCTGAGTGGGGCCCTGGGCAACGGCATCGACCGACTCCACAAGCAGGCCGTGACCGATTTCCTCCGGGTCTACATCGATCACCCCTCGGTTCGCAGCTGGCTGTTGGAGAACCTGGGCACGGCGGAGTACCCGAGCTTCAACGTCGCAGACTGCTCCATCAGCATTGGAGTGGCGATGTTCGTGTACGCGGAGATCTTCCTGCGTCGACGCGCCTCACCGGACGAGACGCCCCCAGAGGGTTAGGTCCGGGCCGTGCATCCGGTCTTGTTTTCGCTGCCCAACGGCTTCGAGATCCACGTCTATGGATTTCTGATCGCCCTGGGCGCGCTGATCGCCGTGGGCATCGCCAGCCGCTGGGCGGTGGAGGAGGGCTTCGACAAGGACCTCTTTGCCGACCTGGGCTTCTGGTGCATCGTCGCGGGCGTGTTGGGAGCGCGGCTCGAGTACATCCGGGTCAACGCACACCAGTTCGAGACCCTCGGGCAGATGATCAACGTGCGCGACGGTGGCCTGGTCTACTACGGCGGGCTGATCGGGGTGCTGGTTGTCTTCGTGCTCATCGTGCGACGTCGCAAGCTGCCCATGCTCAAGGTGTTGGATGTGATGGCACCGACCCTGCCCCTGGGCATCGTCCTGGGCCGGCTGGGGTGCTTCTTCTCCGGGTGTTGCTACGGCCAGACCACCGATGTGCCCTGGGCCATCAGCTTCCCGGTGGTGGACAAGGGCGCAGCACCGCCGAACATTCCCCTCCATCCCACCCAGCTCTACGAGGTGGGCTACGGCCTGGTCCTCTGCGCGCTTCTGCTGTGGATGCGCAGGCACAAGCGCTTCGAAGGGCAGATCTTCCTCACCTTCCTCAGCCTGTACCCGGTCCTTCGGTCCATCAACGAGCTCTTCCGGGGCGACGAGGCCCGCGGCTGGTTCCTCGAGCAGGCCCTGGGGCAGACCCTCTCCAATGCCCAGGCCATCAGCATCATGGTGGCTCTGGTGGCGGCGGCAGGCTGGGCCTTCCTCTGGCGCAACACACGGGAATGAGGCCTGTCCTCTTCGAGATCGCGGGCCGGGAAGTCTTTGCCTACGGCCTCTTCCTCGGTGCGGGCTTCTTCTGTGGGATGTGGCTGGCCTCCTGGATGACGCGGGAGGACGGGCGCTACCCCAAAGACTTCTTCTACAGCTTTGGGGTCCTGATGATCCTGGGGGGCGTCATCGGCGGACGGCTGGAGTACGTACGCGCAAACCCGGAGCGCTTCGCTGCGGATTGGAGCCGGGTCCTCGAGGTCACCGACGGAGGGCTCGTCTTCCACGGAGGGCTCATCGTGGCCGCCCTCCTCGGAGCCTTGTGGGCATGGCGGGCGAAGCTCTCCGTGCTGAAGGTCTTCGACGTGTGTGCTGTGACTGTGCCGCTGGGCGTGGTCTTTGCCCGTACGGGGTGTTTTCTGGGTGGCTGCTGCTTCGGTCGGCCCTCCGATCTGCCCTGGTCGGTGGTGTTCACCGATCCCGACAGCCGCGCACCCCTGAACGTGGCTCTGCACCCCACTCAGCTCTACGAACTCAGCTACTGCCTCGTGCTCTTGGCCGGCTTGTTCTGGCTGTGGCATCGTCGCCCGCGGCCCGGGGCGGTCGTGCTCGCCTTCTTCTCCACCTACCCCTTCTTGCGCGTGCTGAACGAGACCTTCCGCGGCGATCCGCAGCGTGGGTACTTTCTCGAGGATCAACTCGGTTCGATGCTCACGAACGGACAGGCGATCTTCGGTGGCGTGGGGGTGATGGCGCTGGTGCTCTGGGTCTTCTGGCTCAGGGCAAAATAAGAAGACCCCGGCTCGGAGGCCGGGGTCTCGATGGTGCGGAAGGGGGGAGTCGAACCCCCACCCACGATAAAGTGGACTAGGTCCTGAGCCTAGCGCGTCTGCCATTCCGCCACTTCCGCGCGGCCACAGTGTCTATACGCGCCCCCGAGGGGTGTCAAGACGGGGAACCCAGGTCGTGAACCGGTGTCGAAGGACATGTGTCTCGGTGGCTGCTTCCCTCCTTGATCGGCGTCTTCGGTGTGGCCGGGCTGAGTTTCGGCTTGTGGGCACGGTTGATCGCCCCCTCGAGTGAGGCAGAGCGCATCCCTGAGCGCATCGTGCGAGAGGCCTTTGACATCGAATCCGAAAGGAGCGAGGAGCCGGTCGTGCAGACGGAGGCTCGCCGGGTCGGCCTGCTTCGGACCCTGGACTTCCATGGGGAGGGAGAGAGAGACCTGGTCGAGTTCCTGACGAGTCGTCGCGTGGCTGGGCTGGGGGCCTGCTACACGGATCGTGGCCCCCACTCGTTGCGGCTGAGATTGGGAAACCCGGTGGAGCTGATCGAGGCGGACGAGGATGCTCGCGCTTGTCTGGACCCCCTGGTCAGAGTGTGGCCGTGGCCCGACGAGGCCCGTGGCGTGATCACGATCGAACTCGAAACCGCGATCCTTCTTTAGGCCAGTGCTTCATGAATGAAATGTCCTGCCTCGCCAGAACGTCCTAGCCAGGAATGGCTCTCTCGGCTTGGCTCGCTCCGGTCCAGTTCACGCTCTCCCTGTTGGTGGCGATCCTGGTGATGCGCGGCATGCGCGAAGCGCGCCTGGCCTGGCCTCTGCTGCCGCTCTCGTCCTTGCTGCCAGCGGCCCTGCTCGCTCTCGCCTTCCTGCCGGTCGGCCTCCCCGCCATGGGGCTGGCCAGCGGAGCAAGCCTCGCGGCCTTCGGCCTGCTCGGAACGGCCTGTGGTGTGGCTCTGGGCTTGACCAGCCATGCGGGCTGGAACCTGCGCCGCAGCTGGGGCGTGAGCGCTGTGGTCATGGTCGTCGCTCTGGAGCTGGCGGCCTTGGCGGCCTTCTGGACGGACCAGGTTGCACCGCAGGAACGGGGAACTCCCCTGCTGTTGCTGCTCTCGGGGGTGGCGCTGGCCCTGGCTGCGAGTCGTCGTGGAGCCACGCCGGTGACGGCGCGGTGGACCCGGCGACTGCGCTACAGCACGGCGATCACCGTGGGCCTGGCCCTGGGTGCCTGGTGGCTGCGTGCCGAGGCCCTTGGTGCCGCCTACCTTCCCCACGCTGTCGAGGCGGACCACGCGGCCAACGCCGCCACCGTAGCGGCATGGGCCTGGCCGGCCGGGCTGGCCATGGCGCTGGTTCCGTCTCTCGTGTCCCTGCGTCGGTCCTGGGTCCGCGCCGTCGGTCCTGCGGTTCTTGGCGCAGGCTTGTTCGGAGCTCCGGGAGTGATCTTCGTCCTGGTGGTGACGAACCGGGCGCAGTGTGAGGACCACCAACCCCAACCGGACAGCTTCGCGGAGCGGATAGCTGCAGCCCGCACCCTCGAAGAGGCCCCCTGGTGCCGCGCCAGCGAGGAGTACACCCCGGTGTGCCAGGACGAACGGAGTCGCTGGGAACGCAAGGATGACCACTGGGCGGTGGATGGTCCGCGTTTTCGGGGTGATGCCACCCGTGTGGCCTTCGGTCAGCCTCAAGGGAAGGCCGAGGGTCTGGTGACGAGCACCTACTGGATGAACGGCCGGTGGCAGCCCTCCGAGCTGGATGAGGCCCTGCTTCCCCACCTGGAGGCGACGGAGGGGTGCATGAACTCGGGGGAGGCCCGCTTCAAGGTCTGGTTCAGCCTGGACGAGGAGCCCACGGTTCTCGCGGGCGTGGAGGAGGCCCAGCAGGTGGCGTGCATCGAGAAAGCCCTGGCTGGCTTCGAGCCTCCGGACCCGGGATGCGCTGGTGACGGCAGCTTCGCTGCAGTCTTTCTCTGGACGCCGGATCAGGGGACTGAGTTGTCCCACTGATCGGTTAGGACATTCATCAACCGCTGCGGGTGGCCCGTCTCCGGGTCTGAGAGAGACCGCAGAACCTGATCCGGGTCATGCCGGCGGAGGAAAGCGGAGTGAACGAGAAGATTCTCAAGGGAGACCTCCAGGTCCCCTTTCGCCAGATCTCCCTCAGCAACGGCGAGGTCCACTGCCTCTACGACACCAGCGGCCCGCAGGGCTGTGAGGTGCGGCGAGGCCTTCCGAAGAGCCGGGAGAAGTGGACTGCCGAGCGCGAGACACGGGGAGACACGAACTTCAGCCAGATGCACTATGCGCGGAAGGGTGAGATCACTCCGGAGATGCGCTTTGTGGCCATCCGCGAGAACTGTGAACCGGACTTTGTGCGCTCGGAAATCGCCGCGGGACGGGCCATCCTGCCTGCGAACAAGCGGCACACCGAGCTGGAGCCCATGATCATTGGCCGCAACTTCAAGGTCAAGGTCAACGCCAACATCGGGAACAGTGCTGTCTCTTCCTCCATCGAAGAGGAGGTCGAGAAGCTGCAGTGGTCGGTCAAGTGGGGTGCAGACACGGTCATGGACCTCTCCACAGGCCCTGACATTCACGAGACCCGTGAGTGGATTGTTCGGAACAGCCCGGTTCCGATCGGGACGGTGCCCATCTACCAGGCGCTGGAGCGTGTCGGTGGAAAGGTGGAGGATCTGAACATCGACCTCTTCCTCGAGGTTCTCAGGGAGCAGGCCGAGCAGGGGGTGGACTACTTCACGATCCACTCGGGCGTGCGCATCGCCCACATCCCGTTGACCGCCGATCGCATCACCGGCATCGTTTCCCGCGGCGGGAGCATCATGGCTCAGTGGTGCATGCTGCACCATCGCGAGAGCTTCCTGTACGAGCACTTCGAGCGCATCTGCGAGCTCATGAAGGAGTTCGATGTCTCCTTCAGCCTGGGAGACGGCCTGCGACCCGGGTGCATCGCGGACGCCAACGACGCGGCGCAGTTCGCCGAGCTGGAGACCCTCGGAGAGTTGACACAGATCGCCTGGAAGCACGACGTACAGGTGATGATCGAGGGCCCCGGCCACGTCCCGCTCAACAAGATTGCGGAGAACATGGATCGGCAACTGGCCGAGTGCTTCGAAGCACCCTTCTACACCCTGGGCCCTCTCGTCATCGACATCAGTCCCGGCTACGACCACATCGCGAGCAGCATCGGGGCCGCCATCATCGGGAGCCAGGGCTGCGCGCTGCTCTGCTACGTCACGCCGAAGGAGCACCTGGGCCTTCCGGACAAGGATGACGTCAAGCAGGGACTCATCGCCTACCGTATTGCTGCCCACGCTGCGGACGTGGCAAAGGGCTATCCAGGAGCGCAGGACCGCGACGATGCTCTCAGCCGGGCTCGTTTCGAGTTCCGGTGGGAGGACCAGTTCGCCCTGGCTCTGGACCCGGAGACCGCGAAGGCCTACCACGACGCCACGCTGCCTGCCCCAGCGGCAAAGAAGGCCCATTTCTGTAGTATGTGTGGGCCGCGTTTCTGCTCGATGCGCATCTCTCAGGATGTTCACAAGGCGATGCGGCAGAAGGCGGTGGAGTTCCGAGAGGCCGGCGGAGAGGTCTATGTCCGAGCAGAATGACGAGCAGTCAGACGAAGAAACCCCAGCCGCACCGAAGCTGGAGGAGGAGCACGCGCTCAACGAGGCCCGTCTGAAGGCCGAGATCGAGCGGGCAGCTCGCCACAAGAGGCACCTGACCATGGTGCTCATCACTGGTGGGGACGAGGCTCTTCACGGGTTCATCGGCGAGGGACTGCGTAGCTACGATGTGGCTGGGCAGCTGGGAGACGGCCGGATGATCGTCCTGCTCCCCGAGGTGGATCTCAAGTTTGGGAGAAGCATCACGGAGCGTCTGGCCCACACCGCCTCCGACAAGGGGATGGGTCAGGAGGCCCGGTTCTACGTCACGACGCTGTCTCAAGCGCCAGAGGCAACGCCGGAGGCCTGGCTGACCAAAGCCTGCAAGAACGCCGACGAGAGCGAGGAGCGGGTGGGTCACGACGACACCGGGCTGATGATCTGGCGGGCCAAGCCCATTTCTCGCTGAGTCTCTCTACTGTGGCACACAGGGTCGATCGAGGGTGATTTTCGCCCGTGAAACCCCCGACAGAGGAATTTTGTCCTAATTCTTCAAGAGGGTGGGCGCTGCTTGCAGGAACAGGTCCTAAGCACGCTAGCGGCCTGGGAGTTGTGCGAGAGCACCCACCCGGTCGTGCCTGCCCGCCCATTCCAGGCCCCCAATCACTGCAACCACGGTGGCACGCCCTTTGCTGCAAGCTAAGGGTGTGAACGTTATGGCACTGACATCGGATTGCTGTCGAGTTGGTCGCGGGAGTGACGGGGCTGGCTCGCAGTTGGTGCGATCCTTCATCTGAAGGGTCGCCAAGAATCACAAGCAGCGGACAAGAGGCCGAGTGGAATCGGTGAGAATCGGTTAAGAACCTAAACTTTAGGCGATTTGATCCGATGAACATTGCAGCCATGCGGCGTGAGCCGGGCCTCCGGCAAAGGTGAGTTCATGAGGGGCGACGACGAAGTTCTCGAAGGTACAGACATCTTGAGGAAGTGCCGTCGGGAGAAATGTCAGGTCACGTTCTGCAGCGACAACCCCAGCACCCTGATGCACGGGATCATCACGAAGGTATTGGGAAGACGGGTCGTCGCGGAGCTCGCCAGCGTTGAGTACGGGCACACGCCCGTGATCGGTCACATCGTCTGCTGCAGCTTCAACCACGGAGCTCGTTCGGGAGCCTTCTTCGGGCGTGTGCTCGACTTCTCCCAAGGGGCCAAGACCACAATGGTTCTGGAAGAGCCCGAAGACGTGCTCTACGTCGATGCGCGGCAAGCCTTCCGTATCCCCACCACCACCAACCTGTTCAAGTGGCTCGTGGCCACCATTCGAACCAAGCAGGGTGAGCACTCCGGTCGGGTGCAGGACATGAGCAGGCAGGGCCTGTGCGTGAAGACCAGCGGGGTCCAGGCCAAGCGCGGTCAGGTCGTGGAGATCGTGGTGGAGCGGGAAGCCAAAATTCCCCTGCACATGCAGGCAGCGATCGCCAGCATCTCGGACGACACCGTGGGGCTGATGTTCGAAGACCCTACTGACGACTGGTTGGATCTTGCAAACAAGGTGGAACGAGCCTGGATCCAGTCCAAGCGCGACCTCGACTGAGAGCTACATTGCGCGTGTGAAAGGCGTCATTCGAGCGCTGCGCGGCCGGTGCCCCGCCTGTGGCCAAGCACCCCTCTACCTGCGCTTTGCTGAACTCATCGACCGCTGTCCGAGCTGTGATGTCCCTCACGGTCGAATGGAGGTCAGCTGGTTGGCCGCCGCAGGGCTCAGCGCTTTCCTGGGCCTGAGCGTCGCGGCCCTGATCTCCGTCTGGCTCACTATGAGCGGCCGACCCGTCTCGCCTCCTGCCATTCTGGTGGCCGCGGGAATCACCACGCTGTGCAGCTACAGACCCTTCAAGAGCCTTGTCTTTTCTCTCCACTGGCTTGGGCTGGTGCGCGATCCGCCACGCAAGAACAACCTCCTGGTCTTGGACTTCAAGAAGAAGAAGGATCGCGGGACAGGATGATCCAAGTGATCGACTGGCTCAGCCTGAAACTGGTCCGCAGTTGGGGTCTGGAGAGCCGCTGGGTGGAGACGAGCATGGGTGCTCTG